>Ga0187886_1000277_pt1 | contig 66726 bp, 68 predicted proteins | sample June2016WEW_20_1_FD_133001 | JGI IMG/M metagenome (GOLD analysis project Ga0187886, IMG submission 133001) | Peatland microbial communities from SPRUCE experiment site at the Marcell Experimental Forest, Minnesota, USA - June2016WEW_20_150 | ecosystem: Environmental > Terrestrial > Soil >... | reverse complement strand
GTGGTTTCACCGGGTACTACGTGGGGACAGCGGGGCCCTCGTTGATCCATTCATGCACGTCGGAACTTACCCGACAAGGCATTTGGCTACCTTGAGAGAGTCAGAGTTACTCCCGGCGTTTGCAGGCCCTTGGCCCGGTTGGACCCAGGTTTCAGGTACCTGTACTGGCCAGGATTCAGAAACCGTTCACACGCTTTCGCGCTTGCGGTTTCCTGTGTTTTTATTAAACAGTCGGGACCCCCTTGTCACTGCGACCTGCTGTTCCAGCCAGAGGCAGAAACGGCAGGCACCCCTTATACCAAAGGTACGGGGCTAAATTGCCGAGTTCCCTCACAATAGTGTATACCCGACACGCCTTAGGTTTCTCGCCTTGGGACACCTGTGTCGGTTCTAGGTACGGACACGAAGGATCCATCCCAACGCCCTTTTCACTGGCTCCAAGAATTAGCTGAACCACCCTAAAACGGGCGGCTATTCCCGCTTTCACCTAGTTCTCGCCATTACGGCACTTCCTAGACTTATACGGTTAAACAAGGCGACAACCTTGCTCAGCCTACCTCGAAGCGTCAGACGTTGAGCTTGCGTTGCCGCGTGTACCTTCGTGGTTCCGGAATTTTAACCGGATTCCCTTTCGACATGGTCGGTTAGGTCACATCTTAGGACCGACTTACCCCCGGCTGACGATCGTTGCCGGGGAACCCTGGCCCTTTCGGCGGAGGGGAGTCTCACCCCTCTTAGCTGTTACTACCGCCGGGATCTGCAATCCTGATCGGTCCACTGGACCTCAAGGCCCAGCTTCTGTCCAGTCAGGACGCCCTCCTACCAACGCAACAGTGGTGTTGCATCCTGAGGTATCGGTGGCTGGCTTAGCCCCGTCCATTTTCGGGGCCGTCAGCCTCGGCGGGTGAGCTGTTACGCTTTCTTTGAAGGGTGGCTGCTTCTAAGCCTACCTCCCCGCTGTCTGAGGCTGACGACGCCCTTTAGTTTGACATTTGGCCAGCACTTGGGGACCTTAACCTCAGTCTGGGTTGTCCCCCTCTCGGTCCAGGAGCTTACCCCCTGTAACCCGTTTCCCAGAGTCTACGACGCCGAAGGATTCGGAGTTTGAAAAGAAAATGGAGCCTTTCGGCTCCTTACTTCCTAATCAGTGCTCTACCCCTTCGGCCGCCTCGTCCGGGACTGGGCTGCGACCCACTTTGGAGGGAACTAGATATCACCAGGCTAGATTGGTCTTTAGCCCCTAGCCCCAGGTCTGTGGAACGAATTGCACGTCAGCACCCTTGCGAGCCTCCACTAGGCTTTCGCCTAGCTTCGCCCTGCCCAGGGCTAGATCGCCTGGTTTCTAGTCTCAAAGCTGCGACTCCGAGCCCTTTCAGACTCCGCACCTCGCCAGCCAAAGCTGGTTGCGTGCATATCGGTTTCCCTGCGCCTTCGGGCTTTGACCCTTAGGCTTGCCGCAGCCATGAACTCCCCGGCCCGTGTTTATAGACGGAACGTGCGACCCTAGTCCCCCTTTCTCGTACCGCCACCTCACGGTGGTTTCCTTCGAAAGGGATCTACCCTTCCGGGCTGCACACGTCTGTAACCGTCTGGTTTCAGGCACTTTTCACCCCCCTTCCGGGGTACTTTTGATCTTTCCGTCACCGTACTAGTGCGCTATCGGTCTTGAGGTGTATTTAGTCTTGGGAGTTGGTGACTTCCGACTTTCCGCACCCAAACCAGGGTACGGTACTCCGGGACTCCAGCTCAGCTCCTTCCAGCTTATCCTTACGGGGCTTTCACCCTCTTTGGCAGGCCTTTCCAGGCCACTTCAAGTTAACTGACGAGGAGGAAGCCGGGCCCTTAACCCTACATTTCCCACAGGTTTCCTTGCGGGATTCAGTTTGGACTTTTCCCTTTTCGCTCGCTGCTAATTAGGGAATCCCGTTTTGGTTTCTTTTCCTCCCCCTACTAAGATGCTTCCGTTCGGGGGGTTCCCGCTCCCGACTGGGAGCACCAAGGTTCCGAAGAACCCTGATAGGAAGTCCCATTGAGGAATCCCCGGTTCTAAGGCTGCATGCGCTTACCCGGGGCACTTTCGCGGCTTGCCGCGCCCTTCTTCAGCACTCAAGCCAAGCCATTCTCCAGACGGCGTATTATATCAAACCTTACGGCAGTGTCTGTTTGACGTTTCGGTGAAACTTCTCAGTTTCCTGAGTCTATGCATGGTGTCATCGTGAGCGTGCGCTTAGCACACTCATTTTTCCCTTCACTCACCACCTATCGATGGAGAGTTGCATCTTATCTATGGCTTCAAATAAGTAGCCAAAATACTTCTGAAGCAGCTTTCGTGGATATAAGGGTTATGTCGCTGCGATCAGACACTCTTACTCGTGGCTTTCAAATCGTAGCTTGTTGTTCTAAAGGTCGAATTGTCACAGCTTCTCGCCTTGAGAGCACACGACTCTAGTCACGCAACTCGCGTGTTTCTTCATCCCGAATTCTGGAGATTTCATCTGCCTAAAACGCTGAGTATAATGGAGCCTCCGCCGGGATTTGAACCCGGGACCTTCAGCTTACAAGGCTAACGCCCTAACCGTCTAGGCTACGGAGGCAATCCGTTGCTAGCTTACTGTTGAGGTTCTCAAAATTAAGCTATTCGGAGTTGTTGAGAAGAGTCTCTAAAGTCTTGATGGCGCGATACACAAGAGATGTGTCAACAAAAACGCGTCGTCTAGAATTACATTCTTCAGAGCATGCCATCGTTGTGTCTCAATAGAGTAAACGATAATTCTCGCAATCGCTCATCATGCTCTGAGGGCTGTGAATGCGAGAGTTCATACTCTATTCTCGTAGGGGCAGGACCGATGCTGAGTTCACAAACCTGCGAGATGCTGGTCGATTGGACGTGGTGCACGAGTGTATTATTGCGTCGCTGTTCCTCTCACATGGGCTGCGGAGAAATGTGGTCTTCAACGCGGTGCTTAGCGGGCCGCCAAAACCGCCGTTGCATTTGAAGGTCGACGGCGCAACCCTCTATGATGTGCGAACTGATCAGGAAACGTGGGTAGACATTCTTCGAAGGACGCTGTCAGGCTTGCCTCATCCAGGCATAACTGCACAAAAAGTAAGCTTTGAAGCTTTGTTAAAGGAAAAGGCGAATGATTCAAGAATATTCGTGCTGGAGGAAAGTGGAAAGGATGCGGAAGGGGTAGAGATAGGCGAACACCCAGTCTTCGTGCTAGGCGATCACATCGGTCTGCCAAAGACAGTCGAAGGCTACGCGTTGCGATACGGCGAAAAAATCAGCCTCGGGAAACAACCCTACCTCGCAGCCTCGTGCATAACGATCCTGAACTTCATGATGGACAGAAGAAAAGTCACTTGAGCGCTCTTCAGTGCCTCCGCCCAACGTTTACAGCTTCTCCAGATAAATGACGTCATGCACGCTAGAATAATCTGAGAATGGAGTCCTGACGCGTGCAATCACAAGACGTCCTGACTTGAAATGTGTAATTCATATTTGGACTTAATAACGCTTTAATCTACGCTTTTCGCGTGTTAGAATGTTGTGGCGAATATGGCTGAACGAAAGAACAAACGCGGATCAGAGAATGCTGTTACGGTAGACTCAGAAGATGTGAGCTTCATCCTGGAACCAAACCATGTTGAAGTAGGTTCGGGATACACTGTCGCCGTCAGCTACGGCGAAGACGAAAGGCCCATAGTCGACGTTAAGACTTATGGCCAAGTGGACATTGCGCAGTTGCGAAGAGATATTGGGCGCGCCTTTCCGAACGCTCAAATTCGAAGGCTGAACCAAGCACGTTCAGTCACTGTGGCAAAGGTAAAAAAGAGGAAAAAGAAAACCAGAAAGCGCTGAAGATTGAATTATCGCCCAAAATTCTGAGCTCAGGCACGAGAATGAAATACAACCAAAATCCCCCTCATATAAGTTTTCTCTCAGAACACAGGAAACTCAACGTGCGGCAGAGGTTTTTCAAGAAAAGAACGGAGAGATCTGTACTGTGGGATCGGAACCTTTTGGCTGAACAATATCGCTTATGAGTTTCTTAGCAACCTCCGCGCGCTAAGAGGCTAAGAAAATAAAAAACGGCACTCATGTTTTGAAGTGTTCATACCCTTTCGGCCGAATTACAACGTGGTTTCTACGCGTCTCCATTAGCACATTCTTCCCAGCCGTTATTTTTCCAATTTTCACGAGTTTTCCACCTACTTTTTCAGCGGCCTTTTCAGCCTTAACCCACAGCCTGGGCTTAACGGTCAAGATAAGCTCATACTCTTCTCCTCCGTACAGCGCCAGCGCCGAAGGGTCAAGCTTGTTGATCCTTGCGAACCTCGCCGCTTCCTTTGCTACAGGCAACGAGCTTACCGATATTCCAACTTTGCTTGCTCTCGCGATCTCATGTAGACTCCAGGCCAAGCCGTCGCTTGAATCGATGGCCGCGCTGACGGCTCCTGTCTGACTAAGGGCAAGTCCCTCGTCAAGCCGAGCATGCGGCATCAAAACAGACTCCACAAGAGTCTTCTTGATTTCTTTTGACGCATTGAGATTGTCGACAAGGATCTTCAAGCCTGCAGGCGGCTTTCCAAAAGGACCAGTCACGGCCAAGAGGTCTCCGGGTTTTGCTCCACTCCGCAACATTAGTTTGCCCTTTCTCGTCATCCCAAAAACTGAAAGACTGATCACGAGGTCTGAAGCCTCGCTCGTGTCTCCACCGATCACGTATGCGCCGTATTCACGTGCCCCAGCGTTCAAACCAGCCCCCAATTCTTCGACGTCACTCTCTCTCAGACTTCTCGGTATGCCAAGGGAAACGAGCATAGCGATCGGCTTAACACCTTTCGCTGCGAAATCGCTGACGTTCATAACCACGGCTTTTCGAGCTGCCTGCCAGAGATTCATGCCCTTAGGAACATCGGTCTTGTCCACAAGCATGTCTGTCTTCAAAACGACGAGGTTGCCGCCTCCAATTTCGCAGGCGGATACGTCATCGCCGAAAGGCACAGGCATTTTGGGCATCTGGTCTAAGCGGCTTTGTATGATCTCGATTATCCTCCGCTCTCCTAGCTCTTCAGCGCTTGCCAATGAGAACCACCATAATGGTACTCAGTCCTTGAGTAGTCCTTGCTTCTTGAGAAACTCCGTCAGCTTCCTGTTCGTAGCGCTGACAAATTCTTCTTTGTAGTGACTTGCGTAAGTCTTTCCATAATTTCTCTCGTTGCAGATTCTTTCGATGATTTCGGGGGAGATTTCCTTCCCTCCACGCTTCAAATCATTGAGCATAAACTTCTTCCAGTACTCTGCAACGTCCGTCGCGTCAATATCCCTGTAATGGTCTTCGCAGACTATCACTCTGTAGTCCCATTTCTCTCTCGTTCCGAATTTTCTCTTCGGGTATCCAACGCACAGGATACAGAAGGCCAGGCAATGTTCGGGCAATTTCAGGATCTCTCTTGCTTCCTCTGGGTGTTCAATGACTGATCCAATCATCACACTTCCCAACCCTAAGGCTTCAGCAGCTATGACCATGTTTTCAAGCGACAACGAGGCGTCCAAAACGCCCAAAGTGTAAGGAAGAACGCCCGTGTAATCATACTTTACACCCGTGAGCTCTGCAGCCCTTAGGTGACGGTGGAGGTCAACACACATCACGATCCAAAGAGGGGCGGCTTTCATGAACGCCTGGCCTTCGCAAAGCTGATACAACTGCTCTCTTACAACTTCATCTTTCACAACTATTATGGTTCTCGGCTGGATGTTTCCGGCCGAGGGAGCTCTGATTCCAGCAAGAAGTATCTTCTTCACGCATTCCTCTGGGATTTTCTTGTCTTTCTCGAAACTCCTGATCGATGTTCTTTCCAGAATTCTATCCAGCATGCTTAAATTTTCCATAGACCCAGCGTCCAAGGGCTATTTCCGAACATCTTAAAAATAAGGGTTCCCCTCACTACTAAGCGACACATGCCTCGGTAGCTCAGCTCGGTAGAGCGGCGGTCTCGTAAACCGCAGGCCCCGGGTTCAAAGCCCGGCCGAGGCTCTTCGAAGGAGATGGCAAAGTTGAGTTTGTGTATTTTTGTTGCACGCCTAAACAGCAATCTTTATTAAATATTAATATTAACGATATTAACGGGCACTCCAAAGAAGGATATGCGATGTCACCACTACATCTCCACCATGCCACAAAACTGAAATGTCCATACAAGGGATGCGGTAAGTCCTTCGAGAGGCCAACGATCCTCACAGACCCCTCCACGCTTCCGAGAAAAACTTTCTACGCCTGCCCGTACTGCATGTCCAAGATAGACATGCAAATCGAGAACCTGAAGGTCGTGGACATCAGAGCAATTGAATACGGAAAGGTCTTCGACTCACCGGCGAAGTGCGCCCACTATTCAGGTTTCGTGAACGCCGTATCGAAGGACATACCCGTCCCCGACGAGTGCCTAATCTGCCCAAAAATACTCCAATGCAGCCTCAAAAAACAACGACAGTCCTTTTTCTAGCCTAGTAAGTCTGAATGCATCGTGCGAAAGGAAAATCTCGTAAGCCTAACAAAATGGACGTCGAAGCTATGAATCTTTTGACGTTAAGCACTGCCTGAACAAAAGCCTTAAACTGCACCATCAACAATGGCTCTAACGCCAAGAAAAAAGGGGCTGTCGGCTAGCTTGGTCTAGGCTTGGAGACTTGGGCTCTCTAGACCCCGGTTCAAATCCGGGCAGCCCCATCATAGGACCTGAACCAAATAGGGTATAGGAGGATGAAAACCTCATTTCTTCGCAGTGTGAAGCTAATTTGATCTGTTACTCGAGGAGTCCGTAACCGTCTTGTATCACTTCGGCGAGCCGTGCAGTGAATCGAGCTGCGGGAGCCCCGTAGGTAACATCTTCATCAAACATCACGGTCACGCTGAGATATTCGCGGAGTTCGGTTCCACCATCAACCTCTTTCGGCTTCTTCGATATGCCTCCTAGAGCAAATTCCAGAGAATGGAACCCTATGGTGATGGGCCATCCTTCGATGTTTCCGAACATGCCTACAGCTGTTACGTCGACTGTCCCCATGATTCGTTTCTTCAGAAACGGATCCCTCTTAAACTTCCACCAACCTATTCTTCTGAGGACGCTGGGCAAAAATCGGAAGACATTCATAATTTGTGGTGTTCTCTCGCTCCCAAGTACCGGTCCAGTCATTTCTTTCTGTGCTTGGGCAGCTCGAATCTCATCGTGAATCTGCCTGAAGCTCTTTTCGTTCGCCTTCCTCACGACGTAAGGCACGGGAATCTTTTCCCCAAGAATCTCCCGCTCAACAGCAATGCTAACATCAACATCATCGAAAATCACGAACCTATTTCTTCCCCTTCTGTAGGCTTGCACTTGTTTGTCCTCACTAACAGCCTGCCCTATGCACTTGATTATCCACCCTGTGAAAGACAACGTCTCACCCGTATTCTCCTTGTAACTGCGAATGTACTCTCGGGCTTTAGTCACATCAAACCCAATCAACCCATAGACACGATTCTTCACAGCCGCGCTGTTAAGCATCTCAGTTCCCCAACCACGATTCCTCGTCACCACTTGAAAAGTCCCAACTTCGCCCAACCTTCACACCAACTTAAACATGCTAGACAATGCTGTTCAGCAGGGCAACAAAAGGCCTTGCGCCACATAACCGCCCAGACCATGCCAATAGCAGACAAAGACTTACAGGAAGGACTTAAGCTCTATTTGGAAAGCGCTTTGGCGACTTCTAGCGTCCAATTCTTCGCTTTCTCCAGTTCTCCTTCTTTCAATTGCATACTATTCGTCTTGCCTGCAACATAGGCCACCAATGGAGGCGCGATCATCCTATAACCCAGTTTCTCGAGTTTCTTTTGTATGCCTTCAGCTGCGTTTCCACTCAACCTTGATTGCAGTTGCGTATCAAAGGCAGCTCCCAGCTTGCCAGAAAACTCCATGTCTGAGAAACCGTTGAGGAGCTGCATTATTCCGCTTGAAGCTCTGAAAGCCATTGTGGGTGCACCAGCAATCAGACAATCATAATCCTTGATCGCTGCGCTGTCAACATCCTTGACGTAGAAGGAGTCTACCTCGATTCCTTTTTCCTTGAGGACTTCACGAATGGTTTCAGCGACCTTCGCCGTCACCTTCACAGGCGAAACTGTATCATAGACGATCAAGACTTTCATTCGGACAGAGCTCCACACAACTTAGCAAACCAGCTATTTCAAGTTCTTAAAGCTTGCTTCTCGCGCAAGGTTGAGAATTAAGCAGCCGTATGCGTGTTCCTCAATTCCGTTCAAGAGGCAGACGTGACGTTTTCTGGTGATCAATGATCACTGTCACGGTTCGGCTCGGTGCTTGCTTGCTCACACCCTCCCCCTCGGGTGTGCTATATGACCCAAATATAATTGAAGAGCAAATGAGTAGCGCAAGCTGCTTTTCAGCAGAATTTGGGAACGCACTAGCGCGCGGAAGAAGCGAACTTGAACCCTACTAGGTATGGAGACGTGCAGCCCCACTGCGCTAGTCTAGGGTGCTATGCTGAGAGAAAGCCTCCGTCAACGGCTACCAGTGTTCCGTTCACGTAACTTGACAAGTCGCATGCGAGAACTAGTGCCATGCGTGCGATCTCGTCCGGCTTGGCCAACCTGCCCAGGGGGGTCCTCATGTTATACTCTAAGCCTGATTTGATGACGTTAAACTTGAATTTCACGGCTTCCTTCGCCAGGCTCTTGGTTCCCTGCGTCCATGTTCCGCCCGGAACGAGCACGTTTATCCTGAAACCGTGTCTGCCGTACTCGCTGGCCAGAGCTCTTGAAAGAACCATGATCCCTGCTTTGCTGATGTCATAATGGCACAAGTCTTGTTTCAGAGGCATAATAGCTTCGATTGAACCCATGTTTATGATCACTCCGCCCTTCCTTAACCTGGCCCTTATCATGTGCTGGCACAGCCAGAAAACAGAGTTCAGGTTGATTTCCATGACTTTCTTGAGGAAAGCTTCGTCCACTTCGAGGAAGGGCTTGCTAGGATATATGCCAGCGTTATTCACCAAAATGTCGGGCTCTCTTCCATCTAGCCTCTTCCACAAAGCATCTATCTCTTCTTTCTCAGCGAGATTGACCTTGTGAACATTGACCTCAACGTTGAACTGATCGAGCTCTCGTTTCACCGCGTTGAGGCTTTCTTCGTTAATATCAACAAGCTCCAGGTCTGCACCTGCTTCAGCAAACCTGTAGGCGATGGCCCTACCGATGCCTGCTCCCGCACCAGTGATCAGCCCTTTCCTTTTCCTGAGGGAGATGAGGTCGGACAGTGGCACGAAACTTGACTTAATCCTCTTCTTCAAACTCAATTCAACAGACCGCCTAGGTTATTTCACCGATGAGTGATCCGTCAGAATCAGAGTATTAAACTTTTGAACCCAAAACAAGTTGAGACCTGGAGAAATCGAACATCGACGCAATATCAGAAAAATCCAAGCGGGGAGTTTTTCGTGCGTGTTACCTGTCCTCTAGTTTGACTACCTTGCAGCATCTTCGCTCCAGATGACCCATCAGGTCCACGCCTGCTCGTGCCCTTTCGTCTTCCTCTTCCAGATGCTTCCCGAAGCCCACTTGTTTGACGCGACTGTAACTCTCGACGACGAAAGGGTACACGTCTCTCTGATACTCGGTGTTCTTGCACGTTAGATAGTCCCCACATAGGAGGCAGCTTTGAAGGCCATTCTTGGGAGCGCACTTTCTGTTTTCGCACGGCGCGCCTCCACCATTCAGACACATGGGACACTGCGAATCAGAGAACCACTCTAGACCCTTCCTGAACTCGTCAAAGCTGAATGACTTCACTACATCCTTAATCCAATCGTAGCGAGTCGTGTCAACAAGCCTCTTCAACTCCCCCGCCATCATCCTGACTCTTCCAATGCCATTTGGACACTGACCGCAGTAAACACCACATATTCCGTATCGCTCGTTGTTCTTGCTCATTGCAGATCACATGTTATTGGTAAATGGCTCGACCCAAATAAAAGTAGCGAGCTCTTCGAGCCTCTTGCTATTCTCGAGGCTCTCTACTAATGAAGCATCATTCAACCATTATTTGGGCGTCGAGCGGTGAATCTCTTGTTCCAAGGTCAAAATTGATGAGGGCCGCAGCATTGCGCAAGTTATAGCGCGCGCAGTGGAGTTTCCCCAAAAGTGTTATTCGCTCATTCGAGGCTAAGTAACATGGGAAGCAAACATGAAAGAAATCGAGTTGAAGCTTGTTTCCGAGCTTATGAAGAACAGTCGCAGAAGCGACAGAGAGCTATCAAAGGTGCTCGGAGTCTCTCAGCCAACGGTGACCAGGCTCAGGTCAAGACTGAAAAAGAAGGTGTCATCAAAGAATACACCATAATTCACGATTTCCGAGAGATCGGTTATCACTTGCTAGGCTTAACCTTCGTCAAACTCAGGAGAACTCTCGCTCCTGAAGAAGTGGAAAAGGCGAGGAAAAGGGCGCAGCTCGACCTAGCAAAGAGCAGTTTTGGAGTAGTCATGCTTGAGAGGGGGATAGACTTAGGAGACGACGGGGTTATCGCTGCGTACTGCAGAGACTATTCTGATTACGCAAATCACAAGAAAAAACTCAGAGAATACCCCTTCTTGGAAATATCTGACATGGATGGGTTCCTGATCAGTCTGGATGATGAGGTTCACTATCGCCCTTTGACCTTGAAGAGCCTAGCCACTCTCTTGGGAAGTATCGGAAACCAGCCTTGAGCCGACACGACTGTCACGTTGTCATACTCAACGCGTGGAATCCAGTCAGGTGTATCTGGCTCTCACACTTGTTACATTGTAGCATTATGCTGTCCAACTCGTCTCCTCTCATGTGAGTTTCTAAGATCTTGTAGGTCTTCTCGCTTCTGTCATCGGGAGAAATCTTCGTTCCGCATCTCGGACAGCTGAAATCGCCTTTTCCCTTGATCTTCGTCAAGTCGACAGTGAAGAACCTACTCGTCTGCAATTTGCGCTCCTCCAATTCTGTGTTAGGCGCCACAAGTCTAAATCATTTATGGAACAATCTTCCAACTGCAACATGTCAGTGGATGCTGCTTTCCCTTTAAGCATGGTTTTTTGAGAATGCTGCTAAGGCTTCTTTTGCTGGCGCTCATAGACCTTGTTCACGGCTTCCCCAAAGCTCACTCCAGCCCACGTGTAAGCCCTTATTTCATTGTCAAGGAGTTCTGTTCCAGTTCGGACTCCCCAACGCTCCGTGTACTTATCAAATAGTTCATTATAGAGTGTTTCAGCATCAGCCTCTTCTGTGCCTGGAGGCTCTGCTATCTGCTTCGTCTTGGCCCCTTGCTGAATAGTTCCGAGTTCCTGTGATGCTTCACTTCTCTGTGAAACACCGTAGAAAACCTGGATTAACCCTATTACGACGACGAATACGAACGGCAGCGCGAGAAATGTGAAGAACGTTCCCATCGCGATTATTAGCATGCCTGAAAGGACGTGACCGTTAGCTCTATCGAGATACCTCTTCCTGAAACAGTCCGGGCACAAGTACAACACGGCCCTGTCACTCTGCGTCTTCAGATTGTAAGTGTGCAGACATTCTCTGCAGAAGTTTTGTCCGCAATCGTTACAAACGCCCACTGCGTACCTTTCAGGATGATTGGCGCATTCTGGGATTTCAACCCCGATGCGAGGAGGCGTTCTGAAAGTTGCTCCGCAATAGTCGCATTTGAGCTGCAGGGCGTCGGTCGGAATGAGCTTTTTGTATGGCGCGCCGCAGAACGGGCAACGGATGCCTCTCGTATCTTTGTCTGCCAATTTGTATCATGAAACCTACTATGTCCTACTTTAATAGACTTTCCGACACTTAGACGGTGAAACCTGCGAAAGTACAAAGATCGGAAGGTCGCAAACGCGCAGAATCTGACCAGTCCGAACGGTATTGCTATCTGTCCGTGGTGTCAGATTTGTATTCTTTTAATGCTTTTTCCAGCGCCTCAAGCGCCTCAGTCAGGTTCTTGTCTTTCGGGTTTATGCCTCCGAGGCCCAACCTCACCATGTTTGACCTTACAAGTCTGTAGCCGCTTCTGAAGAGAAAGAACGCGCCGGGCACGGGGGCCAAGCTGTATTTCGGTACTGTCTGTTCAGTAACCCACTTGTACGTGTCCTTGATTGGCATTTTTACCCAGTAAGTCACGCCGACCCTGTTTGGAAAATACTCCAGGCCCATTTCTCCAAACCACCTTTCAGTTTCTTCCTTTAACTGACCCCATTCTTGTTTGTGTCTCTGAAGCCTTTCTTTCCCTCTGGCTAGAAGTTCTGCACCAATGAGCTGCACGATGTTCGGGGCATTTCCTACAGTGTTCAACACGTCCGTGTAGAGTTCGTCAACCAGCTGTTTTTCGGCTAATGCCACCCCAAGCTTGAGGCCTCCAAGCCCGTATGCTTTCGTGAAACTCGTCGTCACTACACCAAGCTTTGGGTCAACCGAGAAGAGTGTGGGGACAGCCTTTCGGTCAAATTCGCCGTAGATCTCATCGCACAACACGTGAAAACCGTATTCTAGAGCCACGTTCATCACTTCTCTGAGCTCACTCAAGCCGGACACTGCTCCGCTTGGAGCGTGAGGATTTGTCAAGACGAGCAATCCCGTTTTCGCCGAGACGATTTTGCGAAGCCTATCCGCGTCAAGTGCGTACACGTCTTTTTCCTGCCTGTCCAGTCTTTTCACGCGAGAGAAGTGTTCTTGAACCGTCCTCAGCAGAGGTTCATACGTTGGGTATTCCACTATTGCCTCTCTCTTCTCAGAGTTCCTTTCTGCAAAGTATCTGATCATTCGTGCGTTCTGGCCTGAGGCTCCTTCGCCTGAGATGAACACGTTTTCGGGTCTTACGCTGTACAAGTGAGCTATCTGGTTGACGGCTTCAGGGTTGCCGTGTGTATAGTTGACGCTTAAATCAACTTCGCCTAGGTTCAGAGTATGCTTGAAGTATGCTATCCCGCTTGAGCGGAAATCGTGTTTAACGTTGGGCACGTGGATGTACCAGTCCAGATACAGTGACGGATGTTTCAATGCACGCCCCCGCAGATTGTAGACTTTGTTCAACACTTATTTTTTTGGGCTCGTCGGATCGAGACTGTAGATGAATGCGCTCTTTGGTCTCATTGTTCGTGAAGCTTGAATCGAAGTATTGCGGCTACTCCGCCGAAAGAGTTTTTGAGCATTTGGCCTTCTTCTGTTTCTGTGGATATTATCTCCACCGTCGCGTTCGTGTATTCTGCAAGCTTGGCAAAATCGTCTATGAGGTCTTGTCTGTCAACTATGTTCAGGGCAGGAGCTTTGCATTTTGGGCAGGGTTTGCCGATGAGGCTTTGTTCAAACTCTGCAAAAGCCTTGTTCTTTACCGTGTGCTGCTCCTGGTAGCTACACGCATTGCATTTCAATGTGACCCTTGTCATGTCCAGTCCCTCTGACAACAGCAAAGTGTGAACAGCACCGGTTTCCAGCGCCCTTCTGACATCTTCTTCTCCGTACGTTATCTTTCCAGTGTCGTGGCCGACCTCGTAGAGGAACTGTTGGACAACCTTCCTCTCCTCGATGTAACGGACCTTACGCATTACTTGAGGAGCTTTTTCAACAACTTCTTTTACTCCCTGCTCCTCAACATAAGCAGTGTCGATTGTGTCTATGACCTTGTTTTTCAGCATATAGTTCAGGTATTCTCCCTTTTCGAAGTCGTATTTCGTGGGTCCAGGGCCCCCTATTATCAGTCCTTTCAAGTTTTCAATGGGCAGAAACGTCTCGTTAGCGTGTTCGCCTACCCGCGTAAAATACTCTTGAAGCCTCATCTCTCGCAGTCTTTCGTATCTTCTGGCTGACTGTCCTCCGGCTCGAGTTTTTCCCGGTACACCGGACGTCAATTCCCTGATAATTTCAAGTCTTCTGCCCTGCAGCGTGGCAAGCGTGGCGCCCGAGGAATCTATGAGGAGGATGCCGTACGTTTCCTTTTCTCTCAGCATTTCCTGCAGGTATTCAGTATGGAATCTTGCGTCGCACCTGTAAAGGTACACGTGTATCGGCTCTGGAGGTACGATCACGTAAGTCTCTATTCGCTCGCTGCCCGCGCCGTTCTGTGGGATTGCTCCGCAGAATATCACGAGTCCGTTTTCGGGTGGTTCTTTGAAAAGCTTGAGGCGTTGTTGAACCTTCACGATGGCGTCCATAACGTTCTTGCGCGTGGTCGTGGACTTTATGTTCGATGCAGTTCCGTACTCGTCTCTGAGGGTGTTTATGACATCGCTTATCTGCTTTCCAGGCGGGACGTAGAGTGAAACAAGCTCGGTTCCCCGCCCCTCCTTGCTGGCCAGCGTCATCAGTGTCCTTTTCAGCCTGAACAGTTCCAGAGAAGTCTTCTTGGAGGTACTCAACTGTTCTCACAAATGGTTTTTTGTCTTAAACCTACATTACAATGCATCAGATAAGATTTTGGGAGCAGGCTTCAGGCCACTTCTAAAACTTCTTTCAGGAATGCCTTGTACGGACCAAGCTTGCCTCCGTAGTTGCCCGCTGAGATCTTCACGACGCCCGGCACGCTCGCAGCGGCCTTAACGCCGTCTCCCATGGCCTTCTTGACAGCTTCCAACGTTAAACCATTAATGACGATCTCGTAGACGCAATTCACGTCTTCAGGCACCTGTGAATCGGCGATAAGTGTCCTCAATCTTGGACAGAAGGGATGGTTTGTCGATGCCTTAAGCTTGTACTTGAGCGAGCCGGCTTTGGAACCTGAGCGGCAGATTCCGCCAGGAAAAGGCAAGATCACCTCGTTTGGCCTGGCCTTGATTGCTTTTACGGCTTCTTCCGCAGCCTGAAGTCCTGAGGACTTGTCTCTTGACATTATCAGAAAGTTGCCGCCCGCCGCAGCCTGTGCAACTCCAAACTTGTCTTCAACGATGAAGTCCCCTTCCATCACCGGAATTCTCCAGACCTTCCTTTCTCCAACCATACCCTTTCTTTGGAAACCATCGCCGAACAGCCTTAGGCTCCGACCAACCTTCAGCCTTCTCTTAGCGTTTGGCAATGCGTTGAAAGCAGAGACTGTCGGACACGTCATAACGCACTGACCTATACGCAGTATCATCTGCGCTTTCAGCTGAAACCTGTTGTTGTGGTACACCTGCATCAAGACACCCGCTCGATTGTCGGGAGTCTTGTCTGAAGAAACCGTTCCTTCTATCCCTGCCTCTGCTGGCGACATAATGACACTCGTCGCCAGGCCGGTTGCGCTCGTGGCCGCCGCTAAAGCCCACTTCTCAGTATCGCCTGTTATCAAGACTCTTCCAACCCACATCGGAAACATTTCGGCGAAGGTGTCCTGAATCTCTATGGAATGCGTACCGAAATCCAGCTTCCAGCACTGAGTCTTCTCGTCGTAGCCCACAATGTGCTTGCTTAAGTCAGTCAAGTCCCATTACCTTCTTCCGGAACAGGTTAGCTCCGTCCTGTGCGTGACAATGGAATTCGTAGCCTAAAGCGATAAGCTTTTCTGCCTCTTCCAGGGTGGTCACGGCTTTGACGGTGCAGGTTCCACGTCCTGGTTGGGCGCGCGTCGACAGAAGCATAATCAGCATATTCAATAAATATTCTCGCAGGGATAGTGATGTTGATGTCTGGTGTTTCAATAGTGCTTGTCGAGTTGTAATCGGCGCCAACGATTATTATCTCGTTTCCTTGAGCATAGGTTTCGCTAGTCAAGAACGTGGAACAGATTATGCCTCCGACTAATAATATGCTTATGATTAGATACGCTGGCGGTAATTTTTCTACGTCGTGGCACTTCCACTAGACCTTTGTAGTCACTGGTAAAGCAGCAGGATACAAGCGCCGCATTAATCCCTGCGTCCATCAAGCGCGCGCTTCTTTTTCACTCTCATAAATTTTGGACACTGATGTTATATCAACGTTGTTCGGCTTATCGGGAGACGTCTCCACTTCAGGTGAAGTTACAACCAAACGCCGGCCTCTTATGGAAACCCCCAGTCTGTTTCCGTTTATTGGGTCTTTTGGCTGGTCCTTTCGGAAAGGTACCCAGGGCCAACTTCGGTTAGTTTCTTATCTTCCTCCATGTTCTTGGTGAGTCTGACATGGGGGAGTATCCATTTCAAATGACCAACCGTTTGTAAGTCGCAGTCGAGTTTGTGTTCATGCGGAAGCGACCGCGTAGACTAGCGTCACGGGATCGTCGCGTGGCATAGGCGTGCGGAGTTCTCGAAGAAAAAACTTGGAAGAATCATCAATGTGAAAAGCTTTATATTCGTATGCAGCAGAATGCGGTAGCAAGATTAGTTATTGAGGGAAAAACGTGTCTGATTCATCTTATCCTGCTCCGCCGCCTCCAGAGCTTTGGACAGGTAAACCGTTCATGAAGAAGACGCTAGTTAAGTTTGCGATATATTTCGGGGTCATCACAATCGTTTTGATCTTGTTCCTCTTTATTCTGTTTTGGACTGGAACCTTCGGAGCGTATTTTTATGGTTTTTTTGCTCTTATTGCATTTTTGTACTTTGGCGTGTACTACCTTAGTAAGAATGCTTTCACCTACCATATAACTGACAGGTCAGTTCGCATCGATAAGTCTTGGGTTTTTGGGAACTACACGAGGGAAGTGATATTTGACCAAATAAGTGATGTACATATTAATCAAGGTATGCTAGCAAGGATTTTCAATTGCGGTTCATTGGTATTTGTAACAACCACAGGTCTTGAAGTTGGTGCTACCGTCAGAGGCGGCGGTTTAATTCGCGGAGGAGTTTTCGGTGGTGGAGCAACTGCGACGCCTCACGTAGTCAAGGGCAGAGGAAACATGCTGTGGGATGTGGCTAACCCCAACCAGGCGAGAGAAACACTAGTGGGCAAACTAAGGGACTGGAGATCTGTTTTCCAACAGCAAAAAATGGCAGGATCTCTGGAGGCAATGGCTGGAAAGACAGGGCCCAGTGCTTCAGGGTCAATGGCAGATGAGATCAAGAAGCTAAAAACTCTTTATGAGAGTGGCGGAATAACAAAAGAGGAATACGAAAAGGGAAAAAAGAAGCTGCTTGGATGACAGTATAGTATTTCCATTCTTTTTCATTTGGGCATCTAAAAAGATCTCGGGCTTGGGGCGTGCTTGAACGGGCAAAGCATTTCGTTGATGGTTCCACAGAATGATAAGCTTGGCGCACATTGTTCATCGTTTATGGCCAAAGTCGGCTAACAATCAGTAAGCTTCAAACATTCAGCTCCCTTACTCTAATTCATTCTGCTTTAGGAAGCAAGTTTGGTGGAAAGTAAGGCAAAGAAAACCATTGTGGGCAACTGCGCTGATCGCGGTTCATCCCTAAACCTCTATGAAGTTGATTTTGAGAACAATAAGCGAATCATGCAATGCACGGGCTGCGGTTTATATCATTTCTATAAGAAGGACCTTTTCGGCAAGTGGAAACTCGTAAAAGCTGGACGGGTCTCAGACTTATGGAAAAATTTGAAAAGACAAAAAGGCTGAACATCGCGTGCGATTATGCCACGTGGGATACCAGCAGCATGACTTGACTCGGGTCAAGTCTATCAAGTTTGAGTATTGCTAGATGTCCGCTACACTCGCTACAGATGCTGCACTTGCAGTGCACAGCTCATTTTCCCCTATCCCCAGATCCTCGTTGAAGAGGGACAGGTCAGATTCCTATACGGAAAATAGGTTGAAGAAGTGCAACTTCTCGTTGAAGAGACTATGGACTCGTTCAGATTCATTCCGAGCTCATATATAGCGCGCATGCGTGTTCCTAAAATGGTCAAGAATGATCATAATTCCATTTTGCACGTTTCTGCCGCTCTCGAGGAAAACAAGTACCTATGACGATCAAGGACAGATAGGGAGCCCAAAACCCTGCCTAAACCATGAAACCCGAATAAAAACCATTTTAGGCCAATTTCGGAACAAGCATGCGCGCTACAAACTCAAACCCAGCTTTGAGTACTTCTTCATCTTCCTTGAGGCTTTCAGCGGTTGCTGTATGGTACTCGCCGCCTTCAAAGGCGACCAGCTACGGAGGACTAAGCTTTTCAAGAAGTGGGTTAAGCATTGTAGTGAATCGAGTTCTTGTTGGCGCGTGCTGGGCTTTGAAGGAGCTGGTCTTCGGAAATCTCTTTAAAATACAGTATATGCGAGTCAAGCCTTGTATCAAGCATTCAATAGCAGTATTTTATAACTGGCACAGTTACACATTACGAAGGAGAGGGTAGGCATTGGAGACTGGACGTAAACTCCATCAAACATTGTACATCTTCCTGTTGGCAGTAGGCCTCGTTACCATAATTCTAGGTGTCAACGAAACCACTATTGATGCTCTTGATCACATTGGTTCGAACTATTGGCTTGCATGGTGTGCATGCATTTCCGGAGCAGCAACATTTCTTCTAATCCTACGTCGGCACCCTGCTTGAAAGACCGGCGCGAAAAGGGGGCCTTGAAGGTACATCGCCATTAAAGTGAGCATCTGGGCGAAAGTGTCCGAAACTCCACATTGTTCCCTGTTGGCGATGACTATTTTCAAAACTGACTAGCTCTGAAGCTGAATCAGTAACGCCATGGTGCAAGCGTCAGACTCTATGGACGTCCATCTCCACTTGTATGTTCCGCCACTGAAGCTGCTTCTTCAAGAATCCTCCTAGCTTCATCGTTGGCGATTTGGTCCTCTATCATCGGGTGAATAGGGAGAGACTCTTCTAGGCCTATGTACACTTCGGGTGGCTTGAGCTTGTTGTGGACGATGCGGTGAATCTTGCCCTTTACAGCCATTCGGTCTATTATCTTCTTCATTTTTTCAGGGGGTCGAACAAAATTCTGCACACCATAACTTATCAGATCAATTTCTCTAGTGTTTCCATACTTCATCAGGTATGAAACAATCTGCCTTTCTATGCTCATAGAGAGAAGCTCCTCTCGTTGATTCTTCACTTCTTTTCTTACAAGCGATTTTGAGATTTAACAATTGGTTAAACAAAAACTAAAAAACAATCCACATATCTCTTGAGGTTTTGCTCGGTTCGATTATCAAAGCCTTAAGAGTCCTTTCAACTATCAAACCAGTAGAAGGCATCGTGGATGAGCGAGTTGCGCCGTTTGAAGGTGAAGCTCAGGAATTGCTATTTAAACGGCTTCTTCTTGGACAGGAACACTTTTCTCAAGGCTGATGGCGCAGACTTGGTCATGGTTCCACGCAAAGAAGAGGATGGAAGGGCCTCCGAGAAGCCGATGATAATCTTGAAGAACGTCGTTGAAATGACGGTTGACCATAGGGGAAAGGTTGTTGCTGTCGAAAATAAACCAGAGCTTGGGGTATGGGTCGACGCTCTCGAACGTGCCATAGAACGGTTCAACACAGGTAGCCTTCAGCTCTGAACCCCTGCGCTGGCAAGCGGTACAACTTCCCCTCGCGAATGAGATGCGTTAAGGTAGCCAGTGCTTCGGCGTTTCGGCTTCTAGTCGTTTCTTTTCTTCTTTCTTTGCCGCTACAGTGCTCTTGGCGATTTCGTAAGCTGTTCTGTAGTCGAAGCTTCCTTTCGGTTCTTCAGCCGCCTTTTTGATGAGTGCCGCTTCAACCTTGTTCTTGAGTTTCCCAATTGCCAACGCGCCAATTCCGAAAATGTTGGGCAAAATCTCTTTTCCATCAGCGTTAGGATTTAGTCCTTCAACCCCCATGGGTGGAATGGCGTTGATGTCTGCCACTATGCTGCATTTCTTTCCACATTTTTTGAGCACTTCTAGAGGAAGAAGTTCTGTTCCTGCAGCTCCTGCCGAGAGAACCATGTCAGCGTTTTCAATAGCTTTTCCCACGTCTTCGGGGGTTTGGGCTTCCACGCCTCGAACTCTTTCAACTTCAAGTTCCTCGTTTATTTTGGTCGCTACAGAACAGGCCTTCTGGAGGGAGCGGGAAGTCACGATTACCTCGGCTCTTTCAGCCGCGTAGAGTCTTGCGGCTGTTTGCCCGACTGGTCCTGTTCCAGCCAGCACCGTGATCTTTTTCTTGTCAAAGTCTCCGAGACCTCTTGCGAGAGAGAGTTCCAGCGTTTTTGCGACCGCTGCCGTGGCTGTGGTGTACGCGCCTCTAGGGTCGATTATGACTGCGACTTCAAACGGGGGGAACATACACTTCTCAATTTTCTCTAGAATCTCGTTTGCTATTCTGAAATCGCGTCCGTTTATGAAGATTTTCGTGTACTTTGCGCCTTCAGGCCCTCGTGGAAATATCGTGTCGTAGACTATTTTTTCAGCGTCCTCGACGGTGACGTTCTCATATTTCAGAATTTCAGCTTCAGGGAAAATATCCACGGTTGTTAGTATATCAAAAGGACTCGCATGTTTATCAGTGTCAAGAAAAATGAACACCTTCTTGAACTGCGACTCTGGCAAAGCAACACCTTGACCTAATCGTTAGAGCAAGTGAGGTTTAAGAATTGCCGTTCTTTTGGGCATTTGTGGACTTTAATCACGCAAAGAAAGCTCACTGGTCATTTTTTCAGTTCTGGGGGCATTGAACCACAATTCTAGGCGCCAGAATCAGTACAGAAATTTTTGCTATACAATTTTCTTGGGCTGCTTCTGTTTGACTTTTTTCTTTTTGCGGGGAAGAGTCACCGCAATTGTTTAATATGAAACAGCAGAGACTGGTTAGTCTTCAAGAGGATTTGGAATGACGCTTTCTGAAATATTAGAGAAGTTGTCAAACGCTTGTGGAGTTGCGGGCAGAGAGGAAGAAGTTAGAAGTTTGATTCAGAAGTTCTTGAAACCCTACGTTGACGAAATCAAGGAGGACAAGCTTGGGAATGTGATAGCTGTAAAGGAAGGAAAGAAGAATGCTCCGAGAGTGATGCTTGCCGGCCACATGGACGAAATAGGTCTCCTTGTTAAAACCATTTCGAAAGAGGGCTTTCTGCAATTCATGAAGATAGGCGGGATAGACGACCGCGTTCTGCTTGCTCAAAAAGTCATGGTCTACGCCGAGAAGGGGCCGCTGCATGGCATAATTGGATCTAAGCCTCCGCACATACAGAAAGAAGACGAACGTAAGAGAGTCATTGCCAGCGATGAACTGTTCATCGACATCGGGGCAAGAAGCCAAGAAGAAGCTTGGAAAATGGGGGTAAAGATCGGAGACCCCGTTGAGTTTGACGTAAAATTCGCGCGGATTGGAAAAGACATCGTGATCGGCAAGGCCTTCGATGACCGGATAGGTTGCGCTGTTATGGTTGAAGTGATGAAACGTCTTGAAAAAACAGAATGCACGGTGTATGCTGTCGGGACAGTGCAAGAAGAGGTCGGCTGCAGGGGAGCAATGACGTCCGCTTACGGAATATACCCTGACGTCGGTATCGCGCTTGACGTAACGATAGCCGGAGACATGCCCGGAGTTAAAGAAGCTGACGCACCCATGAAGGTTGGCAAGGGGCCGTCACTCAGTGTTGCAGACTATGGGCTTATAACTCATCCCAAAGTGTTGAGACTGCTGGTCGATGCGGCGGAGGAAAACAAGATTCCGTACCAGCTCGAAGCAGGATTGCCAGGGGGGACAGACGCAAGCCGCATATCTTTGGCGAAGGAAGGGGTCCCAAGTGGCACCATATCCGTTCCAACACGCTACATTCACAGCCCAACATCGCTGCTCAGCCTAACTGACTCAGAGAACGTTGTTAAGCTCTGTGTCGCCGCTGTCAAGAAGGTTCCGAAATACTTCTAACCAGGGTGAGTATCGAACCTTTGGATCATGGCAATGGGCTCGGTGAAAGAGCCGCAGAACATTTCAAACGAGGCTACAACTGTGCTCAGAGTGTCCTCCTAACGATGTTGGAGCACTGGCATTTGAAGAATGAATTAGTTCCCAAGATTGCCACGGGTTTCGGAGGAGGAATCGGAAGATGCGGATCTGTCTGCGGAGCTTTGACTGGCGGCGTGATGGCTATAAGCCTAAAATGTGGAACTAATGAGCCTTTGATGAAAGAGCGATTGAAGGCGTATGAGACCGCTCAGAAATTCTACGATCAATTTGAGGCGCAGAACGGAAGCGTCTTGTGTAAAAACTCATCGGATTTGATCTGTCGGTTCCCGAGCAGTGGGACAAAGCTGTCAGGACAAATGTCTTCGAGGAAAGGTGCACGGTTTTTGTCAGAAAAGCTGTCGAGATTCTTCTGGAGCTTACTCAAAGCCTTTGCTAGCTACTGAGCCTCTCTATGAAGTATTTGAAGAAAAATGTGGCGAGAGCAGTAGTGTGTGAAGGAGGCTCAAAGAAAAGGTTCTGTCCAATGTTTAAGCTGTTCCGAGCAAGTCGGAGACAACCTACTTTTCACCAGTCTGTGTCAGAAACTTCCAAGAATCTGTGAGTAAATCGCTCTCAGCTGTGAGCAAAACTGTTTTTAGATTAGCTCGTTCAATATTTCCGTGGTTGAAGAAATGGGCGAGAAGAAAGGCTTCGAATTTCTAGAGCACACGGCAGATGCCTACATAGCCGCTTACGGAAAGGACCTGGCGATAGCTTTTGAAAACGCTGCGCTTGCCATGTTTGACGTCATGACAGAGGTTGAAAAGGTAAGTCCCAAGGTGGAAGACAGGGTTGAGGTGACCGGTGAAGACGAGTTCGCTCTCCTCTACAACTGGCTTGAAGCTTTGCTTGTGAAGTTTGACGTGAGCGGGATGCTCTACTCTAAATTCGAAGTCTGGCACCTAGGCCAAATTCAGGATCGGCTCGTGCTTAATGCGAGAATATGGGGAGAAGAATTCGACCCAAGCAAACACCTCCAGAAGGTAGGTGTTAAAGCTGTGACTTATCACCGTATGGAAATCGTCAAGCACCCCAGTGAGGTCACGCTGAGGTTCATACTTGACATATAGAACGCTTCCACCAACGTGGCTTCTGCAAGAATCTTTAAATTTGTCAAATCGGTTTGTATCGACGGGGAGAACAGGGAGTCAAGTTCATGAGCAATCTTAAGAGCATGGTAGAGCATCTCAGGACTTTGGAAAATGAGCGCAAGAATCTTCTGCTGGAGATTGAGGAGCTCAAGAAGATGGCCGACTCTAAGGCTAAAGCCCTAGAGAGTGAGGTCAGCATGCTGAGAGAAGAAGTCAGATCGCTCAGAGTGCTTCTTGGCACAGGTGAGCCTGAGCCCGATCCGGGAGAGAAGAAGAAGCAGCTACGCAAGTAGTCAGGGTCAGATTCGAATCTGCAGGTTTTCTGCTTCTAGGAAAATGTTTAAACGGTTAGCGGCAGCTAAGACTTCACCAACACTTGGCGGTTCATGTTGAAATGAACGTGACAAGACTTGAGGAGCACATATTTCTCGTAGACGTTTCGCCAGGCGGACTTGAGAATTTCATCGCCAGCTATGTTCTAAAGGGAAAGCAGGTGGCGATTGTTGAAACCGGTCCTACGTCCTCGGTGCCCAACCTACTTTCTGGCTTAGAGAAACTTAACGTCAGACCGGAAGATGTCGCATATGTTGCCGTCACCCATATCCACCTGGACCATGGCGGAGGCGTCGGAACCCTCATGAGGAACTTGCCGAAAGCAAAGGTCATAGTACATCCTGCAGCCGCACCTCACCTCGTGAACCCCGAAAAACTCTGGCAACAGTCAAGCGAAGTTCTCGGAAAGGAGATAACAGAACTGTACGGTGCGCCTGAGCCTGTTCCGGCCGAGCGAATCATCGCGGCCGCAGACGGCATGACCGTTGACATTGGAAACAACGTTAGACTCAGAGTTGTGGAAACCCTCGGACACGCTTCTCACCACCAGAGCTATTACGAAACATTCAGCGGCGGAATCTTCCCAGGAGACGCTGCCGGCATTTACTTGAAAGACATCGACGTTGTCGTTCCCACCATACCTCCGCCTTTCCGCTTGGACGCCTCACTGGCTTCCTTGGAGAAGCTGATAGGTCTCAATCCAAAAGCTCTGTATTATAGTCATTTTGGCAAGGCAATTGGCGCGGTTGAGAAGCTTCGAGCGTACGCGAACCAACTGAAGCTTTGGGTGTCCATTGCAGAACAAGGACTGCGTGACAAGCAAGGTTTTGAAGCCGTTCGCGACAAGATTCTTGAGAGCGACGAATCTGTCCGCAAAGCCGTGAAATATGTCAAAGCTCATCCGGTTCTATGCGGAGTGGTGTTTGACCACAGTGTGCAGGGCGCGTTGAAGTTTGCGGAAAAATACGGCAATGTTTCCGCAAAGTAGCTCTCATCAGTCTAGCCTTTCAAAATCGTTTATATTTCCGCTTTGTCACTTTTCTGTAGCAGTAGGTGAAAGAGATGGAAGAGGGAGAGGGACGGGCCCCTAAGGAAAGGGTTCCGCTTGAGAAAATAGACGATTACTCGTGGCGCATTCCCAAGTACAAGTCGGGCATGCGGGTTCCGGGCATAGTGTACGCTAACAGAGACTTGCTGGAGAAGATGCAGACAGACAGAACTCTTCAGCAATGCGCAAACGTGGCCCATCTGCCGGGGATCTATAAGCACGCTATAACCTTGCCTGACGGTCACGAGGGTTATGGTTTTCCAATCGGCGGCGTTGCGGCAACGGACTACGAAGAAGGAGTGATCAGCCCCGGCGGAGTAGGTTATGACATTAACTGCGGTGTTCGCCTCGTCACGACAAACCTCTCAGAACAAGACGTGAGGCCGAAGCTTGCTCAACTCACAAACACGATCTTTGACAACGTTCCGTGTGGACTCGGAAGCCGAAGAAAAGACTTCAAAGTATCGCTTCACGATTTGGACAGACTTGCAACAGAAGGCGTCAACTGGGCCATCGACCATGGGCTCGGTTGGCCTGAAGACGCCGAACACTGCGAAGAAAGCGGCTGCATGAAGAACGCTGACCCTGACAAGGTGTCATCAAACGCGAAGAACAGAGGTCTGACGCAAATCGGCACCCTTGGTTCTGGAAACCATTTCTTGGAAATCCAAAGGGTTGACAAGATCGTTGACGCTAAAACGGCTAAGACCTTTGGGATCGAACGTGAAGGACAGGTCACGCTGATGATTCATTGCGGTTCGAGGGGCCTTGGTCATCAGGTATGCTCGGATTACCTGCGAGTGATGGAAAGAGCGGTTCAGAAATACAAGCTGTTGTTGCCCGATAGAGAGCTTGCGTGTGCGCCTGGAAAGAGTCAGGAGGCACAGGACTATTATCAGGCCATGGCGTGCGCGGTCAACTACGCGTTCGTCAATAGGCAGACAATCCTGCACTGGGTTCGAGAGAGTTTTCGGCAAGTTTTCAATGAGGACCCTGAGAAGTTCGGGTTGCAACTCGTCTACGACGTTGCGCACAACATTGCGAAGATAGAGACTCATAACGTCGATGGAGTTCAGAAGAAGGTTTGGGTTCACAGAAAAGGTGCGACCCGCGCGTTTCCGCCTGGTCATTCAGAGGTCCCAGCAGCCTATCGTTCCGCAGGGCAGCCTGTGCTTATTCCTGGAAGCATGGGAACCAGCTCTTGGCTTCTTGTTGGTGCAGAGAAGGCTATGCAGGTGACGTTCGGTTCGACTGCTCATGGTGCTGGTCGCAGGTTGAGTCGAAGTGCCGCAAAACGCAATTTCTGGGGTGGCGACGTCAAGAAGGCTTTGGAGGAACGTGGCATCCATGTGCGCTCTGCGAGCACTGTGGTCTTGGCTGAGGAGGCCGATCCGGCCTACAAGAATGTTGACATGGTAGTCGACGTTAGCGACAAGGTTGGCATAGCCACGAAGGTTGCGAGATTTGTCCCGTTGGCAGTCATGAAGGGCTAGACTATTAAGCTGGACTCTCCACTTTGTTTTCGGCCAGTTCTGCCCACACTGTTTTTGTCAGGCTTTTTCTCTCCTCTTTCAGTTTTTGTTCCTCCATTGAATGTGCCTTGTGCAATTCTCGCATGTACCATGACCTTTCTCTGGCGTAGTGTATCCCCAAGGCTATTCCAATTATGAGGAGAGTGAAGCCGACAGAAGTCATGGACAAACCGAGAAGGCTGTAGGGGTGGGGAGCCAAATAATATGGTATTATCAGGAACCATTCTGGGTTCTCAGCCGTTATCACAGTCATGATCACCGTCACGAGAAGCCCTCCGATGAAGAACAAGGACCCGATTATTACTATCAGGTAGCCGATGGTCTCGTTGTGCCTTGATTCCTCGGCTTTCTCGTGAAGGTACTCACTAAAGAGCAAGCTCTTTCACAACATGCATTAGTGCAACTTGCCCTTAATTCCGTTATGAATTTCAAGTACACTTTCAAGGAAGAGGAGATTAGCGCGCATGCGTGTTCCTAAAATGGTCAAAAATGGTCAAAATTCGTGGTTGCACGTTTCTGCCGGGTTCGATAAAGATAGATGTCCAAAGAAATCAAGAACAGATATGGATTCCAAAAATGCCCTTAAATGATAAATGGCGAATAAAAACCATTTTAGGCCAATTTCGGAACAACCATGCGCGCTAGACTACAAAGACTGGATCGAAGAAAAGTTAGGGGAGAAAGGTAATGCCGTACGACCATATTTGGTTGCATACCGTTAAACCCTACAAACTGCTGCCATGCATAATGCTCGGCAACACGATTATTCGGCTCAGTGATGAGGCTGGGGTTCCATTCACCCTGCACGATGGCAGGCGATGGGTCAATACGGCCTTAGAGCAAATCGGGATAAGCACGAACTGGGCAAGGAAAATCCGCGGGAGAAAGGCAAAGGAGAGGAAAGCCCCTACAGTAAGACCCAATATAGAGCAGCTAAGAGCGAAGTTCCGCGAAGCTGTTCCGTTCTTAGAGTTTACAAGCGAGACATCCACCTCAGTCGAGGACAGGCTCAAGAAGCAAGAAGCAATAAGCGAAATCCAGACGAAACTGGTCTCGGGCACACCGCTAGAAAAGGAAGATTACGACAAGATAAAAGCCTACGGCATAAAGCTCTTCTCAAAGCGCACTGATATCTCAACCACGACGGACCACGGTCTTAAGAAGATTCCAGAAAGTGAGCTCTTAGAGCACCTGCAAGAAGGCTGGACGATAGTCCACAAGCTGAGGGGTGGCGGCTTTATAGTCCAACGGCCAACATGAGCCAACATCGTGCACGACGCGTACGACTCGGTTTCAGACCTCGTTTTCCACCGACCCGGTCGGGTTTTCAGGTCTCAAAAGCGAGTCGCACGCGTCGCACAAACTCAAAGGAAAAGGCCCAGATTCAGAAAACCAAAGCGTCACGTTGAAAAGTTGAAAAACCGTAGGTAGGGAAAAACCTTGAGAACCCCTAGGTAGGGACTTTGAACTCCCTACGTGGGGGTTGTGGTGCGAGGGCTGAAAAGTACCCTGCTTGTTGTTTTCTGTGCAACTTACCAAGCTATTTTTCAAAAGAAGGTTCAAGATTTTTCAATGGTGCCAGGGGTGAGGTCGCACAGTTGGTCCATGGCCCCCTCGGCTGACTCGTTCAACGTAGCCATTGATAAGTAGATAGTGGTTGAACTGTCTTCTGATTTTGTCTAATGTTGCGAAGCGTAGGCGCGGTGGAACCGCTTTTTTCTCAATGCCCCTGTATTGCAAGGCTCCAGGGGGCAAATTCTGTGCGGGGGTGGGATTCAAACCCCATGGCCGGTGGCGATGTCTCCTGCAATTTTCTCTTTTTTCTATTTTAGTAGCATCTTCGGATGACTTAAACTGTGAGACGCTCATAGACGGGAGCCGAAGGCTTAGGAGTCTGAAACAAAGTTCCACAAATCATATCTACCAACTGATCGATCCCCAAGTTGAGGAAGTATGACTATTGAAAAGAACTGTTTCTGTTCATAGAGACAAGCTCGGACTTACTAGAACAAGATTTGTTTGCCTGTTAATCGTGGCATCCCTGATGCTGACGTGCCTTTCAAGTCTGTTCATCCTGCGAGCAGTGGCCGATATGGACTCCATGGTGATAGGAGGGGACGGAGTACCTGGTCTTGTCGATCCTGCCACTATACGAGGCACGCCATTGCTTCAGTTGTGCCTGAATGTCTATGAAACGTTGATATTCTTTGACAGGGAGAAAATCGACAGCTTCATTCCAGGACTCGCGACTTCTTGGCAAATAAGTCCTGACGGGTTAACTTATGTGTTCACAATTAGGCAAGGAGTCACGTTTCAGAACGGGAATCCTCTTACCACAGCGGATGTTGAATACTCTTTCAAAAGAATACTTGTTACAGATGACAATCTTAGTTATGCGTCCTGGCTTTTCTACGACGCGTTATTTGGGCTGCCTGGCAGTCATGACTCGCAAGGAAACATCATCGTAAACTCTTCACAGATTAATAACGCAATTACACGAAATGACACAACTGTAACGTTTCACTTGGCTCATCCTTATCCACCTTTCATGCAAATACTGGCCGCCTATGGTTTTGTGGTCAACAAAGACTGGTGCATAGCGTTAGGAGACTGGCCAGGAACATGGGACAATTGGACCGCGTACAACAGGCAACCGACGGCGATCAACAAGCAAAACAGGGCGCCACCAGGTCCACATGTCAACGCCATGTGTGGAACAGGGCCCTATAAGCTTGATTATATCAAATCGGGAGTCGAATGCTCAATTATCATTTATAAGGGCTATTGGGGACGTTGGCCTGCAATCGGCGCGAAAGGTTGGCTTGAAAGAGTAACCTTCAAGAAGATAGTTGACTGGAACGCGAGTAGAGACATGTTTCTAGCTGGGGAGCTGGATATGCTGGATGTGCCAAGAGCAGCGATCAATGAAGTCTTGGGACAACCAGGCGTCAGATGCATGTATCCTCTGCCTGAGCTGTCGTGTTACTCCATGCTTTTCACGTTTAACATATCGACCTCGAGCCCGTACCTAGGTGTTCTAGGTGGGCTACCAGCAGGAACTATCAATGAAAGCGGCATCCCTCCAGACTTCTTTAATGACATAAACGTTAGGAGAGGTTTTGCCTATGCTTTCAACTACACCCAACTGATAGATGAGGCCATGCTCGGAGAAGCTTTTCAACCTGCCACACCAATAATCCCTGAGCTGGCCTTTTACAACCCATCCCAAGAGAAATACGCACAGAATCTGACTGAAGCAGCAGCATTGTTCCAAACCGCATGGAATGGGACGCTCTGGGCCAATGGTTTCAACATGACAATCTGCTACTTTTCTGATTCGGCCCATTATATGCAGAAGGCATGCGAGATAGTCAAAAGCGATGTTGAGAGTCTCAACTCCAAGTTCCACATCAACATCCTAAACTTCACTTTGGACGAATACCTTAACCTCCTCCAGGCAAAGGAACTAACACTGTTTTTCGGGGGCTGGCTTTGTGACTTCGCAGATCCTCATGATTTCGCATTGGCATTTATGTCAAGTGAGAAATATGGGACATTCGCAGATTTTCAAAACTACAAGAACTCGACAATCGATGCTCTAGTTGACGAAGGAATAATCACAACAAACACAAGTAGAAGACAAGAAATCTACTACGACCTGCAGCAACTCTATTGGGAAGACTGCCCCGGAGTTCCACTTTTTCAGCCTAGACAGCGCAAGTTTATGAGGGATTGGGTGCAAGGCTGGTACTGCAACTCGCTCTTTTCAACATACGCTGATCGTTTCTATGAAGAATGGAAGGAAATCATTCCACCTTGGCCCCTGACTTCAGGCGAGAATACAGTCGATGCGGTTAGCTCAACTGGCACTGTAGTGTTTATCAACACAACTTCGGAAGGGAATCTTACTATAGCAAGCTGCGACATCAACCTGGAAGGAATAACTACAGAGGGTACAGAAGTCCATTCCGTTAAATGCGTAACTGTCGACACAACAGTGCCGCCAGAGAACATAACATTTCCCATAAACATCAGCGTTTATTACACGGATCAAGAAGTCGTATCAACATATGTGGACCAATCCACTCTGCGCATGTTCTACTGGAACGGGACAGACTGGATAGTGGAGAATGACACAGGGTTTGTGGTAGGCAATGTAAGCATAGAAGGTAAGAACTATTCTGGATACGTATGGGCCAGGATATGGCACCTTAGCGAATTCGCAGTCATGGGCCAAATGGCTCTCATCCACGCCGTGGCTCCCCTGGGCGTCAGATGGTCCAAAAACTTCATCGGGCAAGGCTTCACGACAACAGTCTACGTCGACGCTTTCAACCAGGGTGACTACGAGGAAACCCTCAACATAACCGTCTACGCAAACACCACGGTAATAGGTTCATTCACAAACCTAACGTTGTCGGCGAGAAACTCCGCAACCATACCTATTGTTGGCAACACTTCCACTCTCGTCAAGGGCACGTATCGCATCGTTGCCGTCGTAGCCCCTGTTCCTGGAGAGAACACCACGGTAGACAACACGGTTGTGGGCGGTCAAGTGCTCGTAACCATCCCAGGCGACATCAACGGTGACGGCACAGTTGACATCTACGACGCCATACTGCTATCTGGCGCCTTCAACTCCAGTCCAGGCAGTGCAAAGTGGAACCCCAACGCAGACATAAACAGTGACGGCACCGTGGACATCTATGACGCCATCATACTCTCAGGCCACTTCAACCAACACTACCCATAGCGCGCTGTTATTGAAGTTTTGCGCCACACTTCGGGCACTTAAGAGGGTAGTTTTCTTTGCTTATCATTTTCACTCCGCAGCCGAAGCAGATGCAAATCTTGCATATTGGACAATGGTAGTTTGCACCTTGAATGCTATTGCCGCATACGCTGCAAGGCTTGGTTAAGCAGTCATCAGACATTTGTTCCGCTCCGTGAAAGCAAGATTAGCTTTATTGAAGAACACATGGTGCGAAGGTTAAAAGCAGTTTGTCAAAACAACATTCTCGAAAAACGGAGAGCGTAGAGTGAAAGTGGAAAGCGCGTGCGCCTCAAAGAAACATCGTCAACATCTTCGCTAACGCGCGCGTTTTCTATATCGCATGCCCTCTTCAGCACGCCGACCTGAACTTTATTGAACCCTTTAAGCCTTCGTGCATAACTTCAAAGTCATGCACGAAGGTATCGTGGCATTGCGCTCCGCAAATTTGAACCCAACGTATGCCTCTTGTATTGGAAGTGTTTGGACTTGCCCTCCCATTTATATCAAAAGCTTCTCCTTAGTCACGTATGGTCACCTGGTAGATGGGGGAGGCTTAGATGCCGTTTAAGGACGAGTGCGGAATCTGCAAGAGGGTGCTTCGAACAAGTTATCTCAGGCGGTGCCAGAGGTGCGGACGGCTTTACTGTAGGGACTGCATGGTCCCTGACGTCGTGACGGGTGACCCAACCAGATTGTTCTGTCTGAACTGTGCAAGAAGAGTTGTTTCGCGAACGACCGTTTCCAAGTATGTTGGTCTTACGGGTTACCTGCGGTTTAGAGGAGCCTTCACCGAAAGCGTCAAGCTTAGTTTTGCACGAATTGATGGTATAATTGGCGAGAACTTGCCGATGAGCGCGTACCGCAGCGAGAAATGGTGGGACAACTCGATGAGCAGTCCGCACGCTCACGGTTGGCTGGACGCCGGCTGGGAAGTTCGGGAAGTCAATCTGAAAGAGGGTTGCGTTCTATTCAGAAAAGTGAAGCAGGTGCAGACCAGAAGGAAACGTGCATTCGCGGAAATCAAGAAACCATTCACCCCGGTTCACGTGAAGATTCCCAGATCCAAGATACCTTCCAAGACAAGGGTTTCGAAGCTGTACGCTCGAATCAGGAATCTCGAAAGGCAGCGAACATCCATGCCTGCCCTTCATGGAAGTTTCAGGCCGATACCGAAGTATGAGAAAAAACTGTTCAAGCCAGAGGAAAAACCCGGCAGGGAATGAAAAGAAATCTTATCTAGCCCACCCATGCTAATGTACTGCACAAAACAGAGCGGTCGTCGTCTAGTCTGGTTTAGGACGCAAGCCCTCCAAGCTTGCGATCCCGGGTTCAAATCCCGGCGACCGCACCATAATTCAAGGTTCAAAACCAGGTTCTGTAAACTCTTTGTTTGGTTTGTCTCCCTGTAAACTTTCGTTTGGCGATTAGAGACGGGCCCATAAGAGTTTTCAATTTTTAGCGCGCGCTTTTCAACAATCCTAGCCAACTGTATATGCAAAGTGTATATGCAAAACGTATTTGCAAAACGTGTAAGCTCCTCTGCGCGCGCCGCCTAAAGAGAACCATTTCTAGTCAGTCGTATTCCTTGAGCACTGTTTAACTCCTTTAGACTCAAGTCATAGAAAAAAGGGGAACTTGCGAAATGCCATAAGTCAGCCCTAAGTGGCTAGAACACTGCGTATCAACGACGAAGACTCAAACTCCTCTATCAACTCCAATCCTTCATCAGTGGTCCGAAACGAACCATCACATTCCTTCACAAAACCATGCGCCTTCAGAAACTCAACGTACCTGATGGATTGTACATAACTCAAAGAAACCGAACTGAGCAAACGCGTTTTCCTAATGCCATTCTTTGCAGCCTTGAGAATTGCTATAGAAATAACCAAAGAGCTTCTTCTTCTAGATGGGAAAGTCAGGTCCATACCCTTCTCCCCACTATTATATAGAAGTAGTTTCTAGAAGATAAATCTACCTCGAACGTTCCCGAAACGTGCTGGCAGTGTCGGTACGGATCAGGGCCCTATTTCTTGATTTCGCTCTCTATCATTTCAGCGACAAGTTCGCCTATTGCTGGAGCAGCTGTGAGACCTGGGGACTCTATGCCGACTAGGTTAATGAAACCGAAAAGGCCCCGGTCAGCCTCGTGCCTTATGACAAAATCCTTAAAACCGTCCTGCGGCCCCTCAAGCTTCGGTCTTATCCCAGAAGAATCCTCATGAATCTGAAACTCCCGGATCTTCGGCACAAACCTTGTCACGTCTTCTCGAAACTCTTTCTCGTTAGACTCGACAGTGTAATCAATCTTGTCAACGTAGTAAGCGTTCGGTCCCAGCCTAATCGACCCACCCAGGTCAGGCGTCAAGTGGATGCCTAGGCCGGGCCCCTTCGGAACTGGATAAACAAGCATTTTGACAAGAGGTTTTCCAGCCACCCTGAAATAGTCTCCCTTACACGGGTAAAGCCTGTATCCAATCTTGTCCACGTCTAGCCCTGCCATGGCTGCGACTCTGTCGGAATACAGCCCAGCACAGTTCACGACGGTCTTGGCGGTGACGTGAAACTTCTCACCCATGCTCACCCCTCCCACTTCATAACGATCATCGACCTTCTTCAAGCTTTGAAGCTCAGTCTCCGTTGCCAAGACCGCGTTGTTTTTGCGCATGCGCGTATAGAAATGATTCATCAACTCATCTGGCTCGATTATGCCAGTTGACGGTGAAAGAAGAGCCTTCTCAACCTCAACGTTCGGTTCCAACTTCCTAACATCTTCTCCGTCTAGGAACTCTAGGCCTTCTACACCATTGTCTGTGCCCATCCTCATCAGCTTCTCAAGCTCATCAACCTCTTCTTCCCCAATGGCCACAGTCAACTTCCCCAGCCTCTTGAAGGGAATCTGATATTTCTCGCAAAGTTCATACAGCATCGTGTTTCCTTTCACGCACAACTTCGCTTTCAAAGAATTGTTACGATAATGGATGCCCGAATGGATGACAGCACTATTGTGGCTGCTCGTCTCTTGGCCGTACCGCGCGTTCTTTTCAAAAACGTACACACCGTCACTATTCTCAGAAACGCTGGCGGCAACAGCCAGACCTACGACGCCTGCCCCTACAATCACAACGTTGGCAGATTCCATGGATACCACGGAAATACATCCGCTAATAAGCCTTTTGGGCATGCGGTACTGGTGCATTATTGGACATTATTGGACATGGCTATCTCTTCCCTTAGGAAGTTTTTGGGAGCTAATTTCATTGCGTCTTCTTAATGTGGACAAAGCTTGGCAAGACAAAATAGGCGGAATAGGTTCCAACCTGCTTATGCTTGGTATCGGTTTTCTGCTTTCAAGTTTTCTTATTGTGCTTGTTGTACCGCCATGGTGGTTCCCTTTTCTTTTCTATTTTCTCTTGTGCGGTTTTGGTCTGTGGGGTCTGGGTGGTGTGCTGATTGGGGTCGCTCTCATTTTCTCCTAGCCATTTCTTTGGCAAGAATCAGAATATTATTGCTACGCTTTCAATGGCTTAAAACGAAAAGACTACGCAAAGTCTTAGAGAAGTTGAATCCTAAGGGGGTAGTCCCTTGAGAACTTGCTCATAGCGCTTTTGATAAGCGTGTCTCAGATCTAGCGGTACATTACCTTTTAGTATAGTCTGATGCTGAATGTTGTAAATTGGTTCACCTTTTTGATCGAATAGGTTTGTCTTGCTAACTTGGGTCAGAACAAGTTTAATACTTAGTCGTGCCGTGTCGTCAAGCAAATATTCGTTCCAATCTTCATGAATTACCTCAGCAATCTTCACATCATTTATAGTGATTGAATCCATTATCTCCTTTGGTGAATAGATCCTGTCGGCGGGTTTTCCAAGAGCAATGAGGGGAGGGATTATACCTATTACGACCTGATGGTTTGTCTCGTAACCAGGATTTCCATTTTCATCTATTTCCCTTAGAATAACCTTGATCAGAACAAGCTTCATTTTGAGTAAGACATCATCCTCTAACTTGTAGAGATTCCAGTCCTCTTTGGAGGATTTAAAACCTAGATACTCCCCTATTCTAATCATATTTCTCTAATATTCCTGTGTTCGATATAGGTTTATTTGAGTTACTATCCCACAATACTCATTAATAAGCAATAAATATTAAATCAGTAGGTCTGTAACATAGGATATTCACTATGTCAACCGTTCTTCAAGGGCAGGAAACCGAGGTTTGGGCAATATCTCCAGACTACTTGTTGGATCAAGCAAATCTTCTTTTGAGCTACACATGCATGCAGGTAACGATAACTGATTCCAAGATTTATGATAATTCAAGTGGAAAATGCTATCTGTTTGTCCCTCAGAAATGCCCGTTCCCTACTTCTGGACTCTTTACTGAGTCTTGGATGACAACTGTATTGCTTCCAACACTTGAGTTTAAAGATGTCGAGGTACTCCCGCTTGATACCTCTTGTCTTGTTTCTGCGAGAAGAGCTGTTGAATCCTTTTCAGCAGATTTGCAAACTAATATAGAGAATGTTTTTTATAACATCGAAAATGATCCAGACCATGACCCTGGGTTTATAATAGAGATATTGGTAGTCATTCCAGAAAGCAATCGAGATGTAGAACACGAAGTATATGTTTCATTAGGAAAATTAATGCGCAACAATTCAGAACTGTTGTTCGATCTACACATAGTTAAGCGGAGAGGCCGTCTAACTAGGCAAGTCGTTCCTCCCGAATTTCGGAAGGTTCAGTGATCCCAGTTTGAAAGTCTTTGCGTTGAGCGCGATGGAAAACTTGGCCAAGGCGCGAAGGAACAGAGAAATACTTCTCAATTACTTGTTGAAACTAGTTGCACAATGCCCCGAGTGGGTTGCTGTTGTTGCTTTCTACAGTGCTCTACACTTCGTTGATGCTTATTATGCCAAGCTAGGTATACATTTTCAGCGTCATGTAGACAGGAATAAGGAAGTTGCTGAATCATTACAAGATATTTTTGATGTCTATTACAATCTTTACGATATAAGTGTCAATTCTCGCTACGGTTGTGTCAAGGACAACCCAACTGAAGAGGAAGCCAACGATCTGGTCAACAAAGATTTGCCAGCAGTAGCGAAGTTCATTGAAGGATTAGTACATTGAAAGCCAATGCCAGTTGCAGCCTTTTGAGCCTCTGAGATTGTCCAGAAGTCTTAAGAACAACTAGATTCTCATGTTCATTAAACGAAGTGAGTGGTTTTATGGCAACTCCACCAATAACGCCTCAAGACTTGGCTGAAGGTCAGGATGTAGACTTTGAAGAAAAAGAGGAACACTGGAATGTGTATAGACTCAAGGATGGATCGACTCTAAAGGTGAAACTGATTCTTCTCGGAATCAAGAAACTCAAGAAACACAACCCTGACGGAACGCCTATTTATATGATAAACTCCCAGAACATCGTTAGGGCTGTTGATATTCCCAAAGAGTTGATAGTTAAACCAAAGGAATCGTCAATGAAGCCAGTCTAGTAGACTTTTCGTTAAAAGGTTAAGGAAAATTCCATGTCCAATAACGCACCAGTACCTGGCATGCACAGTTCGGAAACGCAAGTTTCATGCCCGCGGTGGACCAACCCTGCTGAAACGGGAAAATTTGACATCAGCGGCGAGGATTTGGAAACGCTGAAAGAACTGCCGCAAGAAATCAAAGCGGGAAAGGTCAGGGTCGAGGCTTAACGTTTGCTTTGCTTCTTGATAGTTTGAATCATATGTTGAACGCCATGGGGATCACTGATACATAGAAACCGAAGCTTTTCTGTGCCCTTGACAAAGAAAACCAAATCTCCGTAAGTTGTGCTTGTACTTGTGCTTGAGCCTACGCTTGTACCTGCAAAAACGCCGCTGGACACTCCTGTGAAGTTGCCAACTCGCTGTCCCTTGGAGACCCTATGCTGATTCATGATTATTGGTTCACAGACGGCCAGGCCGACGGAGTCTAAACGCTGTGTCGGGTTTTCCTTAGTCACTGGATAGTACTTCAGCGCTCTCAAGTTTGTAATGATCCATTTTTCAACTGTCTCTTTGTGAAAAATTCCTCTCGTGACTTCGTGAACCCATAAGGTTTGCTCTCCCTCATTGAGGTCAGGGTTTTTGATTTTCGCTGTGTAGCTGTCAAGTATGGGGTTGATTTTTTCTTCAAGTAAAGTCTTGATTTTGTCTCCGTCATTCTCTTTTATCGCCTTTTTCAGTTCTTTCTCTACGTCGCTCGGAATCAGGTCCTTGAATGGTTTCAATTCTTCTTCTAGGTTTCCTTTTCTCTCAGTCATTTCGACCCACCTCTCCTCTTCACGCGTCTGGAGCGCGCGCGTTACAACTCGAAGAGTTTTCTGTCGAAGTTCGTCAAGAATTCTGTCTTTCGTTGTCCCACTAGTACCATATCTTCTACTCGAAGGTAGTATTCGCCTTTGTGCCAGACCTTAGGCTCCAAAGCCATTACCATGTTCGATTGCAGTCTTTCGTCATACTCAGGGCTCAGCCATGGGGGCTCATGCACTTCGACACCAATGTTGTGTCCGACTGATTTCGTTTGTAACCGAGCGCGCAAGTAGTCGCCGTAGCCCAATCTGTCCAGCGTCTTTTCTATTGCTGGGAAGATCTCGCAGACCCGCATGCTTCCTTCCTTCATTTTTTCCACCGTTTCGACAACTGACTGTTGCAAAGCTTCGTATGCCTTCTCCACCTCTCTGCCAGCAGGTCCAAAGTAGAAGCTTCTTCCAAAGTCGGAGCAGTACCCCTCAAGCACAAACCCTACGTCAAAAGCTATCGAAGTGCCCGGCACCAAACCTTTCTCTTTCGGGTAGGTAAACGGGTTTGGCGAGATCTCAGACCCAGACTTGACGAAGCCAACCGTAGCCGGGAAGGAAACGTCCGACGCCCCCAAACGTCTGCCTTCAAACTCAACCTCGATCTGCATCTGTCGCTGAGTCACACCTTTCTTAATCTTTTGCGTGACCGCCTCGACCGCTTTGTCAGTCAGCTCGGCGACTTTCCTCAGCTTACAAACTTCTCCAGGATCCTTGATCATTCTAACATGGTCCATGAGATGTTCAGCCTTGTGGAAAACCCTGCTTTTCACCGTTTTAGCGATTTCTATGACGGTTGATCCCCAGACATGGTCTCCAATTCCAACTTTCTTTACGTTCAATCCCAAGTCCGATATGACTTTTCGAACCAGTCTCTCAAAACTGTCTTTCTCTTCCGGCGTCCTGATTTCTCTTACCCAGGTCTGAGCAGCTTGTTTTGACCATTCCTCGCCAAGCGTGAGAATCGGTTGCCCCTTTCTAGGTACAAAGATGTTGTTTGCTTGGCTTGCAAGGTCTGTTCCATGACGCCAGTCAAACAGAAGTCCTGTCAAATATTGAAAATTCTGGCATGACCCGTACACAACCAGGTCTAAGTCGAGCTCTTCCATCCTTTCTTGAAGGCTGACTAATCTTCGCTTGAAATCGAAGCTCACACTGCCACGCGCCTTGAATATTCCGTCAGATGATGGCATGTACTTAAAGCTATTTGGTGCCGTGCTACTTCAACGAGGCCAATGCCACCACTGTAAACGGTGCGATCATGCTTAATGCGAAACCACTTGAAAACGCCGTTACCAACACGTCAGATCCGCAATAGCGCACGATCACAGGTAACGTTGTATCCATCGTTGTTGCTCCACCAGAGGCGATCGGCGCATACTTGTCAACCTTTACCATCAATGAGACCGTGAATATCGTCAGCAGTTCTCTTAAGAAGTTGACTGCAAACCCCATAGCGGCCCATTGGGTTCCCAGAATCGATTTGATCAAGGGGCCCGTTAAGGTGTACCAACCGTACCCGGCAGTTACAGCCATAGATGCATATATGTCGAGTCTGAGAATCAATCCGCCGATTAGCCCACCCAGGATGCTTCCCAAAGCAACAACGACGGGAACAACAAGGATCTTGAGGCCCTTGCTCCTCAGCTTGGCCACAGCCTCCTTATCAATTCCAAACGACAGTCCCATCACGAACAGCGACACAAAAAGAGAAGCGCTGAACAAGTAATCGGTAACCCAGTTGCTCGCAACGAAGGAGGTCAGATTGTTGTTTACGTAGCCGGCAACTACTCCGATCGTAAGGGCTGCGAGAATGAATTTAATCATATTCTCACCCGTCTCCTTATCAAGGCTACAAAAAGCACGCTGAACCCGATGGCAAGCAACGCCATTAGAAGCGCGCTGAGCCCGACGCTGGACATTGAACCCAGCAGTTCGTTGTTTGATCCTATGGTGAACCCAAGTGAGAAGATCAGGATCAAAATGATGCCCAGCGTGACTTTGGCGAGGTTAACTTTCTTTCTTTCGCGAAGCAAGTAACCGAAGAATAATCCGGCAATCAACGGGAGCACGAGCACTGCAAAGTTGACCATTGTTCATGCACCAAGACTTCTCATTTACTCTTTCTTGGACCGAAGTGCCTCCTGAAGACCTGATTAACATCTTCAGGCTTTTCAAGCACGAACACGCAGTCCATACTGGCCAACTTTCTCGTGTTTTCTGCGTCTTCCCTTCTCACCCTCAACGTGAAATCTCTTCCATTCGGAAGCCTTGTGACCACTGTTCCTTCCTTGTAATCGCTTGGCATAATGTACACGGGAACGGAGGCTTTCAAGGCCATGATTGCCGAGTTGCAAAGCAGCGTGTCAGATATTCCGGCTGCAATTTTCGCCACGGTGTTGGATGTTGAAGGCGCAATCAACAAGAACTCGTACTTCCGCAATTCCAAGTCGCCGGCAAGAAAGGGCGAGTTAGAATTGAACTCAACCCAAACCTTTTCAAAGTTCTGCTTCAGCTGATCGTACAGTTTGTACCATCTGACGACTTGTTCCCCGGCCTTTGAAAGATAAACTCTTATGTCAACCTCGTTTTTGTATCGCTCTTTTATCTCCTTCATGACGTTGAGTGTTTCTCCCAGTCTGTCTCCACTGCCTGTGATCCCCCACGCCACTTTCCTCTTCTTTTCTGCTTTAGCCAGATCTCCGCTCGTGGTTCCACGCTCTAAACTCGTTTTCTCTCCTCAGACTCTCTCAGAAACTCCGCGAACTTCGTCACCGTCTTTCTCAGACTTCTGAAGCCTTCCTCATCCTGCTTTACGTCTCTCAACGTGTCCTTTGACCAGAAGGTCGCACCGAGGTTCGCTCCGAAGGCGCCTCCGCTGACGGGAATGACCCCGTTCAAAACATAGAACGTTATGATCTGCTGGATCGCCAACTCCTGTCCTCCAGCCCTGTCTCCTCCGACGGCGATGGCCATCCCGACTTTGCGCCTGAAAGCGTTCTTGTCAGCTGCAAACAGAGCCCTGCATCTGTCCATGACCGCCTTTGTCTGTGCGCTTATTCCGCCGTTGTAAACGGGCGTCGCAATCACCAGTCCCTCAGCATCCCTGAGTGAAGGATAAAGCGTGTACATGTCATCCTTCAGCTTGCACTCTTTGCTTCTCATGCAATAGTCGCAGTGCTGACAAAACCCGATGTTCTTGCCTCTGACCGTGAAGAATTCTGTCTGGAAACCCTTCTTTTCAAGCATGTTCAAGGCTTCCCTTAACACGTGCTCCGTTGCCTGTCTTCTCGGACTGCCACAGATGCCGACTATCATAGCAATTCGTCAAGAACTATGCTCGTCAAAATCAATAAAGTTTGCTGAAAGCGAGTGGGGACAGTGATACGGATGAAAAGTGGAGAAAGAGCGTTTGTCTTTTTTTATGCTTCCTCGAAGAACTCCTCTGCTCTCGGCGGAGTCGGCGATAAACCTCTGCGCTCGCGGATCTGACTCACTATTTCAGGCTGCATCTGCTCGGGAACCTGGGCCCATCGGCTGAACTGTGTGGCCCAGAAGGCTCTGCCCTCCGTTGATGAACGCAGCTCTTCAGCCAAACCGAAGGATTCAGACACGGGCATCTCTGCTTTGACGATGATCATGTCTTCCTCGTTTGTCATGTCCAAGATTTTGCCCCGGCGTTTCTGAACCGTCGCGATGACGCTGCTCACGAACTGGTTTGGAACCTTGCATTCGAAACTTATGAGCGGTTCGAGTAGCTTCGGGTCGCTCAGCAGAAAGGAACACCAGATTGGCCGCCAAGTCATGGGCAGTATCTGTGCTGGTCCTCGGTGCACCGGGTCCTCGTGAACCGTGATGTCCTCCAGGTTGACCTTCAGCCCATACGCGGGTTCTTTTGCTAACACCGAGGTGAACGTTGCCTCGCGGAAGCCTGATTTGATGTGGTCCATCACTTCTTCTACGTATTGTCTTCCCCTTATCCTGTTGACGAGAATGTTGTTGCCCTCGATCGCCACGACGCCCTTAGCGTCGTCTGTTTCCCAACCGAACCCCTTAAGGATCTTGACTCTTTCGTCTTTAGTCTGCATCTCGGATATCTTTCCAGCCTTCATCGCTTCGATCACCTCTTCCGGCAGCTTTTCTAGTGTGACCCACAGTTTGTTATGTTTGTTGGGACTTTTCCCCATCACTGGCGGTCCCTTGTAGTCGTGGCTGATCGTCTCGCGGTAAATCACTATTGGTTTGCTAGTCTTCACCTTGAGGTTTGCTTCCTGCATTCGATAAGCCGTAATTTCCAGGTGCAGTTCCCCCATGCCGCTGAGGAGGTACTCTCCGCTCTCCTTGTTTATGAGGAAGTGCAAGTTCGGGTCCTCGGTTGTCAGCCTGCGCATAACCTTGTCGAAGAGCGGTAGTTCCGTGACGTCGACAGGCTCCACGGCGACGGTGACCACTGGGTCTGAAACATACTTCAACCCTTCGAACGCATGTGTTTCCACACCGTCTTCGGCGACGGTTTCGCCGACGTGCATGGACGGTAGCCCAGAAAGTGCAGCTATGTTTCCAGCTGGAACCCTGTCTATTATCACCCTGTCAGCGGCCATGCTCATGAAGACCTGTTGAATCGGACCTTTCGCCCTGGCCGTGATGAGTTGAACGACTTTACCCTTCTCAACCGTGCCGCTGAAAACGCGTCCGATGGCAACGACTCCGCGGTTAGGGTCAACTTCAATCGTTGAGATGCACATCAAAAGGGGCCCCTTTGGGTCCACTTTGGCCATGCCCTTGCCCACTGGGCTGTTCGGGTCTCCTGGCCAGATTTGGCTCTGTCTGAACGCTTGTGCCTCTAACGGATTGGGCAGGTGTTCGATGAACATGTCTAATATAGGCTCGGCAAGCGCCGCCCTCTTACTTAACGCGTCGACTTTCCTGTCAATCTCCTCCTTTTCTCCGAGGTAAGCGTCAACGATGTCCTTGAAGGTTACGCCTTTGGCTTTCATGTGAGGCAGGTTTAATCCCCACTTGTGAAGGGCTGAGCCGAAGGCTACTGACCCGTCCTCAGCCTTAACTTGCCAGTCCTTCTTTTGTTCGGCCGGCGCATACTTTTCGATGAGATTGTTCACTCTTGTAATTATCTTGGCGAACTTCCGCTGTATCTCTTCCGGCGTGAGCTTTATCTCCTTAATGAGCCTGTCGACCTTGTTTATGAAGAGAATCGGCTTAACCCTTTCACGCAGGGCTTGCATCAGAACCGTTTCAGTCTGGGTCATGGGCCCTTCAACAGCGTCCACGACGACCAGCGCTCCGTCAACGGCTCGCAGACTTCTCGTCACTGCTCCGCTGAAGTCAATGTGCCCCGGCGTGTCGATCAGGTTGATCAGGTACTCTTTTCCCTCGAACGTGTGAGCTAGGCTGATGTTTGAAGCAAACACGGTCATCTGTCTCTTCTGCTCAAGCTCCCACGAGTCAAGGGCAAGCTGTTGACCTGCCCTCTGCTCGCTTATTATGCCTGCAGCGGCCAGAAGACTGTCTGAAAGAGTGGTTTTTCCATGATCCACGTGGGCGATGATGCTTGTGTTCCTGATCATGTCTGGATAATTCATCAACTTCTGAATTTCCTCAACCTGCCTGTACTTTACCATCGTCAAACCCTCTTTACCCTAAAAGAAGATTGCCTAACGCAGATGTGGCTCCTGAGGAGTTCAACAAACATATTAGGTTTTCACGCCTAAATGAGCTACATGCATGTAAAAACGGCGACCTATTAACTTTTTGCCGATGATTGCGGGAACATCAGTGAACGGACAGGAATCCTTTCTGCTTATTCCATCATTGATATCAGCGTATCAGACGTATCCTTGTTGACGTAGAAACCTTTTCTCGAAAGCCTCTTGACACCTAGAAGCATGAGAAGACGGCTGAGAGATACCGGGTTCAAGGCTACACTCAAATCCTTGAACCTGACAAAAGAGACTTTCGACGCATTGCCAACAAATTCTTCATATCGAGCCTCGGAACCGAGAACCGATTCACCGCAGAACCTGCCCCATAACTCTTGCGGGTTTCCCACCATGCGCTCGATGAAGTGAGCGTAACCAGCGATTGCGCTGACGGGCTTGGTCACGTAAAAATGAATGAGCAAAGTGCTCTTAGGCGGTGCCGCTCCCCTGATGACAAAGGAATGAACCTTCTTTCCTTCTTGGCTACGCCTGCAAAACTCAACCCACCATTTCTCCCTGACCATCATGACGAAAGCATATCGCTCGCTCATCAAACCCCTTAGCGTCTAATCATTCCCTAATAATTTAAGACTTGCACAGCAGTCATAAAAGAAGCTAACACGCTCATAAAAACAACGCAACACAAGAACCAAACCGCCAAGAACCGGGAGGTCACAGATCTCGTCTGAACAACATTGGAAAGAGACAGACCAAGGTTCAGGGCACGCCTAGAAAGCTAACGGTCAAAGCACATAGAATCAGAAGACGAGGTGACGGCGAAGCGCATTGAAAAGTTACGACCCTTGCGCAGACTCCCTGTGAAGCCTTCAGCACACACTTGGCCTCGGACCCGCGCTTAGCCACTAGGGCCTTCACGAGCGCCTATGTGCAGTACTAGTACCCTAGGGGGGAGGGGGAGGGTGGAATAGACGAGGTGAAAACGCGAATACAGGGATGTAGCGTTTCCCATCTAGAAGAACAGCGTTTTCAACAATGCTCGTCAAGTGTATATGCAAAGTGTATATGCAAAATGTATATGCTTTTAATTATGCGCTTTTTGCGAATTTAACGACCAGCCAGCGGGCTTCGCCTGCATCAACCTTTTATGAACAGCTCTCCAAACTATCGTTGATGTCAAGTAAAGAATTCTTCACAGACCGCTACAGAAAACTAGGCTGGAAATACCACACCGTTGAACTCAAGAAAACGATCAGAATCAACTCTGCTAACGTCAAGAAACCGCCGGACCTCGTGAAAAGACTGCAGGACCTAGGGCTAGTGCTCACAAAGGTTCCCTTTCTCAAGACTGGTTATTGGGTTGAAGAGTCACGTTTCTCTGCTGGCGCAACAACCGCGTATCTCTCAGGCTTGTACTCAATCCAAGAAGCAGCCGCTCAGATCCCAGCCACGCTGTTCACAGAACTGAAGGACAAGACAGTGCTCGACGCCTGCGCGGCTCCGGGAGGCAAAACCACTCAGCTAGCAGACCTCATGCGCAACACAGGTGCAATAGTGGCTCTCGACATTAACCGGCAGAGACTCACTGCCTTATCAAACCAGCTGGAAAGATGTCAAATCAAGAACACAATAGTCTACCAGCTAGATGCAAGACGCGTATCACAGCTGGAAACAAGCTATGACCGAATACTTCTCGACATGCCATGCTCAGGAAACTTCGCAACAGACAGGAACTGGTTCAAAAGAAGAACGATCAAAGACGTGAAAAGAAACGCGGCGCTGCAAAGAGAGATACTGACAGAAACGGTCAAGATGCTGGAAAACGATGGAGAAATCATCTATTCCACATGCTCCCTGGAGCCTGAAGAAAATGAGCTGAACATCGACTGGGCGATCAGGAGCCTAAACATGAAAGTTGAAAAAATCAGTGGTTACGGACAGGAAGGGCTGACAGAAGTCTTCGGAAAGCATCTGGACGGTTCAGTGCGGAATTGTATGAGGATCTGGCCGGGGCAGACGCAGGGCTTCTTCGTGTGCAAACTTTTGAAGAGCGAATCTGCATGATGAAGCCAATAGATGATTTTGTCAGCCTGTTTGGAGCAAGCATAAGCCTAGACGAGAGTCTGATCGTGAAGAAGAGCAGCAGATATTTCCTCTTGAGCGCGAGTTTGAAGAAGTTGACTTTGAAGGACTTTTTCTACGCCGGCGCGTACCTTGGGAAAGTTAAGAATGGAAGATTCTTCCCCGGCTTTGAACTGTTGAGAATGATGGCAGAAAAGAAAGCAAACAGAGTTGTCGTCAACATGAAGACGGAGTGGTTGTTCATCTGTGGAAGAGACGTGTTCAAACGAGGAATAGTGAAGGTTACTGGCCCAGGGAGAAAGGGCGATCACGTTCTAGTGCTGAACTGTCATGGTGAATGCCTGGGCTTCGGCAGAGTAGTCTCTGACCTAGGCAGGGAAGAGGAGAGTGTTGTCATAAAGAACATATCAGACATAGGCGACTTCCTCAGGAGAGAAGCGCGTACGCGTTAGAAGTCTTCAGCCCTTTATTAAATCTATTATTCTTTCAACTTTCACCGTGCTCTGCTGTCTCTTAGCCAGGTCACGAACAACGACGGCCCCTTCACTTAGCTCTCTTTCTCCAACGATTATCGCATAATCCATTTTGCTTCTGTCAGCATCCTCCAACGCCTTGGCCATCCTTCGTCCCATTACTTCAACCTCAACCAGCACACCAGCATCTCTGAGCATCCGCGAAATCTTCAAGGCCTCAGCTCTCAACTCTTCTTTGATTGGAACGACAACGACCGTCTTCTCATTTCCTGTTCTCAGCACAGTCTTCTGCATCTTCATCGCAAGCACTATGCGGTCAATTCCATGGGCAACTCCCACAGCCGGTGTAGGTTCGCCTCCGAACAACTCGACAAGCTTGTCATATCTCCCGCCGCCTCCGAGGGCGACGTCAATGCTTGGCACGTAGACTTCAAAGATCATTCCCGTGTAGTACTCGAGCCCACGGGCGAAGCCTGCGTCAACGGTCACGTTGATCTTGCATCCGCTCTCTGAGATAAGCTTCAGAGTTTCCCGCAGGTTTTCCGCTGCTATTACGGACTTTTCGCAGTTTTTAACAAGCTCTTCTATCCTGTTCACAACCTCTGTAACGTCAGTTCCTCTACATTCGACCAGTTGGCGCAGAACCTCTAAGCATCTGTGTGAGGCGCCGGCACTTTCTACCAGCTTCAGGGCATTATCATACTCCTTTTTGTCCATTAGCTGCATAATTGCGCTTTGCTCTCTTTCTCCCACTCTTTCTTGGCCTAGTATTCCTCTCAGGACCCCAACGTGGCCGACTTTCACATCGAACCTCTTCAGGCCAGCTTCCCGCATCAGACCATCAGTCAGCATGATTATTTCAGCGTCTGCCTCAGGTCTGCTTGAACCTACGAGTTCGTAGTTGGACTGCCAGATCTCTCTGTACCGCCCGCGCTGTGGCTCGTCGTATCGGTACACGGTGCCCATGCAGAAGAGTCTGAACGGTTTAGGCTCGTTCCTCATGGTCGTGGCGACAAGCCTTGCTATTGAAGCCGTGAACTCCGGTCGCAACGCGACGTCTCGTCCGCCCAGGTCTTTGAAGGCAAACATTCTAGACCTGACTTCGTCGCCTGCTTTGGCTGCGAGAAGCTCGTAGGATTCTACGACCGGTGTTATGATCTCTTTGTACCCGTAGAGTCGAGCTGTTTTTCTGGCCTGGTCTTCAATGTAAATCATCATCTTGGCGTCTTCGGGCAAGAGGTCTCTCATTCCGCGCAGGGTTTTGAACTCAGGCATTCCTCATTTTCCTCGGCATCATTTTAGGTTCAATTCTGAGACTGAATAATAAACTGTTTCTCCTCTGCGGTTGATGACGGCCAAAACCAGCTCCTTCTTCAGACTTAGGCTTTCTGTCAACGAGCCTATGAGGTCTTCGAGCGAGGTCGGTTTTCCCTCCTGAACGCTTATGATCAGATATTTTGCGGTGGCTTTGCTGTAGTCTCCTCGGTCGTAGACGCGGAAGTCAACTCTTGAACCGAATCCTTCTCGGACCACGTATCCGCGGCTTCTAAGGTCTCGGTAAACTAGGTATCCTGCCCAAGCGTTCTCGTTGAGGCTCTCGTAGAGTTCCACTAGACTTTGAAAGTTCACCTTCTTACCTTGTTCATCCTCGGCTTCCAGCATCTGCTTGTCCAAGAGGTAGAGAGCCTCGTAGAAGGTGAGCAGCAGCTCTTTGCCTTCGACCACACCGTAACCTCTTGACGAGAGCTCGTCTACGGACTCCTTTTCAGTGACTCGAACCCCATTTTCAACGAGTAAGCCCTTAATCTTGAGTTCTGAGCCGCTGTTGGTTAGCTTTTCTTTCTTGCTCATCCAATTCCACAACTGTCATGAAGTTATCGTATCTTCCTATTAGCGGTTGGCTTTGTGCTCCCTGAAATATTCCGGTGGTAACACGCCTTTTTCACAGATTATCGCTGTCACGTACTTGAGTGGAGTTATGTCGAAAGCCGGGTTTAGCACGTCCACTCCCTCGACGGTGATGCGCTTTGAGCCTATGTGGGTGACCTCCTCTGGCTTTCGTTCCTCGATAACAACCTGTCTTGAAGTGTGAACAAGGTCGAACGTTGAGCTTGGTGCGGCAACGTAAAAGGGAACCTTATGCTCTCTGGCCAGAACAGCGACTGTGAACGTTCCAACCTTGTTAATTACCGCGTCTCTGACTATCCTGTCTGCACCGACCAAGACCTTATTGACCATCTTCTTATACATCAGGTATCCGACCATGTTGTCGGTGATCAACGTGACCGGTATACCCTCTTTCTTAAGCTCGTAAACTGACAGTCGTGCGCCCTGCAAGAGCGGGCGAGTCTCAGCCGCGATCACTTTGATGCGTTTTCCCTGTTCCCAAGCTGCTCGAATAACGCCGAGAGCAGTGCCATACTCGACTGTAGCCAAAGCCCCAGCGTTGCAGTGCGTCAGTATGACGTCTCCGTCATGAACGAGCTCCGCGCCATACTTGCCAATCGCCCGGTTTGCCGCCGCGTCCTCATCAGCTATCTTCTTTGCTTCCTCTACCACGAAGCCGGCTATGGCATCACGGTTTCCAGGCAGTGCTTTAGCTTTGGTCAGGATCCTGTCCAGGGCCCAGAAAAGGTTGACAGCAGTCGGCCTTGTTCGTCTGATGGTGTCTGCTGCCTCCTCCAACTCGTCAATCAATTCCTCCTTACTCTTTGCTTTCGAGTCAAAAGCTGTCAAGGCCAGCGCAAAAGCAGCTGCAACGCCCAGGAGAGGCGCACCCCTTATTCTCATCGACCTTATTGCTTCAGCCATTTCGCCGCAGTTCTTGATGATGATGCGCGTTTCTTCGTCTGGAAGCTTTGTCTGGTCTATCGTTGCAACCGTTCCTTTGCGCCATTCTATGGTCCGCACAGTTTCATCCTCGTAAACCGTTTATGGCTTGACCGTATAAGCCTTGTTGGTAGGTGAAAAACGTATTGAAAAAGGAAAGTGTCAAAGCTCTTGTTGAAAGCCTAGGGCAGAAATACTCCGAAACTCTAGGCATAAATCTCTCGTCGGGGAACGATAGAGAGGTTTTCAAGTGGTTCCTGGCGTCTTTGCTTTTCGGTGCGCCGATAACTGAATCCTCTGTCATCAAGACCTACAAGTGCTTCGAAAAGTATGATGCCTTGACGCCTAAGAAGATACTTGACAGAGGTTGGGATGGGCTTGTCAAGATCCTGGACGAAGGAAGCTACACGCGCTACGACTTTAAGACTGCGGACAAGCTGCTGGAGGTTATGCGAAACCTGACCGAAACGTACCGGGGAAGCCTTAACCTGATCCACGTTCAGGCCTTTGATGCTCGCGACTTGGAGAGGAGGCTGAAAGCCTTGGGTAAGGGCATCGGTGACGTAACTGTGAGCGTTTTCCTGAGAGAACTGCGTGGGTTTTGGCGGAAAGCTGATCCCAGTCCGACGCCACTGGTCGTCGAGGCGGCGAAACGGTTTGGAATCGTGAAGAAAGAGGCAACTGCGGAAGACGCTTTGAGGCAGCTGAAGGTTTTCTGGGCGAGAAACGAGCTCAGCGGAAAGTCTTTCGTCAACTTTGAAACTGCCCTGCTAAGACTGGGCAAGGATTATTTCAGAAAGGGGAAAAGTCCCCCGTTTCTCTAGCTAGTAGCGCGTGCTCTGGTCGTACGGCGGCTTGACGTACGTGATCACTTCTATCGGGCATTCGCCTGAAAGCTTGAGGGTCTTCTTCCACTCGTCGCCGACGGCTATGAGGAAGAAAACTCCTGACATCTCAGCTTTCGCTTTCCGAACCAAGTTCACCAATGCGGCCTGCGTTTCGCCCGACTTGATCATGTCGTCCACGATCAGGACGCTGTCGCGCTTCCTGATGGCTTCTTTGGGAATGTAAAGCGTGTTCGTGACGCCTGATCCCTTCATGAGAACGTATGTTTCCTCAAGGAAGGCCTTGACGCCGACCTCCTTGCTTCGCTTCGCGATCACCAGGTTCACGCCGAGGGCGTTGGCAACCATTGTTGCCAGCGGGATGCCGTCCACGGCTGCGGAGAGAACTCTTGTCACTCTTTTTCCAGCAAAGTCGGCGAGCGCGTGGTTTGCCGCCTGCTGGAGGATGTTGAAATCGCCTATGATTTCCGTGTTGTCGAAGTATCCTTCTTCATCAAACTTTATTCTGCTACGAAGCTCGGTTTCAAGGCCAACGAGTTTCGTGAGAACCTTCCACAGCTGCTTCGCCCTCGAGGTGTTTGGAAGGACGTGTCCCTTTGCGTATCTACTTAGCACGGTGACGGGCAAACCGGTTTTTGAGGCCAGTTCGCGGTAGGTGATGTTTCTCTTATACTTTGCAGTCCTAAGCAGCTCGATCGTCATTAGGCGAAGTTTTAAGTCTTCTGCGTGAGTGCTCGTAATCCTACCCCCCTTATACAGAGATGAGTCAAATACTGAAGTGATTACACTCTATTATTTCATTACTGATTTATAATTTCCGCTTTCACAAGAAGAACAGTTAGCGCGCTGGCTTGTCCCTAAATTCGCAAAAAACACGAATTTAAAAGCATATACAATTTGCATATACACTTTGCATATACACTTTACATATACAGTTAACGAGCATCCTTGAAAACGGTGAGGCTGTTCAGGTCGGATGCTGAGCCGAGTGGGCAGTTCAAGTGCGAACGCACAATAAAGGGAGAAGGCAGCGCGCTTGTCTCCTAATCTTTTCTGCGAGGTGGGTTGCGCTTCTGGTCAGCTTCGCCTATGGATGTTAGGTGCTCTGGGCTTGCGAAGCGTTGTTTACACGCGCACTGACCCTCTTGCGGCTGAAAAAGGGAAGCTTGGGAACACATACTGGGGCCATCTAGGTCCTACGGTTGTGAATGTGCGTGCGGGTGCCCTACACGGTTCAATATGTGATCCAATTATGATTTGACAGAAAGCGTTCACCATGACAAAATTGGCTGAGTTTAATTGGCGGATCCGCTGGGATTTGAACCCAGGACTTTCGGCTTTCCTCAGCCTCGGCTTTAGAAGGCCGACGCGCTTTATGGCGTAACCTGCATCCATGCTGCGCTACGGATCCATTTTCGGAACTAAAAAGACGGGCTTAGTTGATATATTTTATTCTATGAAGATTGCAGGGCGACCCGGTTTGGCGACTTGCGCCCTCGTCCTCGGGTCGTAGCGTTCTGCGTCCTCTTCATCATATATGCTTACTTCAGCGTTGAGTTCTTTCTCGAAGAAGTTCTTGGCTTCTTTCAAGGCTTGGGCTTCGTCCACTAGCTTGATCTGCACCAGTCTTTTCTTTCTTTCTTCTGCCATCCTGTTCAAGTCATCTGTGATTTGCGCAGTGAACTTGGACACTTTTTCAGCCTTTGCTCTCATTTCACCGTTTGCCATCAGCTCTTTCATCAGGTCTTTCTGTGAGATCTTCGCTGACATGGATCGTTCCAAGGCTTTTAGCCAAGTTTGCCACTTCCAACTGGCAGCTACGTAGTAGAATATTTTCTTCGGTGTTGCCCCTGTTGCTTTTGTGATGTTCAACGTGTCTTCCAATACGCTCGTGATGAGAGCCTCATTTTCCTCGGCTCGAATATCCACTTTTGACTCGTCTGGAATTGGCCATGAGCTGAGTGAAACGAAGCCTTCGCCGCCCATCATCTCCCACAGCTCTTCGCATGTGTGTGGAGCGACTGGGGCTAGCATTCTGACCTGAGCTTCTGTGACCTGATGGTGCACCTGCGCGATTGCGAGCTTTCTCTTTCCGCTGTGTTGTGCCGTGCGTCTTTGATACCACTGGAAATCTTGGTCCAGCCCGTACATGACGCCGTGTATTGCCTTGCGCACGGCGAGTTTGTCCATGGCTTCAGTCGCTTTCTTGACGTGTTCCTGCAGTCGGCTCAGCATCCACCTGTCTATGGCTGTGAGCGGCTGCCTTGTGGTCTTTCTTTTTTCCGAAGCTTTCATGAGTTTGGAAGCAAACTTGATGAGGCGTTCAACCCTGTCGCGCATCGCCTTGGCGATTGTGGGGCTGAAGTCGGCGTCCTGTAGCAGTTCTGCGGTTGACATGACGCTGAGCCTTACGGGGTCTGCACCGTACTTCTTCAGGCCTTCCCTGAGTGGGATTATGTTTCCGAAGGACTTGCTCATCTTTGAGCCTTCCATCATCACGCTGCCGTTGGTTGCTATCTGGCGTGGCCACAGGCCTTCGGGGAATATGGCGGTGTGGTTGAATATCATGAAGGTCAGGTGGTTGGGAACTAGGTCTCGTCCTGAGTGGCGGCTGTCTAATGGGTAGAAGTACGTGAATTCGCTGCGCATCTGCTCTAAGACTTTGGTGTCTAGGTTGACTTTTTCAGCTATTTTCTTTGCTTCGCCTTTTCCGAGGAAAATGTGGTCGAAGACTTCGTCTGTCAGTTGGCCCGGCTGGAGCCTGTTTGCTTTGATGTGTTTGACTATCGTGTAGTATGCCATGTAGATGGTGGAGTCGGAGAGTGATTCTATTATCCATTCTTTGTCCCAGGGGAGCCGGGTGCCCATGCCTGATTTTCTTGCGCAGGCTTTCTCATGCAGCCAGTCGATCACGTTGCTGAACTCTTGGCGCAGTTCTTCTGGCAGTATCTCCATCTTGTCGAGGTTCCTGTGCGCCAGTGCTTTCCACTCTGGTTTTCCGTAGTCGATGAACCATTGGTCTTCGAAGATTTTGACTATGCACTCTGTCTTGCAGCGGCAGAAGACCGGTCTGTTCAGCAGTTCGTACATGGTTGTGGCTTTGCCATCTTGGATCAGGTCTCTTTTCACTCTGTCCTTGGCTTCGGCCACTGATGTGCCTGTGTATTTGCCGGTGTTTCGTTTCAGTCTGCCGTTGTGATACTCGTGTCTGTAGACTTCCTTCGTTGCGTCCTCAAGCTTCGGGTCGGTCTGTTCTTGGATCTTCATCTTCTTGACCGCGTCTGCAGCGGGTATCTCTGAGTAGCCTGGAACCTCGATCATTCCGATGGGTTTGACTGAGTCTATGGTTTCGGCTGGTATTCCGTAGTCTTTGAGTTTGTTTGGTGTTTTTTTGATGTTTTCTAGGGCGACGTAGTCGTATGGGGCGTGCGCTGGGACGGACATGACTACGCCGGTGGCGTTCTTTGGGTCGACGAAGTCGGCTGGCAGTATCAGGATACTAGTGTTGGTGGCTGGGTTTTCAACGTGCTTTCCTATGAGCATTTTTCCTTCGACGGTTGCTGTGACCTTGACGTTTCGGCTGAGGTGGACAAGTTTTTTAGCGCTTTCTTGGCTGATTATCCACTGTTCGCCGTCAACGTTGGCTCTCACATACGTGCTGTTGGGGTTGAGCCAGATGTTTGTGACGCCGAAGACTGTTTCGGGGCGCAGTGTGGCCGCCGGATAGACCAGGCTGTCTTGTCTGAACTTTATCAGTGTGAATTCGCCTATTTCCGGTTCCACGTCGCCGACCGTGTCGTGCTGGCCCACTGGGTTTCCGTCTTTGGGGCACCAGCCGACGGGGTGGCTTCCACGGCTTATGTAGCCGCCCTGACGGAGTTTTTGGAACTGCCACTCGATGAAGCGGTTGTAGTGCGGGTCTATGGTTGTGAACTCGCGTCTCCAGTCGATTGAGTAGCCTATTTCTTTCATTCCATTCTTGATTTCTTGGTGGAAGTAGCGGGCCATCGCCATCGGGTCAGATAGATCTTTCAGTTTTTCTCTTGGGATCTTGTAGACGTTGACGAAGTCGCTGATGAGGCCCTTGTCGTTGTCTGCGAGCCGTTTAGCCATGGCCAGGACAGGCGTGCCCGTGTAGTGAAAAGCCATGGGCAGGAGGACGTTGTAGCCGCGCATCCGCATGTACCGCGCGTGCACATCTGCGAGCGTGTACGTTCTTCCGTGGCCGATGTGCTGCGGACTGTTGGGGTACGGATAAGCCACGGTCACGTAGTACTTAGGCTTCGACGGATCTGGGTCTGCTTCGAAGATCCTGGCTTTCTCCCATTTCTTCTGCCATTTCTCTTCGATTTTTCTTGAAAATTCCATGAAACTGTCTGAGTTGGGATGTTTAGTATTAAAGGTTTTGTTCTTACGAACAGAGAACGCTATTCCTCACTTCAGACACCGCACAACACTTGTTCAACCGTGCATTAATCCTTTTCTGTTCCTCTTTCCTTGGGCAAGCGCACTTTATAACTGATGATGGTGAGAATTAGAAACGCTACATCCCTGTATTCGCGTTTTTCCCCTTCTATTCCACCCTCCCCCTCCCCCCTAGGGTGTTAGTACTGCACGTAGGCGTTGGAGAAGGCCCTAGTGGATTTGTGCGGGCTTGAGGCCGAGCGCGTGCTGAGCCCTTAGCGCAGAGTCTCGACAAGGGTAGTAACTTTTAATGGCGCGCGCTATACTCATTGTTCTCTTTTTTTTAAGCAGTTTATCTCTATCGGTTTGCTGATGGCTTGCTGTCGTTGAGAGTCGTTAATGCTCAGCGCCCGCTCTATGGCAATTCTTCTTAAATTCCGTGATCTGAGCAACGATGCATGTGAAGGTGAGTTCGCTCTCGTAAAAAAAAGAAAAAAAGTGCGGTTATGAGTGCATCGGTTGCATTATGGCGAATTGGTTTCCTTCAGGGTCCACGGCTATTGCGGTCCAGCCTACCTGTGGGACTTCTTGTTTTGGGACGATGATTTTTCCGCCGAGCTTCTTGATTTTCTCGATGTAATCGTCGGCGGACTCGACTTGGATGTAGATGACGGGCTTCATGTCTTTTGTTTCTTTCGTTTTCTTGTAGAGGCCTCCGTTGATTCCTGGTCGCAATGGTCTCATCTGCTTGTCCACTGGTACGGTTCCCAGAAGCCAATATTCCATGCCGTCGCTCATCTCTTCGCTGCCTTTCTCGATTTTCCATCCGAAGACTCCTGAATAGAACTTCTTCATCTTCTCGGTGTCGTTTGCGGGAATTTCGAAATGAACGACTGTGTGGTCCATTCTTTCACCTTCATTTTTGACCTAAGAATGTCGTAGAGCGAGAATAATAAGCGTTGCTGCAGGGCCTCGGCAATAGCGCACGTTGAGCGTCCTCGCACCGGCTAAAGGTTTATAGGTTCTTTCAACTCTGCTTGACGCGAACATGACCGTCAAGATTTCAAGCCTCGACCGGAAGCATTTGCCGTTCCTAGCGGAGCTGATGAACGAGGAGTACGAAGGCTCTCCGGAGTTTATCCCTTTTGACGAGGAGACATTTGTCTCGGAGATTCAGAGGCGCCGTATCAGAGTTCTGGTGGCCGAAGACGATGAAAGCGTGGTCGGCTTCATCGGAACCCATGCAGATGACAGGGGAGAGGACGTTCACTGGCTCGCCACTCGCAAAGCCCCGGAAGGCAAGGTCGTTAGGGACATGCTTGTGAGCGAGGCTGAGAGGAACGCGGAGGGCGACTCGCTCATGAGGATGATAGATGAAAGGAACCCTGAAATTAAGGAGTGGGAGAGTCGAGGCTACGTGCTGGAACCGGGGTTTCAGCGCATGACGGTGGAGCTTCGCGGCCCGACGCGTGTTCCCGAAGTTGATGAGGCAATAACGCTCAGAACCTTGAGGCCCGGCGAGGAAGCCGAGTTCGTTGAGACCGTTAATGCGGGGTTCGGATGGGAGAGGCTCGAACTGGGAGACCTTGAAAGGTGGAAGGCTGAGGACCCGCCGTTCGACGAGGAATGGGTTCAGGTCGCCGAAGCCGCTGGAAAAATCGTCTCAGTGGTCGTGGCGAAACCAGACACAGACTACAACAAATATCTGCACTGCAGAATGGGCTATCTGGGGCCCGCAACCACTCTTCCCGCGTTCAGAAACAAGCATCTCGCATCGGCGCTCACGGCTCGAGCCATGAACCTTCTGTTCGAAAAAGGAATGAACACTGTCCGGCTGGGAACCTCGGAAAAAAACGTGTCTTCCATCGCTCTGCTGCGAAGCTTGGGCTTTCGCGTCGAAAACGTCAGAAAGATCCTGCGCAAGAAACTGAAGGACAACTGACCACTAGCAAGAAAGGTGACTTCCAACACAACATCGGGAAACATGTCTTATTAGCATAGCGCGCATGCTTGTTCCTAAATTCCTAGATTCCGCTCAAGAGGAAAGGCATGATGTTTCTCTATGGTTACTGTCAGGGTTCAGCTTGGTGCTTGCGTGCTCACACCCTCCCCCTCGGGTATGCTATATGAGCCAAATATGGTTGAAGAGCAGAATGAGCGGCACAAGCCGCTTCCCAAAAGAATTCAGGAACATGCTAGCGCGCTGAGGAGCTTGACCAGCTTAAGCGAAAAAGAGAGCTGGTGGAGATAACTGTCTGAAAAGTTGCCCTCGCCATCATGGCGCTGTTGACTCGACATCCTTGATGTCATCGACGTGCCAGAACGTTGAGGTCTAGCTTGCGAGGCCTGGCTTCGCGAGGGTTTTGCGGGTCTGGCGGCTTATCTGTTGGCTGCTTCGCTCTTCATTTTGCGCAGGATCGCTGATGCTTCGCTTGCACTCTTCGCTGAAGCGAGCTTTCTTGCCTTCTGCACGGCGACCGTGTGACCGCAGTAGGGGCAGGTTCTGGTTTTCGTTTCAGTCTTCGCCAGCAGGAGACCGCCGCATCTGGGGCAGACGATTACGAGGGTCGATGCCATGTGTTCCACTGATCGAAAGCCTTTTCCACGTCGCGCTAGATAACGCTATGCGTAAGAGGGGGAACAGCGGGTGAGCAGTGAGGCAGAGAGCAGGCCGAAGCTGGAGCCGAACCTGCTTCAGCATGTGATACGTTATTTTAAGAAGGATGGTTACAAGATAGAGCAGGACGAGACATCGCTCGAGGGTTTCAGCGGGATCTCGCAGAAGTTCGACCTCATAGTTCAGAAGGGACAAGTGGCGCAAGGCGTCTGGATAAGGGACTGGAACAGAACCATAGGCGTGAACATCATAATTAACATTGACAAGGCCTCCTCAGACGTGGGACTTTCGAGCCCGATAATCATAGGTGGAAAGTTCAGCGGTCACGCGAAGTCTTACGCGAACAGAAGAAAGATTACGCTGCTGACGAAGCAGCAGATAACCCTCAGACACATGGTCAATTAAGCTTCACGTATTCATCCAACAAGCCTTCGTTCTCAAGCTTGCCCAGCCAATCGACCACGCCCACACAACATTCATTGGGATGGCGTAGCAGAAACAGAATCTGCTCGACTGTCTCCTCCACACTCTTGCCTGTAACATCTAACTCGCAGACTCTCCTCTCACCAACAGCTTTCAGAGCGTCGAACAAGCAGACGTCCAACACTTCGGAGGCCAGGTTCTCGAAGAGCTTTCGACCTTGGAATCCGCAGTGTTCCATGAGTCCACGCAGTTCCACGGGGTCGCGCCTTAGAACAAAGACGCGGGTCACGAGTTCCTTGGGAACGACGTTGACGGCGTAGTGTCCGTCGATGACGACTTCTTTCTTGTCTGTTTTCTGGATGATGCTGCGGATTTTCTTTTTCATCCGTGGTTCGTCAACGATGATGGTGTTTCGCGTCTCGTCTTTTCCTGAGATAAGTTTGTTGCGCACGGCCAGGTCTGTTAGGTTGACGTATAAGGCGTTGAGCTTGACCGTGAGCAGACGTGCTGCGGAGGTTTTGCCGACACAGGGAGTTCCGGTCAGCAACATGACACGTTTAGGCATGATCAGGCGGTTCCTTCGCAGAGTAGTTGCATCCTCGGAAAGATAAGATGTTTCCCGTCAACTCAAATCGGTAAGCAGGCAAATGTACATGCACATGCTCAAGTCGGTTTCACTTCAGAATCTGCAGGCGATACCTGTTGGACGGTGGGCGTGCCGGGTTTCGGACGCCTTCTGCGGACTATGACAACTGCTACTATCACTACGATCGCTATGATCGCGACTATTACGATGGCTAAATATGGGATGGAGGATGATGACTGCGGCATGACGCTGTTTCCAGAGGAGTCGGTTTTAACTAGGAAGCCATCATAGTCTCCTGCGCCGTAGGAACCCGTGAAACCGGCTAACGCGTAGCCTCCATCGCTGGTCAGAACAAGTGAGAACGCCGCGTCGTCCCCTCCTCCCCCGTACGTTTTGCTCCACTGCATCGTTCCAGAAGAGTCGGTTTTGACAAGCCAGAAATCGTAGCCGCCCGCGCCGTAAGAGGTCGTCCAGCCTGCTAATGCGTAGCCTGTGTCGCTTGTTTGTAATAACGCGTTTGCCGCTTCGTCGCCTGCTCCTCCATAGGTTCGGTTCCACTGTGGCGTTCCGTTGGAGTCGGTTTTGACCAACCAGAAGTCGAGGCCGCCTGCGCCAGTAGAGTTTGTGAGCCCAGCTAAGGCGTAGCCGTCGCCGGTCTGAATCACGCATTCTGCTTCATCGTCCCCTGCGCTTCCGTAGGTTCGGTTCCACAGCATGTTTCCCGAGGAGTCGGTTCTAACCAACCAGAAATCGTAGTCGCCGGCGCCGAAAGAGGTCGTGTACCCCGCTAACGCGTAGCCTCCGTCGCTAGTCTGGATAACAGAGGAAGCCTGTTCGTCTCCTGTCCCACCATACGTCTGGTTCCACACCATGCTTCCCGAAGAGTTGGTCTTGACCAGCCAGAAGTCGTCGCCGCCGGCGCCGCTGGAGTTTGTGTATCCCGCTAACGCGTAGCCTCCGTCGCTGGTCTTAACAAGTGAATAGGTCTCGTCGTCTCCTGATCCTCCGTAGGTTTGGCTCCACTGCATGGTTCCAGAAGAGTCTGTTTTGACCAGCCAGGCGTCGGTTTCGCCTGCACCGTAGGAAGTTGTGATCCCGGCTACTGCGTATCCCGTGTCGTTGGTCTGGATGACCGAAAAGGCTCCTTCGTCGTTTGATCCCCCGTAGGTTTGGTTCCACTGTTTCGTTCCAGAAGAGTCTGTTTTGACGAGCCAGAAGTCGTAGCTGCCGGCGCCGCTGGAGTTTGTGTATCCCGCTAACGCGTAGCCTCCGTCGCTGGTCTTAACAAGTGAATAGGTCTCGTCGTCTCCTGATCCTCCGTAGGTTTGGCTCCACCCTGACGCGGCGAAGCCTGACCGAATGCACAAGGCTAGAGTGAACATGCTGATGAGAAGAAGACACAACGTTATTCGGTTCCATCGTTCCATGATTAGTCGCACTCGACCATCGACCGTTGCTGACTGATTCTTAAATAAGTTGTGGACGTCGCTGTTGATCCCTGTTGGACAGTGTTAGCTTTGACGGTTCAAGGCGCGGCTGTCCTCTTCTTCTTGGGGATAATGAATTCTGGACGTGCGTTTCCAAGTAAGGATGATGTGGTTTCCAAAATTCTTATTGCACACGAGCGCGCAGTGTACACTGGGCTGGCGAGTTGGTGTGTGGCTTTCGAGCCTCGACGTGAGAGGCTTGAGGAAACTCCGCCCACGTGTAGAGTTGCAGCGTCCGCAAGGACGCAAGGTGAGAACCTTGGCTCCAGAGCAGAAACGAAACGTCCGCTCAGCAGGTGACGGTGATGCATGTTAAGTTGTTGAGGATGCTGGGTGTGAAGCGGTGAAACGGCTGTCCTGCAAGTGGAAAGGGCAAGCAGACGCTGATGAAGAGTCTACCGGAAGCGCGGGTAGCCCGATTAGCCGAATGCCACTTAGAACAAAAGGCGGGTTACGACCAACACGCCAGCTTTTCACTACAACCCGCCCCGTCTAGCATGGATAGGAATGGGATGTTAACCCAGTTTCTTATCCATTGCCAGAAAACTGCATTATCCGAAGAAACCATCAGAACACGTTTCAAAGTCCTCCGAACAATGCTTAACCATGGCGTAGATTTGGAGAATCCCGAAAAAGTAGCTATTTTCATTCACAATCGAAAACAATGGAGCGACGGACACAAGAGCATAGCCGCATACGCCTATCTCGAATACTGTAAAATGAAAGGAATCTCATGGACCCCACCCAAATACCACAAAAACGAAACTTTGCCATTCGTTCCAACAGAAAAAGAAATTGATGCCTTGATAGCTGGAACATCGACAAAAGTTAGCATCGTACTGCAAGCACTCAAAGAAACAGGCTTTCGTATCGGTGAATTATGGAGATGTAAATGGACAGACATAGACGAAGAGAAAAGCACTATCAAATGCCGAGCAGAAAAACACGGAAAACCAAGAGAACAAAGAATATCAGCCAAACTCATTAGCAGACTCAACGCCCTACCAAAAACCAATGAATACTTATTTGGCAAAACCCACCTAAGTGGAATCCGTTGGACATTCGACAGACAAAAAACAGCCCTAGCCAAAAAACTAGAAAATCCAAGACTCAAATAAATACACTTCCACACCTTCAGACACTACTACGCAACAAAACTTTTCACAGAAACGAAAAGTCTACCCCTCGTACAAGAAAAACTCGGACACAGAAACATAAACTCCACAATGCTTTACACCCACGTAGTAGAATTCGACGAAGAAAGCCAAAACTACCACCACGCAATAGCCAAAGACGAAAAAGAAGCGGGCGAACTAATAGACAACGGATGGACGTACATCTGCACAACCCCACAGAACATAATGATGTTCCGAAAACGCAAATGACCCTTCTTTCTTACTTTCAACCCTTCATATCAATCGCTTCAAGTCATCAGTGTCGCGCTTGCATTGAACTCGCACTCTCACGATCAATCGTGTTTCAAACTTCTTGAATTGAAGAAATATTAATGCGACAATAGCTACATAAAACAAGCGAGTGTGATTTAGATTCTATGGGTGTAAACGATGGCCGAGAAATATCATGAAAAAAGCGACGAAATAGCTGATTTCATCAAGAACTCTTCACAATTGCTGGCGGATATGAACTTCCTCTTTCAATATGGACAGTGGAGACTAAGCTATGGAATGACCCAGTGGAAGGATGTTGACCATAAGCCACCATTCAGTTCTCTCGGACATACACCACCTTATCCATATGTCGAAAAAGACTACTATGTGAGATCATCCAGCAATCTTTGGTATCTTACAATGTGGAGATTTTATCCATCACTCAACGAAATGTACTATAATGTTCTTCTGGCACAAGTGAAAGCATTCGAAAAGACTCAGAATTTTACCTTTAACAAGGGCATGATTTACGCCAACCTCGGTGTTGCACAATCGGCACAGATGAAACTTGACGAAGGTTTCGCCAACATTCTCAAGGCTCTGATTGAGGACTCTCCCTATTCTGAAAACACCCCTGAGTACAATTTGAGAAGACGAGATTTGTTTACTCAATTCGAAATTCTTTACGTCAAGACCCGTCTCCAGACAATAATTTCGACGCTCGGAATTGCTGTCGTCCCAAACCCTGAGCAGTTCGTAACCACTTTCCTAGACTCACTGAACGACGATCAAAGAGTCTTCTTTAATTGCACATTTGCTAGAATCTTCCAAAACTGGGACATATGGAAGGATAAAGAGAATAGTTTTACAGCTGGTCGCCTTCTTGCATATACCCAAGATTTCTGTCTATTCAATGAAGACCTTCTGAAGAGCAAAATGTCTCAGACGGAACTTCGAAGTAGACGTTGGAAACTTGCAGGTCTGATAGCAGCCAAGTTTCCTGGGATTGACGTCAGCTCGTCTAGTGCAGCACAAATGAGTGACCTTGACACGAAACTACCATTGGAGCTGACTCGTCAAAATGATCAAGAAAAGTGTTTAAGAATACTCTTGATGATACGCAACTATTCTTCACACAATCTAGAAGGAGGAACAACGGCAAACTATTTCTACTCTCACTACAGCGAAATTCTCGCGGAACTCGTTAGATCCACGTGCTACATTACGCTACTTCCAGCTCCACAGTGAAGCTCGCATCATGCTCGCGCTCATCCAACAAAAAGTCAGCTCGTGAGTCTTTCGGCTCACTCGCACGTTCCAGACGATTCGCCACGAAGACTAATACCTTTCGTTTCTGCTTGGAACATTCCACGACAAGTTCGAGTATTAATATAAGTCACTCTCTACCACTATGCGTTCAGCGGCAGAAGGAGTGCTCTTTTATTTGAATGAGGAAGAGCTGAAGAAAATCTGGTGGAACATCCTTCAGAAGAAAGGATGTCCAATCCAAGAAGTTGAAATAGGATCTAGGAGATATTTGACGACAAACTACAGGCGAACAGAACCTGTAGGCTCAAGTGAAGCGCGCGCGCTAAAGACCTGAACGAATTTATCCCAGACATATCAAGCTGAATTACTAGCTGAACGTTTTGCTATCGCCCATGGAAGTTGGTTGGGGCAAAGTCTTATGAAAAACCCCGAGGCTGACTAAAACTCAAGCTTAGCACTTAGGAATCTGTTCGTACAAACCCAACGTTTCTGCAGCGATCTTATCCCAAGTAAACTCGTTCAGAACCCTCTTTCTACCGTTCTTTCCAAGCCACTTTTTCTTGTCAGCATTTTCCAAAACGCTGTTTATTCCCCATGCTATGTCCGACGGATTATTAGGATCTATGTGATAACCACATTGCTCATCTCCGCAACAGACAACGATTTCACGCATCCCACTTATACCCGCAGCTCCAACAACAACAGGTCGTTCCATCGCCATGGCTTCAAGAACAACTATTCCGAAGGGCTCATAGAAACTTGGGAAAACTGCAACGTCACATGCAGCATAATGAAGAATACGTTCTTCCTCGGGAATGAATTCGAACCTGAACTTCACGAAATCACTCATCTTCGTAGCTTTCACCAGATTCATCAAGTATTCCTGCAAGTCGCCAAGACCAACGATAACAAGCTTCGCCTTAGGATTCTTCTGCAAAATATGCGGCAAAGCCATAATCAGTTTATCAACACCTTTCACACCGACGAGTCGACCTATAAAAAGAATCATTTCCTCATCGTCCTTCACGTCATACATAGCTCTGATCTTTTTGACTTGATCAGGAGTCACCGTGCTCGGATTGTACTTGTCAGGGTCGACACCGTTATAGGAAACCTGGATTTTCTCCTTCGGAAAACCAAGTCCAACCAACTCATCCTTCATAGCATAAGAAACTGTCACGATAAGGTCGGCCACTCGAGCGGCGTGAAGTTCAATGTTGCTTTTAGTGACCGAACCGTTCCCAAGAGTTCTTCCCTTTTCGGTTGAATGAACATGAAAAGCGAATGGCATTCCAACCTCCCTTTTCACAGTCATCCCTCCTATGGCAGAAAGCCAGTCATGAGCGACCACTATGTCATACTTGAAATCTTCTTTCCTGATCAGTTCATTAACCAGCTTCGACGCACTCAAATAATTATAGACAAGAATTTTAGAGAAGAATTGTATTCCTTTCCCCATTCCCCACTTCCTTATGTCTTCTGCAACAACGTCAGGCAGAGAATCGGAAATGTCAATGTGCAACGGACGGTGAATCTCGATACCGCGCCAAATCTCCCGTGTCGGCAAGCTACCGGCGTCATCATTCATCGTAAACACGGTCACATCATTGTCGTCCAAAACAAACTTCCGAGTAATCTCCGCAGCGTAGGTGCCTAATCCCCCAACAATCATAGGAGGGTATTCCCAAACAAGAACCGCCAACTTCATTTTTTCACCATCGCGAGTCGATCGATGGCTTCTAACTGATACAAAACTTTACCTTATTTACTTTCCTTACTCAACATACACGTGTTCTGACGATCATAAAGCAGATTGCATTTCCTAGCGCGCGCGCTATTTTTAAGCAGGTAGAAAAGCTAATCGTTTAATCTGAATTGCGTCCTTTAATGTTCCCCACACAACCTGAAAACTTGGAGGTAGAAGAAATACAATTTGGCATAACCATACTATATTTTTTTGTATCTCTATCATCAAAAGCTTCAATTCCAGGATTATTTCTTGTTATTCTAACACCAGAACAATTCCAACCCACAGACCCCTCACTCATTTCCGAAACAGCCCTAATAATATTAACAGATGTTTGAAATATATTTTTTATATCCTCATTACGAGCATATCTCTTAAGTAACTGCAGTAACACTCTTTGTTTCATCGCAAGTCTCTCATTCCCAAGGAAGGCTATATAACAACCATCTTCAAACTTTTCCATACTATAATTTTTATATGCAGTTCTAAATGAAGTCCGAGCAACTTTTGCCCAAGTCCAATTTTTTTCTATACTATTGTCTATTATGAAACCAAAAAGGTCGCCTTTATAATCTCCAGCAATAAATATTGCCAATTGCAATTTGCTTAGAGGTATTTTGTGTATGTATTGCAGTTTTTCAATCCGTTTCTCTGCATCATTTTTTATGTCCTTAATATGGTCTTCCCACAACCTGTGATGACCATCATGACCTGTATTCATGATTACAGTTGTCAACCAATCAATTGTTGATTCTTCGAGCACTCCGTTTTTTCCGATAATTCCAGCAAACCCTGAAAAGGTTACTATGACCCTTGCATCATCGGTTATCAGAATAAGATGCTTATATCTATCAGTCGAGTCTTCAATATATCCAGTGGATGTTGAAAGAAGTCTATCTGAAACGGAAATAATATGGTTTGGTGTTATCGTGTTAATATGAAGTGTCATTATAGTCTAATCCTCATCTTTATCTTACAGTCTAAAAGTGTTTTGTGGATCGACGCGCGCGCTCGAAAATTATTAAAGCACTATTACGCATATCATACCTTCTGGGAACATAAATGCCGAAAAAAGACAAACCGTTAACTAAGAAAGAGCGAGACGAGAAAAGGAAGAAACATAAGGAAAAGCAAAGCAAAACACAGATTTCTTAAGCCCCAAGAAAGAGCTTTGCAAACTCTTTTTCTGTTTTTACCACAAAGTTGGCTTCTTCAATGAAATGAAAGAAAGACGCGTCAGCTTTGGATATTATTGGCTTCCTCCATTAATGCGAAAGAAATATGTTTTAGCTTGCTTATTTATCGTTAATTTGTAGCTGAGATTTATGCCGAGTGTAATGAAACGTAAACAAAAGAATACTCAAATCGCACAACAGAAAAAGATAGAACGGGAAAAAGAAGCGAAAAAGAAACAGATGAGACAGCAACTTCCTGCCAAAGGCAAGAAACGTTAAAGCCACTAAAGGAGCGCGCGCTCATCCTGAAACTAACGTTGGGTCAGCACCTTCAGACGAGGATGTAAAAATGGTTTGACGGTCGCGCGATGAATGACCGAATTCAATAAGGCACACGCCCAGATACGCGTTCCACTAATACTATCAACGATCGTTCTATGGATAATAACGTTCGTTGCAAACTATCTGACATGGCGTTCACAGAGTCCAGTGGACTATACTTTCTGCTTCTGCTATCCCATTAAGAATTCCTTCTTTGCTGTTCTTCTCGGATGTCCACTCTTCTGGGCTTCGCTAGTGCTGACGATCTTGACTATATTACTAGAACTAACATCTCATGCACAGAGAAACAGAGAAAGCAAACTACGCTCGAGGCAGATGAGATACGAAAGGACGATGTCCTCGGAGACATAAGCTTTCCCCTCATTTTGAAAAAGAGGAAAAGTTAGAAAGCATCTCATACGCGCGCGATGAACAGCCTTAAGAGTTAAAGATTTCATTCAGAGTTGATTAGGAGTTGTTTCTCTTGTTGAAGAGAAAGGCTACTTGCATGATCTTCATTTTGATTTTCATCTCAGGAATAGGAGGTTCATTTAGGATCCAATCGGCGAGAGCAGATAGTGCAATCTACATCAACGCAGACGGTTCAATATACCCACCGACTTCACCCATCTCCACCACCGACAACGTCACCTACACTTTGACTGACAACATCTCCACCAGCGATTATGGAATTATAGTTGAAAGAAACAACACAATCATCGATGGAAATGGATACGCGGTTCAAGGCCCATGGCGGTTTGCTGGAAACGGGTCGCAGATATCTGGGGTCTTCATGACAAATGTAAGCAATGTGAAGATAATGAACACCAACGTAAGAAGCTTCCCTACCGGCATTGACGTCCACTTTTCTTCTAACATCACTTTGTCTGACAACAATTTAGATGCTTATGTGGGTGCTCAGCTTTACTTCTCCTCTGGCAACGCCGTTACCGACAACAACGTCACATTTTGCAATTATGGTCTCGCGATTGTCTCTTCATCTGGAAACGTTGTGTCATGTAACAACATGACAAAGGACAGGGAAGGCATTTTGCTCTGGGATTCCTCTAACAATACCTTCTCTCAGAACAGTTTCGACAAGAATGAATTGAACATTCAATTCTATTCTTTTTCTGCTCGTTTCACTTCTACTACTGGCAACATGTTCTTTCACAACAATTTCTCAGCAATGCAAAGTTGGCAGGGGCAGGTAGAGGGTGATGGATCAAAGCAAATTTGGGATAATGGTGCTGAGGGAAACTACTGGAGTGACTACAATGGAACCGATAACAGTCAGGATGGCATAGGCGATACACCGTATGTCATTGACGAAAACAACACAGACCATTATCCTTTGATGGGTACTTTCCAGAGTTTCAATGTTTCAAGCTCTGGTCTCTCTTATCCTTTGTACGATGAAGTAGATATCATCAGTAATGCAACCATTGGAAAGGTTATTCTAATTTATGCTGATGATGTCTTTTCCCCCATAGGCATGGATCTAATTCTACGGTTATCGGAAATCAGTGGTCAGAACGAAACAAGTAGTTTTTGCAGAATGACATTTTCACATGCTTGGCTGAATTCCTCAAACTACCCTTGGCGTGTAGATCTTCAGGAGAACCAATCCTCAAGCACGATTATCACTACAAACAGCACCAGTACGACAATATATTTCACCTTTACTCAACCTGTCACATCGATAGACATACTCCCAGAGTTTCCATTTCTGCTGATTCTATCCTTATTCATGATGGCCACACTACTTGCAACAATAGTCTGCAGGAGAAGGCATCTGACCTGAGCCTCGAAGCGCGCACACAGACCCCAGACAACAACACGATAACATGAGACACCATTACCATAGCCGCCCAGAAGTCCAACCCATCAAGGTAACGGTTTCTCATACACTTCCACGCAAACCATCTCCTCCAAAACATAAACACTTTCGGGAACGCCCACCCTCCCAAAAGGTTTATTGTTTCGTCGTCGCGTCAACCGCAAGAAATGAATTCATGTGATAAATATGAGGACAACCCTTAAAAGAACCAAACAAGAAATGCGATACGCCCAAATCTTGGCCGAAATAAAGGTCTCAAAAATTCTAAAAGGAGACGAAGACCAATGAACGAAGAAAACACGCAGAGCCAAGGACAAAAAGAACAAAATGAAGAAATTACTAAGGATATAAGACGGGTTACGACCAACACGCCGGCCTTTATTGTTGTGGTTGTTGTAGTTTCTCTTGTTTTTGTTTGACTTCGTTGATGAGGTTTTCGAGGGTTTTCAGGTCGTTGTCTGTTTTGATTTCGTCGTAGGTTTTGCCGATGCCGTTGATGACTTGGCTGATGTACGCTGCTAGGCGGGACCAGTTTTGCTTCGTTTCGACTTTAGCAGGGTGCGTATCGATGGCTTTTTGTTGCGCTTGTTC
>Ga0187886_1000276_pt1 | contig 66900 bp, 60 predicted proteins | sample June2016WEW_20_1_FD_133001 | JGI IMG/M metagenome (GOLD analysis project Ga0187886, IMG submission 133001) | Peatland microbial communities from SPRUCE experiment site at the Marcell Experimental Forest, Minnesota, USA - June2016WEW_20_150 | ecosystem: Environmental > Terrestrial > Soil >... | reverse complement strand
CGCTGACCACAAAACCGGCTTTGTATTTTTTCACTTTGCGTACCATGCCCGCTTCTTGTTCAATCGGTTGTGAGGCGTAGATGAAAGAGATGCCTCCGCATCTGGCCAGCGCAATCGCCATATTATGATCTGAAACTGACTGCATGACCGCCGAGACTACCGGAATGTTGAGTTGAAGCTGCGGCTGCTCGCCCCTTGCAAATCTCACCAAGGGCGTTTTTAAGCAGACCTCTTCCGGTACGCAATCCTGCCTGGTCAGGTTGGGGATGAGCAGATATTCGCTGAAGGTTCTCGATGGTTCATCAAAGAAGTACGCCATGACAGATTACCCCCTCTCATTGCCCGGTTTAGCTGCGAATCTGGCCGTCCCCGTAGATGATATACTTGATCGTAGTCATCTCCTCCAGGCCCATGGGGCCACGGGCATGCATCTTCTGAGTGCTGATACCGATCTCCGCCCCGAACCCGAACTGGTAGCCATCGGTGAAGCGGGTCGAGGCGTTGACAAAGACCGCCGCCGCGTCCACCCGCTGCAGGAAAGCCCTGGCCTTGGCGTAACTGCCGGTGATGATCGCCTCGGAGTGCTTGGTACCGTACGTATTGATGTGGCGGATCGCCTCTTCCAGGTCGTTCACCACCCGGACTGCCAGGATCAGGCCGAGGTACTCGGTCTTCCAGTCCTCCTCGGTGGCCGGGACCACATCAGGCAGGATCTCCAGAGTCCGGGGGCAGCCCCGCAGCTCCACACCCCGCGCCTGCAGGGCCGCAGCCGCCCGCGGCAGGAAGACCGGCGCCACTGTGGCGTGCACCAGCAAGGTTTCCATAGCATTGCAGACGCCAGGGCGCTGGGTCTTGGCGTTGATCACGATCCTCTCCGCCATGTTCAGGTCTGCATCCTCTTCCACGTAAGTGTGACAGTTGCCGATCCCGGTCTCCAGCACCGGCACCGTGGCGTTCTGCACCACCGTCTGGATCAGCCCGGCGCCGCCCCGGGGGATCAGCACGTCGATGTACTCGTTCATCCTGAGCATGATGTTGACTGCTTCCCGATCGGTGGTGTTTACCAGTTGGATCGTTCCCGGTGGCAGGCCGGCGCCGGTGGCGGCGCTGCTGATTACCTGGGCAATCGCCCGGTTGGAGTTGAAGGCCTCGGAGCCGCCCCTCAGGATCACCGCGTTCCCGGCCTTCAGGCAGAGACCGGCGGCATCAACCGTTACGTTCGGCCGGGCCTCGTAGATCATGCCGATCACCCCCAGGGGTACCCGCATCTTCCCGATCTGCAACCCATTCGGGCGGGTCCACATCCGGACCACCTCGCCGACCGGGTCCGGTAAGGCCACCAGAGCCCGCAGCCCTTCCGCCATCTCCGCAATCCGGTCCTGGGTCAATAGCAGGCGGTCCAGCAGCGCCTTGCTCAGTCCCTTGTTCCGGGCCGCCTCCATATCTGCGCCGTTGGCTTCCAGAATTATGGCAGACCGCTCCTCCAGGCTTCTGGCCATGGCCTGCAGAGCGCCGTTCTTGTCGTTGGACGACATCACGGCCAGCTTTAAGGCCGCCTCCTTGGCCCTGGCGCCCATCTGCATCAGTTCTTCCGCAAGCATCCTTCCCACCCCCATGATTGCCTCTCTGGATTGTTCATCACCAAGCGCACCACCGATCGGATCGGCGCCGGTTCCTTCAATAACGAGATCAAAAAATGCAGTGTCAAACCATAGATTCTCATGATTATACCATTGACTCTCCGGTCACAATGGTCAAATTATCCCGGTGGATCACTTCATCATAGTCGTGGTAGCCGATTATTCCCCTGATCTCAGCGCTTTTATGCCCCCTGATCAGGTTGATCGCCCCGGATGAGTAATTGCTGATCCCTCGCCCCAGCTCACGCCCGGACTGATCGGCCACACCGACCACGGTCCCAGCTGCAAACTCCCCCTCCACCCGGAGAATGCCGCTGGGCAGCAGGCTCTTGCCCTTACCCAGGAGGGCGCTGGCAGCGCCCTGATCCACGTAAATCCACCCCTGGACCGGAGAGCTGAAAGCGATCCAATGTTTGCGGGACTGCATGCGGCCGGCACCCGGTGTGAACAGGGTACCCGTCATCTCCCCGCCCAGCACCCGCTGGATACTGCCCGCCTTCAAGCCGCTGGCGATCACCAGGGGAATTCCCGCGGTCATAGCGATCCGGGCCGCCTGGAGCTTGGTCTCCATGCCGCCGGTGGCCAGGGCCGAACCCCGACCCCCGGCCAGGGCCTCGATCTCCGGAGTGATCTCGGCGATCTCCGGAAGCAGTTCCCCGCCCCTGCCCTGGCTAGGATCCCTGGTGTAAAAACCGTCCCGGTCGGTCAGCAGGATCACCAGGTCAGCGTCCACCAGGCAGGCCACATGGGCAGCCAGGGTGTCGTTGTCTCCGAACCGGATCTCCTCCACGGCCACGGTGTCGTTCTCGTTGACCACCGGTACGACACCCTGGTTGAGCAGTGCCTCAAAGGTGTAACGGGCGTTCAGATAGCGCTCCCGGTCCATAATATCCTGGCGTGTTAATAAAACCTGGGCAATGGTGATCCCCAGAGGCCGGAAAAAAACATCGTACTGCTGCATCAGGACACACTGGCCGACAGCTGCGGCAGCCTGCTTCTCCGGGATAGTGCGGGGCCTCCGGGCCAGTCCCAGGCGACCGACGCCAGCCCCGATCGCCCCGGAACTCACCACCACCAGCTGCCGCTCCTGGCGCAGCCAGGCCAGATCCCGGACCAGGCTCTCCATCCGGCCAAGATTGAATTGCCCCTTGACGCCGCACAGGAGCCCCGTTCCCAGCTTCACCACAACCCGGCGGGCCTGGGACAGGGCATTGCGACCGCTGAACGGTGACTGCTTCATCGCTTCCTCCGTGGGGCCAGGCTTGCTTTATTGCGCCCGGTCGGTCCACTCGAACTCGAAGTCCTTGATTTTTACAACGTCGCCCTGCTTGATTCCTCTCGCCTGCAGGGCGCCATCCAGCCCGATGCGCCGCATGGTATGCTGGAGGTAGCGCAGGGCAGCAGGATTGTTCGGGTCGAAACGGGACACCAGGCGCTCCATCCCCCTGCCGGCCACTCGCCAGGCGCCGTTCTCTTCCACTATGGTAAATCCGGGCTCCTCCGGCTCGGCCTTGATCACTAGCAAGTCCGGTTCATCAGGAGTCTCCGGGGTGGCTGGCGGATGCTCATCCAGGAGCCGGCAGACACCCAGCAGCAACTGGTCGATCCCCTCGCCGGTGGCGGCAGAGACCGGGTATACCAGTACATCCGGCCATTCCTGGCGCAACAGGGGGAGATTTTCCCGGGCTGCCGGCAGATCAATCTTATTAGCGGCGATTACCTGGGGCCGGCCGGCCAATTCCGGGTTGTAGAGCTGCAACTCCTGGTTGATCACCCGCACGTCCTCCCGCGGATCGCGGCCCTCGGTGCCGGCGGCGTCCACCACATGCACCAGCACCCTGGTGCGCTCTGCGTGTCTCAAAAACCGGTGGCCGAGGCCGGTTCCGGTATGGGCCCCCTCGATCAGACCAGGTAGGTCGGCAACCACAAAGCTTTGGCCCTCACCGATGCGTACCAACCCGAGGTTGGGCTCCAGGGTGGTGAAGGGATAGGCTGCCACTTTCGGTTCAGCCGCTGAAATACGACGCAGCAGGCTGGATTTTCCGGCGTTGGGGAACCCTACCAGGCCCACGTCCGCCAGTAACTTCAGCTCCAGCTCCAGGGTACGCTCCTGACCCGGGTCTCCGTTCTCTGCAAAGTGGGGCGCCTGGTCCTCCGGCGTGGTGAAATGGGTGTTGCCCCGGCCGCCGCGGCCGCCCTTAGCGGCCACCACCTGTTGGCCAGGTCTGGTCAGATCGGCCAGGATACCGACATCCGCCTCCCTGATCACCGTTCCCGGGGGTACCCTCAGCAACAGGTCCTCCCCGTTCTTGCCGTGCTGGTTCTTGCCGCGGCCATCCTCTCCCCGCTCCGCCCGGTAGTGCTTCTGGTAGTGGAAATCGATCAGGGTGTTCAGGTTGGGGTCGACCACCAGCACCACGTTGCCTCCCCGGCCGCCGTCGCCGCCGTTGGGGCCGCCGTTAGGAATGTACTTCTCACGTCGGAAAGAGGCTGAACCGTTGCCACCGTCTCCTGCTTTGGCATAGATCTTGACGTAATCGTAGAGCATCACTCAACCTCACAATCATATACACCAACATATCCTCGCAACAGTACCATTTGCACTGATCACATTATTGCTTACAACTGCCAAAAAAACAACTTCCCCAGAGTGCAACTGAGGAAGTTGACTTTTTCATGCTCATTTTAACTTAGGCCTGGGCCGCCTCCGGGTTGATGCTGACCTCTTTGCGGTCTCCGCCCTTGGTCTGGAACTTCACATAGCCATCAGTCAGCGCAAACAGGGTATCGTCCCGCCCCTTCCCGACGTTCCAGCCCGGATGAATGCGGGTACCCCGCTGACGGACGATGATGTTGCCGGCGTTCACGAACTGCCCGGCATGCTTCTTGACGCCTAGCCGTTTACCCTCACTGTCACGGCCGTTCCGGGAACTGCCGACTCCTTTTTTATGAGCCATGACGCCACCTCCTAACCTAAAAAATAGCTGAGTCTGATCCGCGCATCGCTGCATCACTATAACCTATCCAAGTACCGGTTGCGCTGTTATTCAGCCTCAATGACCGCCGCTTCGCCGGTGTTGGCAACCACCTGCCCGCTGCTAAAGCCGGGGCAGACGATCTCCTGGACCCGGATCTCGGTGAACAACTGGCGGTGGCCGTTCTTGCGCCGGTAGTTCTTCTTGGCCTTATACTTGAAGACGATGATCTTCTTGGCCTTACCCTGCTGAAGCACCTTGGCCAGCACCTTGGCTCCTTCAATCAGGGGAGCGCCGATGAGCGTCTGCTCTTCATCCCCGACAGCCATGATGCGGTCAAGCGTGACCTGCTCCCCCGGAGCTACCTCCAGCTTTTCCACCCTCAGAACCTGGCCAGGCTCTACTTTGTGCTGCTTACCGCCTGTTTCCAAAACTGCGAACAAACTTTTTCCTCCTTCCGCCAGAGCTTCGGGTGGCCCAAATTAGTCGCTGTTAGTCAGTCATCAGTCGTTGGATCTTGCGTGATGGTCTGCTTGCAGTGATCATCCCTTTTCCAACGATTAACCACTAACAACGGGCCACTAAATTGGTGCGCTTGAATACCCGCCCCACGCGTATCTTGGCCTGAACAAAGGCCACACACAATTTTAGCACCTGGATACAGGCCCTGTCAAGGCAATCCTACCCATCACCGCTGATCATATCTGCTCGAGGCGACGCATCGATGGTAGAATGCGCCGCTCCCATTGCCCGGTTAAAACCAGTACTTGTTATTCATCGAAGGATGGCTCGCGGGTACCGGGGATGCTGAGGATGCGGGCCTTGGCATAGGTGCGGAAAACCTTGAGGATCTCCACGTAGACCAGTTTGCCCACCTGGGCGCCGCCTTCATCCACGTCGATGACGAATCCCTGAACCCGGGCGATTCCATTGGTCGGGTGCGAGCTATGGGCCTCCTCGATCTTCAACTTGAGGATCAGCGTCGGGTGTACCGGCGCCGCCAGGGTGGCGATCTCCTCCTGACTGTGCAACGGCCGCATCTGTACGTCCTCCAGATGCGATGCCTCGCTTCCCTTGACAATGATCTGCTTCCCGATTTCCTGCTCCAGAGCCCGCAGGTGGCTGCCCCCACCACCGATCAGAAAGGCGGCCACACCGGGGTTGACCTCCACCAGGACTGCAGGAGCAATGCTGGTCTTGGAGAACTCTCGGAGATCCTGGCAGGCTTTCAGTCCCACAGTCTCTTCGGAGAGCACCCGGCCCTTGCCTTCGCAGTACGGGCAGAGCCGTTCCAATAGGCTGCTAAGGCTCGGCCTGACCTTCTTTCTGGTCATCTCCACCAGCCCGAGGTGAGTCAGGCCGAGGACGTAGGTTCTAGTCTTATCCCGCTTCAGTTCATCCTCCAAACGCCTGAGAATTTCTGCCCGGTGCTCTGCGACCTCCATGTCGATGAAATCTACGACAATAATGCCGCCCAGATTCCGGAGGCGCACCTGGCGAACTATCTCCGGAATTGCTTCCAGGTTGGTACGAAACACGGTGTCGGCAAAATTCTTGCTCCCGGTGTACTTCCCGGTATTAACGTCGATCACTGTCAGGGCCTCGGTTTCGTCGATCACCAGGTAGCCTCCACTGCGCAGCCACACCTTCGGACGCAGCGTCCGGGTCACCTCCTGATCGATGCCATACTCTTCCCAGAGATCGGACTCCATCAGTTGCACCTTGCGGCGAAAGCTCTGAGCATCAGAACCCAATAACTCCAGGATCCGGTCATAGGTCTCGGAGTTATTGACTACCAGACGGTCGATCTCCTCTCCCACCAGGTCCCGCAGCACCCAGGAAACCAGTTCCAGGTCCTGGTACAGCAGGGCCGGGGCCGAGCAGCGGGCGGTCTTCTCCTTGGTCCGCTTCCACAGCTCATTGAGCATGGCCACATCTTCCGCCAGTCCATCACGGCTGACCCCCTCGGCTACAGTGCGTATGATCAAGCCGCTGCCCGGAATACGCACTTCCTCGGCCAGGCCTTTCAAACGCTCCCGCTCTCGCTCGGAGGTGATCCGGCGGGAGATCCCGATACAGGCCAGGTCTGGGAGTAGCACCACGTAACGGCCTGGCAGGGTTAGCTGGGTGGTCACCCGCGCTCCCTTAGTCCCGAAGGGTTCCTTGACCACCTGCACCAGGATTTCCTCACCCTCCCGAAGCAGGTTCTGGATCGGCAGGCTCTCATGCTTGCCGGGCACTGTGTGTACATCCTCCACATAAAGGAAGGCGTTGCGCTCCAGGCCTATGTTGACAAAGGCCGCCTGCATGCCAGGCAAAACGTTTTCGATCCTTCCCTTATAGATGTTGCCAGCCAGGCGCATCTGAAATGAGCGTTCCAGGTAGACCTCTACCAGGCGCCGCTTTTCCAGCACCGCCACCTTGGTTTCTTCTTTGGTCACCTGAATTAATATCTCTTTTAGCATAGTCTTCTTTCCTTCACTTTATTTCGAAGAGATCAGGCCTCCCAGAGCTGTTTCCGCTCGCCGAGAGGATTGACGAAGTCGCCGTTATGGTGCAACAACGCCATCCTGGTAACCCGGGCCGGTTCGAAGCAGCCAGCCGTGGCCGCCAGCGAAAACAGCGTCTCCACCAGGCCGCGCAGTGACACGGTCTCGCCACCGAGCTCCACCAGCAGGTCCAGGATCAGACCATCCGGTGCTGAGGCCAGGCGGCAAGCCGCCAAGGCAGACCTGACATCAAACAGCTTGCCATCCTTGGGGCGCTTGTAGTAGATCGGAAGATCATCGCCCACCAACCGATCTAGAGTCTGCTGCCAGGTGTCAACGTCCTGTTCCGCCGGCAGGGCCAGGCGGTACCAGGCACAGTTGACCATCTTACCGATGCCGGGCGCCGATGGTGGCAGCTCCAGCAGGCACCTGATCTCGATGCCTGGGGGAAACTGCTGCGCAATCGCTGACAGACCCTCTGAGAGCGGCAGGCCGGTGACCAGATCCACGTCCAGGTACTCCCGCAGACCCGCCACCCCAACACCCAGGGAGGGGCCATAGGAGAGCTTGGGATGGGGGTTGAAGCCCTGGCTAAAGACCAGCGGCAGCCCAGAACGGCGTAGCGCCCGAATAAAGGTACGGACCAGTTCCAGGTGTGATAGCCACCTGGCGCTATTCTTTTTAGAGTATTCAATCCTGTATCCTGGCATTGATCTCGCCCTCTGCCAAAGAATTCTTAAATGCCCCCGGTAAATTCAACTAGTTCTTGGGGTTGCAAATTTTAAAATTAGTTATGTCAACTTGTTGAGCAAATTCGATGGCGCCTTTATAGCGAGTCGCGGTTCTACCTCGAGGGCAGGGCAGACCCCACAACCCTCGCAGGAAGCCCGGCGGCAATCGGGGGTGGCCACTCCGGCCAAGGCCCGCCGGTGCTCCCGGATCAGGAACTCCCTGTCGACGCCTGCATCGATCAGGTCCCAGGGCAGCACCTCATCGTAAGCCAGCTTGCGCACGGCATAGAACTCCGGGTCCAACCCCACCGTCCGGAAACTCTCCTGCCACCGGTCAAAATGAAAGTGCTCCGTCCAGCCATCAAACCGGCAGCCCCGGCGCCAGGCTTCCACCAAAACAGCTGCCAGCCTGCGGTCGCCCCTGGCCAGCACCGCCTCTAGAAAACTCGTACCGATGTCGTGCCAATGGTAATCGGCGCCGCTGTTTCGTACCAGGTCCCGCAGGAAGGCATGCCGCTCCGCCAGCAACGGCCGGGGTAGTTGCCCCTCCCACTGAAAGGGTGTGTGGGCCTTGGGAACGAAGGATGAGGCACTGACCGAGATGCGCAGCTTGTGCCTGCCCCTGGCGGCGCTGCGCCCGGTCTGGCGCACCTTGCGCACCAGGTCGCCGATCCCCTCCAGGTCAGCCTGTTCCTCGGTGGGCAACCCCACCATAAAGTAGAGCTTGATCGCTGACCAACCTGCTGTTACAGCAGCCGCCACCGCCTCCAGGAGATCGGCCTCGGTGACCCCCTTGTTGATCACATCCCGCAGACGCTGAGTGCCCGCCTCCGGCGCCAGGGTCAAACTCGTCCGCCGGCCCCCGGGCAACTGCCGGGCAACATCCACGCTGAAGGAGTCAACCCGCAGGGACGGCAGGGAGATTCCCGTCCGGGACCGGGTGCACCGGTCCCGCAAGGGTTGCAGCAAACCGTCCAGATCGCTGTAATCCAAACTGCTCAGAGAAACCAGCGAAAGCTCCTCGTAGCCGGTGCTGGCAATGATCTCCCCGGCCTGCTGCTGCAGGTTCCGAGCATGGCGTTCCCGCACCGGGCGGTAGATCATTCCCGCCTGGCAGAACCGGCAACCCCGGGTACAGCCCCGGAAAAGCTCCAACATTCCCCGTTCGTGCACCGCCTCCACCAGGGGCACCACGGGCGCCGTGGGGTAGTAAACAGCATCCAGGTCCTGCACCAGTCTGCGCCGCACCTGACTTGGCGCATCGGGGCACAGGCCGGTGAAGCCTTGCACCCTTCCCTCCCTACTATATTCTACGCTGTAGCAGGAGGGGATGTAGACACCGGGAATCCCAGCCAGTTTCTCCAAGATATCGCCGCGCTCCCATCGGGTGTCGCCCTGCTTGATCTGTCTGATCGCCGCCAGTATCTCCGGCAGCACCTCCTCCCCCTCCCCGATAACGAAGGCGTCGATGAAAGGCGCCAGGGGCTCCGGGTTGGCAGCCACGGGGCCGCCAGCGATCACCAGGGGGTCAAAAGCGGAGCGCTCGCTAGCCAGCAGGCTGATACCAGCCAGGTCGATCATATTCAGGATGTTGGTAAAGGTCAATTCGTACTGCAGGGTGAAGCCCAGGATATCAAAATCCCTGAGTGGACGGTGCGACTCCAGACTGAACAGGGGCAGGCCGCGCCGCCGCAGTTCGGCTTCGAGATCCGGGGCTGGAGCGAAGACCCTCTCCATCAGGTAGTCCGGGTAGGTATTGACCAATCCGTAGAGAATCTGCAGGCCGAGGTGAGACATCCCTACCTCGTACAGGTCGGGAAAGGCGAAGGCCATTCTCACAGACACCCCATCCCAATCCTTGTGAACCGTATTCCACTCGCTGCCCAGATAGCGGGCCGGTTTTTCCAGGTGTGACAGGATGTCGTCGAGCACGAACTGTTCCATGGTCTGGTCTCCCTATTTTTTGTATACCCACCACCCTATTTTACCATTCTTGGAGAAAACAAATCACTCGCACAGCAAAAAACGGCCGCGGCCGTCAGCGTTAACTACTGTACGGCTCGAGCCGCGCTTTTTGCTGGCTTCGGGTCAGGTCTGCTTCTGTTGCAGGCGTTGTACCGGGTCCACCAATTGGTCGCCGTCCTTCATTTCAAAGTGCAGGAAGGTCGACTCTGTGGCGCCAAGTACCTGTCCCTGTTCTACCTGTTGACCGGGCTGCACCCCCACTGCGCTTAACCGGCCATACAAGCTGGACAACTGGTCGTTATGGTCGACCACCACCACCGTTCCCAGATTCGGGTCCTTGACCACCCGGTTCACCTTTCCGGGCAGCACCGCCCGCACCTCGGCGCCCTTGGCCACCACAAGTTCCACCCCTGTCGAGAACCGCGGCCAGCCGTCGCTGCCCTTCTGCCAGCCAAAACCCCTGGCCAGTTGGCCGGTGGCCGGGAGCCCCGGTTGCTGAATTACATCTCCCCCTTGGGGAATCGGGGTTCCCACCTTAACGTCCAATCCCCTCTTGAGGCCGAGCCAGACACTCACCTGATCGACGACCGGGGACCAGTTGAAGCGGCTCAGTTCGTAATTGGTGTTCAACACATAGGCCACCCCACTGCGCGCCAACTGCCCCACCGTTCCCCCGGTCAGTACCAGTACCCAGGCCAGGACGAAGATGACCAGGGCTGCCAGCAGCCGGTAGATCAGATCCCTGCCTCTGCGCAGCATGTAGAGATAGCGTCTTGCCAATGCTTCTCCCCTTAGCATAGCGACCACTCCCCAGTATTTCCTAATTCTTATATATGGCCGCAGGGGGATAAATATGAGGAAAATATTTCCGTCAGAATAGCATCAGCTCATGCCGCAGATAGATGTTCAGGATCAGCCCCACGGCGATCATATTGGCCAACATGAAGCTGCCCCCGTAGCTCATGAAGGGCAGCGGGATGCCGGTGATCGGCATGATCCCGACGGTCATGCCGATATTTTCCAAGACGTGGAACAGCCACATGCAAATGATGCCGCCAATCATCAGTCTTCCAAAGCTATCTCGGGATTTGAAAGCCATCGACAGCGTCCTGGTGATCAGGTTGTAATAGAGGATCAACAGGATGCCCGCCCCCAGGAAGCCGAGTTCTTCACCGACCACCGAGAAGATGAAGTCCGTATGGTGCTCGGGCAGGAAGTTCAATTGCACCTGGGACCCGTGGTACAATCCCTTGCCCCACAACCCTCCGGAACCGATGGCCACCAGGGACTGGATGATGTGATAACCATCCCCCTGAGGATCAGAGTAAGGGTCGAGAAACACCGTCAGGCGTGACATCTGGTAATCCTTCAAAGGCAGGGGCATGTGCAGCGGGGAGAAGTGCAGGGCCAGGGCCAGGGCAATCACCCCCAGGCACCCCCCGAGGATCTTTAACAGCAGCGATGGTCTCGCTCCCGCCAGGTACAACATGCCAAAGAAGATGACGATGAAGACGAGGGATGTGCCCAGATCCGGCTGGATGAACACCATCACGAAGGGTGCAGTGAAATACAGAAAACAAGGTACCAGGTCTTTCAAATGCTTCATCTCCCCCTGCCGCCTGGACAGGTAGGAGGCAAAGCAGACAATGATCATGATCTTGGCAAACTCCGAGGGCTGCAGCACTAAAGCTCCGAAATCTATGGAGCGCTGCGCCCCCTTGGCAACGTGACCGATAATCAGTACCGCTACCAGCATGACCACCATGGCCCCGTAGATGGTGTGGTGCCACTGGTGCAGTTTGGAGTAGTCGAAAGAAAAGGTGATGAAACCGGCCGCGATCAGGCCCAGCACGATCCAGAGCGCCTGCCTCTTGACGTAATACAGGGCGCCCTCATGTGTGGCAGCAGCGGCGCTGCTCAAAACCAGCAGGTTCATGACCAGAATTAATCCGATCACCAGCAGAAAGTTGTAATCAAGATTTCTTAGCCGACGACTGAACATAGACCAGTTTCCTCTCTCTAAGGCACCTGGTCTCATTATAAAGCAACGCTTTCACTCAGTCTATCGTCGATCGCTTACAGATTATCCGCCGCCTTGCAGCTCAGGTCAGACAACGGCCCCTCAGCCATACCTGCCCGGTGCTCAGCCTGCACTGGCAGGCAAGCGCTTCATCTTGACGACCGGAATGTTGGCCACCAGCGCAATGCTGTCGTTTGACCGCTGCAACGCTATCTCCATGCCTGATTCGTCTATCTCCAAATAGTCGGTGATCACCTTCAGGATATCGCTGCGCAACGAGTTCATCATCTGCGGAGTGAGATCTAGGCGGTCGTGCATCAGAACGAGGCGAAGCCTCTCTGTGGCAATGTTCTTACTGGCACGGTTTACTTCCTTGCCTAATATGCGCTGCAATAGCTCTAGCATCTCCTCACCCCGCTCAACCGGTGCGCAACCCCAGTAAACGCCGGAGACGGTTCATGAATGTTCCGTTCCCCTCGATATCCATGAAAGGCACCTCCTCGCCCGTGATTCGCCGTGAAATGTTACGGTATGCCTCTCCGGCCCTGGAGTTGACGTTGAGCACGGCTGGCTCCCCCCTGTTGGTGGAGACGATGACCGATTCATCTTCAGGTACAATGCCCAACATCTCGATGGCCAGGTGCTCGTTCACGTCGTCCACATCCAACATGTCCCCGCGCCGCACCATCTGTAGGCGGAAACGGTTGATGATCAGCAACGGGTGGTGCATCTCCGTGTCTGCCTGCAGCAGGCCGATGATCCGGTCGGCATCCCGGACCGCGGAGACCTCCGGCGTCGTTACCACCAGGGCCTTGTCAGCACCAGCCACGGCGTTCTTGAATCCCTGCTCGATCCCTGCTGGACAGTCCACCAGAACGTAATCAGACTCCTGTTTCAATTCATCACACAGCGCCTTCATCTGCTCCGGATTGACAGCGGTCTTATCCTTGGTCTGAGCGGCAGGCAAAAGCAACAGGCTCTCGAAGCGACGGTCCCGGATCAGGGCCTGCTTTAAGCGGCACCGGCCGTTGATGACATCTACCAGGTCGTAAACGATCCGGTTTTCCAGACCCATCACCACGTCCAAGTTTCGCAGTCCGATGTCCGCGTCCAGCAACACGACCCGGAACCCCATCATCGCCAGGGCTGTGCCGATATTAGCAGTTGTCGTGGTCTTGCCCACGCCACCCTTTCCGGAAGTAACCACCAACACTTCTCCCATCCAAGCTCCCCCCTTTGCCTTATGCCTGTTAGTTCCGGTCGAAACCGGTCTGGTACTGCTCGATGATCACAACGCCGTCCTGCACTCTGGCGATCTCGGGCTGCCTCAGGGTTGAAAAATCACCCTCCGGGGCTCTAGTGATATAACCGGCAATCCGCAATTGTGAGGGCTCCAGTCTCAATGCCGCCACTATCGCCTTCTTGTCGCCCATCGCCCCGGCGTGGGCCACTCCCCTAAAGGCGCCCATCACGATGATATTGCCACCGGACACGATCTCGCCACCCGGGTTGACATCGCCAAGCACTACCACGTTGCCGGGGTAGAATACCCGCTGACCCGAACGGATGGTGCGCTGGACCATAATTGTTTGTTCCTCCGACACCATATCCGCCCGTGGTGCCCCGGCTGCCAGGCTATATCTGATCACCGGAATATCATCCTTGTCTTGGCGCCTGTTATCCTGAATATCTGTTCCCGCGCCGCCTGCCGCCTCCGTGGTAGCCGAGGCCTCTGCTGCGGCCATCTCGCCGGAGGGACGGCCCCGCTTGCGCCTTCTCTTTTTATGGCCGGCCGGCCTAGCCTGGGCTGCTTCCTGACCCATTATCTTCACCCCCTGTTGATCATCTGTCAGTGTTCCATGCGACCTTGGACCTGCAATAATCCGGCGCAACACCATGTTATGCCCAGCCAAAATCTCTCCTAAAGAGGCTAATTGCCCTAGTTGAAGATCTCTCGGGCCAATATCGATGCTTACTGCCGATCCGACCAAAAATCCGTTGGATTCCGCAATTCTTTCCTCCAGCCGCTGCAGCAGGGCTTGGAAGTCTGCTGCTTCCTCCAGCAGTACTGTCAATCCCTCACTGGTCCCTTTGATTTTTACAATCTCATCCATGCCCGGATAAACGATCCCTCCAGTGTCATTAGGCAGTATTTTATTAAAGATATTTCCATGTTTTTCCTTAATGATATTTCTATGTTTTTACTTGTTATCCTTCCTTAGAAATTAAAAAACGAGGCAAAAATTTCCTCGTTTTTCCAGCCTTTTATCCTCATCTTAGACATATTTCAACGCTTTCACCGAGAGCACAGTATGCTCTTCATTATACGTTCCTCCCGCCCGTGCTGTGCAACCGGTGGTTACGCCGCCGGTTGCGGAACGGCCGGTTGTGGCTGGGCTGGAGCAGGAGACCCGCTCCCGGCTCCCTGTTGAACAACTGCTGGCTTGTTCAGGCCGAAGAACTGGTCGAAAACGGCCTTACCCACCAGACCGGCAGAGTCCGAGCCGTGATGGGCAATCTCGATAACGCCGGCAAAGGCGATGGTGGGGTTGTCCGCCGGAGCATAAGCCACAAAAAGACCATTGGTCAGGTTAAGCGTCCCACCGGTTTCTGCTGTCCCGGTCTTGGCAGCCACCTTGACGGGGTAATTGTAGAAAAGCAAACCGCTGGTGCCCTCCGGATCGGTCGAACCCGCCAGCGCCTGGCGGACGGTGGCCATAACCTGGCTGTCCACCTGCGCCGTATGCACTACCTGGGGTCCAAACTGGGCCACCACCTTGCCGTTGCGGTCCTCGATCCGCTGCACCAGGTAGGGGCGCAGCCGCTGCCCGCTATTGGCCAGGGCCGCCACGTAGTCGGCCAACTCGATCGGAGTGAAGGCGTTGGCGCCCTGGCCGATGGCCATGTTGAAGGTCTCGAAGGGCTGCCAGTTGACGTAGAAATTGTATTTTATTCTGTAGTCTTCATCCAGGCTGCTCTGGGCAGATTTCTGCTGGGCGAGCAGGTCTGCCTTTTGCTGGGCAGTAGTCGCTGCCGCCAACAGGGCATTGTACTTCTGGTCGAGCGCTGCCTGATGGTCCTGGTACCATTTACGCCACTTAGCATCCTCCTCAACCTTCTGCTTGGCCGGACTCGACAGCACGCCGGTGACCTCACCCGGCAGGTCGATCCCGGTCGGCTGATCCAGGCCGAACTCCTGGGCGACCTGGGCGATCAGGGCGGCGCCGGCCCTGCGCCCGGCCTCGTAGAAGTAGGTATCGCAGGATACGGCCATGGCCTTAAAGAAATTGGTGATGCCGTGCACCTGCCAGCACGTGGGGTAGGGGGGGAACCAGTACTGGCCCGTACAGTTCACCGTGTCGTTGACAGTTATATTGCCGGAGGTGAGGGCAGCCATTCCGGTGATTGGCTTGAAGGTAGAGCCGGGCGCATAGCGGCTGCTGATCGCCCGGTCGATCATCGGGGGCTCCGTCCCGGCAGGAGGATTGAGATACTCCCTGACGGTGGCGTTGCCTACCGGGGGCACCAGGTTGTTAGGGTCGAAGTTCGGGCGGCTGGTCATCGCCAGTACTGCGCCGGTTTTCACGTCCAGGGCCACCGCGGCGCCGGCCCTGGCATCATATCCCTGGCTCCGCAACTGGGCAAGGGTGTTGTCCATGCTGGTTTCCATCACTTTTTGCAGGTCGTTGTCGATGGTCAGCACCAGCCGGTCACCCTGCTGCGGGGGCACTGTGATCAGGTTGGCGTGGGGCACCGGTCTCCCGGAAACATCCACTTCCACCTCCTGAAAGCCATCGCGGCCGCGCAGGTAGCTCTCATACTGGGCTTCCAGCCCGAATTTGCCGATCAGGTCGCCCGCCTTATAGTTGCTATCCTTATGCTGCTCCAGATCGCTGCTGCTGACCTCACCGATATACCCCAGGAGGTGACCGGCTACCGAGCCCTCCGGGTAGGAGCGGACAATCTCCTTGCCGATCTGCACTCCGGGTAGCTCCTGCCGGTGCTCCTCGAGGCGCTCCACCACATCCATCGGCACATCCCGCTTGATCACTACCGGCTGGTAGGATTGGTCGGTCTGGGCAGCTAATAGATTCTGAATATATGGAACATCAATCTCCGGATACACATCGTGAAGCAGGGAGACCAGATTGTTAACGCTCAGGGCAAGCTGTTGCGGGTCAGTCTGCTGGGGCACGATCGAGATGGTGTTGACGATCTTGTTGGCCGCCAGCACGGCGCCCTTGGAGTCGACAATATCGCCCCGGGGAGCACGGATCGGCAGGAACCGGAACTGGTTGAGGGCTGCTTTGGTGCGGTACATGGGCGCCTCCCAGAGCTGTAGGGCGATCAACCGGAACAGGATCACCCCGAAGACGGCAATGGTTAGCCACGTGAAAAATTTTTGTTTGGACTCCAGTCTGCGATCGACCATCATATCGTGATCACCTGTAGATCATTTTGCCGGGTTGCACGATCTCCACCCGGGACTGAACGGAGCCGCCAAACAACCTGGTCAACGGATTGAATAACAGGACGGCCAAGCAGGCGTTATAGAGGGCGCCAGGAGCCATTACCCGCCAGAACAGGCGCATGTTCAGGGAACCCATGTCAAGCAGGCCTTGTCCCAGCAGGTAGAAGGCGCCAGCCATGAAACTGCCTACCAGCACCAGAGAAAAGGCTACCAGGAGGTTATCCTTGTTCACCCTTCGCTCCAGGTAGCCCATCAAATAGCCGGCAAGAAAGATACTCAGAGCTCCGAGCCCGAGATATGGACCCCCGATCAGGTCCTGCGCCAGGCCCACTGCAAAACCGACCACACCGCCGGCAAGAGAACCGTAAAAAAGAGCCGTAAAGATCACCAACACCAGCAGCAGGTCGGGCATGACACCGCCGATGCGCAAGAAAGGCAGAATAGTGGTCTGCAGAATCAGAACAACAATAAAGGCCAGTGCAATAAACAACCGGCGCATGACGGGTCCCCTCTCCCTGGCGAAGGCAGCAGTGCAACTGGTGTTATTGTGCCACCTGCAGCACCGGCGCCGTTAACGGCTGGCTGTTGCCCGGGCTGGCGCCCGATTGCGGCACTGACCGGGTCTCGGTGATGATGAACACATCTTGGAGGCGGTTAAAATCTACATAGGGCTGCACCAGAGCGTACATGTCCAGATCGCTGCCTCCTTTGTTAAACTTTAATACCTGGCCGATTGGCACATCCTGGGGGAAAATACCCCCCAAACCGGAGGTCACCACCGTCTGGCCAGGTGTCAGGTTGGCGTCATAGGGCAGGTCGATCATCCGGAGCACACCAGGGTCCTCCTTGTTGCCCTCAATAACCCCCTGTGTGCCGCTCTCGCTGACCATTACCCCTACTGCGCCCTCACGGTCCAGGATCAGCAGGACCTCGGCGGTGTGCGGCCCTACTGCGTCCACCCGGCCTACCAAACCGGCGTCGGAAACCACTACCATATCCTTTTTGACCCCGTCGCCGGAACCCCGGTCGACCACCATGGTGTTATACCAGTTGCTCGGTGAACGGCTGATCACCCGGGCGCCCAACAGCGTGAAGCGGAGGTCATTGCGTTGCTTGAACTCCAGGAGCTTCTGCAGCCGCTGATTTTCATAGACATACTCGCGCAAGCGGTCATTTTCCCAGATCTGGTTGCTGAGCTGCTGCTTGAGCTGATTGTTCTCGTCCTGAAGGCGGCGGACGCTGGCAAAGTAGCCCAGAAAAGAGCCGCCGCTGCGCCAGGCCAGCATCATCTTATCCTGGGCTGGGGCGAGCACTTCATGCACTCCCCTGGCCGCCACGCTGCCGGCAAAATTGGGCGCAAAGTGAGCCACGCCCAAACAAAGCACGGCTACTGCAGCCAGAATAACCAGGGTTCTCTTAAAGTGAGAGCTGAACAACAAGCACCACCCTATCTCATTCTCTTAGAAGGCAGCGGTACCCGCCGCAGAGCTTCGATGTTTTCCAAAGCCTTGCCGGTGCCCAGAGCCACCGCATACAGCGGTTTCTCTGCCAGAACCACCGGAATGCCGGTCTCCTGGCTGATCAACCGGTCCAGGTCCCGCAACATGGCACCACCCCCAGCCAGTACGATCCCCCGGTCCATGATGTCCGACGATAGTTCCGGCGGCGTTTTTTCCAGGCAGACCCTGACCGCCTCCACGATCTTGGCCAGGGTCTCCGCCAGGGCTTTTTGCACCTCTTCGGCAGTGACGGTGACAGTCTTGGGCAGGCCGGTGAGCAGGTCCCGGCCCCGGACATCGTAGGTCTCCGGCTCCCCGTTCCAGATGGCGGCGCCGATCTTGATCTTGATCTCCTCCGCAGTGCGCTCACCGATTAATAAGTTGTATGTCCGCTTAACATGCTGGATCACCGCATCGTCCATCTCGTCTCCAGCCACCCGGATCGACCGGCTGGTAACGATACCGCCCAGGGAGATAACGGCCACCTCCGTGGTGCCGCCACCGATGTCCACCACCATATTGCCGATGGGTTCTCCCACCGGAAGCCCGGCACCGATGGCGGCCGCCATCGGCTCCTCGATCAGGTAGGCCTCCCGCGCCCCGGCCTGCAGCGCCGCCTCCCTGACCGCCCGCTCTTCTACGGGGGTCACACCGGTCGGAATACAGATCAGGACCCGCGGGCGTACGAACAGACTGCGCTTTTGCAGGGCACGCCTGATCAGATAGCGCAGCATGCTCTGAGTCACTTCAAAATCGGCGATCACCCCGTTCTTCATCGGCCTGATGGCGATGATATTGCCAGGAGTGCGCCCGATCATTTGCTTGGCCTCATCTCCAACAGCCAGCACCTCTCCGGTATCCCGCTGGATAGCTACGACTGATGGCTCCATAAGGATGATGCCCTTACCCTTTACATGTACCAGAGTGTTGGCTGTTCCCAGATCAATCCCCACGTCTTTTGTAAAGAACACGTTTGTTTGCTCCCTCCTTATAGTGCAGGCCTGTCGACCCACCTTCGGCGGGGTACCCCGCCACCTTCGGTGGGTACCCCGCCTGAAGCGAAGCTTCATATCCTGCCTTACAGAGATTGGCGATCAGATCACTGCTTTTTCCTTGAGGCTGGTAAAAACATGATCCCCAATAATAATATGGTCAAGAACTTCGATCCCTATTAGTTTTCCAGCCTCGACAAGGCGGCGTGTTATTTCCAGATCCTCACTGCTGGGAGTGGCATCCCCGCTGGGATGATTGTGGAGCAGGATCACTGCGGCCGCGCTCTTCAGCAACGCCGGCTTGAAGACTTCCCTGGGATGCACCAGGGAGGAGTTCAGGCTGCCCACCGATATGGTTTCTACTGCCAGTACCTGGTTCTTGGTGTTTAGAATGACCACCCGGAAGTGCTCCCGGTCCAGGTAGCACATCTCCTCCATCACGAAGCTGCAGACATCCTGCGGGCTGCGCACCGTGGGCCGGAGTCCCTGCTCCATGCAGGCCAACCGTTTGCCTAGTTCCACCGCCGCCTGCACCTGGGCCGCCTTGGCAGGGCCAATCCCCTTCACACCGCACAACTCCTCAAACGAAGCTTCCGCTAGAAAGCGCAAGCCTCGCGAGCCCTGCAACAGGCGTTGGGCCAGGTCCAGGGCCGATTCCTCGCGAGACCCGCTGCCCAGAGTGATGGCCAATAACTCGGCGGAGGAGAGAGCTCCAGGCCCTACCTCCCGCATGCGCTCCCGCGGCCGAATCTCCTCGGGCAGGCTCTTGATGGTCAGGTGATACTCTGTCCCGGACACATCAGATCAACTCCACATGACTGCAGCATTTCCCCCAGCCTGGCCAGAGGCAGTCCCACCACGTTGTAGAAGCAACCCTCTATCTCCGCCACCAGCAGTGCCCCATAACCCTGAATGCCGTACCCGCCGGCCTTACCCAGGGGTTCCCCGGTAGCCAGATAATTCTCGATCTCCTGCATCCGTAGACTGCGAAACCGGACGCGGGTAACCACCACGTCATGCTGGCATAGACCCGAGGCTTCCAGGCGCAGGGCTATCCCGGTAGCTACCAGGTGTTCTCGCCCCGACAGAAACTCTAACATCTCCCGGGCCTGCGGGATGGCCTTTGGCTTATCCAAGATCCGGCCATCGCACCAGACTACCGTATCAGCTGCTAATACTAAATCCCGGGGGTATTGTCCGGCAACCGCTTCAGCCTTGCCGCCCGCCCGCTTCAGGGCAAGCTGCCGGGGGTCGGCGCCCTCCTCGGGTGGCTCATCCACCAGGCTGGGTACGGTTTTAAAATTAACGCCCAGGCGGTTCAATAACTCTGCCCGTCGCGGTGAAGCCGAAGCCAAGATCATCTCGCGCACACCATCATTCCTTACAAGCGCTCGTAAATAATAAGAGCAACGATAAATCCGATCAGGCCAACCCAATTTACCTTGAAAACAAACCCGAAGGTAAGAGCAAGAATATCCAGGTTCAGTTTCGTGTCCGGGAGCCCGAGATAGATCCCCTGATTGAGAAAGGCAAGATGCTGGATACTGCCTAGGGCCTGTCCGATGAAACTACCGACGATTCCACCCAAGATCAGCAAGAGCACGAGCAACCAGGGGTTCCGGTAGTGCTGTCCGTATCCTTTCATACAACCTGCTCCTTCGTGCTTATTTGATTTTAAGTCTAACATTTCACTATATGTCTGGCAAGGACTCGGGCCGTATGCAATATGTACAAACCCTATCAAATACTGTCATTTACCCAGCTGCGAGGAGCTTTTCGGATAGGTAAATAATAGCTGGAGATCACATTTTTGTAAAGCTTGGCTGTCAATTCTTATTTCATTTTACACGTTCAGCGGCGCCCTATACGTCATCTTTATCGTCTATGTCCTATTTTTCCCGATATAGAACCACTGCCTCCCTCCATAGAGAATAGCTTCTTGCGTGGCCAGTAGGAGGGCAAGCAGGGACAAACCAACCAAAACCAGACCAGCGGGATGAATTTTAAATGATCTATATGCTTGATACAAATATATGTCTCTATATAATCAAGAAGAAACCCCTCATGGTCTTGGAAACCCTGAGAAAACTGGATATCGGAGATGTCTGCATTTCTGCAATCACGTTGGCCGAACTTGAATATGGGGTTAAAAAAAGTCACCAAGTAGAAAGAAATCAAGTTGCTTTAATCGCCTTCTTATCTCCCCTAGAAATCCTGCCTTTCTCCGATAACGCCGCCGTTATATCGGGAGACATTCGCGCATCACTTGAAAAAAAGGTCAGATCATCGGTGCCTATGACTTATTGATAGCTGCACATGCCCTCTCTGAAAATCTAATTCTTGTAACGGATAATACCAACGAATTTAGTAGAATTCCCGGTCTATCCCTTGAAAATTGGTCTCATTAAATCACATAGAAATCATCTCAAAAAATACAATCAGATCGGCAGGTCCAGTATTTTTTCAGGCTTCAACAGGCAGTTGACCGGCTTGGGCTCGGCGCCTACACCGGCTGCTGTCGTAATCTGCATGGATGACTGGGCCAGGTAACGATCCAGATCTGCAGGGGTGGCGCTTTTGCCGCCCTTCTTGAAGTAGGCGGACAATACGGATAGTAGCCCGGAGACAATAGCCACGGGCAGCGCCTCGCTAGTGAGATCCTGAATGTTCCGGATGACCAGCGGCCTGCCACCAGCCGCAGTTACGGCAGTGATGTTTTCAGCCTGCATTCTGGCATAGGTGAATACCTTGGCCGACAGGGGCGACCCGCTCTCCCTGCGCAGCAGCACCAGGCCCTGCTCTTCATCGGGCACCAGACCACCCACGGTGATCATGCCATCGGCCACAGCATTGGGGCAACCCTGGTCCGAAGCGACAACGGTGATCCCGCGCTCGACCAGGCTCCTGGCAGCCTGGCAGATCGGGCAGGTTCCATCCTCACAAAAACGTGGTATGGCGGCCAGGATGGCCACAATGTCGATAGCGTTGTCGAGGCACCAGCCCATCGCCCTGATCAGATCCGATTTCCTGCCCGGCAGTGCCTGTAGGTAATAAATTTCGACTTCGGGGGCGATGGCATTGACCGCGGCGATCAGGAAAATATTCATGGCGTTGGGCTGCTCCCCGGTGACAAAAGCGACCGTATCCTTGATTCCGAGCTGGAACTGCACGTTGCGGTCCGCTTCCCCAAACCCCTCGCCGATCAAAGCCACCCTGGCCTGCGTGCCCCTGCCGAAGCGCTGGAAGAGGGTCTCCACATGACCCAGAAAGAAGAACCAGAAGGTCTGCAGGTATTCCTCTCCGATGAACTGGTTGAGGATCTGCCTCTGGGCATCAGCGGCGCCGACGGATAGTTCAGACTCCAGTTGTTGCATATGACTCAGAAGCTGATCCATCGCTTCCTTGCTAGGGCCCAGATAGATATGGGAACCGACCAGAGTCGACCCAGCTTCCAGTCTGCCCCCTTTCACCTCGACATGCACATCTATCCTATCGTCATCCTGCATCTCGGTCCTCCTTTTCGATCACCACTCCGGTGATCTTGCAGTTAGCCCCGATATCCCCACCACTAATAGTCACCGTGCCAGTAATATTGCCCTTGCCCTCATCGGCCTGCCGATCTGGCGCCGCTTTTTTTAACCTCTCCCTCGCCTGAGGAATGCCTTTATTGAAGAAATACGCTATCAGCACCAGCGTGGCGATACTGATCACCGGCCACTCCAAGGTTTTTATAACCTGGATGCCGAAGTAGCCGGCGCTGACGAACAGGGCGATCACCGCGATGCCATAGAGCAGGATCTTGTCCCTGATCCCCTTGACTGCCTCCAAGATGATCTCCTGGTAACCGGTTCCGGAACTATCCTTCTCCTTATCCGCCATTGCCCCCATCTCCTCTCGTTTTTTATACCCCTGACCACGGGCGCCTGCCGCCCGCACAGCTCCTGAATAAAAAATTCAGCGACGGACCAAAACCGCCACTGCATCATCAATCTGAAAAGGTAGTGCTCTTAAACTGCAACTGCTGGATATCTGGTACTGTCTTGGCAGTTCCGGGTGCTAAAAAGTCTTGCTGGTGATGTTCAGCTTGCGGTGCAGGTAGGCCCGCGCCTCAGCCACCATGTAGAAGGAGCCGGTTACGCAGACCAGGTCCTCGGGGCCGGCCTCCTCCAGGGCGACATCTACCGCCGCCGCGATCTCCTCAATTTGATGAACGTGCTTGGTGTAACGGCGGGCCTCGGTCGCCAGCAGCTCCCAGTCCCCGGCCCGGGGGCTGTTCGGCCTGGTGATCACCACTACCGCCGCCAACGGCGCCAGTTCGGCCACCACCTTCTCCCGCTCCTTGTCCCCCAGCATACCCAATACCAGGATTAGGCGCCGGTAATGGTAGACCTCCTGCAGGGCTGCCCGCAGCTTGCGCGACCCGTCGTGGTTGTGGGTGACATCCACCAACACCGCCGGCCTCTCGGATAGCAGTTCCAGCCGGGCCGGCCACCGGGCGGCGGCAAAGCCGGCCCCGATCTGCCCATCGCTGATCACCACGCCGCAATACCGCCGCAGCACCTCGATCACCCCGAGGGCGGTGGCGGCGTTGATCGCCTGGTACTGCCCAGCCAGCGGTACCTTCAGGTCGGCATAATCACTCCAGGGGCTATGCAGGTTGAAGCGCGTCCCGGAGGGTGTGGACTCGATCAAATCGTAGTTGAGGCCGGCACCGACCCGCAGCAGCGTGGCGCCCACCTCCCGGCAGCGCGCCTCGATCACGGCGATCGCTTCGGGGTCGGAGGAGGCAGTGACGGCATGTCCGCCCTGCTTGATGATCCCCGCCTTGACAGTGGCAATCTCCCGGATGGTGTTGCCCAGGTAGTCCATGTGGTCGAAGGCAATATTGGTAATCACCGCCACTAGGGGGGTGGGGATGACATTGGTGGAGTCGATGGCGCCGCCCAGGCCAACCTCCAGCACCAGGAAATCGACCTGCTCCTCGTAAAAATACAGGAAGGCGATGGCGGTGCAGACCTCGAACTCGGTGGGGTGTTCATGCCCCTCCCGCACCATCTGCTCCAATAGCGGCTTCACCCTGAAGATCAACTCTGCCAACCTCTGTTCGCTGATGAGAACGCGGTTGATCAGGTAGCGTTCGGTGTAGCTGTCGAGATGGGGTGAGGTGAACAACCCCACCCGGTATCCGGCAGATTCCAGCACCGAGGCCGTCATCATGGCGGTAGAGCCCTTGCCGTTGGTGCCGCCAACGTGAACGACCCGCAGCTGACGGTGCGGGTCTCCCAGGAGTTGCAATAAGTATTCGATCCGCTGCAATCCAAAATTAAAGCCGAACTTGGTCAGGCCGACCAGAAAGTCCAGCGCCTCGTCATAGGAGATGGATGATGACATGATCGCACCTTGCTTTCCAGATGTGTGCAACTTGGGTATTTAGATGTTGAGATCCTTGCGCTCCCCGGTGACCATGAAGTATACTGCCTCGCCAAGGTTGGTGCAATAGTCCGCCATGCGCTCCAGGTGCCGGGCCACGAACAGCAGGCTGGTGGCCTGCTGGATCGTCCGGGGGTCCTCCATCATGAAGGTCAGCAGTTCCCGGAAGATCTGGTTTTGCAGGCTATCCACCTCATGGTCGCAGTCGATCAACTGCTCCACTTCGGTGACATCCCGGCGGATTAAAGCGTCCAGGCTCACCCGCAGCATCTTCTGGGTGATCTCGGCCATCCGGGGAACGTCGATCAGCGGCTTGATCAGCGGCTGTCCGGAAAGGCGGATGGTCACCTTGGCAATATCCGACGCATGGTCGGCGATGCGCTCCAGGTCGTTGTTGATCTTCGTAACGGCGCTGATCACCCGCAGGTCGCTGGCCATCGGCTGCTGCAGGGCCAGCAGCCGGACGCAGCTATCTTCTATTCTGACCATAAATTCATCGATGGCGTCATCGCCGTCGATAACCTGTTTAGCCAGGCTCTCATCCCGCGTTTTAAGCGACTTCACCGAGTTATAGATCGCCTGCTCCACCATGGTACCCATCTTCAGGATGTCCTGCTGCAGTTCATCCAGCTGTTCGTGAAAAGATTTGCGCGCTACCAAGCCTCTTCCCCCTTGGTATTCCATTTTTTCATCCAAACCTGCCGGTGATATAATCCTCAGTCTCCTTATGTTCCGGGTTGGTGAACAGCCTGTCGGTCTTGCCGAACTCGATCAGCCTGCCGCTCAGGAGAAAGGCCGTGAACTGGGAGACCCGGGCGGCCTGCTGCATGTTGTGGGTGACGATGATGATGGTGTAGTCCCGTTTCAGTTCGTCGATCAGGTCCTCGATCTTGGAGGTGGAGATCGGGTCCAGGGCGGAGCAGGGCTCGTCCATCAGCAGCACCTCCGGCTCTACAGCCAGGGCCCTGGCGATGCACAGGCGCTGCTGCTGGCCGCCGGAGAGCTGCAGGGCCGATTTGAAGAGGTGTTCCCGGACCTCCTCCCAGAGGGCGGCCTTTTTCAGACTCATCTCCACGATCTCCGCCAGCCGTTGCCGGTCTCTGAGACCGTGCCGCCGCGGCCCGTAAGCCACGTTTTCAAAAATGGACATGGGAAACGGGTTTGGTCTCTGAAAGACCATCCCGACCCGTTTGCGCAAGTTTACCACATCGACGCTGGCATTGTAAATGTCCTCGCCGTCAAGCAGCACCTGGCCTCCGATGGTTACGCCCGGGATCAGGTCGTTCATCCGGTTGAGGGTGCGCAGCAGGGTCGACTTGCCGCAACCCGAGGGGCCGATCAGGGCGGATACCTGGTGCTCGGCCAACTCCAACCTGATGTTGTGCAGTACGTGATTGGCCCCGTAAGACAATTCCAGAGAGCGGATCTCGAACTTGCACCTGGATTCAATATCCGATGCGCCAGCCTTCACCTGATAAAATTCCTTGGTCAGCAGAGTCACCATCCTCCATGACACTCCCCTTTATATTATCACCTATTTGGCAAGTTTCGAAAGAAGACCGGTTAACCGGCGGCTGGTCCATTCCGGGGCAGGGTGAAGTAAAACGTGGAGCCCCGGCCCAACTCGCTCTCCACCCAGACTTGGCCGCCATGGGCCTCCACGATATGCTTGACGATCGCCAGCCCGAGACCGGTGCCACCCAGTTTGCGGCTGCGGGCGCGGTCTACCCGGTAAAAGCGCTCGAAGATCCGGGGCAGGTCATCCGGCGGGATGCCGATCCCGGTATCCTTGACGCTGACCACCGCCATGCTGTCCTGCTCCTGGACGCCCACCTCTACCCGTCCACCGGAGGGGGTATACATCAGGCTGTTCTCCAGCAGGTTCAACAACACCTGCTCCAGCCGGTCGCGGTCAGCCTGCACCATTACCGCATGGGCGGGCACCGCCACACCCAGGCCGAGTTCTTTCTTCTGGAAACGGGGCTTGAGCCGGTCCACGATCCGATTGATCTCCGGCCCCAACTCCAGCGACTCCACCTGCATGACCAACTCCCGGGATTCGATCCGGGAGAGGCTCAACAGATCGTTGATGAGGCGGTTCAGGCGCTCCGCCTCCTCCCCGATAATGCTGACAAATTCCTCACAGGCCCGCGAGTTGTAGAGCGCCCCTTCCAACAGGGTCTCCGCAAACCCTTTGATGACAGTAACGGGGGTCTTCAACTCGTGGGAGACATTGGCCACAAATTCGGCCCGGACCCGCTCCAGATGCCTGATCTCGCTGATGTCGTGCAGCACCAGGACCACTCCCTGGGGCTCCTGCCCCTCACCGAAAACCGGGGCGGCGTGGGCGTCGAGGATGCGCTCGGTCGGAAAGATCAGGGAGATCTCGCCGCCCTGTGGCTTGCCGGAGGCGAGCACCTCGTCGATCATCTGGCTCAGGGGGTAGTTTTTCAGCGTCTCCACGTAGGTTCTGCCGGTGTTCCCAGTCTCGCTGATGCCCAGGATGTGCTCGGCGGCAGGATTGACCAGATTGATGCGGCCGCTGCGGTCAAAGAGCATCACACCGCTCTGCATGTTGGCCAGGACCGCCTCCAGGCTGCCCCTGCTCTCTGCCAACTGGCGCACCTTCTCCCTGACAGTGCGGGAGATCTCATTGAGGGTGGCCGCCAGTTCGCCGATCTCGTCATCGGTGTATTGATACATCTCCGCTTCCCAGTCCCCGGCCGCCAGACGGCGGGCAACAGCGCCGATCTCCGCCAACGGCCTGTGCACCCTGTCTGCCAGGCGGATGCCGAGCAGCACCCCACCCACCAGGATCAGGCCGAACAGGGCCGCCAGGTACTGCCAGACTTGGGCCAGGAGGTCGTGGCGGCTCCATAAAAAAAATGAGAGCAGCCCGCTCAGGACCACCAAAGAGGCGCACATGTAGATTATATAGCTAGACGTGAACCGCCAACTGATTCGCCGCATCAGGCCCCTCTGCTCCCCTGCGAGGCAGCGTGGAATTTATAGCCCACTCCTCTTACTGTCATAATGTAGCGCGGGCGTGCCGGATCCTGTTCAAGCTTCTCTCTCAGGTGACTGATGTGCACGTCCACCACCCGGGTATCGCCATAAAAATCATAACCCCACAGCTTCTGGAGGATATACTCGCGGCTGAGCACCAGGCCGGCGCTTCGGCATAGCAGGAGCAGCAGCTCGAACTCCTTGGGGGTGAGGACCAGTTGTTCGCCGTGCAGACTGACCTCGTAGCGCCCGGGAAAGACCACCAGTTCACCGAACTCCATCCGCTCGCTCTGGTCCTGTTCCTTATCCCCGGAGCGGCGCAGGATCGCCCGTACCCGGGCTATGAGTTCGCGGGGGCTGAAGGGCTTGGTCAGGTAGTCATCCGCCCCGATCTCCAGGCCCAGCACCTTGTCTATCTCCTCATCCTTGGCGGTAAGCATCAGGATCGGTATGGCCGAACCCTCCTGCCGCAACAGGCGGCACAGTGAGAAACCATCCATCTCCGGCAGCATCACGTCCAGGATGATCAGGTCGGGCCTGTCCCGCTGGATGACCTCCCAGGCCTCGTTGCCGTCCCCGGCAGCGATGGTCTGAAATCCTTCCTTATTTAAATTGAAGGAAACGAGCTTGACGATCGACTCCTCGTCATCTACTACCAGGATCTTCGTGCTCATAGGCCACCTCCATCGAATGTATTCGACACCAGCGGTGGTCATCCTCTATTAAGATTTTGTTAAGATGCCTGACACGACTGACATGGGGACGGTTCTCCCGCGCCAGAAATACGGGAAAACAGAGGGACGGTTCTTCCGTTTTCTCTCTGATACCGTCCGCGGCGAGGGCCTTTCCTGCTAGCCCCTGAGAGTTGCCAACCGGCGGCCAATAGTGGACAACTTCTGGTCAAGCTCGTCCTCCTTGCCCCGTTCCTTCTCGATCACCTCAGGCGGCGCCTTGGCCAGGAAGCTCTCGTTGCCCAGTTTGCCCCGCACCCGCTCCAGCTCCCTGGAAGCCGCCCCCGCATCCTTCTCCAGCCGGGCAATCTCCTTGTCCAGATCGATCAGGCCGGCCAGGGGGATGTAGATCTCCGCCCCGCGCACGACTGCGCTCGAGGCCTGCTTTGGTTTTGGGCAACCGGGGTCTTCCAGATCCAGGGGTTCGGCCGCAGCCAACTGGGTAATATAGGGCGTGTAGCGCTTCAGGAGCAGGCGCGTGGCGGCATCGCCGGTGATCACCACGCACCGGGCAGCCTTGCCCGGAGGCAGGTTCAACTCGCTGCGCAGGTTGCGGATGCTGCGGATCACGTCCATGATCACGCCCATCTCCGCCTCACTGTCCGGGGATTCCAGCTCCAGCCGGCGCTCCGGCCAGGGAGCGATCATGACACTGGCGCCATGATGGGGCAGGTGCTGCCAGATCTCCTCGGTCAGGAAGGGCATGAACGGATGCAATAGCTCCAGGGTATGCTGCAGCACGTACCACAGAACGCGTTGGGCAGCACTGCGGCTCTCCGGCGTTTCCCGGCCATACAACCGTGGTTTGGCGAGTTCGATATACCAGTCGCAGAACTCATCCCAGATAAATTCGTACACCACCCGTGCTGCCTCACCCAACTCGTAGGCCTCCAGGTTGCGGTTGACCTCCCCGGCGATACGACTGAACCGGCTCAGGATCCAGCGGTCGGCCAGGGTCAGGATCTCCTGATCAAATTCGTCCGGGGCTAGCCCCGGTTCGAAGTCCCCCAGGTTCATCAGGGCGAAGCGGGAGGCGTTCCAGACCTTGTTGGCGAAGTTTCTGGTCCCTTCTACCCGCTCCTGCTGGAAGCGCAGGTCGTTGCCCGGGGTGTTGCCAGTCACCAGGGTGAAACGCAGGGTGTCCGCCCCGTAGTTGTCGATCACTTCCAGGGGGTCCTGGATATTGCCAAGGGACTTGCTCATCTTGCGCCCCTGGTGGTCGAGCACCAGTCCGTGGATCAGCACATCTCTGAAGGGCGCCTCCTGCATGAACTCGCAGGACATGAAGATCATCCGGGCGACCCAGAAGAAGATGATGTCCCGCCCGGTGACTAACACGGAGGTGGGGAAGTAGTAGTCCAGTTCCGGAGTCTGGTCGGGCCAGCCCAGGGTGGAGAAGGGCCACAGGGCGGAGCTGAACCAGGTGTCCAGCACGTCCGGGTCCTGTTCCAGGTGCGCGCTGCCGCACTTCGGGCAGCTTGCCGGCTCATCTTCCGGACAGATAACCTCACCGCAGTCCCGGCAGTACCAGACCGGGATCCGGTGGCCCCACCAGAGCTGCCGGGAGATACACCAGTCCCGGATGTTCTCCAGCCAGCCGAGATAGATCTTGGTGAAACGCTCCGGCACGAACCGGGTGCGGTCCTGGCGCACCACCTCCATGGCGGGCTCAGCCAGCTGCTTCATGCGCACGAACCACTGCTCGGAGACCAGGGGCTCGATGATGGTGTCGCAGCGGTAGCAATGTCCCACGGAGTGGGAGTACTCCTCGATCTTGACGATCAGGCCCTGTTTCTCCAGTTCCGCGACCACTCTTTTACGGGCCTCGCCCGCGCTTAGCCCGGCGTATACACCCGCTTCCGGGGTCATCATGCCGTCCTTGCCTACCACCGTGATCTCCTGCAGGTGGTGGCGGCGGCCCATCTCAAAGTCCGCCGGGTCGTGGGCCGGGGTCACCTTCACCGCTCCGGTTCCGAAGCCCGGGTCCACGGCCTCGTCGGCGATCACCGGAAGGGGGCGGTTCATGATCGGCAGCAGTACCTGCTTGCCAACCAGCGCCCGGTAGCGCTCATCCTCCGGGTGCACGGCCACGGCGGTGTCACCCAGCATCGTCTCCGGGCGGGTGGTGGCCACCACGATCTCGCCAACTCCATCCAACCCGGGGTAGCGAATATAGGTCAGGGTGCCCTGCTCCTCGGAATGCTCCACCTCGATGTCCGAGATGGTGGTGTGGCAGTGGGGACACCAGTTGATGATGTAACTGCCCCGGTAGATCAGCCCCTTGTGGTACAGGCGGCGGAAGACCTCCCGCACCGCCCGGGAGCAGCCCTCGTCCATGGTAAAGCGCTCCCGCTGCCAGTCACAGGAGGCGCCCAGGCGCTTGAGCTGCCTGATGATCGTCCCGCCGTACTGCTCCTTCCAGGCCCACACCCGCTCCAGGAACTGCTCCCGGCCGAGGTCATCCTTGGACAACCCCTCTTCGGCTAGTTGCCGCTCTACCCGGGCCTGGGTGGCAATGCCGGCGTGGTCGGTGCCCGGCATCCACAAAGTATTGTCCCCGCGCATCCGGCGCCAGCGCACCAGCACGTCCTGGATGGTGTTGTTCAGGGCATGTCCGATGTGCAGGATGCCAGTCACGTTGGGGGGCGGGATGACGATGCAAAATGGCTTCCTGCCACCGCCCGGCTCGGCGTGAAAGTAACCTTCATCCAGCCAGTATTGATACCACCGGTCCTCCACATTATGAGGATCGTAGGTGGTGGCGATGCCCTGTGCCCGCTCCTGCTGAATCCCATTCTGTTCTTCCGCCACTTCTGCTTCACCTCAAGACCTGTTTTCGTTCGTTCATATAAAGCGAAACTTGCATCAGGTGGGGCTTTAACCCCACCTGATACTTAGTTGAGCCGATCCCGCCCCGGGTACCCTCTGGGTCGGGGCACCCGGCTTAGCGCCCCCCACCGCTTACACAAGCGGGGGGATTAGGGGCGGTTAGCTATCGGATAAAACTCCTTTCGCCCTCGCAGGGGCAAAAGAAACCGGAATACCGCCTGACTATTTCCATTTTACGGCCATTTTTAAATGCTTGTCAATTTATGCAGCTTTTTTACTTACCAGACGAGACCGGTAGTATCTGCCGCCTTCATCGCTCTGGTTTGCACTTGGTAGACAGCATCTCCCCTGACCGCACAATAAAAAGGGACGCATTCGATACTACTGATGCGCCCCATCGATGTTTTCTAGACAATTTTACTTAGCGGGACACTATTGGATAGTGATTGTCTTGGTAGAGTTGTCCCAGGCGACGTTATGCCCGAGGTTCTCCGTGATGAACCGCAAGGGCAGCATGGTTCTGCCTGTGGCAGAGATAAACGGGGCATCATCGAGCGTTTTTGCCACCCCGTTGACGGTGCCGCTCTTGTTGCCGATATTGAGCACAATCGGCGTATTACTTAAGGTAATGGTTATTTTTTGGTCAGAGGCGCTCCAGTCAACTTTTCCTCCCAGGCTTTCAATGATCGCCCTGACTGGCACAAAGGTTCTGCCGTTGATAATGACCGGGCTGGTTTGATAACCGGGGTCGATATCCTGCGCTACGCCCTTTACGGACATGCGGGCGCTGCCAATTTTCAGAACAATGCCACTGGTGGAGCCAGCTTGACTGCGGTCTAGACTATTCGCGCCCGGCTGATCCGGCATCTGGCCGCTGATCAACCGCTCTGCCATCTGCGTGGCTCTTTGCTGAATATCACTGGCCATCGCTTGCTGGATGGCCGCCGTTAACGCGTCCTGGCCGACTCCCTGGGCCAGTTGCGACAGAGCCTGGCCATTGCTCAGATCCTGCTTGATCTGATCGGTTGTCTGCCCGGTCGCACTGGCGAGCGCCTGTACCAGCAGATTGTCCTGTCCGCCGCCCTGCCCAGGCGCCGGCTGACCTGTTCCACCCGTCTGCATCGGCTGTTCTGTTCCACTCGCCTGACCTGTTCCAGCCGTCTGTCCCGACAGTAGCGCCTCCGCCATCTGTGTGGCTCTCTGCTGAATATCACTGGTCATCGCCTGCTGAATGGCAGTAGCCAAAGTGCTCTGATCGAGGCCCTGGGCAAGTTGCGGCAGGGTCTTGCCGGCGCTCAACTGCTGCTGTATCTGTTCAGCAGTCTGCCCAGTCACACTGGCCAGCGCCGCAATCAACTCGCTGTTCATCTGGTTTTGAAACTGGCCGGTACGACCATTACTTGGAGCATTGCTCTGACCGGAGGTATCTGCAAAACCCACGGCAGCCACTGACAGAGTCAGTACTAGAGCCAGAGCCAGGGCCACAACTGTCACCATCGAATTCCTTCGCATTCTTGATCATTTCCCTTCATTATTTAGTCTATTCATTGAAAAACAGCCGGCCACGCCATACACGGGCGTCAGCTTGCTTATTCCTGCCTTCCTCACTCCTTCTGCCTGAGGCTCTCATCTTTATGAGACTATATCCATTACCTTAAATTAAGCTTAAAACTAAGGTAAGAAATTATTAAGTTTCGTTCGTTTATAAAAAAACTATTTTCGCCTGTTATCACTATTAACAGCACACGAAAAAGAGCCGGACGCCATGTCTTCGGCTCTTTATTATTAGATGATCTATTTACAGCCATCCCCGCTCAATGAGTTGCAGGCAGCTGGCCCTACTGGCGAAAGAGGCTTTTAATGCAGGCCTTCGATCTCCCGGCCCCCGCGGCCCGGGAGCGGGCCGAACGCACCTGAAGATTGGCGCCAGCCAGGGCTCCGCCGCAACTCAGACCGGCAGGCAGCAGGACGTAGATGAGCAGATCGCCGAAGCCCAGGCCCTCCGGAGCCAGCAGCGCCAGCAATACCAGGATCAGGCCGCCGCCCAGCACACCGATCTGCCCGGCCGGCCACCAGACCCCGGGGCCTCCTCTCAATCCCGCTATCAGGCCGCCAAAGCAGCAACTCAGGGCAACCCACCAGATGCAAAAAGAGCTAAGCCAGACGGCTTCCTCACTGCTGGCCAGCGCATACACCAGCGCTCCGGTCAAACCAACAAAGAGCAAAGAAAAAGAGGCGGCCATCCCTCTCCTCAATGGAGTGCAGTCGCTTCCGTTCAGCCCAAAAATGGATTTTCTAGACAACGGCTTCATTATTATTCCTCCCCATCCCCTATTTTACGCACCGTCCTCTGCAGATAGCACATGTTAGGGGGCAGCATACTCAAAAGCGCTACCGCCCCTGTCAACGAAAGGGACGGCAGCGCTTTTCTTTAACCAATGATTCTGCCGCAGTGGTTTATCCGCCATTCTCCGTAGCTAATACCGGGCTGTCTGCAGCCGGGGGCAGGAGGGCCTCACCCAGCACCTCATCCATGTTCTCTACCAGTACGAACTGGAGCTTGCGCCGGACATTGGCCGGTATCTCCTCCAGGTCTTTCTTATTCTCCTTCGGGATGAGCACTTTCTTAATCCCCGCCCGGTGGGCGGCCAGCACCTTCTCCTTGATGCCCCCCACCGGCAGCACCCGGCCGCGCAGGGTGATCTCCCCGGTCATGGCCATTTCCCGGCTGGTACGGCGACCGCTCAGAGCGGAGGCAATAGCAGAGGCAATGGTGATCCCGGCCGAGGGCCCGTCCTTGGGGATGGCGCCCTCCGGAATATGGATGTGCAGGTCGCACTTCTCATAAAAGTCATCGGGAATGCCGAGTTCCTTTGAGCGTGACCGGATATAGCTCAGGGCTGCCTGCGCAGACTCCTTCATCACGTCCCCCAGTTTTCCCGTCAGGGTGATGCTTCCCTTCCCTCTCAGGACGCTGACTTCCACGCTGAGCACGTCACCACCGACCTCAGTCCAGGCCAGCCCGGTGACCACTCCCACTTCGTTCTCCTTCTCGATGGTACCCCAGTGAAAGCGAGGTATGCCCAGGTAGGTTGCCAGGTTGGCGGCCGACACCCGGGCCTGGTGCTTGCGGTCATTGACCACCTCCCGGGCGGTCTTGCGGCAGATGGTGGCGATCTCCCGCTCGAGGTTGCGGACCCCGGCCTCCCGGGTATGCTCGCGAATGATCGCCCGCACGGCATTCTCCGAGATCTGCAGATTGCGCGGCTTCAGCCCGTGTTCCTTGAGTTGCTTGGAAATCAGGTGCCGGACAGCGATCTGGACCTTCTCCTCCTCGGTGTAGCCCGGCAGCTTGATGACCTCCATGCGGTCCAGCAGCGGACGCGGAATATTGTATTCCACGTTGGCCGTGGTGATAAAGAGGACCTTCGACAGGTCGAAGGGCACCTCGATGAAGTGGTCGCTGAAGCTGTGGTTCTGCTCGGAATCCAGCACCTCCAGCAGGGCTGAACTGGGATCGCCACGGAAATCGGCGTTCATCTTATCCACCTCGTCCAGCAGGAAGACCGGATTCTTGGTGCCCGCGGTTTTCATCCCCTGGATGATCCGGCCAGGCAGAGCGCCCACGTAGGTGCGCCGGTGGCCCCGTATCTCCGCCTCGTCCCGGACGCCGCCAAGGGAGATGCGCACGAATTTACGCCCCAGGGCCCTGGCGATAGACTTGGCCAGTGAGGTCTTGCCCACCCCCGGCGGCCCCACCAGGCAGATGATCGGGCCGTGCATCTTGGTAGCCAGCTTGCGGATCGCCAGGTACTCCAGAATACGATCCTTCGGCTTATCCAAAGCATAGTGGTCGGCCTCCAGGATCTTCTCCGCCGCTTTCAGATTCAGCCGGTCCCGGGTCTCCAGGTACCAGGGCAGGGCCAGCAACCAGTCCAGATAGTTCCGGACCACCACCGCCTCCGCTACCATCGGCGGCATCTTCTCCATGCGGTCGAGTTCCTTGAGGGCCTTCTCCTCCACATCCTTGGGGAAGTGGGCCTCGGCGATCTTTTCCCGCAGTTCCTCCACCTCGGAGGCCCGTTCGTCCTTCTCGCCCAACTCCTTCTGGATCGCCCGCATCTGTTCCCGGAGGTAATACTCTTTCTGGGTCTTCTCCATCTGGCGGCGCACCCGGGTGTTGATCATGCGCTCCAACTCGAGCACTTCCATCTCCCGGCCCAGGATCTCATTCAGCTTCTCAAGGCGCTCCTTGACCTCAAAAGACTCCAGTATCGCCTGCTTGTCGTTCACCTTTAAATTGATGTGCGACGTGATCAGGTCAGCGAGGCGTCCCGGGTCCTCTACCGCCGAAATGGTGACTGCGGTCTCCGGGGCGATCTTCTTGCCCAGTTTGACATACTGCTCAAACTGGCTGCTGACGGTCCTCATCAGGGCTTCGATCTCTGCTGTCTTCTCCTCGTTCTCCTGATGCTCCTCTACCAGAACATTGATAAAGGGGTCGGTGGCCACGTAGTTGAGGATCCGGCCACGCCCCAGGCCCTCCACCAGGACCCGGAAGGTACCCCCGGGCAGTTTCAGGAGCTGCTTGATCTCGGCGATGGTGCCAACCTGATAGATGTCCTCGATATCAGGTTCATCGGTCTGAGCCTCCTTCTGGGTCACCAGGAAAATCTCCCGGTCGCGGAGCATCGCCTCATCTATGGACTTGACCGATTTCTCCCGGCCCACGTCCAGATGTATAACCATATAAGGAAAGACCAGAATGCCTCTCAAAGGGAGTAGGGGAAGGATGCGTTCTCCCTTTTCCTTAATCTGTTCCTGTTCTTCGTTTTCTAATGCTTCATTTGATTGCCGTTCGGTTTGGGACATCGAAGTACCCCCTTCCGCCAGTTGTGATCTATTAATTGCTGTAAAGTATTCTTTACGCTTGCATCCTTCATTCTACCCCATGTTTCACAGCTTCTGCAACAGGGCAGGATTACACCCTAACGGTAACCCGGCTGATGGCAACTCTGAACGGTGTTGTTCGCATGCGATCGGTGGCCTCTCGGACACTAGCCGCACCATGCTACATCCTTGAAGCAAGGCCGGGAGATCAGCCGGAAGACATACAGGATGGAGGGCGTCGCGGCCTAAGAAGGATCGCGGCCACGGATGGCTAATTAATTATAGGACCTCTGACAGAACAGCCCATACTGATTGGAGCAAGATCTGCAGCATGCCCAGCCGTTGAATAAATTGCAGAAAGGAATACAGTTGATGGTGTTCAGGAAGAACAGGGTTGTCCCGGTAGTTATCTTCATTACCTGCTTAATTATCGTGGCCCTAGCAGCCCGTTGGGCGATCAGGCCAATTTCTGGCAGAGAAGCCCCCGTACATTTCAGCCTCACTACCGATACCGATACCAGAACTCTGACAGCCTTCAGCGGGGAGACCGCCGTTGGTGAACTGGCCATCAAACCGTTGCCAGAACCCGCCGCTGACGGCAGCCTGGTCTACCAGGTGCAAGGCCCCCAGGGAGCAGTACTGGGAACTTTTAGCTACATCCCGTGGCAGGGAAAGAACCCGCTCTATCTGCAGCTCTCCGGCGGCAGCGTAATCCTCGGCAACAGCAGTATCTACACCATCAGGGACCACCGGTTGCATTCCCTGACCGAGGGCACCGGGCTCGGCCAGGCTGGCGATTACTCGGTAGATGGCAGCAAGCTTGCTCTGATCGGGAAGAACGGACAGCAGGGAGACACTGAGATCTTTATCAAAGACCTGGAGACCGGCAGCTTTACTCCGGTAGACTCCTTCAAGTATCCGGAGTACATGGGCGACCAGCAGGCCTACCTCTGCTGGAACGCGGGCAAACTTTACTATGATTACTGGACAGGGGATAAACCGGAGGTTAAGGTTTATGACCCTGTTTCCAGCCAGTCAGCAGTCTTCAAGGATAACGCCATGGATCCCCAGGTATCCCCGGATGGCCGCTACCTGGCCCTTTTTGCCTCGGACTCCCCAGTCGTCAAGACGGGGGCGAGGATAGGCCTGGAGCTGCTGGATCTGGCGAGCAACCGGGTGATCGGGCTGGAGGGCTCGAACCGGGTCTTCTGGAGCCCGGGTTACATCACCGTCTGGGATGGCGATAAACTACAACTGCACATCTACAGCCTGAACAGCGGAGCCAAAATCAAAGACCTGCCCGCAGACAGCCCGGTTGCTGATCTGGCCATAGATAACGGCGTTCTCAAGGGAACTGCCTACCACTTCGAAAACAGGCAGATCACCTACCAGCAGTTCCAGGCTGATATCGCGACCAAAAACACCATCGGCCTGAGCAGCAGCACTACTCCGTAAACCAGCCTGTCAGCATCTCGCCTGCCTGTCACTTTTCCAGGCTTCCTTGCAACCAGAGCCCGGGGGTGATTCTCTGCAAACTCGTTCATCAATCAACAGGAATCATAGAAAGTTTATCAGTTAACCAGACATCCAGACTGCATGAGGCTCAGGAAGGATTGCCTGCTTTATACAAATAAAATAGAGTGATGCCACAGCTCACACCACTCCTGTTTGTATTGTACGATCATTACCAACAGAATCTTGCTCAGGCGGAAACCTGGCCGGGGGCCTGCCGGGTATCCGCCGGGCGCCCAACGGCTACCGCGCCTGTTTCGGGCACCCGCCGGGCACGAGTGCAGCGCTCCGGTAGCAGGCCGAGCTTCAGCACTTCCTTGATCTGCCGCACCGGGATGACTTCCAGGGGCAACTGGCTGAAAAGGTCCTGCCAGTTCTCCTGCGGGATCAGGACACGCTTCGCCCCGGACCGCATCGCCGCCTCCACTTTGGCCACCACTCCGCCCACCGGCTTCACCTCGCCCCGGATGGACAGTTCTCCGGTCATGGCGACCCGGTTGTCCACCATCCGTCCGGTGAGAGCGGAGTAAACCGCCAGGGCGATGGCCACACCCGCCGAGGGGCCATCGGTGGGCATCCCCCCGGGAATGTTGATGTGGATATCATAGGCCCGGGGGTCGACGTCCAGCAAGCGTCGGATCGCGGTCAGACCGTTTTCCACCGAACCCCTGATCATGCTCTTCCGTCTCACCCGCCTACCGGCCAGGCCGCCCAGCTCTTCCTCGTCCACAACACCGGTGACGATCACCTGGCCGCGCTCCTGGCCAGATGGCGTGGCGGTCGCCTCGATCTCCAGCAGCGCCCCGATGTTGGGCCCGCTGACGGCCAGGCCGTTGACCAGGCCGACCTGCGGCTCATCGGGTACCAGGCGTTCCATGCGCGGCGAGTAATGCCCGCTGTTGACCACCCATTCCAGGTCGCTCGCCGGAATCTCCTGCTCCTTGCGGGCCTGGGCCAGCCCAGCGGCGATCTGCACGATGTTGACCGCCTCGCGTCCATTGGTGGCGTACTTCTCGATCACGTCCAGAGCTCCGGGACCGAAGTCGAAGTTGATCTTGTAGGCAGCGTTTTCGGCGATCACCCTGATCTCCGGCGGCAGTAATGAACGGAAGAAGATCTCCACGCACCGGGAGCGGATTGCCGGGGAGATCTCCTCCGGCAACCTGGTGGTGGCGCCCACCAGGCGAAAATCCGCTGGCAGCCCATGCTGGAAGATATCGTGAATGTGAGCCGGAATATGAGTGTCCTCAGAATTATAATAGGCGCTCTCGAAAAAGACCTTTCGGTCCTCCAGCACCTTAAGCAGTTTGTTTAATTGGATGGGGTGCAGTTCGCCGATCTCGTCTAAGAAAAGGATGCCGCCGTGAGCTTTAGTGACCGCGCCGGGCTTGGGTTGGGGGATTCCAGCCATACCGAGGGGCCCCGCCCCCTGGTAGATCGGGTCGTGCACGGAACCGATCAGTGGGTCGGCAATGCCCCGCTCGTCAAAACGGGCAGTATTAGCATCCAGTTCGATGAACTTGGCGTAGGTGCCGAAAGGCGAGCTCGGGTTCTTCTTGGCCTCCTCCAGTACCAACCTGGCAACTGCGGTCTTGCCCACGCCAGGCGGGCCATAGACCAGCACATGCTGCGGGTTGGAGCAGCAGAGAGCCGCCCGCAGGGCCTTCAGCCCGTTCTCCTGGCCGATGATCTCCTCGAAGCGCTGGGGGCGTGTCCGTTCAGACAATGGCTCTGCCAGAGAGATGCGTCGCAGGGACTGGATCTTCTCCAGTTCCTTCTTTACCTCCCGGTCCACCGCCACCTTCGTCACCTGCTGCGTCCGGAGCAGGTTCCAGAAATAGAGGCCGATCACAATTATGAAAAAGATCTGGATAAAAGTCAGTAGACCACTCAGGCCAAAGAAACTACCCATATCAACCACGGCTCCTAACATAATGATTTCGCGGCATGTATGCTTAAAAAATCTTGCCAGCAAAATTATTTCCAGAAACCGCAGTTTCTAACCAATTTTAAGGAAAACAATGGACAAGTGTCACCCGTAGGGCTCAGGCTCGCACCCTGAGACAGCGCCCAAGCAGGCCAACATGAAATAGCCGGTAATCGCCACCGGCGGCTCCAAGGCTGAGGACTTTCAGTTACTATTTAGCATTAATTGCGGCGAAACTAAAGCGATCGGCGTTCAGGGGATAAACATGGTTTGAAAGGAGTATTACCTGCGGCGGCAGTGCCAGAGCCAGTACGCAATCAACAGGAGAATAGCGACCAGCAGCAGCAGGTCGGCCCGGTGGAACCAGGAGCTAACGATCTCCCAATGCACACCCAGAGTGAAGCCGACGTAGGTAAGAAACAGGCTCCAGATCAGGGTACCCAGGAATGTATAGAGGGTGAAGAGAGTGATGTTCACCCGGGCCACCCCGGCCGGCAGGGAGATGAAGGTGCGGATTCCCGGCAAAAGCCGGGTGAAGAAGACCGTCCAGATGTCATACCGGTTAAACCAATTTTCAGCCATGGCGATCCGGCCTGGAGTCGCCCCGAAATACCGGCCGTAACGGTCGAGAAAGGGGCGCCCGCCGAAGAGCCCGATGTAATAGGAGGCCAGCGAGCCGATGGTCCCGCCGATGGTCCCGGCCAGGGCGGCGGCAAAGAAGGCGAGCTGGCCGGTGGAGACCAGGTAGCCGCCGAACGGCAGGATCAACTCGCTTGGTATGGGGATATTGCAGCTCTCGATCGCCATCAGAATTCCGATCCCCCAGTACCCCAAGGAGGCAATGAAAGCAGTGACCTGCACGGCGATCCCTGTCAATATACCTATTTAAACCCACCTCCGGCTAGAAATTCAGCCCACAATGATGATTATATCATATCGCACTGCTCTGTTACTGAATCGTAAAAGGGGTGCTTTTCAGCACCCCTCGCTTTATTGCTTTAAAAGACCGCCATCGCTCTGGAAACAGGAGACGCTGGTTAGGCGGTTTCCTCCCGCTTCTTCTTGCGGTCAACGGTGACCATGATCGGCTCCTCTTTCTTGGCGACGACCTCTTTGGTGATCATGCACTTGGTGATGTCGTTCCGGGATGGGATCTCGTACATCACTTCCAACATGATATCCTCAAGGATCGCCCGCAACCCCCGGGCTCCGGTGTTCCGCTTGATGGCCTCCTTGGCCACGGCCTGCAGGGCGTCCTCCTTGAACTCCAGCGCCACTCCGTCCAGTTCGAACAACTTCTGGTACTGACGCACCAGGGCATTCCGCGGCTCGGTCAGGATCCGGATCAGGGATTCCTCATCCAGGGCATCCAGGGTAACGATCACCGGCACCCGTCCTACAAACTCCGGGATCAAGCCATACTTGAGCAAGTCCACTGGCAGGATCTGTTCCAGGATCGCCCCGATCTTCTGGTCCTTCCGGGAGCCCAACTCAGCCCCGAAGCCGATGGTTTTACTGCTGACCCGGTTCTGGATGATCTTGTCAACCCCCTCGAAGGCGCCACCGCAGATAAACAGGATGTTGGTGGTATCCAACTGGATGAACTCCTGATGCGGGTGCTTGCGGCCGCCCTGGGGCGGTACGCTGGCCACGGTGCCTTCCAGGATCTTCAGCAGTGCCTGCTGCACGCCCTCGCCGGAGACGTCCCGCGTAATCGAAGGGTTCTCCGACTTCCGGGCGATCTTGTCGATCTCGTCGATGTAGACGATACCCTTCTCGGCCTTCTCCACATCGTAATCGGCCGCCTGGATCAGCTTCAGGAGGATGTTTTCCACATCCTCTCCGACATAGCCGGCCTCGGTAAGAGAGGTGGCGTCAGCGATGGCAAACGGCACGTTCAGAATCCGGGCGAGGGTCTGGGCAAGCAGCGTCTTGCCGCAACCGGTAGGCCCCAACATGATGATATTGCTCTTCTGGAGCTCCACCTCGTCGACCTTGAGGCCGAGGTTGATGCGCTTATAGTGATTGTAAACGGCGACAGACAGGGTTTTCTTGGCATGTTCCTGGCCGATCACGTACTGGTCCAGGATCTCCTTGATCTCCCTGGGCTTGGGAACATCGCTTAACTCGAAACCCGCCTCTTCGCCGAGTTCCTCCTCAATGATCTCGTTGCAGAGTTCGATACACTCGTCGCAGATGTACACTCCGGGGCCAGCCACCAGTTTCTTTACCTGGTCCTGCAGCTTGCCGCAAAAAGAGCACTTCAACTGCCCCTTGTCATCACCAAATTTATACACGCGGTCACACCTCCTTAGGGACTAGCCCACTTTCTCCCCGGGTCGGGAAGTCATCACCTCATCGATAATCCCGTATTCCTTAGCCTCTGAAGCGCTCATGAAAAAGTCCCGCTCAGTGTCGTGCTGGATCTTCTCCAGCGGCTGCCCGGTCAACTCCACCATGATCTGGTTCAACTGTTCCCGGACCCTGATGATCCGTCTGGCGTGGATCTCGATGTCCGTGGCCTGGCCCTGGGTTCCGCCTGAGGGCTGGTGAATCAGGATCTCGCTGTTGGGAGTGGCAGAGCGTTTTCCTTTGGCGCCGGCTGCCAGTAAAAATGCCCCCATGCTCGCCGCCAGGCCGATGCAGATGGTGGACACGTCCGGCTTAACATACTTCATGGTATCGTAGATGGCCATTCCGGCGGTGATCATGCCCCCCGGAGAGTTGATATAGAGGTAGATATCCTTATCCGGGTCCTCTGCCTCCAGAAACAGCATCTGAGCAATTACCAGATTCGCCATATGGTCATCGATCGGCGTTCCCAAAAACACGATCCGGTCCTTCAACAGCCTGGAGTAGATGTCGTAAGCCCGCTCGCCCCGGCTGGTCTGCTCCACCACCATCGGGACCAGGTACTGCCCTGTCGTTGTCATCTTGATTCACCCGCTTTCTAACTATCTATTTTATTCAATTTAACTAACGGAAAACCTTTTTTTAACTTTCTTTGACTAATACTATACCAAAGTTTTATTGTGGGTAAAAGGGGCCGCGAGAAAAAGTCTCGCGGCCCTGCCGTACTTCATCATGCTATCCGCGTCCGGAGCTTACGTCAACAGCAAATTATACAGCAGAGCAATCATTCAGGAATTATCTGCCGAAACCTCACCGGCTGCTTCCGGTTGGGAGGCGGCCGTTTCCGCCGCTTCCTGAACTTGCGCTGTTCCTGCCTGCGGGGCAGCACTCGGCTCCTCCACTGGTTTAGGCGGCACAGCTTTGGCGTTGTCCGACAGGAACTTCTGCACCTTATCCAGCAACAAGCCTTTTTCAAAAGCGCCCAACTGGCCCTTGTCCTCCAGAGTCTTACGCAGCTTGGCTGACTCCATGCCATATTGGGCTGCCGTATCGCTTACTTCCTGCTCCAGCTCTTCCGGGGCAATCTTCAGGCCCTCGGCCTTGGCGATGGCGCTGAACACCAGCCGTCCTTTGACGACTTCCCTTGCTCTGGCTTCGAGATCCGCCTTCAAGGCTTCCGGCTCCTTCTTCACCAGGTGCAGGTAGGTGTCCAGGTCCAACTTCTGGGATGAGAGGTTGCGGGCGAATTCCCCATATTCTTGCTGCAATTGCTCTTCAACCAGCGACGCCGGCGGTTCCACCTCTGCCTGGGCTACCACCTGGTTGACCACCCGCTCGGCAAAGATGCGCTTGGCGTTATAATTACCTACTTCGTCCAGCTTATTTTTTATCTGGACTTTAAATTCATCCAGAGTGGTACAATCGCTGATATCCCTGGCAAACTCATCGTCAATGAGGCTTAACTCCTTGTGTTTGACCCCGGTCACCTTGACCTTGAATTGGGCCTCTTTCTCTGCCAGTTCTGAAACCTGGAACATCGACGGCAGTTGCAGGGTGAACTCCAACTCCTGGCCGGCTTTAGCATCCAGCAGGTGAGCGTCGAAACCCGGAATGAACTTGTGAGTGCCAATTTCTATGGATCTTTCCTTGCCCGCCAGGCGGGGCTCCGGTTTGCCGTCAATGGCCGCCTCATAGTCGACGACGGCGATGTCGCCATCGCTGGCCGGCTCCTCCCCGGCGTCGATCAACCGGGCATGGCGTTGTTGCAGCATCTGTAAGTGGGCTTCGACCTCGTCATCCCCCACCTTGACCTCCGGCATCTCTGCTTCTATCCCTTTATACTCACCCAGCTTGACCTCAGGCAGCACTTCCACCTTCACCTTGAAGATGAGCGGCTTGCCCTGCTCCATCTGGATAACATCCATCTCCGGCTTGCTGATCGGCTCGATGTCGTGCTCCTTGACCGCATCCTGGTAAGCCTGGAGAACCAGGATGTCCAGAGCATCCTCGTAAAGCACTTCCTTACCCATGCGAGCTTCAAGGATCGAGCGCGGCACGCGCCCCTTGCGAAAACCGGGAATATTGATGCGCTTGACCACCCGGTAGTAAGCCTTGCCCAGGGCTTCGTCCACCTGTTCTACGGGCACTTCTACCTGCAGGGCGATCTGGTTGCTCTCTAGCCTTTCCAGAGATGCTTGCATTTATGCTCCTCCCAATTTCTTACTGCTAGCTATTATTGGCGCTAAGCTGCAGAACCCGTTGCCATCCAGTGCGTACCATGACCACAAGCCTCCTGCTCAGCCCGTTTTGAACATTTTTCCCGGTTAATTCTGACATGGTGCGGGAGAAGGGACTCGAACCCTTAAGGGAAAACCCACCGGATCCTAAGTCCGGCGCGTCTGCCAATTCCGCCACTCCCGCGGCTCACGTAGCCATAATAGCACCGCTCCTATGTTTCGTCAAGCGCCCGGAGACAGGCAGTTCTAGCAATTGGCAATCCCCTTAACAGATTCCAGCTGCCTTTTGGGTACATCGTGGGATACATTCAGGCAAAAGGGTTACATTAAATTGTACGCACCTCATTCAGCCTGTGGTCTTGGTAAATACGGGAGGCAGAGGCAATGTTCGAAAAAACACTGGCAGTTCTGCTACTGCTCCTGCTGGGGAGCACCATGCTCTACAACGTGATTACCCGGGTCATCGCGCCTCTCCGCAAACCTCCCAAGAACTGATCCTGCCAGGTTGCAGAAGCCCAGGCTATCGGATAAATTAAACCCCACCAGCGCGATGTGGGGTTAATGATGAGCTTGAGCCGCCTTTGGCCTCAATAACACGCCCCGGGGTGTACCCGGGACGTTTTCATGGCAACTGGAGTGCCCCTGATTAATTTAAAAAAAGAAGTAGGATAATAATAATGATAATGAACCAGATGGGGAAAAAGGCAAAAAAGCCAACGCCCCCTCCTGCCCCCTTATTGCCAATCTCCTTGTGACCAATCCCTCCAACCCCTTTTGCTCCCATATGCACTCCTCCTTAATAGTTAATCCATCACCACCATATTATTCTAATTTCAGCAGATACGTGACAGAACCAACTGGGTTTCTTCGACAGCAAGCCCTTCATGGAGCGCCCCAGTTTCTCCCCAACTTCTTATCTCTGGCCCGTTAGACCACACAGTCTTTACCCGGGGTCGGAGCATCCTGTCGCTACCCTGTTACGGTTAATGAAGGATAAACCTGTTCGCTGTCGAAACAGTTCAGAGGCTGGAAAGGTTCCAGCAATATATTAATGAAAGAAGAGAGAGTACATGGATGCCCGCCATGCCTTTTTTTGCGATGCAGCCACCTCAGATTCGAGTGGCAAGCTGAGCGTGCTGGGGATCTTCGACAACATCAACGCCAAAGCCTTTCCCGCCACGCATCCGGAAATGTCTCTGGTGCTGACACTGCGCGGCCATCGCTCCGAAATTGGCAGCCACGCCTTGAAGATCAACCTGGTAGATGCCGACGGCAAGGAGATCATCCCGCCAATCGAGGGTCAGTTTGTGCTGCAGCCGGAAGCCCTGGACGCCAATCTCATTCTGCACATCCAGAACCTGACCCTGCCAGTTCCGGGCACCTACTCTGCTGACATTACCGTTGACAACCATTTCTTACAATCGGTAGCCCTAACGGTCAGAGCCATCAAGAGTTAGCTTGGAATCACCCACTCCAACCGCCAGATCATCCCTTCTGCCGTCAGCCACCCCTACCATACATATTATGGGTTCCCCTCCATATTTTTTAACCAGGGCGGGCCTGCCATTTTATTCTATTCTTCCGCGGTTCATCTTCCTTTTTTCCCAGATCACCTGAGAGAGCATAATCGTATAATGCTTGATTTATCAGGCTTGTTCAACAGATCCAACTATCTATTATTATCATATTTATTATTTAGTTGCATATTTAAAATCTATTTACAGTTATGAAAAAAATAGTCGAATAAGGAAGGATAAAGGAGATTAATGTAGAATCAAATTATGTAAAGGCTGGCTCCTGCCGCCTTTCTCATTAGCGATTACAGAAAGACAAACCAGCCATGGAGGTGAAGATTGAGATCGACACTCGCCGGCCAGAAATGGGCGAGGAAGAAACTCGGGAAAGGATAAATGCTCATGAAACTGAAGGAGAAACTGGTAATACTGGGGCTGTTGGCGTTAGCCGGGCTGTTCGCCCTGGCCGGCCCCGCCGTTGCAAGCCCCCAACTTCATCAGCTCGGCTGCAAGCCGTCATCCCAAACAACTCTATCGAATCACTACAATGCCCGGCTTATCAGCGGCATCTCGCAGACAACATCCTCGTCAGCCGCAGTGGACTGGGCCGCGGGAATGCCCTCTCCCGGCGATCAGGGGCAGCAAGGTAGTTGTGTAGCCTGGAGCACCGGCTACAATTACAAGTCCTATCAGGAGCAACAGGAGCGCAACTGGGGCCTCGCCACCAATAGCCACCTGTTCAGCCCGGCCTATATCTACAACCAGATCGATGGCGGAGTAGACGGAGGGGCATCCATCGCCGATGCGATGAACCTACTTGTGAACCAGGGTGACGATACCCTGGATGACTTCCCCTACAATGATCAGAACTGCACCACCCAACCGACCCAGGCCCAGAGACAGCGCGCCGCACAGTACAAGGAGCTCAGCTGGACACCGATCTTCCAGGGAACTGCAAACATTACCGCCATGAAGTCCGCCCTAGCCAACGGGCCGATCGAGGCAGGAACAGACGTCTACTGGAACGCCGGCTGGCAGACCACCGGCAATATCAGCCAGAGCGGTGTTTCCGGGAGCAGTGCCGGCGGGCATGCCATCGCTATCGTCGGCTACGACGACAGCCACCAGACGAACGACGGAGCTGGAGCATTCAAGTTCATCAACTCCTGGGGCACTAGCTGGGGCAATTACGGCGGTTATGGCTGGATCAGCTACAAATATGCCCAGAACAACTTCTTTGAGGCTGAAGTGATGTACGATCAGGCTCCAAATAACAATACCTTCTCAGTCTCCGGCAACATTTCCGACCAGAACCAGCAGCCGGTCTCCGGCGTTGCCATGAACTTTACCATCGTGAGCGGCAGCGGTACCCTGCCAACGGCAGTCACCACCAATACCAGCGGCAACTGGACGCAATCAGGCTTCCAGGCAGGCACGACCTACCGGGTGACGCCGAGTAAGGCAAGCTACACCTTCACACCTGCCTCGCAGGATTTTGACGGTACGCAGGCAACTGTGTTCAACTTTACAGCAAGCGCTCCGGCACCAGTGTCAGCGACGATCAGCGTGACTGCTCCGGCAGGCGGGGCGAACTGGCAGACAGGCAGTTCGCACACGATTTCGTGGAGCTATACAGGCAACCCCGGATCTGCTGTTAAGTTGGATCTGCTCAAGGGAGGCAGCCTGAGCAGCACCATCATCGCCAGCACCTCCGCAGGCAGCAACGGCTCCGGCAGTTACAGCTGGTTGGCTCCCGCCAGCCTGGCAGCGGGTTCCGACTACCAGATCCGGGTTACCAGCACCACTGTTGCAGCCTGCGCCAGCACCTCGAACAACTTCACCATCAGCGCTCAGCCGGTGGCGGCAACGATCAGCGTGACTGCTCCGGCAGGCGGGGCGAACTGGCAGACAGGCAGTTCGCACACGATTTCGTGGAGCTATACAGGCAGTCCGGGGACCGTGAAAATCGACCTGCTCAAGGGAGGCAGCCTGAGCAGCACCATCATCGCCAGCACCTCCGCAGGCGGCAACGGCTCCGGCAGCTACAGCTGGCTGGCCCCCGCCAGCCTGGCAGCGGGTTCCGACTACCAGATCCGGGTTACCAGCACCACTGTTGCAGCCTGCACCAGCACCAGCAATACCTTTACTATTAGTAATGCCCCATCCCCAACAAGCACCATCACCATCACCTACCCCAAAGGCGGGGAGCATTGGCCCAAGGGACAATACTATTTAATCTCCTGGAAGTACACCGGAAACCCCGGTAATTCAGTCAAGATCGAGCTCCTGAAAGGAGGCACCCTTTACAACACGATCACTTCCGGCACTTTAACGGGCAGCAATGGCAACGGTTATTACAGCTGGCACATTTCCATCTTCCAGGCCAGCGGCTCCAATTTCCAGGTGCGCATAACCAGCTCCAGCAACCCGTATATGACAAGCACCAGCGGCTACTTCTCCATCGGCTACTAGGCTTTTTTGCCACCAAGCACCATCAAAAGAACGGAAGGCCCGTCCTAACAACCGGCCTTCCGTTCTTTTTAAAATCGCTCAGGTATTGGTTACAATAGACACACCTAGCCATCACCCAGGTGTTCCAACTGCTCTCTCTGCCAGAACTGCAGATATTGTAGATCCTTCAACTCATTTAGCAGCAGCCGTCGTTCCCGCTGGTCAGCCACCTTCTCAAGGCGCTCGTTGAGCTGATCCATTTGCTGCTTCGTAGCCCTGATAGTATCCTGAAGCTCCTCACGTGTCATCACAAACCACCCGACTAGGTGTTCTACAGGACACCATAAAGATCCTTTAAAAAGATTAACGGGGACTGAAATTTAAACAGGCCCTGGCTTACTCCTGGAGAATGTAAAAACCCCACATCGTCGTCTGTGGGGTTTGATCTCTTATGGCGTCCCAGGAGGGATTCGAACCCCCGACCGCCGGATTAGAAGTCCGATGCTCTATCCAGCTGAGCTACTGGGACGCGTGATAACCTGGATAAATAAATGGAGCGGGTAGAGGGAATCGAACCCTCGTAATCGGCTTGGAAGGCCGACGCTCTACCATTGAGCTACACCCGCATGATTTGTGCCTTTTTATTTTATCATATGGATAAAACTACAGCAATCGACCATTACAGCATCGGACAAAAATGGTCGGGGTGGGGAGATTTGAACTCCCGGCCTCTTGGTCCCAAACCAAGCGCGCTACCAAACTGCGCTACACCCCGCGGCCTTTTTCAGTATAACATGCCGGATGCTTGCTTTTCAACACGGTACAAGCCGCCAAAAGGCTGGACTACACTTCAATTTTACATGCAGCGGCGAGACCTTGGTTATCCGGTCACGTCAGGGTGAACTGCTCCACGGTGATGGGAATGCCCGGTTCAAGTTTCATGATAGCATAAGTGAACTGCCCCGGGATCCGTGGCCAGGCCACACTGCCAGGGTTGAGGTAGCGGATGCCGTCCACCTCCTCGTATCGGAACATGTGGGTGTGGCCGAAGATCGCCATCTCCGCCCCTACCTCCCGAACACGATCGGCCAGCCGCATCAACCCCAGCTTGACGCCATAAAAGTGGCCGTGGGTCAGATAGATCCGGTGACCCTCGAGCTCCAGCAGTTCCTCGTGGGGCCCAGGCACACAGCGATCGCAATTGCCGGTCACCGCCTTTACCTCGATACCGAACTGGTCTGCCAGGTACAGGGCGTCAGAATAGAAATCGCCGGCGTGGATCACTAAGTCGACGGCGCCCATTGCCTTGACTGCCCGCTCCGCCTGGCCGACGTCCCCATGGGAGTCGCTAAGGACGCCCACCCACATCCTCTGCTCCCTCCATTTCGCTCTTCAACAGGGAAACCAGGATTCCCCTGGCGTTGATCATGGCCTGGGCCCGGTGGCTGATCCGGTTTTTTACCGGGGCACCCAGTTCCGCAAAGGTCTGCCCCAGAGATGGCATCAGAAACACCGGGTCGTAGCCAAAGCCCTCGCCTCCCCGGGGCGCTGTGGCGATCCGGCCCTCGCACACACCCTCGCTCAGGTACTCATCGCCTGCCGGGGTCACGATGGCGATCACACATCGGAACCTGGCGGTGCGCCGGCGCGTGGGAACACCATCCAGCGCACCCAGCAATTTCCTGAGGTTGGCGGCATCGTCGCGCTCGGGGCCGGCGTAGCGGGAAGAGTAAATGCCCGGCGCACCATGAAGGTAATCCACTTCCAGCCCGGAATCGTCGGCCACCGCCACGAGCCCGGTAGTTCCAGCCACAGCCCGCGCTTTCAGCAGAGCATTCTCCTGGAAGGTGGCCCCGGTCTCCGCCACCTCGGGCAGGCCAGAAATATCGGTCAGGGAGAGCACCTCTACATCCAGTCCCTGCAGCAGTTGATGAAACTCGGCGATCTTGCCCTGATTCCGGCTGGCGATTATCACTCTCGGTTTGCAACTGGCCACAATGCGTCACCGCTTAACGACTCTTTCTGGATCCCGACCAGACGGCCCGTGCCCAGGGCAGCCAGAGCCAGCATTTGCTGGAGTTCCTCCTTGGAAAAGGGCTCTCCCTCAGCGGTACCCTGGATTTCCACAAACTCCCCGCCTCCGGTCATGACCACATTCATGTCCACCTCAGCCTGAGAATCCTCCTCAAAGCAGAGGTCGAGCAGTAGTTCTCCGTCCACCTTGCCCACACTTACCGCCGCCACGTAGTCCCGCAGTGGCAGCTCACTAAGGATCCCCTGCGCTACCAGGCCCCGCAGGGCGTCCACCAGGGCAACGTAGGCGCCGGTAATGGCTGCGGTGCGGGTCCCTCCATCCGCCTGGATCACGTCGCAGTCGATCCAGACAGTACGCTCCCCCAATTTCTCATAGTTTACCACTGCCCGCAGTGAGCGCCCGATCAGCCGCTGGATCTCCGAGGATCGGCCGTTTAGCCGGCCCCTGGTGATATCCCGGGGTGTGCGCTCGGCAGTGGAGCAGGGGATCATGCTGTACTCGGCAGTGACCCATCCCTTCCCCTTGCCCTTGAGAAACGGTGGCACTTTTTCCTCGATACTGGCAGCGCAGATCAGTTTGGTGTTCCCCACTGCGATCAGAACCGAACCCCCGGCATACTTAAGATAGTTTCTCTGTATCGATACAGGCCGCAGATCTGACAGGTTTCTTCCGTCCGGGCGCATGGCCACCAACTCCTTAACATCGTTTGCCAAAGCTTATCACATTTTTTCCATCCACTTCAAGTTCTTCAGGCGAAGGCAATGCCCCGCAATCGTTATTTGAGTTGCACGGGAACTGTCACTGCCGTTGGCATAGCATAGGCAGCAAAGCTTGGCAGCGAATGGAAATATGGTCAACAGCCGTGGTGATCCTGATTTACACCAACGGCAACATAGATCCTCATTTTGCATGGGCTAATCGAAATGTAGCACTTTTATCAGCTATAGCATATATTAACCAGGAATGTGCTACCTGGTAATTGAGTTATTATTTGTAAGGAGGTTCATAGATGGATCCTGCAGACATGAATAGCATTGAATCTTCTATGGAGGATGTGATCGATCAAAAAGATGAAATAATTCAGGATGAAGCGCCTGATGCTGCCGAAACACCTCAGTATGCCGACGCCGAATGTCCTAAACCCCAGCCCGATGAGGAACTGGCGCAGGAACAAAAACTTTATTGTCCCTGTTCGCCGCCAGATCCCAAACTTACCTGGGAACAGGTGCTGGCGCAATACAACTCGCAACATCCCATTACCACCCGCCCAGAGTATCCTATTAATACTGCCCCCGCGCAGCGCGGCTGAGGAAGGCCCTGGCGCTAAAGCGATCAAGCCAGTTAGGCTAAAAGCAGAAGGGAGGAGCATATCCTCCCTTTTTATATGTTGAATAAGAGAATCGCGCAGTTGTACACCCAGTGGGTGCCTCGCCGCGCACAGTATAGATGGCCGGTGTCAAGGATGCGGGTTGAGGAATATAATAACGTGAATGTAGCAGGTTTTACCATAGTCGGATCCAACAGTTCTTAATTCCAAGAGCTGTGGCCTAGGAGAGACAAGGTCTTATGGCTCAGTTTGTAACCACAAAGGGTTTTCAGGCAGATTTTCAGGCAATATACCAGAAGAATCTCACCGCCTTATCTAATATCGAACCCGACCTGGCGGCACGGGTCGCTGCCTGCCCACTGACCGGAAAATACCGGATGGCGCCCTCAAAGGGCAAGGTTCCCGTTCCCAATATCAAGATAGTGGATAAGGGTGTTTTTTATTACGACGAAACAGATCCATTTTCCGAGGTGAACAAGGAACTTAGATCGCTCAATCTCAAGAACGCTCAGATTGCCATATTTTTCGGGTTCGGACTGGGTTATCAGGGACATATATTTGGGAACCAGTGGGTAAATAAGGCCAACAACCGGTTCATGCTTTTTTTCGAGCCGGATCTGGAGCTTTTTAAAGCAGCGCTTACTTATAATGATATGGCGCCCCTGATCACACACCCCAATGTCAAGCTGATTGTCGGTGTCCAACCGGAAGATCTTTACGCCATCCTCTACAATTACCTGCTGGAGCATAACAGATATCTTCTGCTACGCGCCGTCAAGATAGTACACCATAAAACAGCCCTGCTGCTGAACCGCGACTATTACCAGCAGGCTTACAAATCATTGCAGGAAGCGGCGCTCCAGGTGATACTCTTGTTTGGCAATAGCCCGCAAGATTCCCTGGTCGGGGTAGCGAACGCTCTGGCCAATCTAAAAATTATTCTTGAGAATCCTGGCATCAATCTTCTATACGATAAATTTAAGGGCAAGCCGGCCATTGTCGTGGCGACAGGCCCCTCTCTCAACAAAAACAAACACCTGCTAAAGGGCCTGGAGCACAGGGCGCTGATCGTCAGCGCAGATGCCTCATTAAAGATATTGATGGAGATGGGGGTAAAACCCCACCTGGTAACTGCCCTGGAAAGAGTTCCCGAAGTGGTCAAGTTGATCGACGGGTTTACCGCCGAGGATTTAGCGGAAGTATATTTTGCCGCCTGTCCGATCATCTTGCCGGAGGTATACGCCGCCTATCCCGGCCCCAAAATTATGGTCTATAGAAATTTCAATCACTTCAAATGGCTGGAGACAGACAAGGGAATTTTAAATATCGGGCCATCAGCCGGGAACATGGCCTTTAAGGTGGCCGAGGCGTTGGGCTGCGACCCGATCATCCTGATCGGGCAGGACCTTGCTTACGGTCGGGAGGGAACCAGCCATGCACAGGGCACTCCTTACGGAGAACACCAATTGACAGAGGACGACAATGATATCTTGGAAGTTCCCGGCAATGACGGCCTTCCTGTCAAGACCAACAGCACCTGGCTGCAATTCCTCAAACACTACAGGATAGATCTGGAGACATACCAGGGCGCCTGTCTGAATTGTACAGAAGGAGGCGCTTACATTCAAGGCGCCCGGGTGATGACTTTTCAGTCAGCCATTGACCATTATTTGCAAGAAGAATTCGACCCCCGGAGGGTGATCAGGGTGAACTTGAATAGTTTTATCACCGGGAAGATCAAGGATGACTGGGCCAAGGTGTACGGAATTATCACAGAGACCAGGAGGGCGATGACCGATCTCCTGTCATCCTGCCAGGAAGGAACAGCTCTTGTAAAGCAAGCCGAACCAGAACTCTCACGTATCATAGATAAATATAAGGAGATCAAGCCCAGGAAACTGGAAAAGAAATTGCAGGCCTGGGAATCCAAGATCTACGGACTGAGGCTGAAATGCATCCATGCGCACCCCTCATATGAACTGTTCTTCATGCACATCGCCCAGTCCTATATCATCAACTTCGACATGGAGACCAACATGATCCCTGAAAAATACGATGATCTGTTGCCGGCTAGGGCGGCTATCCTGCTCCGCTACCAGGAATGGTTCAAGACCATCAGCGAACTGGGCTTGATGAGCATCGAGCCGCTGGATCGGGCGATCCTCGATCTGTAGGCAAAAACCAGGCAGACTGCGGAATCCCGAAAGATCAACGGAGTTTGAAGAACGTTACTGATGGCGTACCGGCTTGGGGGAAAAACATGGCTGATGACCAGGCTTTGACCACATATAGTTCCGAATGGGCAAATAAAACTATTTTAGTGACAGGCGGCACCGGTACCGTCGGGTCTGCCCTGGTGCGGGAGTTGCTCGCCTGCAATCCCAGAGTAATCCGGGTCTTCAGCAGGGATGAGCACAAGCAATTCGAGCTGCAGCAAGAACTGGGCAGGCACAAAAATGTGCGCTTCCTGCTCGGCGATGTACGCGACCGGGAGCGGCTCCTGAGGGCGACGGAAGAGGTGGACGTGGTTTTTCACACCGCCGCCCTGAAACATCTGCCGGCCTGCGAGTACAATCCCTTTGAGGCGGTCAAGACCAATGTGCTGGGCACCCAGCATGTGATCGACGCCGCTCTCCACCATAATGTTGAACGGGTGATCTACACCAGCAGCGACAAGGCGATCAGCCCGACCAACGCCATGGGCGCCACCAAACTCCTGGCAGAAAGGCTGATCTCGGCGACCAATTATGCCAGAGGCAACAAGCAGACTGTATTCACCGTGGTGCGCTTCGGCAATATTATCGCCTCCCGGGGTTCGGTAATCCCCCTGTTCATGAAACAGATTGCCTCCCAGGGCCCGGTGACAGTGACCTGCGCCGGGATGACCCGTTTTATGATGAGCATTGACCAGGCCGTCAGGCTGGCGCTAGAAGCGGCGCGGCTGGCCCAGGGGGGAGAGGTCTTCGTGCTGAAAATGCCAGCCCTGCGCCTGGGAGATCTGGTCAGAGTGCTGATCGCAGAATATGCGCCGCGCTGCGGGCTGCAACCGGAGGATATTCCGGTCAAGGAGATCGGGCTGCGTCCCGGTGAGAAGATGCACGAGGAGCTCATGCATGCCGATGAGGCCTTGGAAGCCGTAGAACTGGCACGGCTTTTCGTGATTCCGTCATCTTTCTCCGAAAGAGAGCATGCCTATCCGGAAGGCCAACCGGCCCAATCCCGGTCGTACAGCTCCGGCGAGCAGGTTTTGTTGAATGAGAGGCAGATCCGTGACCTTTTATGCGGCACGGGGGTCCTGCCTTGTCCCGCCAATACAGACAGTTCTACGATGCTGCAGGCAACTGCCTCAAATATCCCAATTCATGGATAGAGTTTCTATTATGATCTCCCGGAGGACATTGAGTATGAAAGTTCTAGTCACGGGCGGCGCCGGATTCATCGGCCGCTGGGTGGTCAAGGAGTTACTGGGCAGGGGTGACCAGGTCTGGGTGCTTGACAACCTGGCCAGCGGAAGCGAGACCAATCTGGCCGAGTTTCGCCGCCACCCGTTCTTCAAAGAGTTTGTCATAGGCGACATCAAGGACACCCGGCTGCTCACCGGCCTGTTTCGGGAAGGCTTTGCGATCTGCTTCCACCTGGCAGCTCAGATCAACGTGCAGCATAGCATCGATCGCCCTCAGGAGGCTTTTAGCAACGACGTGGTGGGAACATTCAACCTGCTGGAGGAATGCCGGAAAAATAGGACCAAAATGGTCTTCATGAGCACCTGCATGGTCTACGATGCCGCCAGGGCCGACCGGGCGATCGATGAGAGCTGGGCGGTGAAGCCCGCCTCTCCCTACTCCGGAGCGAAGCTGGCCGGCGAGAATCTGGTGCTGTCGTATTACCATGCCTATAGCCTTCCGGCCGTCATCCTCAGGCCTTTCAACACCTACGGCCCTTACCAGAAAAGCTCGGGCGAGGGAGGAGTAATTGCCGTGTTCATCCGGCGCCAACTGGAAGGGGCAGCATTGTCAATTTACGGTGATGGGGCGCAAACCCGGGACTTTCTGTTTGCATCAGACTGCGCCAGGTTTATCGTGGGGGCGGGAGCAAGCGCCGAGGCCGGGGGCCTGATCCTCAACGCCGGCAGCGGCCAGGACCTGACCATCAATGAGCTGGCCAGGCTGATCTGCGACGACGGCAGCCGGATCTGCCATGTGCCGCACATCCACCCCCAGAGCGAGATCCCCAAGCTGCAGTGCGATCACACCAGGGCCCGGGCTCTGCTCGGATGGGAACCCGGGATCAGCCTCAGGCAGGGGATTGCCCTGACGGAGGCCTGGATCAGGGAGCAGATGGCGAATGAATGAGGACCGGTTCATTCCATACGCCCACCAGTGGATCGAAGAAGATGATATCGCCGCGGTAGCCGAGGTGCTGCGGAGCGACTGGTTGACTTGCGGCCCCAAGGTGGCGGAGTTCGAACGATCTTTTGCCTCATACGTAGGAGCGAGCTACGCCGTGGCGGTCTCCAGTGGAACAGCCGCCCTCCATGCTGCCGCTTTTGCAGCCGGGATCGGCCCTGGCGACGAGGTGATCACCACCCCGCTCACCTTTGCCGCCACGGCCAACTGCGCATTATACCGGGGCGGCATACCCGTGTTCGCCGATATCGACCCCCGGACCTACAACATCGACCCACAGTCGATCGAGCCAAGAATTACAGCCAGGACCAGGGCGATCATCCCTGTGCATTTTGCCGGCCAGCCCTGTGACCTGGAGGCGATCCACCGATTGGCACAACGGCACGGGCTCACGGTCATCGAGGATGCCGCCCACGCCCTGGGCGCCACCTACGACGGGCGCCGCATCGGGGGCTTGAGCGACCTGACGATCTTCAGTTTTCATCCGGTGAAGCAGATCACTACCGGAGAGGGAGGCATGGTCACGACCAATGCACAGGAGCTTTACGAAAAACTCCTGATGTTCCGCAGCCACGGATTGACCCGGGATGCCGGCAAGTGGCGGCACCCCTCCGAGCCCTCTCCCTGGTACTACGAGGTGCAGTTCCTGGGCTATAACTACCGCCTGACAGACATCCAGGCGGCACTGGGCATCAGCCAGCTGAAAAAGGCAGACCGCTTCCTGGCCCGCCGCCGGGTGATCGTCTCCCAGTACAACGAGGCTTTTGCCGATCTGCCCGTCATCATCACTCCGGTTGAGGCCGCCAAGGCGCAGTCAGCCTGGCATCTCTACGTGATCCAACTGGCGGAAAATGCGCCGGATAGCCGCGACAAGCTGTGCCGGCATCTCAAGGACTCGGGGATCGCCGCCAACCTCCACTACATCCCGCTCTACCGCCACCCGCTTTACGCCGGTCTATCCACACGTCATCAAGCCCCACCTGGACAATCACCAGATCGCCGCTGGCTGCAAGAATATCCCGAAACAGAACGCTACTACCGCCGCGCCCTGACCCTGCCCCTGTTCCCCGCCATGACCGACGCCGATGTGTCGCGAGTAGTCGAGGCAGTGGAGAAATTCTTCTAAACAAGCCTCTACTGGCATGATCTTTAGGTTGGATGCTAAGACAAAATGCTGGCATCTAATCCAGGCGCCAGTTTTTGTAGAACAGCAGTTCCTGGAGGATCATATCCGCCTGCTTTTGATCAAGCGATGGGTTCATGATTTTTATATATAGGCACAACGCCGTTTTCGGAAGGTTGGTCGGTTCTAGCTTATTGCCCATAACAGGAGAGCCATCAGCACTTTCCTTTTTGTTCAGCAGCCAGCGAGTCCAGGCATTGTTCCTGGCAAAGGCCAGCCGGCAATAAAACGGCTCCAGCAGCGGCACCATTTTTGCGGCCAAAGTGATCAGATGCTTATGCGGAGAGAGGCAATGATGATGGATGATGAGCGATGCCAGCTTATCGTCGAGATGCCGGGGATCAGGTACAACTGCTTCTTCCCTGCCAGGATCGCGTAGAAGATCACAGGCGTAATCATGCACCGCTTTTTTGATGCCCCGGAGCTTGCTGCAGTTGACTTCGAAGGCCACTAGGTCCGCCTGTAGGCCATCGATGATCTCCTTGCTCACCGAGGTGGTGTCCTTGTCTGCATGTTGCTGCACCAGATGAATCAGCCTGCCATAGGGCAGTCCGGCAATCGGCCCCTCTTCAATAAAAGTGATCACATTTTGCACAGCCTGTTCCACTTCATGCCCCAGCTCATAGATCGCTTCCACGGCATTCATGTGGCAGGTATCCAGCACCAGGATATCTATTGTTTTTCCGGTATCTTCTCTGATCCGGCCCAACGTCCTTGCCAACTCCGGAAGCCCCATGATATACGGGGCATCCTGGCTGTAATCGGTGATCATTCCGACCAGTTGGAGGGCATGGCCCCCCAGCGCCAGCAGGCAGTGCCTGGCCGGGTAACTCTGCAGGCCCCACCTGATAAACTCGTAGAGGCTCTCGGGATCGGCCATATTGATGCTTCCCAGGTCGGCAAGCAGATCGGAGCGGCCTTTCCAAATATAGTAGCGGCGCACCCCGGTCCAATGCTCTTGGGCATCAGGCAGCAGGTGCATCGGCCTCAGGATCCGGACCAGGTCCCTGTTCTCCCGCCCTAGTTGCATGACCACATCGACGGCGCCGCTGGAGCCGGTCTGCTCGGCATCCAGCCTGGCCTGCCACATCTCCGGCTCCAACTCGTTGTTGCCGCTGGCGTAAATCAGCAGCGTCCACTGTCTTATATCCCTGAGCATCTTCTTTTTTCCATCTATTTTTAAATTCACCTACAATTATTTTTCATCAAAAGTCAATCAGGCATTAACCATAATATCCCACCGATCATATAATATGGCAGTACCCGAAAGGAGGTGCTTTTTAAGTGACGCCAGAACCGGAATTCCTGCAGCTGACCTGCAATGAATCCTTTGACTTCTCCACGATAATAGTTGAAGGAAGAATACTCCCGTTTCTTGTGCAGCTTGATCTTGCCCATTCCATACTTAATCCCGGACCCGGGCAGAACCAGCGGTTCTGTTACACGTTGACCGCCAAGGGGGCGGATACATCCTTATACGCCAATCTCAGCCACCCGGTATTTTCTATCTGTTCGAGCATCATGACGAGCCAGATCGTGAACATCACGGTGGTCATAGACGGAGTGCCCCAGCCGGTCACCTTCCCCGGCAATGTCCAGCTTTTCGTACCGCCCAATGTGGACCCGCCGACCGGCTGCCCCGGCCTCAAGTTCGATTTCGGATTGAGCAAGCTGCCACCCAGCGTGATGGAGTTGTGCTTCGAGCTGACCACGCCGTTTCCGGTAGGCAACATCGATGTCTGTCTTTTCGGGGCGAACCGGACAGCCATAGGGAGCATCTGCGGCCCCGTCTGCGGCCCGCCGCCGCCGTCCCTGACTCTTGCAAAAACATGCCAAACCCCCCCGCCAAGCGGCCACTTTAACGTCGGGGACACGGCCACGATCACGCTCACGGTCACCAACAGCAGTCCTACTACAGCCACCGGTTTTACAGTTATAGATAAAATCCTCGTTCCTGCCGACGTAGAGATCAGCAGCCTGACCACAACCCCGCCGGCCAGCGACATAACTCCATCCCCGGGGCCCTATGCCGATACGGACATCTTCGTAATGTGGGGCAATCTTACCGTGCCCGGCAACTCCTCGATCATGCTTACGGTGACTTTCACTTTCCTGGCCGCCCCCCCGACAGGCTCTATGGTCACCAACGTCGATGCCGGGATCGGAACGCTCAGCGGCACTAGCCAGTTCACTTGCACCATTCCTGTCGTTGGACCGGCCGTGCCCATCTTGAGCATTATCAAAGAATGCCCTACACCCACTTTCCCGAACGAGTTCTTTGTCGTGGGGGAAACGTTAACCATCACTCTCACCGTTTCCAACAGTGGCGCCGCCGACGCCAACGGCGTCATGATATTTGACGAGATTCAAGTGCCTGCAGACGTGACGATCAGCAACTTGACGACAGTTCCGGCGGCAACCGCCATCACGCCGCCCATAGGGCCGTATTCAGGTGTTACCATCACGATCGCCTGGGCCGGGTTGACCGTGCCTGCCGGTACATTCATAACGCTCACTGTGACCTTTACCGTCCTGGATGCCCCAATTCAAGGCGACGTAATCACCAACGTGAATGCCGGCTCCAATCAGATCATTGGCACCCCTTTCACCATATGCACAATTCCCGTCATCGGTATAACGGCGCCACCAATAGTTTTTGGAGTACGTGGGCTCAGCATCCAGGACATCGCAAATCTTCTGGATCAGCTGACCGTAACCCGGTGACCGCCCTGATGCCACCCCCTCTCGCAGTGGATTCAGTATCCAGGAGGTTGAGGGGCTTCACCGGTGACTGGCCATGATTGATTGAGGGAACCATGGTTCCCTCTTATCATGTTGCCTTGTTATCTCTATCCATTTATAGAAAGTTTGACCGGTAATCAATCAGTATTGATCAGGCTCCAGGATAATGGCGTTCCCTCACTAATATCCACGGCAGCCCGCCTTCCGATCACTTTGTTTAGATAGCGAGGGTGTAGTCCATTCCAAGGCCTGATCGACCGCACGTTTTCCCCCGTGAAAATCCCATCCGCCCTCATCTCCTTTACCACATAGAGTGAACGCCTGAATAAGCTACTCTGAGCTTCTTTCTCGCTCATCCCATAATAAACCCGCCCCATAGCCTTTTCTGCCACTCGTATGGCGTTCACTAACGCTTCAAATTCATCCGGCTCCAACGAAAAAACGCTATCGGGACCAGGTATTGCCCGTGAGATTGTGAAATGCTTCTCTACCATACAAGCGCCTGATGCCACAGCAGCTACTGGCACCGCCATACCCTGTGTGTGGTCCGACAAGCCTACCGGAACATCGAACGCCTTCGCCAAGTGTGATATCGTCCGCAAATTCATCTCCTCAGGCAGAGCGGGGTAGGCGCTTGTGCATTTGAGCAGGGCAATCTGGGTGGCTCCAGCCTGGCGAGCCGCGCTTACCGCTTCCTCTATCTCCCCCAGCGTAGCCATGCCGGTGGAAATGATTATCGGCTTGCCGGTGCTAGCTATCTTTTCTATCAGGGGAATATCAACAATTTCAAAAGAGGCTATCTTATGTACTGGCACTCCCAGATCTTCCAAAAAATCTACTGCCGTAGGGTCAAAGGCAGTGGAAAAGAAATCAAGCCCTTCCTCCAGAGCCACCTCTTGCAACTTAGAATGCCACTCCCATGGCATATACGCCTCCTGGTAGAGATCGTAGAGTATTTTTCCATCCCACAATGTGCCGCCACCGATACGAAATTCAGGACGATTGCACCTGATAGTCAGGGTGTCCGCAGTGTACGTCTGGATTTTGACTGCATCTGCTCCGGCAGTTCGTGCCGCCCTTACCAGTTGCACGGCCTGATCGAATTGCTGGTTGTGATTGGCAGAGAGTTCAGCGACTATGTATGTTGGACTATCTGGGCCAATACACCGATTTCCAATACAAAAATTACCACACACTGAATTCATCCTCCATCCAGTTAATTTGGTGCTATAAAGCATTATTCTGCTTTAAGAGCGAAGATGCTTTCATCTCATTCCAGGTAAGCCATTGCTTTGTTCCTGTTTTTAACAGTTGCAGCGTAGAATCCGGTCCAATGTTGAAAAGGGCGTCATAAGCAGAAAGATAAGGTACAAAATCACCAATAGCACCTATTTGTTTATATGGAGAAGGCATAAAGTTCTGAAATAGAACCTCAACATCGTCGACCGGAAAAACGCCGTCCTCAAGCATATAACCAAAAGAACCGCGGGCGCACAGATAGCAGTCAGCTTTAAGCCACTGAAGCAATTCCAGTATTCTCCATGATCGCTTAGAATCTGTAGGATATTGCGAACTATAGTAAAAATCACAGTCGATTTGCATCTTACAACAAGCCAACAATATTAGAGCAATATTCTGCGCTGCCAGTGATTCATACCTGGTTGACAAACATTTCTCCAATAATGGAAATAAGTCTTTATAATAAAGAGCAGAGCGGTAATTATACTGAATACGTTTGAGCACTTTCTTTTTCCAGGGAACATCTTCGGCGATAGCTGTACAATTCAATAAATCTCTGGAAGAAATAGACGTCCGCACCGGTATGGTATACCAATCAATTTGCCCTCTATTTACAAATAGACGGTTACGTTGATGATAACTTCGAACTGAGAATTGAAAGTCATCTAAAAAAATAAACTTATCTGCCTGGCAAATCAGTTCAAAGAATCCCTGCCATGGCATAAAAGCCGGTTGCATCATCGCCACACGCAACTTGATCCCCTCTTAAAAAAACAGCCATATCAAATGAACCTTATGACTTGTATGGGCTATCGTTGAACTTGGATCAACCAATCATCATTGATGAAGGAACCGTTATTCTGAGTGACTGTATTTCGATCAATTATTATCCCAGGAAAGCCCGCAAACGCTGTTGTGGCATTTTCATAATCAATCAACGTCTGCGTCATGCCCACTTCTACTCCTGAGGGCGAACCTTCGTCTACGGCCATGATCCTGTAGGTGCAAGGCCCTTCCGGCTTAGCGTGCCGGCGGCGTGAATCCTCAGGTGTCCTGGTTACCACGAGAGCCTTTCCCCCCGGTTTTAACGCCCTGTGGATTTCATCCACAGTTTTATAGAATCTTTCCATAGGTAGATAGTTTAAAACCCCGCAGCAGATGACCCCGTCAAAAGACTGGTCGGGAACATTCAAATTATCCGCCTCGGATACGAACGTTTCGATAGTCAGGCCCTCCCTGTCAGCTCTACGCCGGGCTTCTCTGATGCCCACCTCTGAAAAATCACAGGCTGTCACTGCGTACCCTTCCCTGGCTAAAAAAATAGAGTGTCTACCGGCGCCACACCCCAAATCCAGCAATTTGAAATTCCTGGCCCCACTGCGAGGAAAATTTCTGAAAGTCCACTGAACCACGATTTCGCTCGGATACACCGGGCAAAATCTGGGCTCATTATGAAGTTCATCCCATTTCTCTCTGATATCCATACCATAATTCACTCCAATCATATTTGAACTTTGGCAACATTTATTGGGCAACACTACTGGAAGCTTTCAGTTCTGCCTCCCAGCACCAGGTCCCGGATCGCTCCAGCGCATCTTTTTGCCCCGCAACCATCGACCAGTTGTTGGCCTCTTCTGGACATGGCAAATCGTTGATCGTAATCGACGGCCAGTTCATTGACCGCTTCAATAAGAGTCTTTATCTCTTCGGGTGCTTGCTTTTTTTCTTTTGGCGACTGCATGTTGTTTGCAGTTCCAACCCTGTCGTGCAAGAAGGGCTCCGTATAATTTCCAAAATACCGTATGCATCCTGCTTTGCCCAACGCCCCGGCGGATGGCGCCTGATTATCGGAGATCGAAATTGCTACCGCAGGCAGCCCTGTGGCGCAAAGTTCGTATAGAGTGGAGCCTCCCGCGCTCACGGCCAGATCTGCCCACTGCATCAGGAGAGCCATCTCCGGGTCTGCCACCAACTCGATCTCTGATCCCAGCCCCGCTGCCATCTGATGCGCCAACCACCGTTCGATGCTGCCGCCGTTGGTGAATTGTGGCCCGATCACTGCTTTGATGTGCAGACCTGAATCTGATAGTTCTTCAAGGATCGAGGGCATGAGGCCGAGAGGATCGCTGCCGCCGAGCGTGACCATCAGCTTTTGAGCGCGGCGGGCAATAGTCTTCGCCTGGCAGTTGCCGAATGCAGGGCGCAGCAGGGCGTACTTTGTTCCCAACAGCAGCTTTTTATCCGGAACATAGTTCAGCGCCGGAGCCGTGATGTTGCCGTTGATCAACAGGTCGGCCGACAAATAGCGGGTGTTCATGTCGTCAATGACGACCAGGGAAGCCGCCCTGCTCTTGATCGCAGCCAACTCTTCGCTGGAGATCGTGTAGCTGTCAACGATCACCGCCAAGGGCTGGCGGCTTTCGATGGCAGCGACAAAGCCGCTCTCATCCCCCAGGGGCAAGAAATCAAACCCCGCATCAAGGATCATTTTTCTTACCACGGTGTTAGGACGCGATAAGAAGCCGACAGGCAGGGCCAACGCCGCGGCCAATGCCAGGCAGCGGATGATGTGCCCCATGCCGATATCCGGCCCGCCATCGGCACGAAACAGGATATAATCATTGACCATACTTTTTCTGTTCCACATGCTCGTTGATCTCAGGCCAATCTGGGTGCTCTGCCAACAAGTCCAGTATATCCTCCAAGCTAAACTCCGGCTGGCGGGGATACAATGCCCCGATGATCCTGCCGATCAGCTCGAAATCGTCTTCGGTATCCACCGTCCACCGGTGCCGGCTCTGATCTTCCCGGTAGGAAACGTTGGCCAGCCGGTAGCGCCGGTCATTCCGGTAGATAAAAGGCGTCACATGCTCACGGTCCGGCTCTGCGGTTGCCTCCGAGTGCGCCTCGCTCAACGCTCTGAACGAGAACGCCTCCGTGTCCATGCCGCGCGGGTAGGTTCTGGCAAGGGTGTTGGCAACGTAATCGTATTGCTGTCGATGGTCGAGATAGAATGCTATGACTCCGTCGACCACCTGTGGATCGATGACTGGGCAGTCTGACGTGACTCGCACGATCAGATCCGCCCCGAATGTTGCTGCCGCTCCGTAATATCTTGCCAGCACATCGAACTCGGGGCCGCGATAAGAATGAACAGACAGCCGGTTGCACAGATCGATGATCGGCTGATCGCCGTCGTTGATGGTGGTAGCTACGATAATCCCGTCGGCCAGCCTGACGCGCCTTAACCTCTCGATCTGATACTCCAACAGAGGCTTGCCTAGCACGGTTTTCAGCACCTTGCCCGGCAGCCTGGTCGAATTCATCCGGGCCTGAACAACAATGGCTGACTTCATCTGCGGCATCATTAAGGATCATAAGCCCCCGCTTCGCACTAATATTATGTGCATGGCTTTTTCTAAGACGAAAGGCCTTGTTTCATTGTTTTTTCCGGCTAGTGCCGGTAAGGAACAGCTGGTTTTTCCGGGATGTAAAACGGGGAACTGGCCCCAGGGGGGAATACCCATCCCGGGGCCTGCCCGCTGATGGCAGCGCCGGCATCTGGCGGGGCGCCATGCCAGTGTCCGGGAGACGTCGTGTGCGCTCCGGGTGGGTCACTTGACGGGCGCGGCGGCGGGACCTCCTGGCCAAAGGTTTTCCAGAGACCGGGCCGGCTCGGTATCTGACCGAGGGCAATCTGATTAAGCGACACCGGCGCAGGGGGTGGCAGGGTCACTTGTGCCTTTTCCGTTGCCTGAACCGCCACTTCCTGCCCGGGCTTTATCTCCCCGTGTTCGCGGATGATTCTCTGCACAAGCTCCTCCAGCATTGCCTGGTCTACCATCCGTGGCGCATCTTGCTCCGCCGGCTCATTTTCACCAGTGATCCTTCCAGACGCATCAGACAGTGATTCTGCCTCTGCCCCGGTCCCGGATGGCCGGGAAGAGATCTCCCCCCGTTCCCTTTCGCGGCGCTGGATCATCTGCAGCGCCAGGTCTGCCAGCGCATCCAGGCTGATGGTGATCTCTTCGTCCTTTTTGACAGCCTCTGTCTTTTTTACTTCCAGCAAGCTGTCCCTTTGTCCACATCTATCCCCATCCTGGGCTTGGGCAGCCAGGCATCTTACCGGAACGGCTTCCTGTGGCAAGGCGACCTCTATGGTGATCTTCCCCTCTACCTGGACTTCCACCCAGGTCAGGTCCGAGATCATGCTTTTCACCAGATCCCAGAATTTCAGTTTTGACGGCTTACCGGCTCTGATCCGGACCTGCAACGGAGCGCTGATATGGACCTGCACTTGCAGGGCTTGCGCATAAAAACTGGAAACGCCTGTCTTAAGCGGTATTGGCTCGGCAAAAACACGGTTTATGACCTCGGTGTGGTACACATCCTCGGAGCCATCCTCTTGATAGCATAAAACGAGGTCGTAATCCCCAAAGACCAGGACCATTTCATCGGTGAGCAGTTCGCCAAATAGGACCGCGTTGGCGATCCTGCCCACAATAGGGTAGTTAGCAAGAATGGCGTTGAATGACGAGCAGAAATTCTTATTGACGGAGGTGGCAATTTGTGTTGACAACACAATCCCATCCTTTCTTTGCACGCTGTTTATTTCCGCCCCTAGCGGCAACCTGCCGCTAACATCGAGGCCCTCAGCTCAATTTTTTAGGGGCGCCGACGCCGGCTGTTTTAACCGGCGGTTTATTGGGTATCCCACCTATGGGCCTTGATGCAAGCAGAACTTGCATTGTTTTTTCGTCAAATCCAAGCTTCTCGTAATACTTCATGATCTCTGGCGGGATAAGCCCATCACTTTTTGCAGCATGAGAAACAGCGGTGCTGGCACTTCCCTGGTTTTCTTTAGAAGTATCCGATAAAGGAACTGCAATGGAGGTTTGATTAGCCACGGTTTTCTGGTCGCCCTGCGACGCCTCCTGGGAAACAGCCTCCTTAGCCCTCTCTGTCTCGTCGTATTGAATAATTTCCTGGGCACTCTCTGCCTCGTGGCGCTGGATAATCTGCAGCGCCAGGTCCGCCAGCGCATCCAGGCTGATGGTGATCTCCTCATCCTTTTTGACAGCCTCTGTCTCTTTGTCTTCCGGTAGGCTGTCCCCCTGTTCGCAGCTATCCCCATCCTGGGATTGGGCATCCAGGCGTCTTGCAGGAACGGCTTCCTGTGGCAAGGCGACCTCTACAGTGATCTTCCCCTCTACCTGAACTTCCACCCAGGTCAGGTCGTAGATCATGCTTTTCACCAGATCCCAAAATTTGAATTTTGACGGCTTGACGGCCCTGATCCGGGCCTGCAGCGGGCTGCTGACATAGACCTGCACCGGCAAGGCTTGTGCATAGGAACTGGAAACGCTTCTCTTAAGCGGTATTGTCTCGGCAAAAACACGGTTGATGACCTCGGTGTGGTACACATCCTCGGAGCCATCCTCTTGATAGCACAAGACGAGGTCGTAATCGCCGAACACCAGGACCGCCCCATCGGTAAGCAGTTCGCCAAACAGGACCGTATTGGCGATCCTGGCCGCAACAGGGTGGTTGGCAAGGATCATGTTGAATGACGAGCGGAAAGTTTTATTGATCGAGGGAGCAAAATGCGTTGACAGCATGCTCTCCACCCTTTCTCATAACGTGAATATCAAGAGCCTGTCTCCCTGCCTTAAGTCGGCATCATACAAGGTGCTCTTTATTACGATATGTCGATCTGGTGGTAAAAGTTCTCCCTAATTAAAACCTCAAGCCAACCGCCTCAACAACAATTCAACAATCTCCGTGAACAGGCACGTGATTTTGTCAAGTAGCGGATCGAATGCCGGCTGAATAATATAACATTGGCAACTAATGGAAGCACATAGCATTATTCGTCTCATACAACCAGCGCCGGAGTCTTTCTGCCAGGACGCTGCGATCGAACACCTGCCTTACGCTGCCATGATTGACATTTTACTTAGGGAGTGAGAATAATCATGCCTATAGCTCCATCTGATTTTCTGGTTTCTCTTGCGCCGGTACCCTTGCAGGCGGTCATCGGCTTCAATACCACCGGCACGCTGAGCTTTAGCAACACCAATCTGGTTGACAAGGCCTACAACCTCACGATCGTGGCCACGATTCCGGATGGGGTTTCCTTTGCCTCTGCCGCCCTGCCGCCAACTCAGATTGTCAATAATCCGGACGGAACAATTACCTTGAGCTGGATTAATATCAAGGACTTGGCTCCCAACGAACTTAATTACCAGTTTGGGATCACCCTGCACAGCGACGCCACCTTCCGTGCTACTGGATTGCCTGTTCCTTT
>Ga0187886_1000274_pt1 | contig 67373 bp, 61 predicted proteins | sample June2016WEW_20_1_FD_133001 | JGI IMG/M metagenome (GOLD analysis project Ga0187886, IMG submission 133001) | Peatland microbial communities from SPRUCE experiment site at the Marcell Experimental Forest, Minnesota, USA - June2016WEW_20_150 | ecosystem: Environmental > Terrestrial > Soil >... | reverse complement strand
TAAAATGCCCTGGCTCGCCGACCTGCGCGACCTGTGGTCACAGAATGCCAATTACGGCTACAGCCGTCTAAGGCGGGCTTTTGACAGAAGACTGGAAATTAAGACCCTGGCCAAAGCCGATGCCCTGATAACCGTCTCCGAACCGCTGGCGGAGAAACTTAGGAGGTTACACACAGAGAAACCTGTTTATGCTGTGCCTCCCGGCTTTGACCTGGCGCAGGTAAATGACCCGCCATCGGTACTATCGCCTAAATTCACTCTTACCTACACCGGCACTATTTATACGGGGAAACAGGATCCGGCGAAGCTTCTTATCGCAATAAAAGACCTCATCGCTGAAGGTACGATGAAGCCGGAAGAGGTGGAGGTTAAATTTTATGGTCTAAAGTCACCTGCCCTGGACAAAGAGAGTAAACGATACGGGCTGAAGGAAATTATCAGGCAATATGGGGTTGTACCGCAGGCGGTTGCCCTGGAAAAGCAAAGGGAGTCGCAGGCGCTCATACTCTTTGACTGGGATGACCCGAAAGAGAAAGGCGTGTACACCTGCAAAATTTTCGAATATCTTGGCGCGCGCCGTCCCATCATTGCCACGGGCGGTGTTAAAGGTAATGTTATCGATTCGCTGCTGGCAGAGACCGGGGCTGGAGTGCACGCACCAGCGGCTGAGGATATCAAAAAGGCGTTGCAGAAAATGTACCAGGAATATAAGCAGTCCGGGCAGGTGAGCTATCGCGGTAATATTTCTAAAATAGATAAATTCAGTCACCGGGAAATGGCGAGGAGATTTGCGGAAATCCTGGCGCAGGCGGCGGAGTGAACGACCGATTCTTTAAGACCACAATACAGTTACGCCGTTCCATATTTAAATATCATCACTAACAAACTCCTACAATGATACAGCTGATTTAGTGACTCCTTGTGATAAGTGACATTGCTCTTTGTTACCTTTAGAACAAATGTTGGTGTTCCCTTGTTCGAAAATGACTGAAGCATTATAATATTAGCTAACTAAGGACTCAATATGAAGATACCGGTTGTTAAGCCATATTTTGATAACAAGGAAATAGAAGCGGTTACTTCGGTGCTGAAATCGGGCTGGCTGGTTCAGGGGCCGATGGTGGCTGAATTTGAAAGGATGATTACCGGCTTTACTAAAGTTAAATTCGCCAAAGCCTCTTCCTCTTGCACCACCGCCCTTCACCTGGCATTGCTGGCATCAGGGATAGGACATGGCGATAGGGTTTTGGTACCCTCTTTTACCTATGTTGCCTCGGCTAACGCCATTGAATACACCGGCGCCACGCCGGTATTCATTGATATTAACCCTGATACCTTTAATATCGACCCTCAAAAGATAGCCGATTATCTAGAAAAATCACGACAATCAAATATTAAGGGTATCGTGCCTGTTCACCTTTTTGGTCTTGCGGCCGATATGAACCCGATAATGGAAATAGCTCGACAATATAATTTGAAGGTTATTGAAGATGCCGCCTGCGCTCTGGGGACATTTTATTATAAAAAACATGTTGGGACTTTCGGCAACGCTGGTTGCTTCAGTCTGCATCCCCGTAAATCCATAACCACCGGCGAGGGCGGCATAACCATTACCAACGATAAAGAGATTGCCACAGCCATCGAATCCTTGAGAAACCACGGCGCCAGCGTCTCGGACCTGGCACGACACCAGAAAGAAGGGTTTTTACTACCAGAGTTTAATATCCTGGGCTATAACTACAGGATGACTGATTTACAGGGCGCCATCGGCATTGAGCAGATGAAAAAGTTAACCTTTATTATCAACCAGAAGACTAAGAGAGCCAGGCTCTATGATGAGCGACTAAAGGGAATCGATTACCTGCGGCTTCCGTCTGCCCCTGAAGGGTACCGGCATGTCTATCAGTCTTACGTGGCGCAGATTAAGAACCCGACATCGAAGAACCTGTCTCTTGATGAGCTTAATCAGATAAGGAATAGAATTATGCTCAAGCTGGAGGAAAAGGGAATAGCCACCAGACAAGGAACTCACGCGGTTCATACGCTGGGCTACTATCGTAAAAAATATAACCTGAAGGACGGCGATTATCCTAACTCTCTGGCTGCCGATAGATTGAGTATTACCCTGCCTTTATACGTTCAGATGACCGATAAGGAGCAGGAATATGTCATTGATAATCTCCTGGCAATAGCCGGAGGGTATTTCGGGTAATTTAGGAGTGATAAAGTGATTCACCAGTCAGCCAGGATATATGGTAAGAGCACCGTAACAGAAAATAGCTTTATATTGGAGAACGTGATATTGGGATACCCGGATAGGGAAAGTTTAAACAATATACGGGCGAAGAATATTAGGGTTGAGGATTCTCAACATCAGGGCAGTAGCGTTGGTGAGAACGCTCTGATTAGAGCCAATACTATTATCTACTGCAAGGTCCGTATCGGGAAGAACTTCCAAACAGGGCATAATGTCCTTATCCGAGAAAATACTTCCATCGGGGACAATGTCAGTATTGGTACGAATTCGATTGTCGAGGGCAACACTAAGATTGGCAACAACGTCAATATTCAGAGCAATGCGTTTATCCCTATCAACACTACCATAGAAGACCTCGTTTTTATCGGCCCCAACGCCGTACTTACCAACGATAAGTATCCCCCCTCTAGAATTAAAAAGGAACTAAAAGGGCCTATATTAAGAAGAGGGGTATCGGTCGGCGCCAATGCCACGATACTGCCTGGTCTGGAGATTGGTGAAGGCAGCATGATTGCCGCGGGTGCTATTGTTACCAAAGATGTCCCGAGTTGGAAACTGGCGGTCGGCTGTCCGGCTAAGATAATTGACTTGCCTGAAAAACTAAAGGTACTCAATAAAATATAGAATTGTTGGGGTATTGATATGAAAGTTGGCGTTATTGGCGTCGGCAATATGGGGAAAAACCATGTCCGTGTCTATCGTGAGCTCGGCACAGAGTTAGTGGGTGTGGCTGATATTAATTTTGATGTAGCCCAAAATATCGCCGCTCAATACAAGACAAAGGCGTACTCCGACTATAACGAGTTGCTAGCCAAGGGACTGGATGCGGTTAGCATCGCTGTCCCGACCACACGGCACAAAGCAATAGCTTTGGCGGCCATACAGAAAGGGGTAAATCTGCTCATTGAAAAACCGATAGCAGATTCTGTTGAGAATGCCCAGGAGTTAATTAAGGCAGCCAAGAGCCATAAAGTGAAACTCATGGTAGGACACATTGAACGATTCAACCCGGCTGTCAGAACACTAAAAGAAATCATCGATGATGGGGTGCTGGGGGACTTGGTGTATATCTCGGCAAAGAGAGTCGGCCCCTTTGTTCCCAGGGTTAGCGATGTAGGCATAATCATTGACATGGCTACCCATGATATCGATGTTATTAGATATTTCATCGGCAAAGAGTGCACCAGTGTTTTTGCCAGGTCTACAAGATGGAAGAATGTAAAAGGCGATGCGGCGATAATACTCATGGGCTTCGGGGAGGTTTCCGCCTCCGTAGAGGTCAACTGGTATACCCCCCACCGCGAAAGAAACCTCGCGGTAACCGGTACTAAAGGCGTCGCTTATTTGGATTATATTAAACAGGAGATAGAAATATTTAAGGCAGAATGGAAGATGATTCCGGAGGTGCCACGTGCTGAACCGCTCAAGCTGGAGCTGGAGCATTTCCTTGACTGTGTCGGGAAGGATAAAGAACCTCTGGTAAGTGGTACGGATGGGTTGAAGGCGCTGGAAATCGCCATTAAGGCTGGGCAAGTAAGCGGCTCGGAAGAGAAAAACCTGTGAATCTTAACAATAAATCAGTCCTGGTGACCGGGGGCGCTGGCTTCATCGGCAGCCATCTCGTTGATAGGCTAATAGACGAAAAGCCGGCTAATCTGGTGGTAGTAGATAATTTCTTCCTTGGTAAGGAAGATAACCTGAACGAAGCAAAACAAAAATACCCCCGCCTCAAAATATACCGCCAGGATGCCGCCGACTTTAAAACGATGAAGAGCCTGGTCAAGCGACAGGGCATACAGGTAGTATTTAACCTGGCTGTAATTCCGCTGCCTGCTTCTATAGAAAAACCCAGATGGGTCTATGAACAGAATAACGATATCACCCTTTGCTTTTGCGAGTTGGCCAGGGAAGGCTGTTTTGAAACACTGATTCACTTCTCGTCGTCGGAAGCCTACGGCACCTGTCAATACTCGCCAATGGATGAGAGCCACCCCCTGGTTCCCACCACCCCTTATGGCGCCAGCAAGGCGGCTAGTGACTTGCTCGTGCTGTCTTATATCAAGACGTTTAACATCGATGCGGCGATCATAAGGCCGTTCAACAATTATGGTCCGAGGCAGAATGAAGGCAGCTACGCCGGCGTTATTCCTTTAACCATTAAGCGGATATTATCTGGGGAATCGCCGGTAATCTACGGCGATGGCAAGCAAACGAGGGACTATATTTTTGTAACTGATACCACCGAGGCTGCTGTACAAATATATAACCACGAAACTACTAGAGGTAGGATTATCAACATCGGCAGCGGTAGCGAAATCACGATAAACAAGCTGCTCAAAACAATTTCACAGCATATGAACTACGACAAAACCATCGTATATGAAAATGAGAGACTGGGCGATGTGAGGAGATTAATCGCCAATATAGACCTTGCCCGCGATTTAATCGGTTTCAAACCCAAGACCGACTTTGATAATGGCTTGAAGCTTACTATTGATTGGTATAGAAAAAACCTGAAAACAGGATAAAGCGATGCTGCAAATAAAACTGCTCAAGCCGGAAAGAGAAGACGAATACACCCGTCTCATCTTGAGCGATGAAAGGTCCCTCTTCAATAGCTCTCTGAAATTCCGCGAGCTATTGAGGCGGGTAACCGGTGCGAGCGATTATTACCTAATCGCATTAGAGGGCGGCAAAATTGTTGGCGCGTTGCCGGCTTTCTTAAAACTAAACGCCAAATACGGAAATGTTCTTAACTCGTTGCCCTGGTACGGCAGCAATCCGGGCATAGTAGTAGACTCTTCAAACCCCGACCGACAGCAGGTAAAAATCAACCTGCTAAACGCTTTCCATGAGCTGGCGCAGGAGAAACAGGCAGTGACTTCTACCATTATTACGCGGCCATTTGAGGTCGACCAAGAGCTTTACCAGAAGTACACCAAGTACAACTATCTGGATAGCCGGATCGGGATGATGACACCGTTGCCTGAATTCGGCGAAAACATAGATGCAGACCTGATGTCCATCATCCATTCCAAGACCAGGAATCTGGTGAGAAAAGCGCAGAAATCGGGCATGAAGTTCTACCATGATAATAGCCAGGAGGCCCTTCGTTTCCTGGCCGATACACACTACAAGAATATGGTAGAAGTCGGCGCGCCGCCCAAGGAATCGGAGCTTTTCGAGACGTTAGCCGCCATCCTTAACTATGATAAGGACTACCGTATATATATTGCCGAGCTTGACGGCGTTAAAACTGCTGCCCTCCTGCTCACCTATTTTAATAAGACGGTCGGCTATTTCACTCCGGCGATAGTTGAAGAATATCGCAGCTATCAGCCGCTGAACCTGCTCATTTTTAACGCTATGAAGGACGCCGCTGAAAAAGGCTTCCGCTACTGGAACTGGGGCGGGACGACACTCCCTTCCCAGGAGGGCGTCTATCACTTCAAAAAGAGGTGGGGTTCTCAAGAGTGCACGTACTATTACTACGTCCGTTCTTACGGTAATATCGACCACTTGCTGGCGGCGAGCAAGGAAACGTTATTGAGCGAATATCCGTATTTTTACGTGTTGCCCTTCTCACAATTGAAAAATCAGGGTAAGGTGGTATAGGAATGATAATCGTTACCGGCGCGGCGGGATTTGTTGGCCGTTATCTGGTCGACCAGTTGATTAAAGACGGCGTTGAGGTTTTGGCTACTGCCAGAAGCCAGGCAGGCGAGCAATACTACAAAAAGCAGGGCATACCCTTTATCAATCTGGATGTTTCTAATGAGGAGGACTTCACTAAACTACCCAAGCAGGGTGTTGAAGGAGTCGCTCACGTTGCCGCTTTGTTGAGTATTGATATCGCGCAACACACACCTAAAGACTATCTTTTGACTAATGCCCTCGGCACTTATAATGTATTGGAATACTGCCGGAAAAATAATATCAAAAAGATAGTCTACACCATGACCCATAGTGATGTTAATCGTGCCAAAGAAGTAATTATCACGGAAGAAACCCCGAGGCAGTTTGGTGCAACGATTGGATTAGGAAATACCGTACCTTTTATTGTCTCAAAAATTGCCGCCAGTACCTTCATTGAAGTTTATGACGGGGATGGATTAATCCAAGCGATTATGTTGAGATTACCGGGTGTTCGCGGCTACGGCAGCCGTGATACCTATTACAATACGGTTTTTCACCAGTTTATCCAGAAAGCAATGAAAAGTGGTCCGATAGAGATATGGGGAGAGCATAAGACCGTGCGTGATTTGGTATATGTCAAAGATGTTACTGCTGCTATCAGCCAAGCACTCAAGAGTGAAAATGCCCGCGGTCTTTATAATATAGGTTCGGGAAAGGGCTTAACTATCGAGGATGAAGCCAAGGCCATCATCAAGGCGTTTTCTCCGCCGGGCAAGCCCTCGCCTCTCGTTTACCGCCCGGACATTGAAGAGGTCAGGAAAAGAAGCTATGTATGGGATATAAGCAAGGCAAAGAGAGAGCTTGACTGGGAGCCTCGCTATTCCTACTATGAAGCCATGGTAGACTACAAGAAAGAGATGGAGCGAGGATATTTTAAATAGAACACACCAACAATTGAGGATGAGCATATATGAAATGGATTAAGAGAGGGTTGATTTTTCAACCGACCAAGGCTAAATGGATGATTACACATGCTACATTGCCTTTTGCAGAAAAAATAGGAGAGGATATTTACCGCGTATATTTTTCGGCACGAGATCAGCTAAACAGATCACAACCGGGATTTATAGAAATAGACATAAAAGAACCTTACAAATGTTTATATATCAGCGAAACACCGATTCTCGGTTTAGGTGACCTAGGCTGCTTTGATGATAGCGGCGTAACGGCATGCTGTATTGTTGAGCACCGCAGTACAAAATTCTTGTTCTATAACGGATGGAATAGGGGGGTAACTGTTCCATATCATATTTATCTTGGACTTGCTATCAGCAAAGATGAAGGGAAAACCTTTGAAAAAATTTCTAAAGTACCAATACTAGATAGAAATATTCATGATCCGTGCATAACATCATCCCCATCCATATTGATTGAGAATGGAATCTGGCGGATGTGGTATAGTTCCGGCGGAAGATGGGAAGTAAAAAATGGTAAATTTAAGAACTACTATCAAATAAAATATGCTGAATCTAGGGACGGTGTAGATTGGGAGAGAAAGGGAGTAGTGTGCATACCATATAAGTCTAAAGATGAATATGCTATTGGTCGTCCTTGTGTTTTAAAAGAGGGTAGCAAATACAAGATGTGGTATTCATACAGTAGTGGAAGTTACAGAATTGGTTATGCGGAATCCAAGGATGGTGTAGTTTGGGAAAGAAAAGATGAAGAAGTAGGGATAGATGTCTCCGAGTCAGGCTGGGATTCCGAATCGATAGAATACCCTTTTGTTTTTATACATCAAGGTAAGAAATATTTGCTCTACAATGGCAATCAATTCGGTAAAGACGGTTTTGGTCTTGCAATAGAAACATCAATTTAAACATGCGAAGATGAGAATATTTATTGGACCAAATGAAATTGCCAATATCAACGCCATACTGGCAAGCGCCTTAAAAGAAAAAGAAATAAAAGTCACTGCTGTTAGATATAATATGTCACCATTTTTTGAGGGTATGAGATATGATGTAGCGCTTAATTTCCAAGGTTTAAATAAGTTACAGAAGATATTTAAGTATCTCTACCACTTTCCGAAATTTTTCCTCAAGCATGATGCCTTTATCTTCCTATTTGGAGCAAGTCTCCTCCCCTGCAATCTGGACATCCCCATTCTCAAGCTATTCCACAAGAAGACAGTAATGTGGTTCTTGGGTAGCGATATAAGACATTACGAGGCTGTGGAGGCAACCATTAGAAAAATGGGCATAAAATACCAGCTAAGTGAAGCTTATAGAGAGGAACCAAAAGCTCTCAAAAGAAAATTAAGAATGATACGCAGGGTGGAAAAGTATGTGGATTATATAATTTCTGAGCCATCATACTCTCAATTATTGACCAGAGACGATTTAGGGAAGGAGATGGCTAGCAAAATTTATATTCCACTGGATGTAGATAACATTAGATATAATAATGCCCCTAACCCGAGACCAGTGGTAGTCCACGCTCCAAGTAACGATGAAATCAAAGGGACTACTTATATTTTAAAGGCAGTAGAGCAGCTTAAAAAAGAAGGCTATGACTTTGACTTCCGCTTGTTTAGAAACATGAGTAATATTGAGGTACGGCGGACATTATCTGAGGCAGATATCGCTGTTGACCAATTATTCGCCGCAGGTCCTGGTATGTTTGCGCTTGAATCTATGGCGGCTGGGTGTGCCGTGTTAGGCGGCAATATCCCGGAGTTCGCTGGTTATCCCCGGGAGCTGCCTATTATTCATACCGACCCTGATAATATCTACCAGAACCTGAAAATGCTACTGGAAAACCCCGAGTTAAGGCGAGAGCTGGGGGAAAAGGGCAGGAAATATGTGGAGAAATACCACGACCACAGAAAGATAGCCGATGATTTTATCAGGCTTTTAGCTGGAAGTAAGTAAGGAAATATAACATAATGCAGCAAAAGATAGTAAATACTGTAAAGCATTCAGCTATTTATAGTGTTACCGCCGTTGTCAGCCCATTTATCAGTATATTTCTAATACCTGTCTACACCAGAATATTTTCCCCGGCCGCCTACGGTATTATGGCTGGCATAAACATGTTTACTCCTATCGTATCGACTCTTATAAATGCAGCCCCCCAGAACGCAATCGCCCGCTTTTATCTTGACTCCCAAGATACCAACGACAGGAAGCTTACTGCATCTGTCGGACTTTACCAGATAATCTTTGTAGCACTAGTTTTAATTTTACCTTTGACCTTGATCTTTCCTCAAGAGATATCAGAGCTGGTTCTAAAAGATAGCCAATACACCAAGTATTTTATTATCGCCTTAGCCACGATATTTTTCACTAGTTTCTTTAACTACGGGCAAGATATGATGAGATTTAACTTTCAATCTATTAGATATTCTGTTATCTCCATGGTGTATACCCTTACTGCAGTTGGTTTATCCATCCTACTGGTCGTGGTATTGAGAATGGATATAACCGGAGCCCTGACTGCCTCTCTTATTGCCTCGGCAATGTTTAGTTTTGTTATTATTTTAATGACCAGAAAATACTACTCATGGTCGTTTTCCACAACCAGGCTCAAGGAAATGTTAAAATATGGGCTCCCTCTTATTCCTGTGGGAATCTTGACTTATGCTCTAACCTACACCGACCGATATTTCCTGATTAATTATCGCGGTCTGGCTGATTTGGGGTTGTATTATGTTGGGCTCTCTCTAGCTAACGTTCCCGCGATTCTTTTCTCTGGCTTCCAGGTAGCCTGGGCACCTATCCTTTGGTCAACCTACAAGGATGAAGACGCCAAGCAGTTTTATTCCAAAATACTCGATTACTCCTTTGCCTTGGCTATTCTGGCTATCACGGCAGTCTCGGTATTCTCCCGAGAAATACTAGTAGTCATCACTACTACAGAATACCTGGATGCATATAAGGTGGTGCCTTGGCTGGCTTTTAGTCTGTTATTTACGACGGTCTTTTCCCTGTTTGTCCCGGGGGTAGGTATTGCTAAAAAAACAGTCCACCATATATGGCGTATTGCCGTGGTACTAGTATTAAACATTGCCTTGAATTTTTGGCTCGTTCCTATCTACGGAATGGTAGGGGCGGCTGTAGCTACCCTGATATCATCCGCTATTTCCTACATCATATATTTGATTATGTCGCAAAGATATTACCCTATGCGCTACAATTTTCTTAGTTATTTCGAGATAACCTCTGTTGCCGTAGTAATACTATTTCTATGGTATTACTTATTCCTGGATATAAGCTGGCATAACGTTTTAATCAAGCTAGGGTTGATGCTCCTGTTACTAATATCCCTTTTCGTTTTTAAAACGATTGGCAAGACGGAGCTTAGTTTTGTTAAACAGGTGACTGTTACATATTTTAAAAAACTTATGTCATCAAAAGTATTTCACTAGTTCAGAGATTGACCATTCCAGTTACAACGCAGAAAGGTGGTAGGACCCGATAAAGATAGCCGCGCGAAAGAAAGAAGTCTATCAGAGCACCATGAAATACATTAGTGAACAGAATGCCTGGGTTACCAGTGGGAAAGAGCTTATTGCCTGGTGGACGAAGCAACTGCCTGGGTTTCAAGGTGAATAACACCATATGACGAGAGACCAGGTCTCACTCCGAACGCAGGGCTTCAATGGGGTTAAGACGCGAGGCGTTCCAGGCAGGATAAAAACCAAAGAACAGGCCGATACCTACCGATACGGAAACAGACATAATAATTATACCAGGACTAATAACAGTCGTCATCTGCGCTACGCGAGAAACGACCTCCGAAACCACCCAGCCCAAAATAACGCCGATTAGACCGCCGGCGAATGTCAGCACGACTGCCTCAACGAGAAACTGGGTCCAGATATCCCGCTCCCTGGCACCTAATGCCTTGCGGATGCCTATCTCTCTGGTTCTCTCCAATACCGAGACCAGCATGATATTCATGACCCCGATACCCCCGACCAGCAGAGAAATAGCAGCGATAGCGCCCAGCAGCATCGTCAACGTGCCTTCTGTCGCGGAAACGGTGGCGACCAGCTCTGCCATCGAGCTAATGTTAAAATCATTATCAGCGGTGGTACTAAGTTGATGCCGGGTACGGAGCAGGCTAGTGATTTCATCGTTAACGGTGCTAGCATAGCTCTGGTCAGTTATCTCCAGCGATATAGATGATACTACATGCCCACCCGAAGCTGTCCGCGGCTGGGCTACCGTCTGCTGCATTGCTGTCAGCGGCACATAAACGGCATCATCAGGCGAACCGAATGTTTCCCCTTTGCTCTCCAGGACGCCGATGACCGTTATGATAATGTTGCCCATGCGCACCTGCTGTCCTATCGGGTCGACGTTGGCGAATAAGGTATCTTTTACATTAGAGCCAAGAATAGCGACTGTTTCCCCATTCTCATATTCAAAATCAGAAAAGAAGCGGCCATTGGCAATAGCAAGGTTATTGGCCGTCAGATACTCTGATGTTATTCCATTAACGTTACTATTCATATTATTGACGCCGACTACCAACTGGAGGGACTTGGAATAAGAAGGGGCTACAATCGCGATGTAAGGGAGTTGGCTGATGGCCTCGGCATCTTCCAGAGTCAGGGTAGAAGCACCGCCGGTAGCCCCCCTGATCCCGCCAAAGCTCATCACCGCTCCAGGGCGGATGGTGACAAGGTTGGCGCCAAGGCTCCCGATACGGTTGAGAATATCTGCTTCCGAACCGTTACCGATTGCCATGAGGACAATGACAGAGGTTACGCCGATAACGATGCCAAGCATGGTTAGAAAGCTGCGCAGCTTATGAGTGCTAATGCCTACCAGTACCGTAGACCAGACAACGGCTAAATAGTTGAACCACTTTTTCATACGTTTTCTTCCGCGATAACCTCGCCATCCTTGAGGTGAATTATGCGCTGGCAGTGATGGGCAATATTGGCATCATGGGTCACCACCAGCAAAGTGATGCCCCGCTCGGCATGCATAGAGGTAAGGATGGAAATTACCTCTTCGCCGGAGTGACTGTCCAGCTGGCCGGTAGGTTCATCTGCCAGAAACAGGGAGGGATTTTTTACCAGAGCCCGGGCAATAGCTACCCTTTGCTGTTCCCCTCCCGAAAGCTCGAGGGGGCGATGACTGACCCTATCAGCCAGGCCGACCTTGGCTAAAGCCTCTCTGGCGCGTTCATGGTTAACTCCGCCAGCATAAGTCATGCCCAGTTCCACGTTGGCTAGCGCCGTTAGCCGTGACAGCAGATTAAAGGTTTGGAAGATAAAGCCAATCTTCTGTCCCCTGATACCGGCTAGTTCCTCGCTACTAAGGCCGTTGACCTCATTATCCTCAAAATAGTAGCTGCCTGTTGTTGGCCTGTCCAGGCAGCCGATAAGATTGAGCAGAGTTGTTTTGCCAGACCCGGATGCGCCCATAATAGCCACCATTTCGCCCTTTTCGATATTCAGGGATACGCCTTTAAGCACCGTCAGTTCCCTTTTGCCCATGGGATAGATTTTGGTTATATTCTGTAAACGTATTAAAGAAGTACTACCTTCCAAAGAATAAACCTCCTGGGGCTCCTCCTGTTGTTGTCGTTTTTATAGTAGAGCTAGAACTCGTTTGGGACACCAGAACCTGATCGCCTTCATTGAGACCGCTGGTTATCTCGGTATACGTTGAGTTACTGATGCCGGTCTGCACCTGGCGGCTTTCCGCAACACCGTTAACCATAACCTGAACAGTAGTCTTCCCTCCCTGGCTAGTAATGGCCTGGGTTGGTACCAACAGCACGTTGGTGGCTTCTGCGGTGATGATGCTTACAGTGACCGTTAGTCCTTGGGCCAGCTGAACACTGCTTGTAGAGTTGGCAGATGTTGTTTTCTGCATCATTTGCTGCATCTGGCTAAGTTGTTCCTGTGATAGATTGCTGCTGGTAGGCATCTGCTCTGGAGGTCCCGACCCGTTAAAAGATGAACTACCCCCCAGAGGTCCGAATGAGCTATTAGCAGAAGAATTACTCATAGAAGGCACGTTGGTTGTCGATGTCTGTATAGAGGCATTCGATGATAGTTCGACTACAACTTCGTAATTCACTACGCTTGAGGAAATCGTGGCTGACGGGGCGATGAAGCTAACTGTCGCCGGGTAAGTCACCCCACTCACGGCTTCAACTTGCACTGTGGCTGAGCTTCCCAGCTTAATCTTCAGGATATTAAGCTCACTAACCATGACCGAGGCTTCAAATTTGTTGGGGTCCGCAATGGTCACCGCCACAGTCCCCTTATATATATCATCGCCACCAGCAACATTAACCTTAGTGATTAAACCGTTAAAAGGAGCTGTGACCTCCGGGCTTAAGCTCTTGGCATCGGCCAGGTTCTTGTTAGCTTGATCCAATGCCGTCTGGGCATCCCCCACGGCTGTGATAGCATCAACCAGTTTCGTGGCGGCATCATCGACAGCCGCTTGAGCATTCTGCATACCGTAAGTTTCTGCATTTTTCAGGTCTGTCAGGGCAGTATTATACTGCCCTTGAGCTAACTCCACCTGTAGCTGTTTAATTTCAATCTCTACTTCGTCGCTGCTTGATGCCTCGGCATCCTCCAGGGATAGCTGGGCATTTTGCAGGTTTATCTTGGCTTGGATGACGCTCAGCTGCTTGGAGATTATTGTATTATTAGCTGTCTGTATGCCTTGTTGCGCTACAACCAGACTTTGCTGTGCCTGGGTTACAGCACGTTTCTTGGCAGTCAGGCTACGTGTAGCGGTAGTTGCCTGGCTCGTCAATGTATCAATTTCGTCCTGCCATGCCGAAGTATCCAGACGTGATAGCACCTGGTCCTTTTTAACAGAATCGCCCGCCGTTACCAAGATTTCCGAAACAGTGCCGGCTATCTCGAATGGCAGGTCTACCGTCTGGGAAAACGCCAGATTGCCAACACCAGTGATTTGCGTAACCAGGTTGCCCCGCTGCACTTTCACCACCTCCCCGGCGGTTGTTGGCGTTGCGCCAGAACCACAGCCCACCGGGATAACAATAACAGCACTTAGTGTTAGTAGTATCAATGCTATCTTTAAAAGCTTCATCGTCGCCACCTTTTCCTTTTCATATATGATAACATCTGTATATTATACCGTACTTTGTATTATCAACGCTATTTATATTATAATGAGTGAGCATCATCACCCTTCCGCCAGACTATAGCAATAAATTGTTAAGAACTTATTAAAGCCTGCCTAGCCAGCTTATACATGAGGCGTATAAATAACTTAACAAGAAATTAATATTTTGTCCATATAATTAAGCGACATATGAAAATGCGGCATGTTGTCCTAATAGTGCTGGCGGAGTTGTGTGCTTTGCTAGCGCCCCTGCCGGTTCAGGCTGATGATGAGCATATCCTCGAGTGGGCACAGGTAGATAAGCCCGGTATATCCGGTAATATTGTGGTCACCCCATCTGAAGTCAACGAACTAGCCTTCGGGAGCGGGAGCGTTATCTATGCCCTTGATACCAGCGCCAATGCCACCAAATCTTCCAAAGTCTATAAATCAGTCAATGGGGGGTCGAGTTGGACAGATATAACCTCCTCACTAATTAGTGCTGGTGCCGTGTTACCCGCCACCAAGATTGCCGCTGCCCCGGATACAACAGGCTTGGTGGCTGTAGTGACTGATGACGGTACTGGAGTCTACCTATCAGCCAATGGGGGAGGTACCTGGACTAACCTAGGCGTTCCCGGTTTGGCGGGTAAAATCCAGGCTATTACTATCTCGAAGAAGTATAAGTATATCGAAACTAACACGTTAGTGAATGAGATTGCCATTGGCACGGCGGAGTGGGGTGATACTACAACTACAGGACAGGTATGGGTGTATCAGTATGGGATAACACTAACAACATGGCAAAATCAAAACCTGACAATCGACCCTGCCCACATTGGCGGCGAGGTATCGGCTATCGCTTATTCCCCCAGCTATTCAAGAGATAAAACAATAATTGTCGTCGCGTCTACCAGTGACAGTGATGTTGATGCTGGTCCCCCCGTGGACTACCGTAGCCAGACCTGGTTATGCCTCGGTTACCGGGATACAGATGTGGGGACGACCCAGTGGAACAATGCAGTTTTCACCGGTTATCCGGTGGCGATTGGTACGTTGCCATCCGGCGGCGATGGCACCGGCGTCTCCAGTATTTCCTCATCAATAGCCTTGCCCTCCAACTACTCCACCAGCAGTACCGCCCTAATGAAGCTCTTTGTGGGCTACAACCGAGACCCGGATACAGCCTTCGCTAACGATGTTTACCTAATTAATGACACAACAGTCCGCCGCCTCGACGCTAGTAATAGCGGTACCACCCCTCCTAGTGCTATCAATATCAGCAGCATTGCTTATTACGGTACAACAACTTCCGGTAAACTCCTCGCCGGCGATGAGAATCCGTTTACTTCATTTAATGTCCAGGTGCGGCGGACGGCCAACCCTTTTGATGTATTTCCAACCTGGGTCCTTGCCTCGCTACCCCCCTCGGGCCCAGGCAATTCCAAGGTAAGCTGGAGTTCTGACGGTAATTCGGCTTACTGCGGCACCGGTCAGTTACCCGGTGTCGGCTTGGACGAAAGCGCCTTCTCTATAAGCACCGATGGCGGTGATAACTGGCAGCAGATAAGCCTAATCGACACTATATTGAAGCTCGCTGATATCGCCGTCACCCCTGACTCAAAAACCCTGTTTCTGACATCTTATAGCGCCTTCGGCCCTGAAGGCGTCTGGCGGAGTACCCTTATTGAGGAGGGAATAGGCGTGTACTGGTCACGGCAGCTGAACATGAACACTAACTCCCAGAGGATTATCTTGAGATTAAGCCCCAACTATACTTCAGACTACACTATTTACGCCTTTGAACCCGGAGGCGAGCTTTTATACATTTCCCACGACCGGGGTAACTCATGGAAGCGGCGTCTTACCCTCGGTGCGACGATTGATGGTGTAGCGGCTGATGCAGACACCTTCTATGTCGCCTTACCTGGAGGTTACGTCAGGCGGGCCACTAACGACGGCTTGATTTGGGGTAAATTGGTTTTCACCGGAGTGGATGACATCAACATGTTGACTATCACCTCAAATGGCACCATCCTCGTCGGCGGCAGAAAGGGAGATGTTGCCTATTCCAACGACGGCGGCGCTAGCTTTACCTTGATAAACGAGACTATCGGCACCGGAGATGTCCAGGTGGTGGGGGACGTTAATTACCAGGATAATGGTATTATCTATGCCAGTACCAATGCCTCTGATAGCGGTATCTGGCGCTGGCGGATGGGGATTTCCACTTATTGGGAGCAGATTGATAAGTCTATTACTGACCTGGGGACGGGGCAGCGTATCGGCGGCCTGACTACCGGACCCGAAGGCACACTCTACGCTTTAAGAGCGGAGCCAGCGGGCGGGATAAGCCGGTCACTGAACCCGGCTGCCCTGGATAATATTGAGTTTGATATCACCAACAAGGAATTGCCGGCAGATGTCGCCTTCGACTCCTCGGCGATTTTCCCCCATACCCTCCCTTATCTCAAGGTCTCCACCAACGCCACAGAAAACGAGATATGGTCTATTGATACCGCCCATGACACTGTTTATCGCTTCGAAGACACTCTGGCGACCAACTTCCCGACGTTAGTTTCACCGGTGAATATGTACGAGGACATGGTAAACTCAGTAACCGGCCGGGCCGCCGACATTGCTTTTAGCTGGAATGCGCCTTCCCTGAAGGTTACCAACTACGAAATTGGCATCTACACCGATGCTGCCTGTACTATTCCCGCCCAGCTATGTTTTGTTGCGAGTCTTTACCCGAACATACCCAATATATCCGTGGTCATCGGCCCGTATCAGTCAGCCACAAGTAACCAGTGCCTTGAGTATGTTCCTGGCGCCACCTACTACTGGCGGGTGAGGACAATCGGGCCCTTGAGAAGCCCCTGGTCCGAGGTACACGGCTTCGCGATAGCGCCGTTACATGAACTGGTCATCAACTTGCTGTCACCACTCAACGGAGCTGCCGATGTCAGCCAAACACCGGCCTTCTCCTGGGATCCGGCAATCGGAGTTACTGACTATCAGCTGGCCCTGGCCGATGATGCCAGCTTCACCTCACCGATAGTGTCTGCCAGCATCAACAATACCGGTTTTGCCTTGACCCAAAAGCTTGCAGGCGGTAAGACCTATTTCTGGAAAGTCAGGGCAATATCACCAGTCGGGAGTGATTGGTCAACTATCGCCAATTTTACCATTAAAGATACGTCAACCGAATCCTCACTACCACCAGTCGCTATTCAGACAACAACATCGGTCACCACGGTCACCCTTACGGCGCCAGCGCCAACCCAGGTGATAGTCGCGCCATCACTCCCACCGTCAAGCACGCCTGTTACTATTTGGGTCATCATCGGCATTGGCAGCATCCTGGCGATGGGTATAATCATACTGATATTAAGAACCGCCAGATAGACTGGATGTTTCTCTAAGGTATTTCCATTTGTTATTTGAACGATTTGTCAAATACAACCATTGCGATTTAAAATGAATTAAGGATAAAGAAAGAATGAAGCTAGATAGACTATTGTTTAAAGACTTGGGAGCCAATTTAAAGCATGGGTTCCAGTTAATCAGGATACTGAACTTCGATCGGAATTGTAATGTCGGTCCGATTAGAGCTGAAATATCACCGACGTCGGCCTGCAGCTTCCAATGTTGTTTTTGTGATACTCATTCCTATCTAAAACCATGTTCAGTTAAAATTACAACGATGAGCGATGATGTCCTTCATAACCTCATCAGTGACCTGAAAAAATTACACGTTAAAGAGCTGCTTTTTTCCGGTAACGGCGAACCACTCTTATGCAGAACTTTGATAAAAGAGATAAAACAATTCGGTAGATACTTTAAAATTGAGATTTTATCGAATGGCAGCACGCTAAATTTGATTGATAAAGAGCTTTTCCATAATCTCGCCTACCTCACGATAAGCCTCAACTCGGGCAACGGAGCCAGCCACAAAGTTACACATGGCTATAAAGGTCAAAATAGATTTTCCGAGATTATAACGCAGATAGAAAGAATCTTAGAGTTTGACCACGCAAGCGATAAGATAAAACTTAATTACGTTATCACCACTGATAATTACAGCGAGCTCGATGCTTTTTTTGAGAAAGCCATCAAGTGGAACGTGAGTTTTATGGCGCGCCCCGTGGATATTGGCTTTCCCGGGTTGAAATCAAAGGAACTAAACGAAAAAATGTTGCGCGATTTAGGCAAAAAAACTCAAGAGTATCTTAGAACAAGAAAATTAACCCATAAGCTAGCCCTGTCTTTTCAGCTTGTTGAACGAGCCTGCAATTTAGCCCTAGATGAGTTATCAAACCAAAAATCGAATAGACCAAGTCATCTATATCCATGTTATTTGAGTTTCATTCAGCCCTACATTGATAGCAACGGTGATGTTTTGCTATGCAGCTCGGGCAGCGAAAAACCTCTTGGCAATATCAACCGGCAAAATTTCCTATCTATTTGGAAAAACAAAGAGAGTTTAGCGATGCGGCTTTTATGCACCCAGATGGACAAAACAAAAAAACCTGTTCTTCCGGCGTGCATCGGCTGTGCTAACGTTCTCTACCATTCAACGGCATTTCATGGGATATATTCTAAAATCCCCCTGCTGCCGAAACGACTAGCGGCGAGAGTCAAAGTATAGAAAATTCTTATACTATACTAGATTGCCACAGTGTTATCCGCCCAAGTTTACTATCTGGACATTATCCGGTAGCTCAAACGTCGAATCAGATATATCGGTAAAATCGAAGTTCTTCCATTCTACCGTCGTCGTAACGCCACTGGCAGAGCTCTCCATTCTTAATGGAAATCCTGTGTCGTTCGATATCCAGGTTTTTACGCTTGCCTGTTCGTAGGCGTAGGTATATTCGATAACCGTACAGGTTTCCCCGTCGATAGTTTCCGTTCCGACTATTTTCGGACTATATTCCAGCATGGTGCTGGGGTTCTCGGGAGCCTGGGTGGCATCGAAATTCTCACTTGAAGCTATTTTCTGCTGCAGGGAATACAAATACATGGTCTGGTCTTCGAAATTTATCAATAACACTAAGCCCGAACTTGGCTGCTCTATCCTAAACTTTTTGTTCTTTATCCAATATTTTACGGTGTTTATCGTCGTTAGGCCGGTAACTGTAGTTATCATGTCATACTTAACTGTTGGATAATTAGCCGCCTGGCCCAGGATTTCACTTAAAGGAATACCGGTATTAGTAGGAGTTGTTTCGGGAGGAGTGGTGGTTGTTATGGTGGGAGAGGTGGTTGTTACTGTGGGAGAGGTGGTTGTTCCAGTGGGAGTGGTGGTTGTGCCAGCGGGAGAGGTGGTCGTTGTACCACCATCGCCTCCGCCGCAGCCTGCTAACAAGACGGCTATCAGTAAAATAGCCAGAAACGCGAAGATTACAGTATGTTTCTTCATGTTACACCCCCTCAATGAGTCTGTCTTTAAATTGTAGCATATTTTTCTTTAACGCAATGCCTCACCTGTGTTAGAATACTGAATCTATGGAATACAAAAAAGCCGTACCCATTTTAAAAAGCCTGATAGATAAGCACCCGCTCAACGCCGAAGAAAAAGAGGCGGTGATGACTGCTATCGGCGTTCTTGTTTGGGGTTCGCTGGCTAAAAGCAAAGCCAGAGCGCAAAAGGAAAAAAGAGATAAGAGAACTGAATGGTAAACTGGAGTTAAAGAGTATTAAAGGGGAGAGTAATAATGTTCCCCTTTTTTATTTAACATCAGCCCATTTGACAAGCAGTCCAAAGTAGAATACTATACTTAGGATACTATTTTGCGTAGGTAAAACGGGCATTACTTGAATTTCCAAACGCAATGTAAATTATCCATCCATATGTGTTACGCAATAGCACTTTTTTTATCTGGCTGAATAATGAAAGGGGGCAAAAATGATTGAAAAAGAGAAGCTGGTGAAAATAGCCGGGGCCAGCAACGTAATTTATAATCAGGCGACTTTGGAAGGATACTCCAAAGACATAAGCTTCGTTAATGCTATAAGGCCGGCATGCGTGGTCAAGCCAACCAGTACCGAAGCCGTGCAAAAGCTGGTGAAACTGGCTAACGAGACATTTACGCCGCTCGTCCCCGTGAGCTCCGGTCCGCCCCATTTCCGCGGCGATACCGTCCCCGGCATCGGCGGAGCGGTAATCGTGGATTTAGGCAAGATGAAAAAAATCATCAACGTCGACCGGGCGCGCCGCGTCGCCATGGTCGAGCCGGGCGTGACCTTCGGCGAGCTTATAGCGGCAGCGGCAAAGGAGGGAATCCGACTCAACCTGCCACTGCTGCCCAGAAAGTCGAAGACGGTTATCGGTAGTCTGCTCGAGCGAGAGCCGGTTATTATGCCCAAGTACCAATGGGATATCTCTGACCCGCTGGCTTGTGTCGATGTCATCTTCGGCTCCGGCGATGAGTTCCGCACCGGTCAAGCGGCGGGACCAGGCACGGTCGAGGAGCAGTGGAAGGTGGGGGGCGTACAAAAAGCGCCGTACGGACCTGGTGTAGCTTCCTGGCACCGGATTATCCAGGGGGCGCAGGGGACGATGGGCATTGTCACCTGGGCATCGATGCGGTGCGAGCTGGTGCCCAGCCTCGAGGAGCCTTTCGTGGTTGGCTCTGCCAACGTCGCTACGCTGCTCGAGCTCGCAGCCTGGCTGGTAAGACTAAGAATCGCCAACGAATGCTTTATCCTCAATAACACCAACCTGGCGGCTATCTTCGCCAAGAAATGGCCCAAAGACTATCAGAATCTTAAAGACGCCTTACCCCCCTGGATTCTCTTCTATAATGTCGCCGGCTATGAGTATTTCCCGGAGGAAAGAATCAGCTCTTATATAAAAGACATCACCGACATTACGAAGCGATTAGGTCTTGAGGCGGTAAAAGCCATCGGCGGAGTCTCGGCTAATGAAATACTTAAAACCGTCCAGCAGCCTTGCGAGGAGCCTTACTGGAAGCTCCGCTACAAGGGCGCTTGCGAGGACGTTTTCTTTTTGACCATCAACGATAAACTCGAGCGACAAATCGGGGCGATGTTTGACGTGGTGAAAAAAGTCGGCTATCCCTCCTCGGATGTGGGCGTTTACATCCAACCGATTGTCCAGGGGACGGGTGTTCATTGCGAGTTTAATCTTTTCTACGACCCCGCTAATGCCAGCGAAGTAAAACGGGTGAAAGACCTCGCCGCTTCAGCCGTCAAGGCTCTCATGGCTCAAGGCGCTTTCTTCTCCCGACCTTATGGCGAAAGCGCGGGAACGATTATCAATCGAGATGCAGCTACGGTTGCCGTCTTGAATAAGCTCAAGAAGATGTTCGACCCCAACCATGTGATGAATCCCGGGAAGGTGTGCTTTTAGCCATGAATATTACGTTGAATAAATTCAGGAAGGAGCGAACATGGGACTAGAACAATATAAAGGCGATATGGAGATGTGCTGCCGATGTTCGACCTGTAAATTCATACCGATGCAAAAAATCAAGGGCATCGAATATTCGTATGTATGTCCCAGCATTGCCAGATATAATTTCCACGCTTACTCCGCCGGCGGGAGGATGAATATCGGAGCCGCGGCGCTGAAGAACGGCATGAACTATACTCCTAAACTCCTCGACATCGTTTACAATTGCCAGATGTGCGGCGCCTGCGGCGTCTCCTGCAACTATGCCATGGACATGGAGGTTCTCGAGCCCATCAGTGAGTTTAGAATCAAGTGCAACGAGGACGGCAAGACCAACCCTGCTTTGGATAAGGTCATCGCCGGGCTCAAGAAAACCGGTTCCATGGTGACCCCCAAGGGCAAGCGCGGCGCTTGGGCGACTGGTCTTAAGCTAAAGGACGCCGCCAAAGAGAAGGTGGACGTCCTCTATCACGTGGGCTGCCTCACGAGCTTCGATAAGGATAGCCAGAAGCTCGCCAAAGCCATCGCCAGGATACTCCAGCAGGCAGGCGTCAATTTCGGCATTGCCGGCGACGTCGAGACCTGCTGCGGTGGCCGCGCCTACCAGATGGGCTATAAAGATGCGTTCCTGGCCCAGGCTAAAAAGAATATGGCGCTGATTAAGAAAGCCGGCGTGAAAACGCTGGTTACCGGCTGCGCTGACGGCTATCAGGCTTTCAAGGTGCTCTACGATAAATTCGACCTCAAGGGCAATTTGGAAGTGCTGCATATCTCGGAATACATCGACCGCCTTATTAAAGCCAAAAAACTAACGCTGAAGAAAAAGATCAACCTGAACGTAACCTACCATGACCCCTGCCGACTCGGCAGGCTGGGCGAGCCGTGGATACACTGGCAAGGCAAAAAGATACCGGGCGATAGGTTCGTCTTCGACCCGCCGAAGGAATATCGGCGCGGTACCAAAGGCATCTACGAACCGCCCCGGGATATTCTCAAGAGCATACCTGGCATCAAACTAACCGAGATGACCAGAATAAAAGAATATTCCTGGTGTTGCGGGGCCGGCGGCGGTGTCAACGAATCAAATCCCGGGTTCGCCACCTGGACTGCCCGGAAGAGAATCGAGGAAGCCGTATCCACCGGCGCCGAGGCGCTGGTTACCGCCTGTCCCTGGTGCGAAAAGACCTTTAACGAAGCCATCAAGGCAAGCGGCAGCAGCCTTAAGGTTTATGATATCATCGAACTCGTCGAGAAGGCGATATAGGAAAGGGGGTAATGAACATGGCTTTAAGTAAAGAACAATATCAAGCATTCCAAGATGTGGTAGGAGCCGAGAATATCTGTGACGACCCGGCGATTATGCCGGCATATTACAATACAGAGTTCGCCGCGGTAATGCTTCCTAAGGACACTGCGGAAGTACAGGCTTGTGTTAAGCTCTGCAATAAATTCAAGCTGATGTTCCGGCCTATCTGCACCGGCTGGTCCGGGATGTTCCCCAAAGGCATTATCCTGCTGGATCTACGCCGGATGAACCATATCATTGAAATTAACGAAAAAAATATGTACGCCGTGGTCGAGCCTTACGTCATCTCGGCAGAGTTACAAGCCGAGCTGATGAAAAGGGGCTTGAATTTCTGCATCAAGGGCGCCGGTACCAACTGCGCGGCGATGCTACGCGGTCACGGGCACATGGACCAGACCACCAGCGGCGACGACCGCAACCACCTGGCGATAGAATGGGTCACGCCGGAAGGAGACATCGTCCGGACGGGCGCACTTGGCTCTTCCGACGAATGGTTCTGCGGCGACGGACCGGGGCCTTCGTTGCGGGCTATCCTCACCAGCGCCGTGCCGCCGGGCGTAACACCGGGCGTATTCACCAAAGCCGCGATAAAGCTTTATCACTGGCCCGGCCCTTCACAGTTCCCGATTGTAGGGCATTCGCCGAAATACACCCTTAGTGAAATACCGCCGAATATGATGGCGCGTTATTACAGCTTCCCGTCCGTCGAGAAGATGTGGAATGCTGAAATTAAGCTCGGTGAAGCTGAAGTTTGCTACGAGCTGATGGGCTTTAACGCTGCCATGGTTGCCTGCAACATCACCACCTGCAACGAAGAAGAGGAAGAGGTCTTCGCCAAAATGAGTAAAGAAGTGCAGGGCCCCGGTTTCTTCGTCATCATTGGCGGCAACTCGGTGGACGACTTTGAATATAAGAAAAAGGTGCTCAATAAAATCGTTAAAGACAACGACGGCAAGTCGTTAAAATCGGTAGAAGACCCGGAGATTGAAGGCATCCTGCTGTGCCAATGCACCAGAATCTCGGCATCCATCAGAGAGACCTTCCGCGCCGGCGGCGCCTTCAACTCCATTCCCATCATGGGCCAGCGAGACCTGACGATTAAATGGGCTATCGGTGCCGGTAAAGCCAAAGAGCCTTTGATTAAAAAGGGCTTAATCGTGGATGACGGCGGGGCTTTCTTCGGGTGGGGCGTCGAGCAGGGGCATCTGGGCAAGACGGAAATCTTCTGCAAATTCGACCCCCAGAACGCCGTCGCCAAGAAAGCCGTTGAGGATTGGCAGAAAGAGCAGACGGCGCGGGCTTTTAAGGAGCGCTACTTCGCCAGCACGATGGGGCCGCAAGATGAAATCGGGCCGGCTTTATCCAACTATCATATCTGGTGGCGTAAGCTGGTACGTGCCATCGACCCCAATGGCGTATCGCCGGAGGGCGGCGCGCTAGTCTAACTGTCCTGCTTCTTTGCTATCTTAAAAGGGGGGAGTAATAACACTCCCCCCTTATTATTTGCTAGAATATTAATAGAGCGTTTTTATGAAAAAAATTGAGGTATACGGCACGTCATGGTGTCCCGATTGCTCGAGGGCCAGACAGATATTCAACCAACACAATATCACTTACATCTGGCATGATATTGAGCAGAATAAAAAGGCTGGCGCCTTCGTCGAGAAGGTGAACGACGGTTTTCAGAGCGTGCCGACGATTGTCTTCCCCGATGGTTCGTTTATGGTGGAGCCAAGCAACGCTACGCTGGAGAAGAAACTCCACGAAGCGGGCTTTGTTTAATAAAATCAATGCATGTTTAAGTTTGCAAATTATTTAAATTCGCATACTCCAGCCAAACTTCGGGTAATCTATTTACCAAAAATTGATATAGTTTGATAAACTTTTCAGCCTCATTTTTTATATATTCCTCAATTACCGAATAATCCTTTTGATCATACTTTTCCAATACAACAGAACCTAAAGATTCTTTTCCAGCGAATTTATCAAGATTACACCCTTTAAAAGAACCTTTATTACATAAAAACAATACATGTTGCATATCAATATATGGGTGATCAAAAAATTGTGTTGCTCTAACTTCAATACCATACTTTTTTAAACGGTAAATTAAGCTGATAAAATCAAATCCACTAAGATTAAATCCAATTGGTATAAAACTCCACCTATCACTAGGATTATATAATTCAATAAATCGTTTCAATATGCCTTTTTCGGATAGCTCCCATGATTTTAATATATTTAGTCCATCTTTTATTTCGCCTGTTCTACTGTCAATGTGTTGGTAAGTAATAGCAATTATTTCATCGTTATTTAAGTCAGGTTTTGGCGTTTTTGAATAAGTTTCAATATCAAAATAATAGTCCGACATTTTTAATTTACCTTCCCTTTTTCTTATTCCAGTAAATACACATTGTAGCACTATTATACAAAAATAAGTAGATATACCTAAATACTTTTTTGTAAGTAAGTAGAAGTACTATTGACAAGATTTGCTTTAGGTGCTAAACTATTAAGTAACTAAAGCATAAACAGCTTCATTTATAAGTAAAATTCCCAAAATGTATTTTTAAATATACAAACATGGACAAAATTAGACAAGACCTGCTGCAAACCGCTATTTACCGCATGATGTCGATAATGCGACACATGCGCCACCCCGGACTGCCGCTGGAGCATGTATTAAGTCCGCCCCAGGCGCACCTGTTTTTCACAATCGCGGGGAAAAAGGAGGCGGGGATATCCGTTAAGGATCTGGCGGAGCTTTCCCATATCACGCCGGGCGCGGTAACCCAGTTCGTGGATGCGTTGGTGGAGAGGGGGATGGTAATGCGGGAGGGCGACCCTAACGACAGGCGCATCGTTAGGCTGAAGCTAACAGCCGAGGCGAAAAGTCATTTTGAAAAAATGCGCAAGCAACACCTGGATTCGATGATAGAAATATTCGAAGCTCTTACCAATGATGAAATAAAACAACTGATAGTGCTTTTCACCAAGATGGATACCGAACACGACATGAAAGACAAATTCGATGTTAAAACTGATTAGACACCTCAAACCTTTTATCTGGTCGCTGGTGGCAATTTTCGCCCTACTTTTTATCCAGGCTAACGCCGACCTAGCGTTGCCGGGGTATATGGCAAATATCGTAAACATCGGCATCCAGAACAGCGGTATTGAAAACTCCGTACCGGAGGCGGTACGCTCCAGCGAATTCGATAAGCTGGCTTTATTTATGAGTCCCGAAAACAAAATCGAAGCCATCAATGATTATCGCAAGCTGGACAAGCCAACGCTTTCGGAAGACGAATATAACTCTTACGTCGAGACATATCCCGCCCTCGCTAACGAGGCGATTTATATACTCAACACGAGTGATAAAGCGGAAATTACAAAGCTGGATAGCATTTTCGGTAAGTCGGAGTTAATCGTGTCTATGATAGAACAAAAGGGCGCGGCCATTTTTGAGGGCACGGGAATTACCGTGCCGGAAGGAACCGACCCCTTTACCGTAATCGCCAAGATGACGCCGGAACAAACCGCGGGTATGGCAAGCACAGCTAACACGAGTCTTGCCGCCCTGCCGGCCAGTGCCATCTCGCAGATTTCGGTAGTCTACCTTACTAAAGAATACCAAATCATCGGTTTAGACTTCGTTGGCATACAGACCAGATACATCCTGCGGGTGGGGAGCATAATGCTCCTAATTACATTGCTGGGGGCAGCTTGTTCCGTAGCAGTAGGGTTCCTGGCGGCACGGGTGGCCGCCGGTCTGGCGAGGAATTTAAGAAAGCAGATATTCGAAAGAGTCGAGAATTTTTCCAATACCGAGTTCGATAAATTTTCTACCGCATCGCTCATCACAAGGTCGACCAACGATATCACGCAGGTGCAAATGCTGCTGGTGATGCTTTTTAGAATCGTTTTTTACGCGCCGATACTGGGCATCGGCGGCGTTATTAAAGTTATCGGCAGCGAAGCGTCGATGGCCTGGATTATCGCCGCGGCGGTCATGGCGATACTGACGATGATCGGCGTCATGCTTATCATCGCGGTGCCCAAGTTCAAGATTGTGCAAAAACTTATAGACAAAGTAAATCTTGTGATGCGTGAAATCCTTTCCGGCTTGATGGTTATCCGTGCGTTTAACACGCAAAAGCACGAGGAAAAGAAGTTCGATATCGCCAATCAAGACCTCACCAAGGTTAACCTCTTTATCAACCGCGTCATCGTCCTGCTAATGCCGGTGATGATGCTTATCATGAACGTCGTGACGATTACAATAGTATGGGTAGGCGCGCACCAGGTGGACGCTGGCAACGTGCAGGTGGGCGATATGATAGCTTTCATGCAATACACCATGCAGATAATCATGTCCTTCCTGATGGTATCCATGGTGTTCATCATGCTGCCGCGTGCTATCGTTTCCGCACAGCGTATTAACGAGGTGCTGGATACCGAACTAGTGATTAAGGACCCGAAAGAACCGAGGAAATTCAACGGCAATATTAAGGGGCAGGTGGAGTTTAAAAACGTCTCTTTCCGCTATCCGAACGCCGAAGATGATTTGCTGAAAAATATCACCTTTACCATGCAGCCGGGACAGACGACGGCGGTAATCGGGAGCACCGGCAGCGGCAAATCGACGCTGATTAACCTTATCCCGCGCTTTTACGATATTAGCGGCGGGAGCATCCTCGTCGACGGCATTGATGTGCGTCAAGTAACGCAGCATGACCTGCGGGAAAAAATCGGGTACGTGGCGCAAAAAACGCTGCTGTTTTCCGGCACTATCGCCAGCAATATTCGGTACGCTAACGAAAACGCCTCCGATAAAGACCTGGAGAAATTCGCGGCAACGGCGCAAGCCCTGGATTTCATCAAGGATAGCGAGAAGGGTCTAAAGACCGTGGTGGCGCAGGGCGGCGCCAACTTATCCGGCGGTCAGAAACAGCGACTATCGATAGCCAGAGCGTTAGCCAAACAGCCAGAGGTTTATATCTTCGATGATAGTTTTTCATCGCTGGATTACACCACCGATGCGGCGCTTAGAAGAGCGCTGCGTACGGAAACCAATAATGCCACGGTGCTGATTGTGACACAGAGAATAAGCACCATCATCGGCTCCGACCAGATTGTAGTGCTGGACCATGGTGAAATCGTCGGCATCGGCAAACATAAAGAGCTCCTGGAGAGCTGCGAGGTTTACCGCGAAATCGCCCAATCCCAGCTGACCAAGGAGGAACTGGCTCAATGAAGCTTCCGTATAATTTCATGCCGATGGGGGGCGGACCGCCTCCGGGCGCGCCCCCGGGTGGGCCTTTACGTGGGCCATTGGGTGGCAGAGGTCCTATGGGCGGACGCGGCTCGATGATAGCAGGAGAAAAGGCTAAGAACTTCAAGAGCACCATGGCTACTCTTGTGAAGTATCTAAAGCCTTATCGCTACGCAATTATCCTGACGCTGTTTCTCTCTATAGCAGGCACGGTTTTTGCTATCATAGGACCTAAGATTATAGGCGACGCCACGAGCGTGCTCTTCCAGGGCGCCGTGGCGAAGATGACCGGCGTGCCGGGCGCCGCCATTGATTTCGCTTACATCGGAAGAACCGCGATACTCTTGCTTGGACTTTATCTTGCCAGCACAGGATTCAACTATTTGCAGGGCTGGGTGATGTCCGGCATCGCCATGAAACTCACCTATATGCTCCGGAAGAACATCGCCGAAAAGGTGAACCGTCTGCCTTTAAAATACTTCGATAAAAAGACTCACGGCGAGGTATTAAGCCATGTAACCAATGATGTAGATACGATAGGCAGTACCTTAAGCACGAATCTTTCACAGATAGTCACTTCTATCACGTCCATCATCGGCTTCCTGGTGATGATGCTCTGGATAAGTTGGGCGATGACGCTGGTAGCGCTGGTAATAATACCTATTGCGCTGATATTGATCACCTTTATCTTGAGCAAATCGCAAAAATATTACAAAAAGAATCAGGATTACTTGGGGCACGTTAACGGGCACATCGAGGAGATGTTTGGCGGCCATCACGTAATGAAGGCTTATAACGGCGAGGAAAAGTCGATTAAGCAGTTCGATGGGTTGAACAACGAGCTTTATGACGCGGGATGGAAATCGCAGTTTTTAGGGACGGCGATGATGCCGGTGATGACCTTGGTGGGGAACCTGGGGTATATCGGGGTGGCTATCATGGGCGGTTACCTGACGGTGAGAAAAATTATCCAGGTGGGCGATATCGTCGCTTTCATCTCTTACGTCAGGCAGTTTACACAGACCATTTCCCAGACATCTAATATCGCCAACCTACTACAGTCCACCGCCGCAGCGGCCGAGCGGGTTTTCAATTTCCTCGACGAGGATGAGGAGATACCCGACCCTGCCGATGCAGTAAAACTGGAAAAGGTATCCGGCCACGTAACGTTCGACAAGGTGCACTTTGGATACGACCCGGAGAAAATCATCATCAACGATTTCTCGGCGGATATCAAAGCCGGACAAAAAGTGGCTATCGTGGGTCCCACCGGCGCCGGCAAGACGACGCTCGTGAAGCTCCTGATGCGTTTTTATGATGTTAACAGCGGCGGCATCTCTGTGGACGGCGTAGACATCCGGAAGATGAGGCGTGAAGATTTGCGGAGCATGTTCGGGATGGTCTTGCAGGATACCTGGCTTTTCAACGGCACCATCAAAGAAAACATCAGGTACGGCAATTTCAAAGCGACGGACGAAGAGGTTAAAGCGGCGGCCAAAATGGCTTACGTTGACGCCTTTGTGCATGTGTTGCCGCACGGCTACGACATGGAGCTGAACGAGGAAACCAGCAACATCTCCCAGGGGCAAAAACAGCTGGTAACCATCGCGCGGGCATTCCTCGCCGACCCCAAGATATTGATACTGGATGAGGCTACCAGCTCCGTGGATACGAGGACGGAAATATTGATACAGAAAGCCATGGTGCAGCTAACGAAAGACCGCACCGCCTTTGTTATTGCGCACCGGCTATCCACCATCCGCAACGCCGACATAATACTGGTGGTGAGGGATGGGGATATCGTAGAGCAAGGCACGCACGAGGAGCTGCTGGAGGCTAACGGTTTCTACGCCTCGCTTTATTACAGTCAGTTCGAGACGGCGGTAGCGGAAGCTTAAAGGGTAAGGTGAAATAACCAAGATACAAGATACAATAATCAAATAAAAAGCCAAAGCCATAGCGTAAAAGTAATAAGTTTTACCTGTGGTTACTAAAGTAAAATCCCCCTTGGTCCCCCTTTTTCAAAGGGGGATACTTTTTTCTTCTCCTGTTTTTTCAACATAAAATATGGGATAATAGGTTGAATATTTTCTGGAGGTATTCAATGAAGGTTTTAGCGATTGTGGGCAGTCCCCACGCCAGCGGTAACACCAGCTATCTGGTGGATGAGGCGCTTAAGGAGGTTGCCGCCCAGGGCATCGATACCGAGAAAATCGTGCTGGGACAGTGCGTGGTAAACCCCTGCCTGGGGCATAAAGAATGCGGTACTTTTAAGGTATGTAAAATAAAGGACGATGCGCCGGGCATCATCGAGAAATTTAACGAAGCCGACGGCGTAATCCTGGCCAGTCCAGTCTATTTCTACGATGTTTCCGCGCAGATGAAGGCGTTTATCGACCGTAACTTTTTCACTTTTACGCATGAAGGCAAGAGGAAAGCCAAATATGCGGGATTGATAGCGATTGGCGGAGGGGGCGGGGCGGATGAGACCATCGCTACCTTAAAGAGATTCGTAGGGCTGCCGGAGGATAGCTGCTTTATCGTTTCCGGATATGTGGGTCAGGATAAAGCGAAGGATAAACCGGCTCTGGTAAAAAAAGCTCAAGACATGGGCAAGAAGCTGGCAGCGAAGCTAAAGGGGAAGTAAGGGATAAATAGTAAATGTGGCTGGATTCCCGAGCGGTTCGGGAATGACTTTGATGTAATTTCCCTTGACCTTATTCACCGTCTCTGTTATGCTTTGGGCGAAAAACGTACATTCTAGAAAGGAGTCCACTATGGTAGTCAAGAAAGAGTATGCCCACCTGGTAAAACCCATGCTTATTAAAGACCCGCCTAAGGGTCTCTACCCGGAAGAACGTATTTGGATGGAAGCCAAAGACCTTGAGGGATTCAACGCCCACTTTTCCTTCGGATTTATTAAGAAACCGACCGCATTTTTCCATCCGCTAGAAGGCGCGATTGTCCACCCCTTTGACGAATTATTAGTCTTTGAAGGGACAGATTCTTCCGGCAGCATCCTCAAGCTGAATGCCGAGGTATCTGTAGAACTCGGCGAGGAGCGTGAGGAACATATATTTAACGAGCCTACGGTCGTGCTGATTCCCAAAGGCATGCCGCACGGCGGGGTAAAAGTTAGAAAGCTGAATAAACCAATCGCACACTATACTATCGGGCTGGCTCCAGCCTATAGCGCTTCCCCGGCTAAAGTAAACGCGTCGACCTCAAAAGGCTCTAAATACCAGAAATATATCAAGAAGATGATTACCGCCGTCTTACCTCCCCCTCCGGACGCTGACGGGCGAATGCCGCAGGTCATCGGCAAGGACGGCATTATGCGCCCGGCTAAGTTCGGGGTCGGCCCCGGCAACGGCGACCAGATTGTATGGCTTTATGGGCCGGACCTGGAAGGATTCAACGCCAATTTTACGTGGGGCTTTTACAGTCAAAACGGCAAGTGGCACCGCGGCGGCGAATCTCACTATCATCCCGAGGCGGAAATCTTATGTTTCGTGGGGCTGGACACCAATAGACTGGATTATCTTGGCGCGGAGCTGGAATTGGGCTTAGGCAAGGACTACGAACGGCACATCTTCAATACGTCCACCGTGGTGGTTTGCCCCGGCGGATTCCCGCACCTGCCGCTAATTACGCGCTGGGTGGATAAGCCTTATGGGTTCTTCGTGATATGCCTTAGCGGCGAGCATGCTTCGCCTTGGGTTGAGACATAAACGAAATAGCAAAACACGTCATTCTCGGGCTTGACCCGAGAATCCAAACACTACCTTTATCCCCTCCTCTGGATTCCAGCCTTCGCTGGAATGACAGGGGAAAGGGGGATTCCCGCTGGAGTTTACCCCGTACTCCGATACAGGGCGGGAATGACGATTAAAGATATGAAATACCGCAAATTCGGCAGGCTGGACTGGCAGGTTTCGGCGCTGGGGTTCGGTCTGGAACAATTGACGGAAAATGATGACGAAGCCGTAAAGATGGTGCGCTACGCCATCGATAATGGCGTAAACTTCATCGATGTTGGCTCGCCTTTGATACTCAAGCGCAATTCACAGTCGTTCCATCAAGCGCTCGACGACGGTTATCGGCAAAAAGTAAAAATCGCCGCCACCATTCCGTCGGCTAGCATCAATGAAGCGGCGGACTTCGAACGCGAGCTGGAAAACCTGCTCAAATGGCTTAATACGGATAGCGTCGATTTTTTAATTCTCGGTGGCTTGAACCGCTTTAGCTGGCCCAGGCTGGAAGAGCTTAACATCACGCGTCGCTTTGAGGCTGCCGTCGCCAATAAAAAAGTCGGCTATGTCGGGTTCTTTTTTCACGACCAGTACCAGTTCCTGCGGGATATTATCGCCGCTTACGATAACTGGACGCTCTGCCAGTTCCAGTACAGCTTGATGGACATCGACCACCACCCGGGGGTAAGCGGGCTGACCTACGCCGCCGATAAAGGCCTGGCGGTAGTCGTGTCTAAACCGCTGCTGGGAGGCAGGCTGACAAAAGAAATACCGGAAAGCGTGGCGAAAATATGGGCAGCCGCCGAGCCGAAGCGGAGTCCGGCGGAGCGGGGCTTACGCTGGGTTTGGAATCACCCGGAGGTAGCTGCCATTGTTTGCGACATGAGCAGTCCGGAGCAGGTCAAGGAAAATATAACGCTGGCGGATAAAGCGGATGCGGGGAGCTTTACCGTGCCGGAGGAGCTGGTCATCAGCCGGGTAAGGGATGCTTACCGGGAGCTAAAACCCCTCCCCTGTACCACCTGTCGTGGGTGTATGCCCTGTCCACAAGACATCGATGCGCCGCGCATTTTTGAAATCTATAACGACGCCGTTATGTACAACGATGCCGCTACCGCACGGGAAATTTATCGTCTAGAACACCACAACATCGATAGCTGTAACGAGTGCGGTACCTGCGCCAGCAAATGTGCCCTGGGATACCCCGTCCCCGAATGGCTTAAGAAAGCACGCGATCTATTGGCAAGTGAATGACCAATATATAAGCTGAAACCGTATTGATCGATAATATAGCCTGGTGTTACGATAACAATAAAGATAACATTTTGATATTGATGCGGCAGGTTTCTTGATTGAAGTTCAGCGAGCTAGTCAAACTACTAAAGAATAACGGTTTCGAGCTGGTGAGGGAGAAGGGTTCTATCCGGTATTATGCCAAGGCAGGCGTTGATAAACTAATCAGAATTGACTATCATGGTTCTAGGGAAATCCCCACGGGGACTTGTGACGCTATCTTAAAAGCGGCCGGCCTGAAGAGGAAGGAGGGGTAGCAATGATAGATTTGAAATATTCTCTAGTAATAGAAGCAACTGAAGACCCATCTTTTTTCACCTTCTATTCGACAGACCTGGATGGCTTTACCGGAATAGGACATTCCATCGAAGACTGTATCTATAAAGCAAAATGGGGGATGGAGGAGCATGTCAGCCTCCTGAAAGAGCGTGGACTTACTGTTCCCAAACCTAACCCCAATCCTAATGTTATGATAAAAAATACGCAGCGGTTAGCAACGATAAGCTAGAATTAATGCTATAATTTATATAGTAAAACTCCCAAGTTAACCTACCCACATTTTTCTCATTCAGAAGGAGCATAAATGGAAATCTCGGGCGTACGCAGGAACAGCAAGCTGATTATCGACGGGGCGCTTTATAATGTCGATGAGGCGGAATTCACTAAACCGGGCAAGGGCCGCTCCGTTTACCGTTTGAGGCTAAAGAACCTGCGCGATGGCAGTGTCATCGACCGGACGTACCGCTCCGGTGAAAAGGTCGATGAAGCGACCATGAACACGGAGGAAGAGCAATACCTCTACCACGAAGGCGACCAGTATATTTTCATGAACTCCAAGACCTACGAGCAGCATAGCATCTCCGAAGACCTGCTCGGCATTAAAAAGAATTTCCTGAAAGAAGGCATGGATGTCGTGGTGCTGATGTTCGGCGACGAAGCCATTGACATCACCCTGCCGTTAACCATCGACCTCAAGGTAACCGAGACCGAGGTTTCCACCAAGACGGCGACCATCACCCCGCAGATGAAGTCGTCTATCATAGAGACAGGCTACCGCGTCGATACGCCCTCCTTCATCAAGGTGGGAGACGTTATCAAGATAGATACCCGCAACGGCAACTACGTGGAGCGCGTCGCCACCGGTAAGTGATAATGCTAGAGGATGAACCAAAAAGACTCGCCCGCCTGCAGTCCAACCTGGAGCGGCGGGCATTAATTTTTAAATACATCCGCGATTTTTTTAACGAGCAGGGGTTTTTGGAAGTTGAGACCCCCATCCGCGCCCCCGTCATCGCCCCGGAGCCATTTATCGTCCCTTTTCAAAGCGAGGACTGGTTTCTGGCCGCGTCGCCGGAGCTGCATATGAAACGCCTGCTTGCCGCCGGCTACGAAAAGATTTTCCAATTCAGTCACTGTTTCCGCAAAGGCGAAAGGGGCCGTTGGCACAATCCGGAGTTCACCATGCTGGAGTGGTACCGTAAAGACGCTGACTACCAGAAAATCATCGAGGATACGGAGAAGCTGGTGGCGACGGTAGCACGCAAGCTGGGGCATAAAAAAACCATCAAATACCGGGGACGGGATATCGACATCAGCCTGCCCTGGCCGAGGCTAACCGTTAGAGACGCTTATCTTAAGTCCGCCGGCTGGGACCCGGTTGCCGTAAACGACCCGGAAAGATTCGATATGGATTTTGTGAGTAAAGTGCTGCCAAGCTTCGCCCACGACCGCCCGACCGTGCTTATGGATTACCCGGCGGCGCAAGCCTCGCTGGCGCGTCTCAAACCGGATAATCCGCTCGTCGCCGAGCGGGCGGAGGTGTTCATCGGGGGGCTTGAGCTGGCTAACGCTTACAGCGAGCTGGTAGACGCCAAGGAACAGGCAAAACGCTTCCAAGAAGCGATACAACAAATACAAAGGGAGCGCGGGCAAATAATGCCACTGCCGGAGAAATTCCTGGAGGCAATGAAAAGTCTACCGGAGTGCGGGGGCATCGCGCTGGGGATTGATAGACTGGTAATGCTTTTCTGCGATGCGGACTCGATAGACGACGTGATAGCTTTTACCGAGGATACGGCGTAATAAGCACGCCGGACAGGCAGACACAACGGTCACTTTATTGCCATGTCCATTTTTCTGTGATATCCTTTTTTATGAATAATGCTTCGTGGGGGTAAAAATGATGTTTGAGAAAGTATTGGTCTGTCTGGATGGTTCCGTCCTTGCCGAACAGATCCTGCCATACATCGCCGCAGATAGCCGCAAGTTTAAGAAAATCGTACTTCTTAATGTTATCGCCCCACCAGGCGTCAATATACCTCTCGGCGTGCCGGGTGAAACCGCTGGCCGATTACAAACAAAATCCATGCTCGACCATGTAAAGAAAGAGCTGGAGGAAATGCCCGACTATCTGGAGTCCAAGGCAGAGTCTCTTAGAAAGACGGGACTTAAAGTAGAGTGTGTGGTTCTGGAGGGTACGCCCACCGAGGCTATCATTAACTATGCCCATGATAACAATATCGGCCTTATCGCCATCGCTACACACGGGCATTCCGGTATCCGCCAAATCACCATGGGCAGCACCGCGGAATATATACTAAAACATGCCGGCCTGCCGGTGCTGATGGTGACGCCGCAGAAACGCTAAGCCCCGCGGAGTTTTCTTATCATCCCCTTAAGAGTTTGCCAGATGCTATTAGCGCTATCCTCTTTATCCACCGAGGCGATTTCTTCTCCATAACGTACGTCTTCATACATATCCGTAAGGCTGTTTAGTGGCAGCGCGCTATCCGGTACGATATGCTCGATACGCTGTGCATATTCTTCGGCGGTCTCGTGGCGGCGGCGGGAGATGCCAGAGCGCCCCGCCTCCCATTGCATGTGGCGGTAAATTTGTCTAATATCCAGTCGACCGGTATCTTCGTCAAAATTATAAGTCGGTGCCTTAAGAGGTTTACGCCTCCTCCCAATCGACCTGAAAAGCTCCTTCAAATCGTCCCTTAAGCCGCGCCAGCTAAAGAGGGACTCGCGGACTTCATCGAAATCCTCCCGGGCATGGCGGGCGCGGTAGCGCGCAATAGCTCTCGCTAGGAAGAAAATAACTACACCAATAACTATGGCGAGCACCGACCATTTTATTATCGAGGTCACTAACGGCGATAACTCTACGCCTTCGTTTGTTCCATAGTTCGGCATCGTCATGTTTGCCCCCCACTCGCCTTGCTCCTGCTGACCGCCGCTAATCAAGCCAATGAACCATTTGAAAACGATAATCAGTCCCTGTCCCAGATAGACTATCGGTATCATAATATATTCAAGTATTTTACCCAGGAACCCGAAGACGGCGTCGGCGCCATGACCGATAGTATCAATAAAGTCCGGCGATATGGCCGAGGCGACGGCGAAGCCAATGATAATCATCCCGCCGATAACCCCCAGCATCACCGGCAGCCAGCGCCAGACAGAAGTAAGTTTGGCTTCTTCCTTAGGCATCGTGCGGCGCATATTGTAGAGGTGGCTGATGGCGATGGCGAGCAGACCGAAGAAGAAAAAGGCGATGACATTAATGCCGATTTCCGCTCCCGGTTTAGGAATGCTGCCGGATGACGCGCTAATCTGCCAAATGATTATCAAGGCAACAAGCGCCACCATACCGAGCAAAAAGGAACGATAGATATCTCGGAAATAAGAGGTCGACTGCCCCAGCATAATGCCCCGCCACCAGAGGTAGACAATGGCTGGTATCGCCACGGAAATAGTGCTGGCATGAGTGAAGGTATTCCCCAGAGCCTGCCCGATATGACCGAACCAGCCGCCGGAGAGAAAGGTATAGCCGTCATTATATTCGACAGCCAGGATGAGTAGCATGGTTAATAGTCCGCTGCCGATAATGATAAGCTGAATCTTCCAGAGGGACCATGGCTGCCGGGTGAATATCCTCGAAATCACTAGGGAAGCGACGATAACGATAACAACGGAAGCTAGATTCAATACCGGGCGTGCTTCCGAAAAAGCCGGCCAAAACCCCACCCAGCTCAACCAGGGAGAGACCCAGAAGGCTTCCATTAGAATGACCGCCAGCGGGTAAAAAACCACCGCCAGCCAGTCGAAATTTTTGAACCTATCAATCCTCATATAACCTTTAACCCGGCTCCTCTTTAAGTCCTATCTCTTTTACCAGCTCCCAGGCGACTTTATCAGGAACATAGAAAACCGGAAAGCGGCTGGCATTCACTTCCGGAACCTCGCTGCCTACGACAACCAGAGTTACGCTTCGCCCCACCCTCTTCATGTCCAGCAGCGTCGCCAGCAGCTTTTCATCGGGCTGGGCCGAGATAACCAGCATCGTGCTGCCCCACGGGAGACTGCCGACTTCCTGGCGTATGTACCTGGTCACCGGTATCGTTTCCACCTGGTGCAGCTGGGCCAGCGTTTCGAGTATCCGTAATAACTGGTCGGGATGCTGGCTGGGCGGCACCATAACCAAACCCTCCGAGAAACGCGTTATCTGGTTAACGTAGAGACCGACCCGAAAGCCGGCATTAAGCGCGTGCTGCGAAAGCGAAGCCGCGGTAATAATGCCCAGCTCCTGTAGCTGGTAGCTGCTGCCCCATAAAGGCGCTCTTAGCGTGCGCACATCGAGGAAAATGCTGATATCGATGGTGGTGGTGGGCTCGTAGATTTTCGTCTGCAGCCTGCCGAGGCGGGCGGTGCTTTTCCAATGTATGCGCTTAAGGGCATCGCCGGAGTGATATTCCCTTACGCCGGCGGTGAGCACCGGGTCCTGGAAGAGGTGCTGTTTCAAGCGGATATCGCCGAAGAGCTGCCGTGAAGATATACCCAGCTTTTCCAGCGGTACCAGACGTGGATACACCAGCAAATAGTCCAGCTTTTCAATTTCCATATCCCGCCGGAAGAACCCGAAAAGGTCACCGGACTCGAGACGGGTAGGCCCGAAAATAAAAGCGCCACGCAGGGGACACTTTATAGGGAAGCGTCGCTTGACCCTGTGGTACATGCCGATGGGGAAGATATTGGTGAGGGTGACACGGTCTTCATGAGATGGCGAGGCTTTCCCTTTCAGAAGTATCAGTTTCTCCGGCAGGTCGTCCTCTATCTTCAGCCACGGGAGTGGCAGCGGCTTACGGTTGGAAACCTCTATCTCAAGGACGACTTCTTCACCGAAAAATACCTGGTTATGATTCAAGCGTCGGTGGTATTCGACACGACTAAGGCAATACTTGTTCCAGAGTCGCGATACACCGCCGGTAAGGATAAACAGCAAAGAAACCAGCGCCAGCGGTACCTGGTGGAGCGCCAGGCTGATAATCAAAATGATGACGGCAATGATAATCCAGTAGTCGCCCCGCATCCCTTATGCCTCCCCGGCGGCGCCTTCATCTTCCACCGGCACGGTAACAGAATCTCTGATTTCCTTTAGGGTCTGCTCCGCTTTTTGCCCGCGCAGGCGACTTTCCGACTTGGGAATGATGCGGTGTATCAGCACCGGCGTCATTAAATATTTAATATCGTCAGGAGTGACAAATGTCCTGCCGCGTATGGCGGCGAATGCTTGTGCAGCGTTATAAAGCGCCAGCATGGCGCGGGGACTGGCTCCCAGCTCGACAGCGGGGTGCTGGCGGGTGGCGTGAACCAGGCGGATGATATAGTCCTCGACATCCCTGGCGACATGTACCTCATGGCATGTCTTCTGTATTTTAATCAATGCATCGGCGGTGACCACGGACGATAGCTCTTCAAGTGGGTCTTCATCGCGGAAACGCGCCAGAATCGCGCGGTCGTCCTCAAGCGAGGGGTAGCCTATCTGTATTTTCATCAGAAAGCGGTCGAGTTGGGCTTCGGGGAGGGGGAAAGTGCCTTCCAACTCGATGGGGTTTTGCGTTGCCATGACTAAAAAGGGACGGGGCAAAGGGCGGGTCTCACCCTCGGTAGTGACCTGGCGCTCCTGCATCGCCTCCAGGAGGGCGGACTGGGTGCGGGGAGTAGCGCGGTTGATTTCATCCGCCAGTACCACCTGGGACATGACGGGTCCGGGGCGGTACTCGAAGTCCACGGTTTTCTGGTTGAAGATATAGGTGCCGGTAATATCCGAGGGGAGCAGGTCCGGGGTGCATTGAATACGCCGGAAGGAGCAGCCGAGCGATTTGGCTAATGATTTTGCCAGGACGGTTTTGCCTACGCCCGGCACGTCCTCGAGGAGGATATGCCCTTCACAGAGCAAAGCGACTATCGCCAGCTCCACCACCTCGCCTTTGCCGACGATAACGCGCTCGACGTTTTCTTTTATCTTGGCGGCGGCTTTTTTTATTTGCTGTACCTGTTTCTCTTCCATTTACTTAATCGCTTTCTATCTCGAATATAATGACCTGAACAATATCCATTATAACAGCTTAGCTATTCTGACGCTATTTTAAGACCAAAAGCTTTGATGGGGGAGGTTTAGTTGGGGAAATTGTTATTAGCTGATTTTTTATAGTCGTTTAATGATGACAACTGACGCTGAATGATATATTATATGCCCAGAGGTTAGCTGATGGGCTTAAAATCCGAACGCCAATACGCAACTCAAGCTGATTATGCTGGGTGGGTAAAAAAGACCACTCAAGAGCGTGTAGCAAGAATTGCAGCCTCTCTCGGAGAAGCTTTCAAAGATTTTATACATAAAGAAGAAGTAGATATCATCGTTTTTTCAGAAATAACGGTTAAGCAACTAGCCTTTAGGATTGTTAAATATCCTCACATTCTAAAACCATTACTTATTGCCACTAACATTGCTGCAAGGGCTATTGAACGAGATTTAGGAATCAAGAACCTTGACACATACGATACACATTTAACAAAGGAACACGCTCTCTCCGTCTCTGGTTATATAAAACCATTTTTACCCGACAGTCTTCCATTGCCAACTTTAACAGAAATGGACAGGATAATGTTCGAGGATAAGGAGATTCGAAAGATTAAAGGGCAATGGGAGAAGATGGTAGTAAAAAGTTTGAATTCCTGTGCCAATGTCGTTTTTAGAAAATCTAAATTTCAACACAGCGGTCAGGGTTTTGAGCTCGATGCAGCTGCAAAAAACAATTCAGGAATAATAATCTACGCGGTAGATATAAAACGAATTGAGGCGAGGCGGGATATACATAAAAGAATAGATGAGATAGCTAATAAAGCTACTCACCTTAAGGCGGTGTTTCCAAAGGCGAAATTTGGAGCTATTATTTATTATCCTTTTATTACCGAACATGGTAATGTTAGAGATAGACTTCAGTCGAGTTACATTGATTCGGTGGTATTCGCTGGCGCTTCAATGGAATCCATAAGCAATGCAATCAAATTATTATTGAGCAAATTTGAATGTCTGAAAAGTCAACGGTACTAAACCATACTCAGGGAAATATTGTTTTATCCTCTACGCATCACTTAAAGATTGGTGATTCTCGTGACATGTCTTTTTTAGGTGATAACTCAATTCACTTAATTGTTACTTCACCACCTTATTGGAATTTAAAAACCTATCCAAATGGGGAAAAACAATTAGGAAATATAAATGACTATCAGACTTTTCTCGGAGAACTCAATAAAGTCCTTCATGAGTGTTATCGTGTTCTCGTACCAGGCGGTAGACTTGTCTGTGTCGTTGGAGATGTATGTTTATCACGCAGTAAACATGAACGACACCGTGTCATGCCCCTTCATGCCGATATAGCAGTACTCTGTCGTTTCATTGGGTTTGATAACCTCAATCCTATCATCTGGTATAAAATTACCAATGCTTCTTTCGAGGTAAATAACGGCACAAAATTCTTAGGAAAGCCCTATGAACCCAATGCTATTATTAAAAACGACATTGAATATATTCTCATGCAACGCAAGCCAGGTGGATATAGAAAACCCTCTGAGGAACAAAGACACCTAAGTAAACTTTCTAAAGCTGAGTACGATGCTTGGTTTCGTCAAATATGGACAATTCCTGGGGCATCCACTCGAAAGCATCCTGCACCTTATCCACTAGATTTAGCATATCGTTTGGTACGTATGTTTTCATTTTCAGGTGACACCGTTTTAGACCCCTTTGTTGGCACTGGTACTACAATGGTGGCCGCTTTAAGAGCAGGGCGAAATAGCTTGGGAATTGATATTGAGCCAATGTACATTGATATGGCAAAAACTTGGCTGCAAGAGGAAGCTTCTTCATTTCTTTCGAATGCCTCTATAACTTGTGATTCTCTTGGGTAGTACGCTCCATATCTCATCCGCCTTGACAATTTTTCTACTCTCTTGAATAATAACGTATAATTCCTCGTGTAGTTATTTTAGAGTATGACCATGAAAGCCCTGCGCTGGTATAAACAAAAAGACGTGCGTTATGAAGACGCCCCGGAGCCCTCACCCGGGCCGGGGATGCTTAAGGTAAAGGTAGCCCTGGCCGGCATCTGCGGCACGGACCTGAAAGAATATGCCTACGGTCCGGTGTTGATTCCCCCGGATAAAGTGCCCCTGACGATGGGGCACGAGTTCGCCGGTACGGTGGCGGAGGTGGGTAAAGGGGTGAAGGGATTCAATGTGGGGGACCGTGTGAGCGGGGTGGGCTACTACTACTGCGGCGAGTGCTATGTCTGCAAAAAGGGACTTTATAACATCTGCGTGAACCAGCGCTTTACTGGGATTTCCACCGACGGGTGCATGGCGGAATACTTCGTTATTCCCGATTATGCCTGCTATAAACTGCCCGATTCCGTATCCGATGAACAGGGCGCTCTTGTTGAACCTTTAGCTGTCGCCCTGCATGCGGTGAGACAGGCGCATATTCAATCCGGAGATACCGTGGCTATCGTGGGGGACGGGACGATAGGACTGTGTTCGCTGCTGGCCGCCAGAGCCGCGGGAGCGTCAGCCGTCTATGTCATCGCCAAGCATAAAGGGCGGGGCGGACTGGCCGAGAAAATGGGTGCAACCGCCGTTATCTATTCCAGCGAAGAAAATCCGGTAAAGAAACTGCAGGAAATGACCGGCGGCATCGGCACCGACGCCGCCATTGAATGCGTCGGCCGGCCGGAAACGCCCCAGCTGGCCATCGAGCTAACGCGGCGCGCTGGCATCGCCGTCATCGTCGGCATCTTCGAGAAACCCGGCTTGGTAGACTTTAGCACTATGACTTTTACCGAGAAAACGATAGTGGGCAGCTCCATTTACATTGACGAGGGCCGGACCGCCATCGCGCTTATGGCGGATAAAAGAATCGACCCCTCCCCATTGATTTCCTCCATCGTCCCCCTGAAAGACGCTGCCAAAAAGGGATTCGACGCGCTAATCAACAACAAAGAGGACAATGTTAAGGTATTGTTGCGTGTAGCCTGAAGCTTTTCCTAAATTAAACCTGCGGGCAGTACTGGATATCGGCGCTGGGATAGACGGCTACTTTCGCCCGGCTGCCATGACTCTGTTTTAACAGTTTTAAAACCTCTGACCAGTCGGACAGCATAACCACCCTATCTGTATATTCCAGGTAGTGTCGGGCAGCAAGCTCGGGGTACTCATTGAAAAAGATGAGCCGTTTTACGTTCGGCGGCACTTTCTTCTGGAGTTTTAGTTTGCCAGTGATGGTATTCCCGAAAGGCCCCATGAGGTAATGCGTCACCTGCCCCTCCGGCGCGCCGGCGATAAGCACTACCTCGCCGCCCTGCTTTTTTACCGACGGAAAAGCGACTTGCAGTCCGGAAATAGCCTCGTTAGCCTTGGCGAAGCTGTTGGCGATGACGATATCCTTTTCCACAGCTTGATTCGTCAAATAGTGCTTTTTGGCTTCTTCCAGGGCGGCGGCATAGGTCGGGCGGGGTGAACCAGCGTAGAGGGCGACCGTCTCGCCCCAATTATTGACAAGGGCGTCGATTTTCATATCCAGTCCTACAATATCCGCCGCCTCATCGATATCACGTCGCCGGGGATTGTCCGCCAAAGCGCCCATACCTGATAATGTATCGTCAAAATCCCCTTTACCCCGCGGAGAATGGAGTGCCAGCACCGTTTCATAGGCAGCGACGCCCGGCATGACGATTTTGCTGCCCCCGCCGAATCCCGCCATCTCATGCGGCACGATAGAGCCGATGCCTATTTTAAGGTCGCACTGCATGACCTCGGCATTGATGTTCACCTTCGTGCCGCCGGTGGTCGTGCCCGCATAAGTGCAGTTATCGTAAGGATTATGGTTATAGACCGGGAACCGCTTAAGTACGTCCTCCCCCAGCTTTTTTACAAAGTCCACCCGGTTTAAAGTCCCATGGCAGCCGCTAGCGGCGATAAATCGTATCTGACTATCCTGGATACCGGCGGCAGCCAGTTCCGCCAGGATAAAAGGCACAATCTCCGCCACGCGAGTCACCCGCGTCATATCGTCGAAGAGAATAACCACCTGTTTTTTCCCACGGGAATATTCCCGCAGGGGCGACATGCCGATGGGACTGCCGATGGCTTTCTTTATGGCGGCGGGGTTAAGGCGCGGGCGATTATAACCCGCCATATTGCAGACCTCCACCTGCCAGCTATCCGGCAGGGCGATTTTAAGCTCCTTTACGCCGTACCAGGCTAACTGCGGCAGTGAGATTTTAGGCATTGGTCTCGACCTCCAACTCTATTATTTAAGTCTTTTTATAATACCCTGTTGTTCCAACATGGTGCGCAAAATCGGGGTAATATCCATGCCGACTACTTCCTCAGGCATAAACCAGCCACAGTCCTGGGCATCGGACTGTGCTTTAAGGTCACCGCCGATATAATTCGCCAGCAGGTCGATGATAGCGTAATGGTAGCGGATACGTCCATCGGCGTCCCTAACAATATTATCCGCCGCGTCGAGCACCCGCATTATTTCGATTTTTACCGAGCATTCTTCAAATACTTCCCGCTGTGCCGCTTCCTTTATCGTCTCCCCTAGCTCTATCCCCCCGCCCGGTATGCTCCACTTGCCTTTATTCGGTTCGTTAGCGCGTTTTACCAGCAGCAGCCTTCCTTTATTGAATACCACCACCCCGACACCGGCGACCGGCAATCGGGGATACAATCGGTCGTCGTTCATGATAGTTTCTCTCACTAAAAAAGGCGCCCCAGGAGATACTCTAACAGGATGTTTTTATTATGGGCTCAGGTGATTTTATTGTCAAAAATGGAGTACTACGTTCTAACTAGTACTATTTGGCACAATATTTACAAATCGTTTACATAACGCATTGTGATATTAACTATATGTTTACCTTTGGGATGCTATAGTTTCGCCGCATGGCAAAAAGCATCGTAATCGCTAATATCCTGTACACCCGAGAATAATACACAGGAAGGTGATGTAAATGAAGAATGCTTACTCCGAAACTAAAGACGTGGGAGATAGTAGCAGTCGTTCGCTTGTTGAGGCTGACAAAAACAACTATTATTACCCTTCTTCTCATAACGATGAGTTCTTCCACCTCTTAGCAGAAAATGCCCGCGACGTAATCTTCCATGTTAAAACATCGCCAACCTTCCAGTTTGACTATGTAAGTCCATCTTCTACCCACATTACTGGCTATACTCCAGAGGAATTTTATGCCGACCCCCTTCTTGCCGAAAAATGCGTCCTTCCTGAAGACTTCCCCCTCGTATCAAACCCATCCGCCTGGGATAACGCCACTAAATCTAAACCCGTGGAAATACGCTGGAAACGTAAAGACGGCAGGATAATCTGGACAGAACATATGATTTCGGTAACCCGAGATAAAGAAGGCAAGCTTGAAAGTTTCCATATTATCGCCCGCGATATTACCGAACGTAAGCAAGCCGAAGCAGCCTTACGAGAGAGTCAACAATTCACTGAAAGCCTACTTGAAAATGCGCCGCACTCAACAGTAGTAATAAATCCAGATACTTCAGTTAGATACGTTAACCCGGCCTGGGTACGCATTAACGGCTGGACCCTATCAGAAGCAGTGGGTCTAAAAAGTCCCTATCCCTGGTGGCCGGCTGAATTCAGGGATGCCTGTATCGAAGGCTTTAAACAAGCCATGGAACAGGGCAACGGTAATTCCGAAATCTTTGCCCAAAAGAAAAACGGCGAAATCTACTGGATAGCTATGAACTGGGTTTCCGTGATGAATAACGGAGAGCTGGCTTATATGATAATCAACTCCGTTGATATTACCGATCGTATCAAGTCGCAGGAAGCGCTAAAAGAATCGGAAAGTAAATACCGGTCTATTTTCGAATCCGCCAACGATATTATAGTTTTAATAGATCGCAAAGGCACCATCATTGACATTAATAATAAAGGTAAAGAAATCGTCGGTTTTGAAAAAGAAGAGGTAATCGGACAGAAATTCAGTCAGCTTACCCACATTATAACTAAAGATAGTATCACCGAGGCTACTAAAAATTTTAATCATCGCTTGGCCGGCAATGAAATCGCCCCCTATGAGATAGAAATCAGAAAGAAAAATGGGGATATTCTCTATTTTGAAGTTAGAGCCGTGCCGCTCACAATAAATGATAAGACCATCGCCGACGTAGCTGTATTACGTGATATAACCAATCAGAAACGCTCCATGCTGGCGCTCAAAGAGAGTGAAGAAAAATTCTCCAAGGCATTCAGTTCCAGCCCTAACTCAGTCTGCATCGTAACCGTTAAAGAGGGGACTTTCCTTGAAGTTAATGAAAGCTTTTTACGTTTTTCCGGCTACAGCCGTAAAGAGGTAATCGGGCACACTCCAGCTGAGCTCAACCTCTGGGTAAACGAAGAAGAAGAGAAGAGAATGGCGAGAAACCTTAAAGAAACAGGCAGAGTTGATAATGAAGAAATAAAATCGCGTATGAAATCAGGAGAAATACGAACGGGCCTGTTCTCGGCTGAAACGATTGAAATCGGCGGCAGGAAATGTATGACTCTGGTGATAACGGACATCACCGAGCAAATTAAGGCCAAGGAGGCTTTGCAGGATTCTGAAGAGAGGTTCTCCAAAGCTTTTAATGGCAGCCCGACGATGATGGTCATTGTGGCTTTCAATGAGGATAGATATGTCGAAGTCAATGATAGCTTTGTCAACTGCCTGGGATATTCTCGCGAAGAACTAATCGGGCACACAGCGGATGAATTTAATTTATGGATATATCCTGAAGAGAAAGAGAAAATGGCCCGGCTAATCCGAGAGCAGGGTAAATTTAGAGATGAGGAGTTCCGTTTCCGCACCAAAAATGGCGAGATACGCACCTGGTTGTGCTCGGCGGATACATTAAATATCGGCGGTGTTCGTTGTATGTTGGGCGCGTCGACGGATATCACCGAGCGAAGAAAAGCCCAGGAAGCTCTACGCGAATCAGAAGAAAAATTTTCCAAGGCGTTTCGAGCCAGCCCGAGCTCCATCTCCATCAGCCGAATGAGTGATGGTAAATTCATTGAAGTCAATGACACCTTCCTGCGAGACAAAGGCTATACGCGGGAAGAGGTGGTCGGGCACACTGCAAAAGAACTGAATATCTTCGCTAAAAAAGAAGACTATTTTGATATTAGGGCTACCCTTAACAAACAGGGAAAATTCACCAACGAAGAGATACAGTACCGCACGAAGTCAGGTCAAATTCGGACAGGGCTAATGTCCGCCGAAATAATCAATATCGGCAATGAGCCATGCATGATCGTGATGCACACTGATATAACCGATCAAAAGCTGGCGCAGGAGCAACTAAGACTGCTTAGCTCCGTCACACAGCAGGTAACGGACTCCACCGTTATTACCGACCCGGATTTTAATATAACCTATATAAACCAGGCAGCTGAGGATATGTTCGGCTACACCCTGGATGAAGTTAAAGGGAAAAAACTATCAATTTTCAGTAAAGTAAAGCCTTCTGAAGCAACTAACAAGGCGATGAATAAAGTGCTTCAAGCTGGGAAAGTCTTCACCTCCATCATTACCAAGAAGCGCAAGGATGGCACCCTGCTGACCTGCGATTGCCGGCTTTCACCTCTATACGACGAGAAGGGACAGATTTGCTCACTTATTGATGTCCAGCGTGATATTACCAAACAGAGAGATGTGGCAACGAAACTACAGGAACATAAAAAATTAATTGATAGCATTCTGGCTACCATGCCAGAGGGGGTGCTTGTCATCGATAGCAACAGCCAAATACTGCTGGCTAATAAAGCCCTTTATAAGATTTTTCATCTTAACAGCAAGTCGCTGAACAACAAGTTGCTTAGCGAGATATTCCCTACAGACCAGTTTTTCGACCTTCATAAAGCAGTGAAGCGCAGGGGAAATGAGAAAAATACCCTGGAATTCAGGTACCAGGCGCAGTCTACGGAAAAGATTATCTACTGCATTATCGTTAAAATGGATGGCGAACGCACGATGCTTACTTTTTCTGACGTCTCTCGGGAAAGGGAGGAGGAGGAAAAGCTCTACCTTACCTCCCGCCTGGCTTCTCTCGGCGAGATGGCCGCCGGCCTGGCTCATGAGTTAAACAATCCTCTCACCGGCATCCTGGCTTTATCTCAACTACTGACTAGCAGCAATCTGCCGGTAGAACATAAAGAGGATATCGAATGTATCTATGGTGAAGCTAAACGAGCCGCCAGTATCGTGAAGAACGTCCTGCTGTTTGCCCGCAATAAAACGGGGGAAAACGGCCAAGCGGCGGTTAACGAAGTGATTAAAGATGTCTTGAGGCTGCGTGAATACGAAGAGAGAACCAGCAATATCAATGTCGTCACGAATTTTGAAGATAACCTGCCATCCGTACCTCTGGAAAAGGGACAGCTGCAGCAGGTTTTATTGAATCTCATCTCCAACGCCGAGGCAGCTATTAAGGAAGTGAACCGGCCGGGCATTATAACGGTAGCGACGCAACGGGTGAACAATCACGTTAATATCACCTTCAGCGATAACGGATGCGGCATTAAAAAGCAGGTAATACGGAGGATTTTCGACCCGTTCTTCACGACCAAAGAAATCGGCAAGGGCACCGGACTCGGTTTGAGTATCTGCTACAGTATCATCGTAAAACACGGGGGCAAAATAAGTGTTAAAAGCCAGGTTAACGAAGGTGCTACCTTTACTATCAGGTTGCCTGTAGTATCGGAAATATAATAATCAATTCCGGATAAGGATGGAAAGGATACTGCCATGGTAATAACAGCTACTAAAGACACAATATCAGAAATGACGTCTTATAAGGAAAAAATCCTTATTGTCGACGATGAAAAAACGGTGAGGCGAAGTCTTAACAAGTGTTTAACGATGAACGGCTTTACTTGTGAGGAGGCTGGTAGCGCCGAGGAAGCCATGGCTACCTTGCGTAACAACCCAGCCGACCTGGTCATCCTGGATATAATGATGCCAGGCACCTCTGGTAGCACTTTATTGCCGCAGCTGAAAAAGTCATTCCCCGATACGGCGGTGGTCATGGCGACCGCCGTGGTGGAGCCGGATACTATCGTTAATTGCATGAAAAATGGCGCTCTTGATTATATCACCAAGCCTTTCGATGTTAACCAGCTGATGAAAAATATCCAATCTGTGCTGGAAAAGAGGAAGCTGGAGCGGGACCTCAAGAAGAAAAGTCAGGTGCTCGAAGGCAAAGTGTCGGAACAGGCTAAAGAGCTCCAGAAGCTTTTCATCGATGCCGTGGAATCGCTCATCAGCGCACTGGAAGCCAAGGATAAATATACCGCCGGTCACTCGCGGAGAGTAACTAAAATAGCCCTGGATATCGCCTACGCAATGAGCATTAAAGGCGAAGACCTGGAAAATATACGCTGGTCTGCCCTGCTACATGATATCGGTAAAATAGGGATTGACTCGAGTATCCAGAATAAACCGGGCATTCTTACACCGAACGAGTATAACTATATTCTAACCCATTGCACCATCGGACCCGGTATCGTACAACCCCTGGTAAACGATGACATCGTCGACGCTATCCGGCACCATCATGATAGCTACGATGGCGCCGGTGTTAACCAGACTTTAAAAGGCGGGAATATTCCACTTATTTCCAGGATTCTCGCTGTGGCTGACTCCTTTGACGCGATGACCTCCGACCGGCCTTACCGAGCCGCTATGTCCGCTATCAAAGCAGTCGAGGAGGTACAGCGTTGCGCCGGCACACAGTTTGATCCAGTTATCGTCAAGGCTTTTCTCAAGACGCCGATGGTCAGGTCTTTTAAAACTTAAATTCCGGATGGCGGTTCATTACCTGATAGCCGCTCTCGCCAGTTTTATTTACCGGCAGAGCGGTTATGTTTTTCTTCTATTGAATAGAGCTTTTCGATGGCGAACTGAACTTGCTGGGAGCATTTTTTTTCGAAAATTCCTGATTCCCTCGCCTGCTCGGCTGCTTCTTTATTCGATAAATCGACGCCGAGCAATCCCTCGCAGGTAATGGAGCCGTACTCCTTTCGGAAGCTTGTGACGAGCTCGGCGGCGTCTTCACAGGCGGCATTACGGGCTTTTTCCGCCTTATCTTTATCGCTGGTAGAACGGCGGTATTTTAAACCCAATGCCAGCGCAGCCGCCGAGACCGCCCCGCAGGGAGCCTGCTGCTGGCCGGCGATGCCGCCCCGAAAAACCGTGCCCGCCCAGAGAAAATCCTTATTCTTCAATCCGTAGGCTTCCCACATAACTTGCAGGACAGAAGGCCCTCAATGGTAGCCCAGGCGCATGTATTCCAGCACTTTGTGTTTGGCTTCATCTAGCGGTAATTTTAATTTCATGTTCGCTCTTTTCTATTCGGCGCTGGTACGGAACTGCCAGATAGCGATAGCGCCGAAGATAACTGTAAATACCAGAAGCGCCAGCATCGACGGCACAGCATCGCCGAAATCAGCGCCGAAGACCATCAGTTTATTGAATCCGGTGGTAGCCCAGGCGTGGGGCGTAATCTTGGCGATATTTTGCAGCCACTCCGGATAGAGGAAGGCCGGCCACCAGCACCCGCCCAGGGGGGCGAGCAAGAGGGAGGTAATTACCGCCAGCGAGGTAGCGCTGCGTATTGTCTTGGCAAGCGTTGCCAGCATCAAAGCGAAGGCGGAAGACATGATTACCATGAAGATAGAGAGGATGATAACCCCCAGCGGGGAAAGCCCCATATCCACGTGAAATATCAATATACCAGCGACCCAGAAGATAATAATTTGTATCAAGCCCTTGGCGGCGATGCCGGTAAAAATGCCCCCTAAAATCGACTCCCTTTTTACGGAGGTTGATAGCAGCCTCTCCAGCGTATTGTTCTTTCTTTCTTTAACGATGTCTGACGCTGATGTCGCCGCCGCCATAAAAACGAACATCACCAGATAGCCGGGTATCACCCAGTTTGCCGGATTTTCCGCTTCTACATCGCCTACCTTTTCTGTTTTAAATGCCAGGTAAGCCGCTGCTGTCCCGGCGGCACCGCCGGAAAAAAGCGTTTCTTGAATCTTTTGTACGGCGCTCTGTATTTCAGCTGGCGTAGCGCCACTTCCGGCTAACAGCTCGCTGCTGGCTTTAATCACCGCCATATTCGCGTTGATTTGCGAGGTTATCGCCCCGGCGACGCTTGCCAGCGCCATTCTGGTATTAGTTGCACTGGCATCGGCAAATACTTCAAGTTTGGTGGCGGAGCCATTCATCAGAGCCTGGGTGAAATCCGCCGTAAAGCTTAAAAAGCCGCTTAAATTTCCGCTTAAAACAGCCTGCTTATCAGAAGCATAGTCCTTATCCCAGATAAATATCGGGTCGCCCGGTTTAAGCAGTGATTCATCCTTGGTTTCCATTGTACCGATTATCTGGTAGCTCAAACCTCCGGCGGCTTCCTGGGTGGCGATATGCATTTCCAATCGGTTATCCTGTGACCCCACTCCCGCCATTAAGGAATTGAACAGTATCACAAACAGGAAGGGAAAGACGATGCTGAAGAACAAGCTGGCGCGGTCTAAAGCGAATATCTTTAAATCCTTAAGAGCGATAAACCATATATGCTTGAGGTTTTTCATAGTTTCTATTTGCTCCCCGGCACCGCCCGGAAAATGAGACGGCTGATAATGAGTCCCACCACCGCTACGCCCGCCAGGACTACCAGCTGCGACCAAACATCACCCAGCGAACCGCCCTGAGAGACTATCGTGGTATAGGCTTTATTGGCATAGGTATTAAGGGAGAACGTGCCGATTTTCGCCAGCACCGACCCTTCCGTAGACTGGAAGAAGGTGTTGCCCACCATTACCATGAACATGGTAAGGACAACGGCAATCCAGTTGGCGGCGGATTCGGTACGGGAAATAGAGGCGATAATCATACCGATGGCCGCGGCGGCGGCGGTAAAAACAAACGACACCACCAAACATGCCAGAAACGATAGCGGCGTAAACATTTGAAACACCGCATAAGACAATCCCAATAAAATCAAAGTCTGGATGAAACCCCGGGCGATAGTTGCCAGGAACTTGCCGAAGAAAAGCTCGCTAACGTTGAGTCGCGTGGTAAGCAGCCTTTCCAGCGTGCCACGCCGTCTTTCTTCCACAATCGTCATGGCGGATAAAGACAGCGAAAAAAGGACATACATGGTAACGATGCCCGGCAGGTATTGATTGATAAATTGCGAGCTGCCGCCGGTGACCTCTTCGGTTACGCCGATGGCCGGCTGCTGGTTCTCCTCTTTCAAAATATTCTGAACAGTCAATTCGATACTACTATCAGGTATCCCTTTACCGGCCAAGGCAGTTTTTACCCCGCTAATCACCTGAAATTGCTGGTTAATCTGCTCCGCCGCACCGCGGATGATACCGGCAAGAATCTGACCTTCCGTACCGCCGTTGCCCCGCTGTTCAAATGTCAGCTCGGCTTGGCCACCGGCAGCCAGTGTATCCGAGAAACCAGCGGATATGAAAAGGACCATCAGTAAGTCCGACCGGTCCAGTTTGGCGTTAGCTTCCTCCGCAGAAACAATATCGACGCTGATGCCATCGACAGCATCCACCTTTTGAATCAGCTGCTGAGCGTAAACTCCTTTATCTTCGTCGACGATAGTAGCGGTGGCTGTAAACATGGTATCCCCGCCGAAGGCGCCGAACATCAGGGCGAAGGTCAGTATCGGCAGCAGTAGACCGAAGGCAAGGTCGCCCTTATCCTGTAAATACAGCTTGACTTCATTCAGGGTTATAAAAAGGGCTCTTTTCATAATTATCGGCTAATCGCGAAGGCTGCGCCCGGTGAGTTTCAGGAAGACGTCTTCCAGTGTGACCTTATCCGGCGAGCCTATCTGCTTCTTGAGGTTATAGGGCGTATCCATGGCGATTATTTTGCCGCCGTCCATGATGGCAATACGCTGGCATAGCCTATCGGCTTCTTCCATGTAGTGCGTGGTATAGAGGACGGTCATGCCTCCTTTTTGCAGCGCCAAAATATTCTCGAAAATATTGTTACGCGACTGCGGGTCGATGCCGACGGTCGGCTCGTCTAAAAAGAGAAGCTGCGGGTTGCCCATGAGAGCGATGGCGAGGTTAATGCGCCGCTTCATACCACCGGAATATTTAGCCACTTTGCCTTTAGCCCTATCCTCCAGTCCCATCAGCTCCAGGTTCTTCATCGCCTGGGCGCGGGCGGCTTCACCTTCCAGTCCCGCCATATGTCCGAAGAAAATCATATTATCGAGGGCGGAAAGGTCTTCATAAAGAGCTAGCTCTTGCGGGCAGACCCCGATGATGCTGCGGATGGCTTCGGCATCCTCTTTTACGGAGTGCCCGCCGATGATAATCTCGCCGCTATCGGCTTCCAGCACGGTGGAGAGTATACGGATGGTCGTCGTCTTGCCAGCGCCGTTAGGCCCGAGCAGACCGAAAATTTCACCTTTGATGATGGAGAATGAAACACCATTGACCGCTTTAAAATCCCTGAAGCTTTTATGAAGGTCTTTTACGACCACGAATTCCTCTGCCATGACCATGCCTCCGCTTTGCCCTAAAAAAATACCTTGACCATTATATACCTAGAAAGTCTAGGGGTACAAGAAAAATATCGATTCCTTTTTGTCATTCCAGCGAAGGCTGGAATCCATGAATGTGAATCAAATAATAATTGGAGGTTCTTGGTGGATTCTGGCCTACGCCAGAATGACAGGGTATGTGATAAGGCAATACATAGATTGCCATGTCGCTTTGCTCCTCGCAATGACACGGACTATAAAATAGCAGAGCCTCCGTATTTCAGGAGGCTCTGTAAAATTCTTAATACTCTTTGTGATTAAGGCCAAAGGACTTTAGCCACATCGTTCAAGCCGAGGTCGAGCAACGCCTGTTTGCTGGGCTTGCCGGTCTTAACATCCCAGCCCATTGCTTCATAGTACTCTTTAGACAATTCCGCTTCATCCACCGTGGCGCCGGCGCGGGGACCCACCTTCTTAGGAGGCTTGCCCAGCATCCTATCATGGTGCTTCCAGGGGGTTTTGATGCCTTCGCGGGTATTGAACGCCTGCTTCATCGTCTCGATACGCGCGCCGGTCTTGATAAGCTCATCCAGGGTTATATCCCAGCCGGTAATCTTCTGGAAGGCTTCTACCAGGTCGTTGATATGTACATAGGCGTCGCCGATGACAATCATGCAGATGCCAGCGGCGTTATAGGAAGCGCTAATGCCCATGCCTATTTTATGGGGAACACCCCGCCCCTTTAAAGAACCCCGGTTGTATTCCGGCAGAGACCCTTCCGGCAGCGGACCTTCACCGCCCTGGGTATGGCGACCCGGCGTGGGATTGGCGCCGTAGCCAATGGCGAAGTTGATACCGCCCCGGGAATCATGGGCAGGGTATTCCTGCCCGCCGATATGGATAGCGTATTTTTCCGAGCCTTTGCCGATTTTTTCCGAGGCTATCTTCACGCCGTCGGCGAGGATAGCGCCGATGCCTTCACGCTTGCCGATTTTCTCCGTCATCGCGATAATGGCTTTAGCGTCGCCCCACTTAAGCGGCACACCGAGTTCTTTTTCCGTAAGAATCCCTTTTTCGTAACATTCCATGGCGAACGCTACCACCGCCCCGGCGGATATCGTGTCCATTCCGTAGCGGTTGCAGATATCGTTGGCTTTGATAATCGATATCAGGTCGTTATTGAGCAAGTTAGAGCCAAACATCGCCAGTGTTTCGTACTCCGGCTTATGGGCGTGCTCGTCATATGTGAACTCACCGCTGGAGGGTTTCATGATGCCGCCGCAGCCGACGGGGCAGTGCCAGCAGCCGTATTTTCTTTCCTGCTGGGCTTTGACGGGCTCCGCACTGATGTCTTTATATTTCGGGAAGTCGATTACCACCACGCCGTCCCAGTTCTTGCACGGAGCGTCATCACCTTCCGCGCTCATATTAAAGAGCGCCGACGTGCCAAAGCCCCCGATGAACTCCGAGCGCGGGTTCTTGTTTTTCACATGCCTGGTTCTCATTTCTCTGCAGGCAACTTCATCAGCTACGGGGATTTTCATGTTGCCTTTGACGGCAATGGCTTTGAGCTTTTTAGAGCCCATGACGGCGCCCAGCCCGGAACGCCCCGCCGCCCGGCCCTTGTTATTCATGACCGCAGCGATGAGAGATAATTTCTCGCCGGCGGGACCGATACAAGCCACCTCCAGTTCTTTGCCATGCTCTTCCCGCAGAACATCCTGGGTCTCGAAGGTGTCCTTGCCCCAGAGCTTAGCGGCGTCTTTAAGCTCGGCTTTGCCGTTATCGATTAACAGGTACACCGGTTTATCAGATTTGCCGGTAAAGAAAACCGCATCGTAGCCGGCGAACTTAAGATAGGGTCCTACATTACCGCCGGAGTTGGCATCGCCCCAGCCGCCGGTCAGCGGTGATTTGCCGACCATCACGTAGCGGGAGCCGCCCATGGCATCCGTGCCGGTGAGAACGCCGGTTACCAGCCCCAGAATAGCCTCCGGACCCAGCGGGTCTACGCCGGCTTTCTGCCGACTGAACAATATCCGCGCGCCCAGCCCATAGCCCCCCAGAAAATCGCGTCCCATTTTCTCATCGAGGGGCTCTTCTTTAATTTGCTTCTTAGAAAGGTCCACCCAGAGTATCTTGCCCATGAAACCGTGCGCCATGTATTTCCTCCTTGAAAATAAAAAATCCCACCTAAATTGTATTTTCCCTGGTACAAGCTTACAATGCGTTTTTAATGGTTGTCAAACATTATTTTCTTACTCGTGAGCTGAATGTAAATTGTACTAGTTGCACTAGAACATATATTCCATAAAAGCCGCGCTTTATTGACATTACGGTAAAAAGCGGATTAACATAGCTTCAAGAGCTAAAGGAGGTTTGTATGTCACCCGTGCTTAAAGATAAGGTCGCCATCATCACCGGGGCTGGCCGCGGCCTGGGTAAAGAGTTCGCGCTGCGATTCGCCGCGGAGGGCGCTAAGCTGCTGTTGCCCGATATCAGCCTGGAGCGGGCACAGGTAACCGCTAAAGCCATCAAGGCTAAAGGTGGGGAGGCGTACGCCATGTTGACCGATATTTCGGACGAGAAAGCCACGCAAAAGATGGCGGATGAGGTTATCCGCCTTTACGGACGGGTGGATATCTTGTTGAACAACGCCGCTTTATATTATGGCGTCGCCCGCCGCGCCTGGGACGCCTGGACAGTCAAGGACTGGGACCGCATGTTCGAGATTAATGTACGCGGGACTTATCTTTGCTGTAAAGCCATCGCCCCGCTCATGGTTAAAGTCGGCAAAGGCAAGATAATCAACATCGCCTCGGATGTATTTAAGGTTCCCGGCGCCTATCAGCTCATGGCTTACGCCTGCAGCAAATCCGCCGTCTATACGCTAACGCAGTGCCTCGCCAGGGCGCTAGGACCCTCCGGTATCAACGTCAACAGTATCGCCCCCGGCTTTACAGCGACCGAAGCCAGTTTGGGACAGGATAAAGAGGGCGCCGCCTTTAAAGGGACGATAGACGCCCAGTGCCTTAAGCGCCGCGAGGAGCCGACCGACCTGCCCGGAACAGCGGTATTTTTAGCTTCCGCCGACTCGGATTTTATTACCGGCCAGTACATCGTCGTCAACGGCGGCAGCGTTTTAGTTTAAACTACTGGGTTTTACGAAATAACAATAGAAAATATCTATAAGATAACGCGTAAATCAGAAAAGCGAGAGATATCCCAATATGCCAGACTTCGGCTACGCCGGCCAGATACTTAAAGTAGACCTATCCAGCGGAAAGATTAATCAACAGCCCAGTGCCCACTACACCGATAAATATATCGGCGGGCACGGGTTAGCCGCCCGTTTATACTGGGAGATGGTGCCGCCGCAGACCAAAGCCGACGACCCGGAGAACTGCTTTATCTGCGCCAGCGGTCCGGTAACAGGGTTCCCGGGTTTTGCCGGCTTTCGCTGGAAAATTTGCGGTAAAACTCCCCTCGTCGACCCCGAATCATTTTCTTCTGGCAACCTTGGGGGTAGGTGGGGGGCGGTTCTTAAGTACGCCGGCTATGATGCACTGGCAATCCAGGGCAAGGCAGAAAAACTCTCCTATGTTTACATCCATGATGATAAGGTGGAAATCAAGGACGCCGCGCATCTGCGGGGTATGTCCACCTTCGACGCGATTGACGAATTAAAGACGATGTTGGGAAAAGGCGTAAGCGTGCTCACTATCGGGCCCGCGGGAGAGAACCAGATTCCGTACTCCATTGTGCTGGCGGAAGGGGGCGCCTCCGGCTCCGGCGGTCTCGGCACGGTTATGGGGTCGAAGAACCTTAAAGCCATCGTGGTTGCCGGTGATAAAAAGCCCCAACCTGCCCATCCTGATAAAGTCCGCCAGCTGGTCAGGCTCATCCGCGATAATCGCAAGAAATCGCCCACGCTCCCGTTAGCCATCCCCTGCCTGACGCGCCTGCACAGCTGCTTCGGCTGCGGCATCGGTTGCTACCGGGAGACTTACCCCGCGGAAAAAGGCAGGGACTATAAAGCTCTCTGCCAGGCATCACATCTATACGCGCCGTATGCCTCGAAATATAATGGGGGCAAGAACGACGGCTCTCACCTGCTGGGCACGCGCCTCTGCGATGGTTACGGGCTGGACTCCATTGTCATGCAGAGCGTGCTTGAATTTCTGAACGCCGGCTATCAGGAGAGCTTCCTTAACGAAAAACAAACGGAACTGCCCCTTTCTAAAATAGGCAGTCCCGAGTTTATCCGCGAGCTCACCAGAAAGATATCATTAAAAGAGGGTTATGGAGCCACTCTAGCGAGGGGCGTTATCGCCGCCGCAGAAACGGCTGGAGTCAAAGAAATGCTGCCCAGGTTCATCGCGACGAGGGCGGGCGAGAAAAAGGACTACGACCCCAGACTATTAATAACAACGGCTCTTTTTTACGCCACCGAGCCGAGGCGGCCCATCCCGCAGCTGCATGAAATTGCCCAGCTGGCGATGTTTTGGTCCGGCATGGGGGCTAACGATAAGCCCGGCGCGGTGTTTTCCACCAAAGATTTCCGCAAGGTCGCGGAGAAGGTCTGGGGCAGTGCTAACGCAGCGGATTTTTCTACCTACGAAGGCAAGGCGCTGGCTGCCAAAATTATCCAGGACCGCGTTTTCGCCAAGGAAAGCCTGGTTCTCTGCGACCTCCGGTGGACATTATCACAAATCGCCCGCACCTTAGGCACTACCGCCGACACGGTGACGGAAGCCCAGATTTATGCAGCAATCACCGGAAAAGAAGTTGACGACACCGAACTGGCAAGGATTGGCGAGAGAATCCTTAATCTGCAACGTGCCATCATGCTCCGCGAGGGGTGGCAGGGAAGAAAAGACGATAAAATATTGGACTATTACTTCACCGAGCCGCTGAAAAAAGCCGAGCTATTCTATAATGCCGATGGTCTGCTGCCCGGCAGGAATGGCGAAGTCATCACCAGGGTCGGAGCAGTCATCGAGAAAGACAAGTTCGAGCAGATGAAGACCGATTATTACGGCTACCGTGGCTGGGATGTGGCAAGCGGTTTGCCGTTAAAAGCCAAACTTATAGAGCTCAATCTTAAGGATGTCGCGACGGATTTGGCGGGGCGGGGACTCCTGAAGTAAGCCTTTAAATTCTACTTTAAGAATCCCGCGCTACCGACTTTATTTATTACGTCCCGCCCCAACTGCCGCTAAAGGCGCCACCGCCAGCCAGAGAGTAATGGTAATCAGCATCGATTTCACATAGCTGATAGTCGCAATACCAAAATCAGGCGCAATGACTCCCCAGAGAAGCATCAAGAAAAAAGCACTCAAGAAAAAGCCAGGAATAGCCGCCAGAATTTTAAAATAACCCATTTTTGCCCTCCTTAACAATACTTTTCAACCCTGCTTGAATCAGCTTTGATACTATTTTACTCCACAAATACTTTTACTTTCTCCCCTTTGCCACCCTCGATATCAATTTGCGTATCACCGAGTGCATCGATAAGGCTTTCGACGTCGTCGGGTTTCATATTACGTACATCGAATTTGATACCTTTGTCGTTTAAAGCCTGGTTGGCTTTATCCAACGCTTCCGGAGGTATCAGCGACGTTAGTTTAATACCGGCGCGTATTAGGGACATCGGCACGCGTACGTTAACGCGATCGATATGTTCGGAGTTGGATTGGTTTTCACCGGGGCCGATGGTCACCCGCAGGTATTTATGCTTCGTTTTATCATTAGTTTCACGTCCCGTATCCTCATGCCCGCCCTCCTTAGAATCAAGGACGCTTAGCAAGCGATAGGCTTCTTCAGCAGTGATTTTTTTCTTATCCAACATCTCGAGTATCTTTTTTTTACTATCAGACATTTTATTTTCCTCCTTTTTAACTACACGATTGATACGAACACGGTTTCGTTACGACCCTGGATATCCACTTTCAAACCGTGCAGGTACCAGAATGTTACGAACACGGCTTTTAATCCCAGCAGTGCCATCCTTCCCCACCCCAGCCACCATAACACGATGAGGGCGATTAAAATCAGCGGTGATAGAACGATAAAAACCGCCAGCGCCAGGGGGACGAGCAGGAACAGCGGCAGCCACAATCCGAAATTCGCGTCCTTGTTTTTAATTCTGATATGTATTAACATCGGCGGCCAGCTCATTTCGATAACCTCCTTATAGCTTCATCAGCGGAAATATCACCGTGCTCCAGAGCATCGATGACATCCTCCTGCGGTGAGATTTTTTCAATCGAGATAAACTCAAACTGTTTAGCGATGTGGTTAAGCCTGTTTTTTACCGTGGGATAGCTGATACCGAACAGCGCTTCCATGTCTTTTATCGACCCGCTGCAGCGGATAAAAGCCATCACGAAGACCTGGTCCTCGGCGGAGAGGTTGGCGAGGGGTGGTAATGAAAAGCTGCCTTCTATCGCGATATCAGTATCCACCAGGCGGACGCGTTCTACCATTACCGGCTTTCCGTGAGTCATCCTGGTCAGCTCGTTCCACTCTCTAGCCATTTCACATCACCTCACCTTATATTAATATTATTAATCCGTTTCTTAATTTTCTTGAATTATTATAATATTATTTATTAATTTTGTCAATACTTTTTAGAAATATTTTTAAAGTATATTTAGGAAATTTATATTTCATTAAGCTATCCTAGCCGGCGGATTAGCTATAAAAAGAGGGGGTCAGCTTTATCACAGCGCGGTAGACGCATTTGCGCAATTACGCTATAATTTAACGGGGTATTTAAGCATTGTCTATTATCTGTATCGCCAATCAAAAAGGCGGCGTTGGTAAAACCACGACAGCCGCTGCCCTCGGTGAGGGTTTAGCCGAGTATAAAAAGCGTGTGCTCCTGGTCGATTGGGACCCGCAGGCTAGCCTAACCATCAGTCTGGGGGTTAATCCAGAGAGCCTGGAACTTACCAGTTACGATGTCCTGACGAGCGTCATCAGGAGTAACGGCCGACACTCGCTCCCTGATGTTACCTTGAAAACGAAAAGTCCTTATGTCGACCTGGTTCCGGCCAATGTCGAGCTCTCGCAGGCGCAGCTCGACCTGGTGAATGCCTTTTCGCGCGAACTGGTGCTCAAGGAAATGCTTCAGCCGGTAGTTAATAATTACGACTATATTTTGCTGGACTGTTTGCCCAGTTTGGGGCTGTTAACCATTAACGCCCTTTGCGCCGCTAATAAAGTCCTGATACCTTTGCAGGCGGATTTCCTGGCGATGAAAGGGCTGGCGATGCTTTTACCTACCATTATGCGGGTTCAGGAAAAAATCAATCCGTCGTTGGAGATTTTAGGTATTTTGTTCACCATGACCAATTCCCGCACCTTGCATAGTCATGAGGTCATCGAAGTAACCAAGAAGGCTTTTGGCGATAGAATCAGGGTGTTTGAAACCACCATACCCCTTAGCGTGCGTTTTAAAGAAGCCCCGGCCGCGGGGATGTCCATTCTGAACTACGCCCCGACTTCCGAAGGGGCGGAAGCCTACCGATTATTCACAAAAGAGGTGCTGCATGAAAAGAACTAAAATAACCGAGGAGCTGGCTTACGGTTCCGCTTTGGAACGACTTACCGGTGGCGACCGGACGACGCCCGCGACTGCTCCCGAGCCTCGACAAGCCGCGCCTGCTACTACCCCAGAATCGCCTAAAACATCGATGATTAAACTATCGGTCTTTCTCAACCGGGAGGAGGACTCTTATCTGGAAGCGCTGGCATCAACCGCCAAGTTCAGCGGGGGTAAAAAACTAAGCAAGACCAAGCTCATTGAAGCGATGGTACGGGCTTTCCGTAATACGAATCTGGATGTCCGCGGCGTTAATGACGACCAGGAGCTGCTTAACAGGATATCTGCGCAGCTGTACAAGTAATTTAAAGTTATTAAGCCATCTGTTCAACCATTTGAGTGTCTAAAACCGGTGTCATCGACCAGATGGTTGATCTTATACGTCTCGAGAAGGGTCTTACTATCAAGGGGTCCGGCCATACGGCGGTTTGTAATTGCGGAACAGGCATGGAATGGGCGTAACGGAACCTGGCCATTACCTCGTTGTGAGTTAGGTATACCATTACTGCCTGCACCTTCATCTCCGGCCCGACGGCGGCAGGGGCTGGTTTGAGTCGTACACAGCAGAGGATTTTATCCATGGCGATATCATCCGGGTCATAGTTAGGGCGGTCGCCATCGAATTTTTCCTTCAGAATCTCCAGGTCTTCCATCTCGGAGAGGCGGTAGAGTTTCCAGCCCATCGTTTCCCGTAAATCACTAAAACCTTCGGTCTGCCAGCAGATGAGCGATTCGTTATCAGCATCACGTTTATTGAGGACGATGCCGAGGGCGAAGGGCTCGACAATGCGGTAGCCATTATGATAGAAGAACTCGAGGGTGCGGAGCTGCTTGATAGCCGTGCAGACCACCGCCCGCTTGGTTTCCCGCGGCATGTTGACCCGATTTATAGTGCGTCTAGACTCCAAATTAGTTCCCCCTTACGCCATTTTATACTTTACAGAAAGTTGGTGGGAATGTCAATGGGGGATAGTATTCAAGTTATTAGTCATTAGTTTCTAGTCTTTAGTCATGGGAAAGGGAGTTTATGTTAAGGGGCGGGGTGGTGTATAATGACAGGAAAATAATCCGGCAGTCGGGGATATAGAGAATTAGTAATGACCGCATCGTTGCAGCCGGCTTACATTGAAAAAGTGGATGAGCGCGGCAATCTCCAAATCTGGATTGTGGATGGGGCATACATCCGCAGCCATATCGATGAGGAATTCGTTAACTTCGGGCAGCATTATCGGTATCCTTATATACCAGTCAACGAGCTCTGGATTGACCGTGAAGCCGAACACGACGAGCGACAGTTTTTTATCGACCATCTGCTGGTGGAACACCGGCTAATGGCGGCAGGCATGCTTTATGAACAGGCGCTGCCCAAAGCGGATCAGGCGGAAAGAAAAGAGCGCCGCCTTTCCGGAGATATGAGCCAGTTGACTCATCATGGGCAAACATTACCGGATGGCAAAGATGTCCACGAACGGCTTTGGAAGAAGCTGGAGAACGGCATAAGTGTCTGGATTGTTAACGGGCGCTTGGTGCGGAGCGTATTCGATATCGACTTCACCGAGGGCGGCCATGACTATGTTTACGAATTCGTGCCGGAGAACGAAATCTGGATTGATGACGCAATTGTGGAAGCGGAGCGCGGCTATGTGCTGCTGCACGAGCTTCACGAACGCAACCGCATGGCTAAAGGCTCGCTTTACAATAAGGCTCACGACGAATCCAGCCGCCTGGAATACCACTGCCGCCACCACCCCGATGAACTGCATGATAAGCTGGTGGCGGAGGGGTGGGCTTAAAGAGGAAAAAATGTTAAAATGATTAGTGACTAAAAAGAAATCATGTGCTAGAATAGAGGACAATTAAGGATGAACTAAAATGATAGTAAGTAGTAAAGTTATTAATGTTGAAACAAAGGGAGGCAGGCAGCCTGTAATATTTAGAGATCTTATACCTGAAATTCCATCTACAACATACGCCACTTTTGGTCTATATAAATACCCTGCAAAGTTTATTCCTCAAGTAATAGCTTATGCTCTATCAACTTTTGGGCGACCAGGTATGAGCGTTATAGATCCTTTCGCGGGTTATGGGACAGTAGGAACAGTGGCTAGACTTTGTGGTAATGATTACGAACTATGGGATCTAAACCCACTTTTAAAGCATCTTCATGCCGTGGCGATTATGCGACCAGTTGAAATAGACGCAGATGCTTTAGTTCGAAAAATGTCTACCTGCACAAGTAAAGCTTTTCCTGATTGGGGAAATATTTCCTATTGGTATCCAGAGCAATTCCTAACCTTGTTATATAAAGCTTGGGGATTCTATCATACACTAGACCACGAAGAATGGGAAAGGCTTCTTCTTATACCGCTTCTAAAAGCAACACACTATTTTTCTTATAATGATGAGAAACGGCAAAAATTATCTCGTTCACCGATGGCAAATAGTAGAATTAGTAGGTTACTAAATCAAGATTGGGAACAAATATTTTACACTATGGTATTAAAAGGTATAAAACAAGTTCTCAACAGATTAATTGAGTATCAAAGCCTTAAACCTGAAAACGTAAATAGCAGCATCCGAGCTGGTATAGACTCCTCAGACACCAAGTTAGAAGTGGATCGTAATATATTGTTGACTTCACCACCTTATCTTCAAGCACAAGAATATATTCGCGCAACCAAAATGGACCTATACTGGCTAGGTTATAAAGAAGAGTATATTAAAGAATTAGGGAAAAAAGAGTTCCCTTATCAAGATGTCCCAAGATTTCCTATTAATTCAAAAACTTATTTCGATTGTTTGGAAAATATTAAAGAACCTCATATGATAAAACTATTTGAACGCTACTTTTATGGTGTTTTAAAAACACTTACTCAACTTCAAGAGCACATCACAGACAAATTATTACTTTTTGTTGGTCCAGCAACCATTAGAACAATTCCTATACCACTTGACCGCATCTTTACCGAGCATTTTGAATCTCTCGGTTGGAAACATGAAATAACTCTCATCGATACCATTGTTTCAAGGGGTATGTTTTTTTATAAACTCAATCCAGCCACTGGTAAAAAAGATAATCGTATGTCAACAGAACACCTTGTTGTTCTTTCAAGAAAGTAATTTATTGAGGTAAATACAAATGACCAATCCAGAAGAACGAGGACGTAAAGCCGCAACTAGTGGTTTTGCGCATGAACATATTACTGCAGGAATACTAATGAAGCATTATGGTAACGTTTCTTTGGTCAATTTGCCTCTTTCTCCTTACGACATTGTGATAGTGCGGAAGACAGAACATGGAGAAGAAATAATTAGAGTACAAGTCAAAACTGCAAAGAAATCAGTTCCATTTACTGGGGGTTCGCGTGGTGGAGTTGATAGAAAATATCAATCAGGTATTAAGACTTATAGACAATCAACTAAAACATGTGATGTAGTTGTAGGATTGCACCCTTACGATGATTCATTTGATTTATACATTGTACCTACTATATTGATTGAGATATTAGGTCAAAGTAGTATCTCAATAAGTAAAATCGAAAAGCTCAAGAATAACTACGAGATGTTAGAAAACTGTAAAAATACCGATTTTGTTATTTCGAATGCTAAAAATTTCGGTATCATCCAATAACAAGAGTTAGTTTATTGCTCCAATCTAATCTTGTTCTTGTGTTCAGCAACAACCTTGCCGATGATGGCGGCTTCTTTAACGCCCCGTTCATGCAGCTTTTGGAGGAGGCGGGGGGCTTTAGCCTTGGGGACAGCTATAAGCAGTCCGCCGGAGGTCTGGGGGTCGAAGAGGATATCCTGCAGGTATTGCGGTACTTTAGCAGCAAAGTCCACCATGTTTTTACGGTAGTCGCGGTTGCGGGCTAAACCGCCGGCGATCATGCCTTTATCGTAATATTCTATCGTTTCGGGGAAGAGGGGTACGACGGCGGCATTTATCTCCATCCCCACTTTCGTGCCTTCTATCATCTCGCAGGCATGTCCCAGCAAGCCAAAGCCGGTGATATCCTTGCAGGCGCTAACGCCCACCTCCAGCATGGCTTCCGAGGCGGCACGATTGAGGGCGGTCATGGATTCTGTTACTCTTTTAATCGCGGCTTTACTCGCGGCGCCGCGCTTGATGGCCGTGCTGATGATACCCGTGCCGAGGGGCTTAGTAAGGATAAGGACATCGCCAGCCCGGGCAGTATTGTTATGGACGACTTTAGCCGGGTGGATAACGCCCGTAACCGCCAGCCCGTACTTAAGCTCGGGGTCGTCAACAGTGTGGCCGCCGAGGAGGATGACGCCTGCCTCGTGTATTTTATCGAGTCCCCCCTTTAACACCTGCCGCAGGACAGAGAGGTCCAGCGTGTCTTTGGGGAAGCAGACGACATTTAAAGCCGTCAGGGGCTTACCGCCCATGGCGTAGACATCACTCAAGGCATTGGCAACAGCAATCTGCCCGAAGTCGTAAGGGTCGTCGACAATCGGTGTAAAGAAGTCGACCGTCTGGACAATCGCCAGGTCGTCGGTGAGCTTATAGACGCCGGCGTCCTCCGCCCGCTCCATGCCCGCGATGAGATTGGGGTGGGACTGGAACTTAAGTCCAGCCAGCGCTTTGGCGAGGTCGCCCGGACCTATTTTACAAGCTCAACCCGCGCCGTGGACGGTCTCGGTGAGGCGTAGTTTCTTTTCGTCCATGCTTAAAACCTCTTAGCGATAATTGTACTATATGAGTTTAAAAGTTTACAGTAGACAGTGAACAGTTGGGGTAATGGGGTGGGGACTGAAAACTGTAAACTGATAACTATTAACTTTTCTTACAAACACACCACATCGTTATAAAGCAGGGAGTCGATAGTCTTGACCATATTCGTTGGTTTGCCCACCTTTTGCTTATCCGTCAACTCGAAGTAGTCGAGGCAGGTGGCACAGGCTAATATTTCCACCCCCTGCTCCTCCAGCTTTTTCAGATGGACTAAAGCCCAGGAGCCTTCGGCAACCAGCTTCACGCCGGTATTCCAGAAAATCAAAGCCGCAGGCTTATCCGGGCTTTCCACGAGCAGCCTTAAGAAATTAGACATGATTAACTCGCCCAGCTCATCGTTGCCTCTGCCGAGGACTTCCGATTGAATCAATATCTTCTTTGATGCCATGTTTCACCCTATCCGTCCTCACTTGAGGAATAAACACGAATAATTTAAAATAATCACGGGAGATTATATCATAAGTATTTTGTTAGTGCAAGATAAGTTTTATTTATAGGGAAAAGGGGAGGTCATTGCGAGCCCTCACGCTTCGCTCAGGATAAACTCCGCGTGGCAATCCCTGATTAGAATTAAGCAAATGATGGAGATTGCCGCGTCGTCCCGATTTCATCGGGACTCCTCGTAATGACCCTTCGACAGGCTCAGGGCAGGCAACGAACATGAATATCGAATACTTGAAGACTTTTCAGGAAATAGTGAGGCTGGGGAGCTTTTCCGAGGTAGCGAAAAAGCTGGGCATCAGCCAGCCGGCGGTGACCTTCCAGGTACAAAAGCTGGAGCAGGAGCTCGGGACGCGCCTCATCGACCGCAGTCAGAGGACGATAACGCTAACGCGGGCCGGCAAGCGGCTACTGCTCTTCGCGGAATCCGTCGGGGGAGAGCGAGAAAATCTGCGACACGACCTGGAACACTTGCGCGATGATGTTTCCGGGGAGCTGCTTATCGCGGCGAGCACGATACCCGGCGAGTACCTCCTGCCAATGCTGCTGGCTAAGTTCAAACAGCGATATCCGGCGGTTAAAATACAGGTTGATGTATCCGACTCGCTAACGGTCATCAGCAAGGTAAGCGATAACACCTATGAAGTAGGGTTTTGCGGCGTCGCGCCGGAGGGAAAGGACATTGTGTCCTTCAAAATCGATAGCGATGAAATCGTGCTGATTGTCTTCCCGGGGCATCCGTTCGCGAGCAAAAGGCAGGCGGCGCCGGAGGAGCTGGCAGGCGAGCCGTTTATCTTCCGGGAGGCTACATCGGGAACACAGCGGAGTCTGGAAAAACTGCTGGGGGAGGCGGGACAAGATATCCGTCAATGGACACCGCACCTGGTGCTCGGCAGCACGCAGTCGGTCATCGCGGCGGTTGCCGCCGGTGCCGGCATCGCTTTCGTTTCTAATCTGGCGATAAAACAGTGCACGGCGCAGGGTCTGGTGCAGCAGGTTACCGTTAAAGGACTGCGGCTAAAGCGGGATTTTTACTGCGTTTACCGGCAGGAGAGAATCGCATCCCGCCTGCTGGAAGTATTTATCGATTTTATGAAGACAGAGGCTTTACAACATGGATAACAACGGCATCGAGAGTTTAAAAATAGAAATTAACGGCAGGCAGGCTCATTACCTTAAAGCCGGCAGCGGTCCGCCGGTAGTGCTGATACACGGCGGCGCCAGCGACTCGCGGGACTGGATAGGCACCATGACCGCCCTGTCCAATCGTTTCAGTTTTTACGCTCCGGACCTGCTCGGTTACGGGCAGAGCGAGCGTAACGAGAGCGGCTACTATCTCGCCGATTACATTGACTTCCTGGTAGGGTTCATCGATGCTTTAAAGCTGGAAAAACCGGCGTTGGCGGGGCATTCGCTGGGGGGTAGATTCTGCCTGGACGTGGCGCTTAGAGACCAGGCAAAGGTCAGCAAGCTCGTGCTGATAGACACGACGGGACTCGGCGATATGAGTCTTTTCGGTAATATACTGCAGTTTTTTTTCTGGGGATTACGCAAGGTGTTACGGCAGCCGCAG
>Ga0187886_1000273_pt1 | contig 67541 bp, 66 predicted proteins | sample June2016WEW_20_1_FD_133001 | JGI IMG/M metagenome (GOLD analysis project Ga0187886, IMG submission 133001) | Peatland microbial communities from SPRUCE experiment site at the Marcell Experimental Forest, Minnesota, USA - June2016WEW_20_150 | ecosystem: Environmental > Terrestrial > Soil >... | reverse complement strand
TTCAGCCAACGAGTACGAAAATTTTTTAGAACGATATTCCGATCCCCGTTCCTGTGCAAGTGTTTTTTCCACCTCCGCCTTGAAGTACGCCTTGATCGCAGGATGAATATTTGCCATAAGGATTTTCTTTAAGAACACATCATCCTCCTCGCCTATCGTTTTGACACGAACCGCATGGATGATGGATTCTATTTCTGCTTCGAAAATGTAGCCCATTGTTAAATTAAGCCATTGTGTGATTGAGCGATTGAGTCAATTCGTGATTTAGCGATTAAGTGATTTAGTGATTAAAGAAATAGTTTTCATCTCCTGCCGCGTGCGGTTTGATTGGACGCTGAAAAAATAGCAATCAATTCATTCGCTTCTTTGAGTAATTCATTCGTCTTTTCTGGTGAAAGTATATTGAGATCTGTGACCATTTCAAGCCAAAACACAGTTTCATCAGCTTCTTCTACAACAATACCAATTTTCGCTATGAACTCTGCTTTCGAACGGGCTCGGCAAACAGCCCGATAATTTGCAGCAACTGATGTTGCAGAACGCATCAATTGTCTTCCAATAATTCTGGCTTCTTCATTCTTTGGGAATGTTCGAACAAGTCTTACAATTTGAATTGCAAATTGCTTTGTTCGATCTCTTAATATTTCCGGCTGACTTTTCATAACGAATCAATCACTCATTCTCACAATCACCCAATCACTTAATCACCCAATCACTTAATCATCCAATCTCTCAATCACATATTCACCCAATCTCCCTCATTCCTTTTTCCCAAGAACTGTCTTTACGCGATCAATTTCTTTCTGCGCTGCTGTCTTAAACTGCGAATCGGTGTCTTTTCGGCTGATGATTTGCTTGTACATCGTCATTGCCTGGTCATATTTCGACATCTTCTCGTACGATTGTCCAGCCATATAATATGCCGTTGAAATCCAATCCATTTTACCTCGTTTCGTAACAAGATACGGAACTTTTAAAAATTCAAGAATTGCTTGTTGAAATTCCCCTTTATAAAAGTATGCCTCGCCAATATAGTACCGGAGTTCTGCTTCAAGATCAATATTTCCTGCTTCTATTAAATCCTGCAAATGGAGAATTGACTGATCGTAGTATCCTAACTTCTGATACAACACGCCGATATCAATTTTCTTATCGATGAGATCAGGATCGTTCGGGTAACGATCGATATACTTGCGTGTCAACTCCAGCGCACCATCATACAATTCCATTTCCTTGTATACCATAATCAAATTGCTCATCGCTAACGGAACGAGACTGGGAGTGCGCTGTTCATTATCGAGAATGATACGATATTGTTTCGAAGCGGCATCCCATTGCTCAAGACTGTAATACGCGTTCCCCAAGCTCAAGTGTACACGCGGCAAAATCGGATCGTTAGGATAATATCTCAAAAGAGAATCATACATACGCACAGCAAGCGGCAATTTTTGATCCAACTCATATACGCGAGCTGTCCAGAACATCGTTTCAGGAATAATAGGTGCTTTCGGATATGAATGAACAACCTGGTCAAACCGCTCTCGCGCTTTCGCAATGTCTTCTTTTCGCAGCTGGTATTTTCCCCGTTCGAATTCAAACTCTGCTTCATAATTATAAGTATGAGAATGTTCTTTTATAAAATCCGCCGCCCGTTTATCTGCTTCTTTCACATTATCGAGCCGGAAGTAGGAGACAACGATTCGCGATTGTATGTATCGTTTTGCAGTGTCATTCTTTGTTTGCGAGAGTGCTTCGCTATATCTTTTGACGGCATCGGCATATTGTTCATTCTGGAACAACATTTCCGCTGTCTCCAATGCCACGAACAAAGATTGCCCGCCTGATTTCCCTGCAATGCGGCTTACTTCCTGCAGATACTTCGCAGCGAGTTCGATAGAGTTTTCTGACTTTGCTATCGAGGCGAGCGCATAATATGCTTGTCCGGCTCTCGCCGTTGTTTGATCTCTTGTCACATATTCTGCATACCATTTCTTTGCTGCAGAAAAATCCATGAGTTTTTCGCTGCATACACCTAATTTAAAAATAATGGAACCTTCAATCTCCGGATCCACAGTTACAAAAAAGAAATCGGTTCGCAATCTTTCTAGACTATGCATATACCATTCATGTGCATTCTTAAAATCATTGGCAAAGAAATACGCGTCAGCTTTGTACAGATCGAGACGCGATCTCAATGGATGATAGAAATACCGGGTCTCGAGAAGATCAAAATAGCCGAACGCTTTCGTCACTCGACCGCTGTCTGCTGCAGTTTTGGCGAGATATGCAGCGGCGGCGGCACTTTTCACATGATTTGGATTTTTAGCAAGAAAATTATCAAGCACTTGAATTGCTGAATCTTTCTCCATCATTCCATCGAGCGCAATGCCAAGCTGGTACTGCGCAGAGGGAGCTGTCTCGCGATCTGAATACTTTTCCAACAGAAGTTTATATGTGAGAACAGCGCTTTCATAATTTTTTGCTGTCAAATAAGAATCACCAAGCAAGAGAAGCGCTACATCTCTCCCGCGCGCACCGGAAGATTTCGACAAGAACTCCGTTCCAAGTGTCCGCACTTCTTCCGGCTTCTCTGCCAATTGCAGGCGGAGCGTGAATGCCGCGACAACCGCTTGGTCGGTAAGCTCGCCTGCCGGATACAACACTGTAAGAGAATCGTATAAAACAATCGCCCTTGAAAGAAATTCTTTTTTCTTTGCGGTTTTTTCTCCTTCTTTCGATGCAAGCAGTTCAAACGACTGCGCTTGTTTGAACCATGCCATCGGACGCAGGGTTTCTTCCAGATCGACTGTGAGAGCGTATGCAAACTGATCGGCGGCAAGCTGGTAATCTTTTATATCGGAGAAATAGATTTCAGCAAGACGATAGGCAAGATTCCCTTTCGATTTCTGTGCGATGACATCTCCAACTAAAAGCGCAAGCTTCTGCGTGCTTGCATCCTTGCTGCGCAGATCAAAAGCCTTGATGAGACGAATCTGTTTTTGTGCTTCAGGAACAAACTCGCTGCTCGGATAGCGGCGCTGGAGATTTTCGAATGCTGCAATCGCTTCATCCATATTGCCGGCTTTCTTCCACGCTTCACCAAGCTTCATCGTCGCATCGTCAACCAATTCACTCGATGGAAAATGTTCAAGAAGCCATTCGCAAAAATCGATCGCAGTCTTCGTATCGCCAACTTCGTCGTTGGCTACTGTAGCTCCTTCTAGTAAAAGTCTGGGCAGGTTGGCATCCGATGGATACTGTTGACGGAATAGATTCGTTAACCGCACTGCTTCCGTGAAATTTTTTGTTGTAACAGCGCCCTTCATTGCACCGACAATAATTGCCCGACGATCCGCATTGCCGACGCTATCGGTCAGAGCACGCGAATACAACTGCGCCGCTTTTACTGGATCGCCTGCGCGCTCGGCAGCAACGCCGGCTTTATAGAGCGCTTCCCCATTGCGAAGCCCGCGGATTTTTCCAGCTTTCTCGAACAACTCAAGCGCCCGTGCATTTAACTGCATGCGATTGTTCGCTTCCGCCATTTCCATATATGCATCCTGCCGAAGCTGCTTGGGAGCTTTCAAACTGTCATCCGCTGCCGATTTCCAGGCTGCTAACGCTTCTTCTGTTTTACCGGCTGCATTTTTCAGAACACCGAGTGTAAAGAGTGCATCGTAGTAGCTCGATGTCGATTTGAAATTCGTTGTAACTTCGGACACTGCCGTTTCTGCTTCAGTAATTTTTCCCATACCAATAAGAGATTGTCCGTACAATACGAGCGCGCGGGCTTTCAACTGCGACTCTTTGGTCGCATCGATCACACGCTTGCTCTCCTGGCGGGCCTGTTCAAATTGTCCTGCGGATATTAATATCTCGGCAAGTTTATTTCTTGCCGGCAGCACTTCATCGGTCGTGTATTCCTGCGTGAGTGTCCGTAAAACACGAAGTGTATTTTCTGTATCCTTCAGCCGACCGTAGTACTCGGCAGCTTTGAGAAGTGCAACCGGGGCAAATTTACTGCTCGGGTGAAACGTTTTCACACGTTCAAACGCCATTGCCGCTTCGCGGTCATTCTTCATCGCGGCATATTCCTCTGCAACGTTCATCCACGCTTCCGGCGCTTTCATATTATCGGTATACGCCAGAGCGAAATTCTGGAATGTATAGCGGGCGTCGTCGTGCTTGCCGAGCTTGGATTGTGTTAAGCCGAGATAAAAACGCGCTTCAATTCCCTGCGCACTGCTCGGGTAGAGATTGATGAATGTGCGGAACTGTTCCAGCGCAAGATCGTACATCTTGTCGTTATAGAGATTGACGGCAAGCTTAAAATCGCCATTCTCTTTGGCATCCTGCGCAAAGGCGATGCAAGAGAACAAAAATAAAATGGAGAGAAGTTTGACTTTCATAATTGCAAAATGTAGCCAAATATGAGAGGATTAGCAAGAAAGTGAAGATAGGAGATTAAGAGATTTGGTGATTGGGTGATTAAGTGATTGGGTGATTGAATGATTGAGAGATGTTGAGAGATAGGGAAAAAAAATTGAGAGAAAGTGCTGGAAGAAAAAAAAGAAGGCTTGATTAGCTATGACCCCATCAGTCCCCAGAGGTCGTTTTGCGCGTTCGCATATAAAAATAGACACACGCTTTGTGTGTGTTTGTAATGGGCCTCCGGCTGCCCTGATAGAAAAGATTCCATGAGGAATCAACGTCATTCCGGCGTGATTCTAGTCGGAATCCAGGGTCTAGATAACCTACAACCAATATTTGTTATTTGAGTTAACGCCGCTTTCTTTTGGCGAAAAGAAAGCGACAGAAAGAAACGCTTGTGAAATCGAAATGTGTTTTCTCAAGGTTGAACTAAGATTGGGGATATGATAAACTCATTGTTAGAAATATAATGTACGGAAGGATTGGAATACACCTTGTCTTGACCCGTCTTTCTTCTATCGATTTCGCGGCTTAGAGATAAGAATATGAAAAACACGGCGGATAGAGAACTCCTGACTCCACTTGGCCTCCACCTTCTTGACAATGCACTCAAGAAAAACCATATTGTTCCTGTTCCCGGATTACCAAAGCGCTTAATAGTTATTACCTGTGTATTTTTATGACGTATGCTGAAGAAATAACATTTGAGATGAAGAGAAATATCATTCGACTTTTCATGCGTAATAGTCGCAAAAAGCCGACTCAGTCTCACGAAGTTTCCAAAGGAATCCCTTTGGGAGATGCCTTTGGCAGACCTAATCACAGGTTAGGCGCATAAAAACGTTACACTATTAAATGTAGATGAATATGGAATGAAATATGAGACTGTACTCAACACCGCTGTCAGCTTCAAGATTGGAAATCACGAAGCTTGCAATTATTGAAACAGTATTATCGCTTTCTATCTATTCATTCATTGTCCTGTATTTTGGAAGTCTTAAATACCTTGTAGTTATTATCGTTTTAGCTCCTCTTACACTATTCCGGACTGATAGTTCTTCAGAATGGGCCATTGATAAATTTAAACTCATTCTTGAAAATCTAAATAAATGGGTTTTTAATTCTTGGAATGGGAAAGCAATAATTTATCGAGTTCTGCTTGCATTTATTCTTTGGCCTTTATTTGGTGTAAGTCTGCGGGTTGTTTCGACTATTTATTTTTTTATTAAGAATCCAATATCTGTAATTGTTGAAATGCCTCGGAACTGGATGCGACAGTGCATTTGTACAGATTTTATGCATCCACCAGAAATATTGCCAATGGAATGTGTTAAATCTAGTATAGATAAAAATGTACATTCATTTTATACTTGGAAAAAAGGCCTTATTGATGCGCGTTATTCTGTAAAGTTTGGACTCTTAATATTTACTTTACCTTTTTGGATTATTGGATGGATACCTTCTTTATTCTATCGTATTTCATTCAAAGCGACATCTATTGTATATCTACCCTTTATCTGGGTTGCAAATCTCACCATGCAAAATCCATTACCAGTCAAAAAACGACTTGAGAGATTTACTCAGGGAGAACTGGAAAAGGTTCGTCGTGGCTACTCTTGGATTATTATAGTCATGTTACTTTCAAAGATTGGTTTTATATTAGGGTATATTGATATTAATTTCATAACCCAAAAATATTTAAATGAGAGAATTGTAAATACTATTATTGTTCCAAATAGTTGGGCATCTTGGCAGATAACATTAGGAATAGACGCATTGTTAACATTCTTTCTACTCTTCTTTACTGATTCAGCACTTGCAAGACTTGATCATAAACCTTTTTTTAAAGAAGAAACGATATTAAATACTGTTTCATTTATCTCATTTATTAGAGCTGCAATCAGTATTTTTACTATTTCAATATTCTTTTTTTATGCTCTCAATTTGTTTTTTTTAAAGCAATGAAATGTGCGCATAACCCGCGGCTCAAGCTGACCGGATGAGCGTTAGTGCATTTTACATTGCGCGTAGAGGTTTAGTACAGAATTGAAAGTGAAGTGAATGAACTTGGTTCGTTCCGTGCAATTTGAAAGTTCACATTGTCGCAGCTTAGCGCCGGTCCATTAGGCGGTTGCCAAAATTAATAAGGATTACACAGATGTCAAATAATATTGCGTCTCTCTCTGAATCGACCTTCAGATCAAATATTCGCCACACTGGTTTGCCAAGCTGTAATATTGATATTAGAACGTTGAAAAAGTTATTTGGTAAATTGAACGAGTGTTGTCGCGAGGCAGCCACAATTGAATTGTCAAAATTACGCCAAGGCACAATGACTACAGAGCAATACGAAAAATTCAAGAATGATGTAGCCGAATCATATAAAATTAATGTAGAGATACTTGGGAAAAAAGGGGAATACTTTTCATCAACCTCAGAATCCTTGCTTGATGAAAATGTTTTACCAAGTCAATTAGTAAGACTTACTTTCAATAGTGAATTCCTTTTTAAGACAGCATTCAATGCCGTTCCAATGAACAGCGTAAAAATCATTATTGATTTTAATAAAGCCACAGTACTTGATTTTTCCTCAAACCCTTCACACCCGACATCCAATGATAGTGTTATTGACGTTCTTGGCCAGACAGAATCTTGGGTGGATGGAGTTTATAAGGCTGTGAATGATATTCTTAAAGAATGTAGTACGCATCGAACTTGGTTGCACAGGAGAGGAATATATGATTTATTTCTATGGTTATTTATTATTCCTCTTTCCTTCTGGAATCTTCATAAATTAGTCTTAGGGTTCCCCACTTTCTTTAATGCAATTTCCGGTGTAATTCAAGTATTTGTCTCAATCTATTTTCTACTTCTCATTATTTTACTTTATAGAGCATTCTTCAGTTATGCTCGCTGGGTTTTTCCTTATATCGAACTTAGTTCTACTTCAAAGACTACATCGACCAGGCATAGAATATTTTTTACCGGATTAACACTAACATTGACTTATGGATTGTTGAAAGATTTAATAAAGAGAATTATTGAAATTATATTTTAATGTATAGCAACTGCCTAACTAGGCGCTCCCGCCCAACAAGACAGCGGGGCAGGCAAGCTCGGCTTGTCCAGAAGGCGAAGCGGCCATCCGTTAGGCAGCCCTAAAAGTGGGATATCAATCAATAAAGGTGTCGTATTATGATTTTCACACTCATCTATTTTTTCTTCATCGTCTGGATAACTATTGTACTGTCTAAATCTATCAAGATAGTGCGAGAGGATCAGCGAGTTGTGATTTTTCGTTTGGGAAAGTATTTTGGTGTTGGTGGCCCAGGAATAGTTTTTATTTTACCATTTGTAGATAAAATACAAAAGGTCGATCTAAACGAGTCTTTACCAGGATGGCAAACATTACCCAAAGAACTTCTTGAAGAAAGACTGAAATCACTTGTCATCTATAAGTCAAACAGTTTTTAACGGGCTGCCTAACCAGGCGCTCCCCGCTAATCCCGTAAAAAACACGGGACGCAAAAAACGCGAAAGCGACGGGGTTTCGCATAAAGCGCTCAACAAGCTCGGCTTGTCTGGAAGAATGCATCACAGCCGGAGCCCTGAGAATGTATCGCGCAAAGCGCGAAACAATTTCTTAAAAGTGATACAATATTTCTCAATGAGCCCACTGCAATTTACATGGCGCGCATAGGTTTAGTACAGAGAAGTTACAGACTGGATTTAATATTGCCACAAAAAATTCTTATAAAATAAATATGCAATTGCCTAAAATATTTTAACGAAAGGATATTAAGATGAATCATCGAGAAGTTATCCAAAAAGCAAAAAAGTATATAACGCTTTTGAAGCTAGTCTTTATTCTGGTGTTTATAACACAAAGAATGCTATATGCAACTGGCGGCATACCTGCCGGCAGCGGCACGATTGCAGATCCGTTTCTCATAGCAGACTATGCCGATCTGAAGGTTGTCGGAACATCGACCGCTTATCCGGGTAGCGCGGTGTACCGTCTTGTCGCCGATATCGATGCTGCGGCATCGCAATCCGAAAATGCCGGCGCTGGATTTGTGCCCATCAACGACAGTACGATCAATTATTTTACCGGCACCTTTCATGGTGCGGTTCACGTCATCAGAAACCTGCATATCAGCGGTCCGGTCGGCAATAATGCAGCGCTTTTCGCAAATTTGTGGGGTGGAACGATCGACAGTCTGGGGGTGCTGAATGCGCATGTTACTGCCGATGGCGGATACGTCGGCATTCTCGTTTCAGATAATAATACCGGAACGATCACCAATTGCTATGTCACCGGAAGTGCGATAAACACCAACGGCAGTGCGGGGGGACTCGTTTGTGGAAGCACCGGCACTATCAGCAACTGCTTTTCAACCGCCAACGTTTCGGGCACAGATTATGTTGGCGGTCTCATGGCTACGAATAGCGATATCGCGAGCAACTGCTACACAACCGGCACTGTGTCGGGGCGCAACTATGTCGGCGGGATCGCAGGGGATAATACATCGACGCTCACCGACTGCTACGCAATCGGGAGCGTATCGGGAAGCGGTTTGTATATCGCCGGGATCGCGGGCGGGAATCATATTGCAACCGATTGCTACTGGGACACACTCACGACGGGGTGTGCGTCAGGATGTGCATTTTCCTCAGGGTCGTTTTCCGGAGCCGGTTTGTCAACTGCTGAGATGAAGCAGTCGTCGTCGTACAGCGGATGGGATTTTACCACCATCTGGTCTATTAATCCGAGCATCAACGGCGGATATCCGTATCTTACGTCGAACATTATTACATCCGTTCAAGCGGCGGCAATCGGTACACCGAAATCCTTTTTGCTTCTGCAAAATTACCCCAATCCTTTTAATCCGACAACGACTATACGATTCTCGGTCGAGAAGGATGGCAGAGCGGCAGTAAAAGTGTTCGATATTTTGGGTCGCGAAATGGCGATATTGTTCTATAATGTTGCAAAAGCGGGACAGTACTATACATCGACATTCAACGGGTCGAAATTTTCATCAGGCGTGTATTTTTATACTATCGAAAGCAACAATCAACATCTAGTGAAAAAGATGATGATATTGAAATAGTAAACTGCAATTGCGGCTGACCAGGCGCTCCCGCCTAAAAGACGGCGGGCAAGCAAGCTCGGCTTGTATAGAAGAATGCATCACGCGAGGCGGTCATGTGTTAGGCGGGCAGAAAAAAACTACAATTTTATCAAATATAAATTAAAAGCGAGAGGACTTATGAAAGCTACACTCTATTGCTGTATGATTCTATTTATGTTTTCATGTGCCGTAAAGGCGCAGGATAGTACAAGTAATGTAAAAATAGATTCCGTGCTTTATTATCAAAAGAAGATGTTAAGTCAACAAGAAAAACTTTACAATGAAGTAGTACGTTATAAAGAACCGCTGGAGAATAAAAAATTTGGTATCGAGATCAATCCGGCATATATGCTGTTCAGCAGTGCCCGTTCATATTTTGTGTTCAGCGGAGGATTTTCATTCTTCGATATAGACCGACACGCAGAAATTGCATGTCCAATTTTTTATCAGAACGGAGCCGGTAAAAACTCAGGAGTTCATGAATTGACGCTGTGGAATCAAGATATAGTATATCGGAAATTTTTGGGACAGCATCAGGACGGATTTTACCTTGAGGGGGGCTTACGATATACGCACATCAAAGGAGAATCTAACGATGGTGTTTCCATACTGGGAGTAAGTTTATTTTCAACATCTCCTACGTCAATAATAACCACGGATAAGCTGGGAGGGATGTTTGGCATCGGGTACAGGTATTTTTCGACATCAGGATTTTATTGGGGAACAAGTCTCGTGGTAGGGGCGTATTTTTCTGCTGATGAAAGAACAATACAAGGGATAATATTGGATGATACAAAAACCATTTTTGATTTTGAAATACTGAAATTTGGTTATGCGTTCTAACTGCGCCCTAACATCGGCGCTCACTCGGCTTATCCAGAAGAATGCGTCGCATTTAGGAGCTATCGTTAGGTGATCCGAAAACTGACCTGCATTCAAAAACAGGAAGATAAAATGTCTATAAATGCAAAATACGTCCATACAAATTTGATCGCACGCGATTGGCAAAAGCTATCGTCTTTTTATCAAGAGGTATTCGGATTCAAACCAGTTCCACCTGAGCGACATTATAAAGGTATCGACCTTGAACGTGGCACAGGTGTTCAAGGATCTGAACTTCATGGCATTCATCTACGAATGCCAGGATATGATGATAGTGGTCCGACATTGGAAATTTACTCTTACTCTATTCCAAAAGAAGGTCTAGTTCCGGCGGTCAATCGTCCTGGATTTGGACACATTGCATTATCAGTTGTTGATGTGATCAAGGCTCAAGATATCGTTTTGCAGGCAGGTGGAAAATCTGTGGGAGAAATTGTAACGTTGCAAACATCTGCAGGAGCTAAGGTAACTTGGTGCTATGTGACAGATCCTGAAGGCAATATTATCGAATTACAATCGTGGTCAAAATAAAAGAAGTCAATTCATCAGCAAGGAGGATTACCATGAGCAGAAACTTCTTATCAACCGTGTGCTGCTTTTTTATTTTTATAGGTACCTGTTCTCAAACACTTCTTGCTCAAACATCCGAAGGAACGCCGGCACTCACAGCCCATCAAAAATTGGCCCGCAGCATATTTCGCGAACTTATTGAAACCAACACAACTATGAATATTGGGAGCGGGAAAGCAGCTGAAGCGATGGCTTCACGCTTGAAAGCTGCGGGCTTTTCCGATAACGATATTCAACTGGTGGGCCCACGTCCTCAGAATATGAACCTCATCGTACGCTACAAAGGCAAAGGTGCCCTTCGCCCCATTCTTTTTTTTGGGCATCTGGATGTTGTCGAAGCGCTCCGGCAGGATTGGTCGTTCGATCCGTTCGTCTTTCTTGAAAAAGACGGATTTTTTTATGGTCGCGGAACATCCGACATGAAGAACGAGGATGCAGATATCGTCGCAAACCTTATACGCCTGAAAAGTGAAGGATTCGAGCCAAATAGAGACATCATTGTGGCTTTGACGGAACACGAAGAGGGGGGTGACGCAAACGGTATCAAGTGGCTCCTCGCAAATCGACGTGACCTCATCGATGCAGAGTTCGCCATTAACCTTGAAGGCGGTGGAGGCGATATTAAGAGCGGCAAATACTTTCTGATGGATATACAAACGGGCGAAAAGGTCTACGTGAGCTTCCAACTCGAAGTCAAGAACAAGGGCGGTCATAGCTCTTTACCAGTGAAAGACAACGCCATCTACCGACTTGCAGCAGGACTCTCGCGCCTGGCACAATACGAATTCCCAATTAGGCTTAATGAGACCACCCGGACATTTTTTCAACGGGCAGCCAGTCAAGAAAGCGGACAGGCCGCAGCAGATATGCTAGCAATCTTGAAAATACCAATTGATACGTCTGCTTCCAATCGCCTCTGCGCGTCCTCCGCTTATTACAATGCATTACTGCGAACGACATGTGTTGCAACGATGCTCTCAGCCGGACATGCCGAGAACGCTCTGCCTCAGACTGCCCGTGCTGTTGTCAATTGTCGCATGCTGCCAGATGATTCTATAGAGAATGTAATCGCGACCCTGACTCGTATCCTTGCCGACAGTCAAATTGCCGTCTCGCAAATCAGCCAAATGAATTTAAGTCCTCTTTCGCCGCTCCGCAAAGACGTGATGGATAACGTCGAGAAACTCACGGCCTCGATGTGGCCGGGAGTAACAGTGACTCCCGTTATGTCCACCGGTGCATCTGATGGCAGATACCTGCGCAAGGCGGGAATCCCGGTCTATGGTGTCTCAGGCATTTTTGACGATGTTGATGACATTCGTGCACACGGTAGAGATGAGAGGATTGGCATTCAAGATTTCTACAATGGGGTCGAGTTCATGTACAGGTTTATCAAGGCTCTTACCTCGGGATCGTAGCTTGATGATGCGAACCCAATAGCAACATATTGCGCCCTAATCCGGCGCTCAAGTCCCGCTATCAATATTAATTCTAATGTAGCGGGATGGCGCCTGCTAACATCTTGAAGCAAATTTTGTGAAAAGGTTAGAGTAGCGTCCGACACGTTGTCGGACATTTATAGGATCATTGCGATAAATTCGTCCATCTACGAGATGGACTCTACACTCACGTCAGCTTCGCTAAAAGAAATTCCCTGTTGAGCCGCGCAATGTGTGTCACAGAAATTCCTTTTGGACATTCGGCTTCACACGCATAGTTGTTGGAACAATTTCCAAATCCCTCTTTGTCCATTTGAGCAACCATTTTCTGAACTCGCTCCTTGCGCTCCGGTTGACCCTGAGGCAGCAATGCAAATTGCGATACTTTAGCCGCAACAAACAACATGGCAGAGGAATTCGGACATGCAGCCACGCACGCTCCGCATCCGATGCATGCTGCTGCATCCATTGCTTCTTCAGCGTTCTCCTTAGGCACAAGAGTGGAATTCGCGTCCGGCACACCTCCGGTTCGCACAGAAATAAATCCTCCTGCCTGCATAATCCTGTCAAACGCTGTTCTATCCACAATAAGGTCTTTGATAACCGGAAATGGATTTGCGCGCCATGGTTCGACGGTGATTGTTTGCCCATCAGTGAAGCTTCGCATCCGCACGTCACAGGTTGCCTGCTTGCGCCCTTTACCGTGTGCGCGTCCGTTGATCATCATCCCGCAGCTCCCGCAAATGCCCTCACGGCAATCATGATCGAATGCAACCGGTTCTTGATCTCCTATCACCAGTTGGTTATTCAGCACATCCAACATCTCCAGGAACGATGCATCTGGCGAAATATTCCTCACCTCGTACGTTTCAAATTTTCCCGTATCATTCTGATTCTTCTGCCGCCAAATTTTTAATGTAAAGTTCATGCTCATTGTTCCTCATCATTAACTCATCAATACCATGGATTGCCTTTGGATTTTGTTCCAATCGCCATGTTATATTTCTGTCCCCCTCTAAGGAGGACTATAGTGGGTCTAAAGATTTGCCAGTTCGCACTTTCACATGTTCATAGATATCCTGCATTACTCCATCTTCATTTTCGAAGATATCAAAATTAGAATATCGAATTACTTTACAGCCAATTCCATGCAAGTAATCGTCTCTTTCGATATCATTTTGCATTCCTTTGTTTGTATAGTGCTGACTACCATCAAGTTCAATGATAAGTTTCGCTTTTGCACTATAGAAGTCGACAACATAACGACCACAAGGGAATTGTCGACGGAATTTCACACCTAACTGATTCCCTCTTAACAAAGCCCATAGTTTTCTTTCCGCATCGGTCATCTGTTTGCGAAGCACTCGTGCAATTGGCATTAATGACCTAGAATGTTGCGCAAGATGTTTCTTCATCGCTTATGACCTCACCCTATCCCTCTCCTTGGAGGAGAGGGAATTGGATTTTAACATTTCAAATCCTCATTTATAGCTGCGTTCCGAGGGCTTCACATACTCAAATGTAAACGGTTCTTTGTTCAACTTCGGTTTCTTGCCGTCGCCTGTAAATTCCCACGCCGCTGCGTATGCAAATTTTTTGTCATTCCGAAGTGCTTCACCTTCCGGTGTTTGGCACTCTTCTCGGAAATGCCCTCCGCATGATTCTTTCCTGTGCAATGCATCGAATGCTAATAGTTCCGCCAACTCCAGAAAATCAGCGATGCGTCCAGCTTTTTCTAACTCGATGCTGAGATTACCAGAATCACCAACAACTTTTGCATCATTCCAGAATTCTTTCCGAATTTCCAAAATCAACTTCAATGCTTTCTTCAATCCTTTCTCATTCCGCCCCATCCCGACAAATTCCCACAAGACTTTGCCAAGCTTCTTGTGGATTTCATTTACAGGTTGTTTACCATTGATGGCGAGAAGTTTTTCCACTCGCTCAGCAACGCTCTTATTCGCCTTCTCGAACTCCGAATGACTGGTCGCAAGAGACGAAAATTTTGTCTTCGCAAGATAATCACTCAGTGTGTAAGGCAGAATGAAGTACCCATCCGCCAAGCCTTGCATCAGGGCGCTGGCGCCGAGACGATTTGCGCCGTGATCGGAAAAGTTTGCTTCACCGATAACAAACAAACCAGGAATCGTGCTCATCAAATTGTAATCGACCCACAACCCGCCCATGGTATAATGGACGGCGGGATAGATGCGCATGGGATCTGCATATGGATCTTCGGCAGTGATTTCATGGTACATATCAAAGAGGTTGCCGTACTTCTCTTCGATCCAATGTTTCCCATTTCTCTTGATCGCATCTGCAAAATCGAGGTACACTGCCATCTTTGTCTTCCCGACACCAAGACCTTTGTCGCATATTTCTTTCGCCCGGCGAGAAGCAACATCGCGCGGCACTAAATTGCCAAATGAAGGATAGAGACGTTCGAGATAATAATCGCGTTCATCTTCCGGAATCTGCAATGGTGCGCGTGAGTCGCCTGATTTCTTCGGCACCCAGATGCGCCCATCGTTTCGCAGGCTTTCGCTCATAAGAGTCAACTTAGATTGATAATCGCCGCTCACCGGAATGCATGTGGGATGAATTTGCGTGAAGCATGGATTCGCAAACAACGCACCTTTCTTATAGGCACGCCAGATGGCTGTCGCATTACTCGCCTTTGCCATTGTGGAAAGATAGAAAGTATTGCCGTATCCACCGGTCGCAAGCACGACTGCATCCGCGACATACGACTCGATCACGCCGGTTCTCAAATTTCGACAGATGATACCGCGTGCCATTCCATCAACAACAACCAACTCCATCATCTCCCGCCGATCAAAGAATTTTACGGCACCCTCACTGATCTGACGGCTTAAAGCAGAATATGCACCAAGCAATAGTTGCTGGCCCGTTTGCCCGCGCGAATAAAATGTCCGCGATACTTGAGCACCGCCAAAAGAACGCATGTCGAGATACCCGGCATAGTCACGGGCAAACGGCACACCTTGTGCAACACACTGATCGATGATGCTTCCGCTCACTTCAGCGAGTCGGTAAACATTCGCTTCCCGCGCTCGGTAATCGCCGCCTTTTAACGTATCGTAAAACAAACGATAGATGCTATCGCCGTCGTTTGCATAATTTTTCGGTGCGTTGATACCGCCTTGGGCTGCAATACTGTGCGCACGCCGCGGTGATTCATGATAGGATAATGAAATCACATTATAACCAAGCTCTGCCAATGAAGCTGCAGCAGAAGCTCCAGCCAGACCGGTTCCGACTACTATGATAGAATACTTTCGTCGATTTGATGGATTGACTAATTTCATATTGAAGCGATGATTGGACCATTTTTTTTCGATGGGCCCATCGGGAATTTTGGAGTCAAGCGTCATAGTCAATGAACCCCCATAATCACGGTTGATGCAGCTTGGTGAAAGAAAAAGAAATAGATCGGAATGGCGGCAAAACCGAGCGGAATTAAAAACCAAACGATACATGCTAAGAGATCAAGAAATGGAGTGTATGTTTTATTTCGCAGTCCGAGTGTCTGGAATGCTGATTGAAATCCATGCCGCAAGTGGTACCCCAGCACAAAGAGGGCAATGAGATAAAAAATAACATACCAAGGGTTTGCAAAGGCATCAACAATGAGTTTGTATGATGAGATCTTTTCTCCCCCAAAACGAGAAGGATATAATGGAATAAAAAAAGATCGAAGGTGAATGACAAGAAAGAAAAAGATAATGCTTCCAGTCCAAATAACGGTACGAGAAGAAAGCGTTGTATTGTCTTTCGATCGAAAGAGTTCGTACTTGATTGGACGCTTCATCTTATTTGTGAGCCATAATGTAGCACCGAGAAGTGCATGGCCAACAATCGAGAGAAAAAGGAATATCTCGATGGTAAGAACAACAGGATTATGGACAAGGAATTCGCCGTATGCTTCGAAGGTTTTCCCATTGTCGTGAAATAAGACGAGCAGGAGATTGCCGATGAGATGTTCCGTCAGAAAGATGATCAGGAACAAACCGGTGAGACTCATCAAGACTTTCTTGCCGATAGACGAGTAATAAAAAGCAAAGATATTGTTCATAGAAATTTATTTGTGTGGTTTAACAACAGTGCTCTTCCCTGAGTGTTTAATTACACCACCATTTAATGCCAATTTTTCACTGTTGAGAGTGTAGGGAAGATTTTCGGGAAAAGCAATGAGGTTGGAGTTGGAAGTTACTTAGTTACTCACACCCTCACTAATGAAACGGCGGACAGAAATCATACTTCCGAACAACCCAAGTACACAACCAACCCCGACGATGATACTATAGTAGTACGGTTGAACATGGACAAATTCCGAAAGAGAGACAGTAAGCCACTGCTCCAGATAGTTGAACAGCACAAATACGATGCCTGCTGCAATCAATCCGCCAAGCAGACCCTGAAGAAATCCCTCCAGCAAAAACGGTAGTCGAATGAAACCGCGCGTGGCGCCGATTAGCTTCATTGTCTGTATAATTTTACGTTTAGCATAAATGGCAAGACGGATAGTGTTCGCTACAAGAATAACAGAGGAAAGGGTAATAAAGATACCTACGCCAAACGTAATCCAGAGAAACAACTTGGCGCGCTCGTCCAGCATTTCCAATAACTGCTTACGGTAGATAACATCATCCACACCTTTGAGAGATTTTACTTGATGAACGATACTCTCGGCATGCTTTGCCGTCTTATAGCCATCTTTCAAAAATATTTTGAGTGATGCAGGTAACGGATTGAAGTTCAGTATCTTGTAGATGTCTTCACCAAATTCTTGTTGAAAAATCTTTGCTGCTTCTTCTTTTGAAACATAACGCACTTCGCGTACACCATCCAACATCTCCACCAATCCCTTCACTTCGGTAATTTTATCATTAGAGAGTTGATCGTTCAGGAAGGCTTCCATCTCTACTTTCTCTCGGAGTGAGTTTACCACACTATTTGCATTGAGAAAGAGAATCGCAAAAAAACTGAGCAGCAACAACGACACGCAGATGGTGAAGACTGCGGCAAACATCGACAGCTTCGCGCGTTTGAATCCTGAGAATCCTTCTTTCAACACATATCGTAGTTGCATGGCTCTCTCATTTACTCCGATGTGAACCGCGATCACTTTCGAATGGGCGATAACTACCCAGCACTCGCACTAATGTGCACATTTCTTTCAAGTGATTCAATGCCTGCCGAAGCGGATCGCTGTTCGGCGTTCCTTCAACATCAAGGTAAAAAAGATATTCCCACGGCTTTCCGATGAGCGGACGCGATTCGACCTTCAGTAAATTGATGTCGCGAAGAGCAAATACAGCCAACGCTTTGAAGAGCGAACCGGGAATATTCTTCGCAGCAAAGACAAGCGATGTTTTCACCATGCCGTGCGGCTGAACCGGTTTGCGCGAGAGCGCTATGAAGCGTGTGAAATTACGATGATCACTTTCTACATTCCGCTTCAGTATGTGCAGTGAGTGTGCCCGGGCGGCTTGTTCGCTCGCAAGAGCGGCGGCGTCATGCTGTCGGCGTTCACGGATAAATCGCGCTGCAGCTGCGGTATCGTGCACTGCTTCTACTTTGACATTCTTCAGTTTACCGAGAAAATTTTCGCACTGACCAATCGCCTGCAACTGAGAATAGATCGTGCGGATACTGCTCTGTTTGGTTTCCGGGAGCGCCATCAAATGCAGTTCTATGCGGAGTTTCACTTCACCGATGATAAAGAGCTTGTGCTTCAGAAGAAGATCATATACCTGATGGATACTTCCGAAAAGCGAGTTTTCAATCGGGACGATACAACGACCCGCAGTATGTCGTTCAGTATCAGCAAAGACCTCAGAGAAAGTTGGCAATGGTTTCAATGCAGAATGTGCGCCAAAGAATTGCCGCGCTGCCTGTTCGCTGAATGACCCGGGTTCACCTTGATATGCAATCATAGTTTGTCTTTTCATTTTAGTGGTTGGAATCATCATGCCATCGAACAATCATCCAGGGATCTTGCGTTCCCTGGCGCATCAATTGAAGGCTTGCATATCCATCAACGCGAACAATATCGCTCGCATTAAATGTCACCGTAAGATTAAATCCCCGGCTTATGGAAGCTTCTGTAGTGTAAGAATCTATAGACGATGAATCAATAATATTATTCCACACGAGATCCAAGCGCTGAACGCTCTGGAAGAGTCCGTACGTAGTTCGCATTTCCTCATCTCTTCCCCATGAAATTTCAGCACCACCGAGGTCATAGTCAGGATAAAGAAATATAAAGTTGCCATCGATAAGTTGTCCATAGATTGAGGTGTCACGAAACGTATAAGCGTATTTGAAATTCTGAAACACCCCATCGGGATTTTTCTGGTCACTCAAGAGCGGCGATGTTTCTCCAGAAGAATCATCCAATCCCGGTGCAAACGGATTGCAGGAAACAAGAAATATCACAAGGGGTACCAAGAAAACAACAATTGTATGGAAATGTTTCTTGACCATCGCCCGCTCATGGTGCAAATGTGCCTTTTAAATCACTCCAGGTAGAATCGGAAGCATTCAGACCGATATCCAGCCATCGACGAATAGACCAGTTAGCGGATTGATCGCGTGCAAACACGAATTGGGCTCGGCCTTTGAAGTTTTTTGCTATGTTTGTTTCTGCAAGTGGAACGACCAACTGATACTCGGTTTCGACCTGCGTCGAGTCGACAAAATAAGTAGTCGTCAGCGTACCGAATGTCAATGTGATATAGGAATTCTGCTGAAGCTTATTCATCAATTGGTAAAAGTAATTTTCTTCCGACGTCTTATCCCATGAAGAAAACACGTTTCCATAGGTACTGTTGGATTTTGCAGGTTCAAAGATAAACGATGCATTCGAGAATGATTTCAAATAGTTTACTTCATTTTTATCACGAAACGAATCGACCATGTTCTGCAATACTTTTTCAGGGTCTGTCGGTGGCACATAAGTTGAACTCACCTGCGTGGGAGCATCAGCTGTTCTCGTTTTAAACAAATTGCAAGAGACCACAACAAAACATAGGATAATGCCAATCACCTCGTTTACTTTTCGCGGCATCAGAACTCCTTTACACTGCAATACGACCTTCCAACGCTCTGGAAAGTGTTGCCTCGTCTGCAAATTCGAGATCAGAACCTACAGGTAAACCCCGCGCTATGCGGGTAATTTTCATACCCAACGGTTTTAACAAACGGGAAAGATACAGCGTGGTCGCTTCACCCTCCACGTTGGGATTCAGCGCAAGGATAACTTCCTCGATGGTTGCGTTCGAAAGACGATGGAGCAATTCTTTGATCTTCAGATCATCCGGACCAATACCATCGAGCGGTGAAAGTGCACCGCCAAGTACATGATACAGACCTTTGAATTCGTGTGTCCTTTCGATGGCAATCACATCGTGTGGTTCTTCCACAACGCAAATGAATGATCGCTCACGTTTCGTATTAGAGCAGATTGCGCACGGATCGGATTCCGTGATATTTGAACACACGGAGCAGTACCGCACCTTGTCTTTGACGTTGACCAATGCTTTTGCCAGCATAACGACTTCATCGCGCGACATCTTCAATACATAAAGCGCAAGACGATGTGCTGTCTTCCTTCCGATTCCTGGAAGCTGAGCGAATTGTTCTGCGAGTTGTTCAACTGATTCGGCAGTGTAAAACATAAAAAATCTCTCGTGAGAATTATAAACCGGGGAGTTTCATACCGGGAATGTTCGGCATCATCCCGCCTGTCACTTTCTGCATTTCCTCCGCTGCCATTGCAGTCGAACGTTCCAATACTTGATTCACTGCTGCAAGCACTAAGTCTTCCAGCATCTCTTTTTCATCCGGATTGATAACTTCTTTCTCGATTTCAATTTTCACAATGTGCTGTTTACCATTTGCCGTGGCCTTTACCATGCCTCCTCCGGATTCAGCAGTCACAATTTTGTTCTCTAATTCTGCTTGTACCAGATCCATCTTTTCCTGCATTTTCTGTACTTGCTTCATCATCTGCTGCATATTCGGCATACCACCTTTGAACATTCTCAACTCTCCTCAATTTTCCATTTAAAAAATTTTATGAGTCAATATACCCTGAAATGGAAGGAAAGTCAACGAACGGAATATTTCCATCGCTTCTTGACTTTCGGGAGAATTGCAGATATATTTATTCAAAGCTCATCAGTTACGGTGAGCTTTTCAATTGATATTCCGCGATAGCTCCCCGCCTGAACGCATTGCGGGCAGGAATGGTGGAGCATCCGGTCCGATCATTGCTTTGCAATGATCTCGATCTCGTCCCGACAAAGTCGGACGGACTGTTGACCAAATTTGAAATAATAATTTGTAGTTCATTCCGCGATAGCTCAATGGTGGAGCATCCGGCTGTTAACCGGAGGGTTGTAGGTTCGAGTCCTACTCGCGGAGCCAACAAGCTTAAAATACGAACTCGGTTTTTGGGGATTTCTTTCGTATATCACCTACATCATTCAGCAAATCCGACCTGAGCATGATTTTTAAGAAGGCTCATCAAGCACTAATTTGTAATTCGAATTACCATATAATTTTTATTAGCTTAATACTCGGTATCAACACGCTGTTGCACCCGTAAGCTTCTATTGATTGAGGATTGATCATGAGATTATTTTGCAAAATTTTCATTGTATTAACCATTGGACTATTCTACAACACTATTTTCGCCAAGGAAAAGTTTTCCTGGTCAAGCGGTCAATTTATCGTTGACATTGTAGACAGTAAATTTACAATTTATGAAGACAAGATAAAAATAGTGACGATTTCTTCCATCAATTTCAATTTTACACCTCCGAAATCGATTTTCATTGCTGCACAAACCAAAAACAAGCTCACCCTGACCTTCACCTATCCTCCCGAAGTCCTGTATCGTGACCAATTGCTGGATCTGAATACGATGGTAGAAATAACAGCGTCGGATCACACTCTCCATTTTCAGGGTAGCCCCAAATGGGCGACCAGCTGCACCATTCGTATGGAAGACAACGGCGAACGTTATTTCGGCATTCTTGAGCCGTTGTATCCGGACAATAGCAAATCACCTGATCTTCGAGGCAAGGTCGTCGACGTCGAAATAAATGGTGATGCAAATTTATATTTTGAAAATTATGCTTCTGCCTGGTCGGCTTTCTACATGACCAATAAAGGATATGCATCATTTTTTGACAGTTTTGCACGCGGAAAATATCGACTGGGAATTAATAACGAGACAGAACTTTTCCATCGAACCGATAAATTGGATTGGTACTTGTTCACCGGAAAAAACGGCGACGAGATTATGAAAGCGTATTACACCGTTATTGGCAAACCAAAATTCGTTCCGATGTGGGCGTGCGGCCCGATTGGATGGCGCGACGAGAACAAAGGCGGGAAAGATGAAATTCTTGACGATATCAAGAAAATGACCGATCTAAGAATACCCTTCACCGGATGGTGGGTCGATAGGCCGTACAGCCATGGTGCACAGGAATGGACAAAAATGGATTTCAACGAACGATTTGCCAATCCACAGGATTGGATTAGTACAATTAGAAATACTTATGGAATGGAATTTATGACATGGGTTGGCTCAATGACATTTGACGATTCAGACTTCCCGGCATATCAGTACAACGCAGAAGGTTATTTCGATCTCTCAAATCCGGATGCTATCAGAGAATTCGGCAGCCGTTTAAAAAAATACCAATATTCTGTCGGGGTGCGAGGACATAAAATGGATCGAGCAGACCAGCGTTATCCACTTCATATCCCATGGTACGATAAGACACTGGAAGCTGAACAGCGAAATAAATACGTCTATCTTTTTTCCACAACAATCGACAGTCTGCTACGCGACGCGTGGGGTGAAAATCAATTTAACTTCGCACGAGCTGCATTTCACCGATGTCAACCCTCTTTATCGGCAGTGTGGGGTGGCGACTCGCGGTCGAGCTGGGATGGCATGGCAGCAAATCTCGCAAATGCAATCCGTTGCAGCTTCATGGGATTTCCCGTCTGGGGTTCCGATGTCGGCGGATATTTAGGCGGTCAAATTCCGGAAAATCTCTATGCACGCTGGCTACAGTTCGGTGCATGGAGCGGCCTCTACGAAATAAAAATCGATGATGCAGGCGGAAAAAGAGCAGATCGAGTTCCATGGAAATATTCCAAGAGACTCCAAACTATTTTCAAGGATTATACGACACAGAGGATGGAAATGCAGCCCTTCTACTATTCTCTGGCAAATACGTCGTGTAAAAACGGGCCTATCATGAAACCTCTTGCGTACGTGTTCCCCGATGATAAAAAATCTTTCTCTCTCTGGAATGAGTACATGGTAGGTAACGCGTTCCTTGTCGCCCCGATCCTTGATTCCATGAATTATAAATCGGTTTACTTGCCGAGCGGCACGTGGTATGATTACTACGACTTCAGCAAAGTGTTCGAAGGAAATAAAGAGATCGATGCGGCTTATCCTTTGGAACTGATCCCCGTTTTCGTGAGAGCCAACTCGATCTATATCACCGGCACTCTTCTCGCAGGCAATTCAAAATTGTGGAACGTCGATTCGACTGCAAAAGGATTGAAGATTTATGTATTCCCCGGAAAAAACAATGAAACTGCAATGTTCGATTATGTCGACTATCTGGATAGCAACAAAGAAAAACAACTCTCCATCATCAACAAGAATCGATCGATTGTCTTTGCTTCTCAACCCCTAGCATCGGATGCACTATTACTTCTCAAGCTGGAAGATGAACCTTCGAAAGTAATGATGAATGGTACAACCGGCACGTATAGCTGGGATGCAGGTCAAGGTTTCGTGAGAATTGAATTGAAGAAGAATATGAAATATAAAATCTCCATCAATTAAGAAATCAGTACACGCCTGCATGCAATGAAGAAAAATACCATGCAAAACATCGTGCTCAAAGAATTTGTGCAGTACGAATTATCCTGATTGTGAGGAGTATATTCATCAAACATCGGTCCATGGCAATATTCCGCCGTTTTTTCCCACTGTTGCTTTCATGTCTTTCAATCCGGCACTTTTTCCCTTCTGAGAATTTGATTTGGAGAAAAAATACACGACATTACAGTAGGTATTGTAAAAATTGTTGAAAGAGTTATAGATGGAAAATTCGCAGGTGCATACATTTCATATTCCCGTTTTGGGATTAGCATACTCTATCGATACGCCTATCCGCGTTGGACGGTTCGGCATTTCGTCGGTTATATCGATTGTCGATGACATTCTGATTGAACATATGCGAAAGCATTATGCTCACCTTCATGGAGAATCCTATATTCCGATTACTGTACGGGATGAAGATTACCGCGCACGTAGAATCACTGCCTATCTCAACCTCGTTCAGAAAATCGTTCAGAAACAAATCGCTGCCCTCAAGGTTTCGGCGTTTGAAAAAGGAAGCGATATTGTAAAGTATTTCGAAATGTTGTCTGAGCATTCACCTCTGAAAGCGTTGTATCATCGGATGCTCCATACGAATGACACCACCAAACAATCTGAGTTGCAGGATGAACTGCGGATCAAGATAGTCCCCGGTGACATCGACGTGAACATCATGACGAAACTCGACAAGGTGAATACCGGGCGAAATCAAGAACAGCTACCTATGGAGTTTACGGATGCGCTTGCATCGTTACGCGGATTTGCACTCAGCGACCTCAATTCGTCGGTTATTCTCTCTGCAGGATTGAATCCTCGGTTGTTTAGTTACATGGGACAACGTCCCGAATTTTTCCCTGATGAAAACGGCAGTCTGAGGAAAAGGGTTATCCTCAAAGTCAGCGATTATCGCTCTGCTCTTATCCAGGGAAAAATCCTTGCAAAGAAAGGAATTTGGATTTCAGAATTCCGTATTGAATCCGGATTGAATTGCGGCGGTCATGCTTTTCCTTCGCAAGGATTTTTGCTCGGACCAATTCTCGAAGATTTCAAAACTCATCGGACATCACTGCTGTCAGAATTACATCAAATCTATGCCGTGGCATTACAAGAAAAAGGAATTCCTCTTCCTCCCTCTATGCCGTTTCGAATAACCGTGCAAGGCGGAATAGGTACAGCAAAGGAAGACACGTTCTTGCGAGAATATTACTGTGTCGAAGGAACAGGCTGGGGATCACCGTTCCTCCTTGTCCCTGAAGCAACCAATGTTGACGAGAGAACAAGACAGATGCTTGCTCATGCTGGGAGAGAAGATTATTACATCAGCGATGCTTCACCTCTTGGAGTACCATTTAACAATCTTCGAGGAAGCACGAGCGATCTGCTTATACAACAGCGCGCCAACGATGGAAAACCCGGGAGCAAGTGCACAAAGAAGTTCCTCGTCTCCAATACAGAATTTACTACAGAGCCAATATGTACTGCATCCAGCCAATATCAGGAACTCAAGATTGACCAACTGAAAAAACAGAATCTCTCACCAAACATCCTTTTAGAAAAAATTGCGAGAGTAGTTGAAAAAGCATGTCTCTGCGAAGACCTTGCTGCATCCGGACTCATCAATAGTAATGGGCATGAACCAGCGAAAGAACGTGCTGTTGCTGTGTGCCCAGGACCGAATCTTGCCTACTTCTCAAAGATTGCCTCGCTGGAAGAGATGGTTGGACATATCTACGGACGCTTACAGCTTCTGACCGACCCGAATCGCCCAAACTTGTTCATCAACGAGTTGAGGTTGTATGTGGATTATATGAAACAAGAGATTCAGAAACGCCTCGACTCGTGGAATGCAAAAGAACAAAAATATTTCGATACATACCGAAAGAATCTTCAGGATGGCATCGCACATTACAAGGCATTAATACCGAAACTGATAGAAGAGACGGAACGCTACCGAGAAACAATGCGAAATGAATTGCTGGCGTTGGAACAAGAACTTCTGGATATTGTTTTCCCTGCTATTGCTGTGCCGGAGTACGCACATTAATTGCTCTTGAGCACAAAGCGGAACACACTCCCTTCCCCCACTGTACTTTCCACAGTAACCGAGCTGCTGTGCGCTTCAATAATGTGTTTGACAATTGCAAGACCGAGTCCGGTGCCACCGAGTGCGCGTGATCGGTCGCTATCAACGCGATAAAATCGTTCGAAGATTCTTGATAAGTGTTCTTGCGGAATTCCCACGCCGGTATCTTTCACGCTGATTTGAATTCCGTTTGCAACCTTTTCAGATGAGAGAACAACCTCGCCACCCTGTTTATTATAATTGATGGCATTGGTCAGAAGATTATTGAGAACTTGTCGTAATCGTTCACGATCTCCAAAGACCTCGTCTTCACTGGTTGTGTTCAACAATAATCGCAGTGCAACACGATGGTGTGCAGAAATTGTTTCATATTCTTTGTAGACCGACTCAATAAATTCATTCACACGGAAAATGCGGAAGCTCATTTTCATTTCGCCGGATTCGATTTGAGAGATATTAATGAGATCTTCCAGCAATGTATTCAATCGATCAAGATTCGTTTGTGCTTTTTCTAAAAATGAGCGGTTCACAGAAGCATCATCGACCGCACCGCCAAGAAGTGTCTCCAAGTATCCTTGCACAGCAAAAATAGGCGTGCGAAGTTCGTGCGAAACATTTCCCAGAAATTGACTTCGTACCTGTTCTAACTTTTTCAATTGGATGATATCGGCTTTGAGTTTTTCAACAAGTTCATTGATCGCCTTTGCTGTTAGTCCGATTTCATCATTCGACTTCACTGAAAGCCGGGCATCTAAATCACCCGCACGAACCCGTTCTACATCGCGAACTATCTGCGTCATGGGATATGTAATGCGGCGTGAAATAAATACACTGACGAGGATGATCGCCAATAAAACTCCAAATCCGGCAACAATCACAATAGAACGAATCTGATCGATCTGCCTCTGTACTTGCTCGTACGGTACACTCAATCTGATATAACGAAGATTCTGAAAGAGAGAATGTATTGGAGATTTCTTCACCTCTTTTGCCATATATAAAAAATCACGATCGACCGTTGCGCTGCGACGAATGTCGTGACCAATGCCGATACGTCTCGCTTGTTGTACTTCCGGACGATCCAAATGATTCTTCACCTTGGCGATTTCCGGAAACGGTACATCGGAATCGGCCAATACATTTCCAAGGTCATCAATGAGAGTGATACGTAAATGTTCAAGACCGCCAACCTGTTTAACTTGTGCATTCAATTGTGCAAAGGATTGTGTAGAATCTTCCTGTAAAATGTAAAAAACTAAGTCCGCCTGTCGACTCAGTTCGCTCACTAATCGTTCTTTTAAATTCGATTCCATCCAAAGACTGGTGAATATCCCGAGACTTGCTACAATCAGCACAGCAAACACAACATACGTAGTAGTTATTTTTGTTTGTAGTTTCATTAACTATGCCTTGAATCGATATCCCACACCAGGGACAGTTTCAATGTACTCTGCATAGCTGCCGAGTTTCTCGCGGATTTTTCTTATATGAACATCTATCGTTCTATCCACAACATGAACATTCTCTCCCCAGACTGCATTCAGAATGGATTCCCGTGAAAGCACTCTGCCCTTATTGCGGATAAGGTACACGAGGGTTTCAAACTCTTTCCTCGGGAGTATGAGCTTTTGTTTTCCAAGATGCGCCGTGTAACTGGAAACGTTAATTTCCAATTCCTTTATTTTGATCAGATCGACTTGAGGTAACAATTCTTTAGCTGATTGTTCTTTCCGCCGAAGTGCTGCGTGTACTCGGGCAACGATCTTGCCAATTTTTACCGGCTTTACAATATAGTCATCTGCCCCCACTTCCAGTCCGACTATTTCATCGGTCTCCGATCCTTTTGCAGTAAGCAAGACGACTGGAATGGAAGCTGTACTCTTTTCCTTTCTTAATTCTTGAATCACCTGCAGTCCGTTCATCTCTGGCATCATCACATCCAGAATAATCAGGTCTGGTTTCTGTCGTGCGCGGTCAAGGGCATCGCGCCCGTTGCGGGCTGTAATTACCGAAAATCCTTCTTTGGTAAGATTATAGGATAAAAGGTCGACGATGTCTTTTTCGTCATCTACGACAAGTATAGTTTTTTTCATAAGAGATATCAGCCCGGCTTAGTGAACCACCTACAATATAGAGGACGAAGCGTTCTATTTCAAGCTACAATATTTTTATAATTTATAAAAAAGCAGTCAATTCGACAAAGTACAATCTCGATTATCCTTGCGAGTTGAGAGTGTGAATCGTAAATTGTCAATAAAGCAAGTTAAAAAATTCAACTTGAGATAAGCACTACACACGGGTAATCACTTATGAAGCATCGATTTCTCTTACTGTCTCTCATTTTTGTTATCTTTCAATCAACACATGCTCAATCGACAGATCCACGCAATGCCGCCGAAATCAGACTCGGATTGAAAAAACTCACCGTGTTAGGATCTGTTCTTTACATCGCCGCCCACCCTGATGATGAGAATACAGCGTTACTTGCTACTCTAGCACAGGATCGGTGCTACCGAACCGCTTATCTATCAATTACTCGGGGTGAAGGAGGCCAAAATCTTCTTGGTTCTGAGCAGGGAGAAATGTTAGGATTAATTCGAACACAAGAATTACTTGCTGCGCGGAGAATCGATGGCGCAGGACAATACTTCACAAGTGCAATTGACTTTGGCTTCTCCAAAACCTCAGAAGAGACCCTTCGCTTCTGGGGAAAAGAGAAAACTCTTGCCGATGTGGTCTGGGTCATTCGCACATTCAGGCCTGACGTCATCGTGACACGTTTCACGCCAACATTGGGAGGGCATGGTAATCACACGGCTTCTGCAATACTTGCCGAAGAAGCATTCCGTGCTGCGGCAGATCCATCTCGTTTTCCAGAACAATTACAATATGTTGCACCTTGGCAAGCGAAAAGAATTGTTTTCAATGTATTCCGCCAACCGCAGAGTGACCAAAATCCGAAAACCGTACCTGATGTAAGTATGGACGTTGGAGCGTACTCGCCTTTGCTCGGAAAATCATTTACAGAAATTGCCGGCGAAGGGCGGAGTATGCATAAAAGTCAAGGAATGGGCGCAAGCCAAAATCGTGGTGAGTCTCTCAATTACTTTCAGCACATCGCGGGGGATACAGCGAAGAAAGATCTTTTTGATGGAATCAATGTCAGATGGTCAAGAATTAAAAACGCCGATAGTGTTGGAAAGATTCTTGATGAAACATACCGGACGTTTGACGATTTAACACCCGCTCGATCTATCCCACTGCTTTTCAAAGCTTTGAATCAACTTAATGCAATCACACAAGATTCATGGGCCACTGTTAAAAAAGAAAAAATAATTCACGTGATTCTTGCTTGTGCCGGATTATGGATTGACGCGACGACCTCCGACAATTCCGCAATTCCGGGAAGTGAAATAAAATTCAATACAACAATTATCAACCGGTCAGCTTATCCATTTGTTCTCGATCGTATAACGCTTCCTTTTGGCGGAACCGATACACTATTCCATTTGCAACTTGTAACAAATCAACCTGTTCGTTCAAACTTTACATTGAGATTGCCTGAACAAATGAACTATTCTCAACCATACTGGTTGATCGATAAACCTGACGTCGGTTCATATAATATTTCTGACAAATTGCTGGCTGGACAGCCAGAGAATACGCCTCCTGTCATTGTCACTATCCATCTTTCCTCATCCGATGGTAAATTAAAAGTCGATTTACCGTTGCGTCAAAGAGTCATAGATCCAATAGACGGAGAGTTGCTGCGTCCCTTTGTAATTGTTCCACCTGTTACAGTCAATGTACCGGAATCAGTTGTTCTATTTCCGGATATGTCGGAACGACGAATACATGTGACTCTCAAGAGCGAAACACCGAACACACGCGGAACAGTTCGATTGAAATTGCCGGAATATTGGAGTGTTGCACCGTTACAGTCTGAATTTGAATTTCAGAATAAAGATAACGAGCAGACTTTCTCCTTCGACGCACGTCCACTCAAAGGTGCAAAGAGCGGTACATTCACTGCAGAAGCCAAGGTCGGAAAAACAATCATTAACTGCGGTCTGCAAACCACGCAATACAAACACATCCCGCCACAGACAATATTTCCGCCTGCAGAAGGTGAGCTTTTAAGAGTCGATCTGAAAAAAATTGGGCACACTGTTGGATACATTATGGGAGCGGGAGATGATATGCCTTCTGCAATCCGACAAATGGGATATTCAGTTGTTCTTCTTTCGGATGAGGAACTTGCAGAAGGGAACCTTGATCAATACAATGTTATTGTCGCAGGGGTGAGGGCGTACAACACACGATCGAAACTTCGAATTCACCAACCACGTTTAATGGAGTATATAAAACGCGGAGGAACATATGTTGTCCAGTATTCCAATCCGCAAAGAAGTGAATCAGAAAATATCGGACCGTATCCAATAAATATTTCACGCGACCGGGTTGCAGAAGAAGACGCTCAAATCACTTTCCTGAATCGAAACCATAGATTAGTCACAACGCCCAATAGGATTCATGAGGATGACTTCAAAAACTGGATTCAGGAACGAGGTCTTTATTTTGCAGATCGCTGGGATGCAAAGTATGACTCTGTGTTCAGTTGCCATGATGCAAACGAACCGGATCGAGCAGGTGGTTTGCTGACAACTCAATATGGAAAAGGATACTACGTATATTGCGCGTACGCATTCTTCCGCCAATTGCCTGCAGGCGTGGAAGGTGCCTACCGTTTATTTGCCAATATTCTCTCACTGCAAGCTGACCATCAGCGAAGTCCAGTAGTGAAGCCAGGAATAAATTATCGTCGAAAGTAGATTTTCAAAGCAATGCATCAAGAGAACAAAAAAACAGATCAATTGAATTCTGAGGATGGCAACACTAATGAGAAGCCGCCCATCCTCGGTTCATGGAAAAACATCTATCTCGTTGTTCTTCTTAGCCTCACTGCCATTATCATTTTTCTCTATTTCTTTTCCGAAGCGTTTCAATGAGACATCTCGACTGGATTGTGCTTGCAATAACTCTCCTCTCAATCGTTCTCTATGGAACGTGGAAAGGTCGCGGAAGTCGAAACATCAAAGGTTTTCTGCTGGCAGACAGGTCGATGAAGTGGTACACAGTAGCTCTCTCGATCATGGCGACACAGGCAAGCGCTGTTACCTTCACATCGACTCCGGGTCAGGCATATGTAGATGGAATGCGATTCGTACAGTTCTATTTCGGTTTACCAATAGCGATGGTGATTCTTTGCATCACTGTCGTGCCAATCTTCCATAAGCTCGGGGTCTATACTGCTTATGAATATCTTGAAAAACGTTTCGATACAAAAACAAGAGTCTTGACAACTCTGATCTTCCTTGTCTCACGAGGACTTGCTGCTGGTATCACTATCTATGCACCATCACTTCTTCTTTCCGTTATGCTTGGTGTGAATATACAAGTCACTTCTATTATTATCGGCGGCCTTGTCATAATCTACACGACCTCCGGAGGAGTCAAAGCAGTTAATTATACAGATTTTCTCCAGCTCATTATTGTGATGGCCGGAATGTGCATTGCGTTCGGTATGGCACTCTACTTGCTTCCCAAAGAAGTCTCTTTTGCCGATGCCCTTTCCATATCTGCCGTTATGGGAAAATTAAATGCAATAGATCTCTCGCTTGATTTTAGCAACAGGTACAACATATGGTCAGGCATTATTGGCGGTATGTTTGTCGCACTTGCTTATTTCGGAACGGATCAATCACAGGTACAACGGTATCTGACCGGCCAATCAGTTGCGCAAAGTCGTCTCGCGCTCTTATTCAACGGCCTGGCAAAAGTACCGATGCAGTTCTTTATCCTCTTCATTGGGGTTATGGTATTCGTATTCTTTCAATTTGTTCAACCACCATTGATATTCAATCCGGTTGAGGCAGGAAAAGTAAAGTTAGGAGAGCAAACTCAAGTTTTCCGCCAATTAGAAGAGAAGCATAACATGTTATTTCTGGAAAAATCAGAAGCGATCAATGAATACCTTAATGCCAAACATCAGCATAATGAAAGAGCAATTCAAGACAAGAAAGCGGATCTGCAACAGATCCAACAGCGATACGATGCTGTCTGTCAAGAAGCATCTAACCTCAGTGCAACTCATGAGAGTAAATCCAACTCGAGTGACACAAATTTTATTTTCTTAACCTTTGTGCTCACGTACTTACCGGCGGGAGTAGTAGGATTAATTTTTGCATGCATTTTCACGGCGTCTATGTCTTCATCATCCGGCGAGTTAAGCGCTTTGGCGACAATCTCAATTATTGACATCTATAAACGGTTCATCAAGCGCGAAGCAAGTGAAAAGCATTATCTCATCATCTCACGAATTATGATGGCATTCTGGGGTTTGTACGGAATTATGTTCGCACAATACGCGGGCAAAATGGGATCTCTGGTGGAGGCAGTAAACATTCTCGGTTCATTGTTTTATGGAACAATGCTCGGCATATTTGTTCTCGCTTTCTCTTTCAAGTCGGTAAAAGGAACATCTGTATTCATTGGTGCCTTGACCGGTGAGGTCGTAGTTTTATATTGCTTTCAATTCACATCCATCGCCTGGTTATGGTATAATGTTATTGGATGCTTTGTTGTTGTAGGCGTCGGAATAATTCTTTCCGCTTTCAAGAGAAACAGAACAGCTCCTAGCTTGACACCGTCGTAGAAATCCCGGGAAAAAGTATTTCAACTCGATATAAAACCACCTTCCAAAATAATTGATATTCTGGAAGGCGTTTGTTCAAATCTTCATTCTTACTTCTTTGATTTCCAATCGACAATCATCTTTTCAAGCGAGTCTGTATTTGCCTTAGGATCCTTTGCCTTTGCAACCCTGACAGCTTCTTCAGCTATCGCAATCGCATCGTTGACTTTACCTAATTGTGCGAGAAGCTCAGCTTTGGTCTGGAGGTTGCGCTCATTCTTCTCAATCACGATAGAGCGCTCTGCCCAACCAAGCCCTTCCTCAAGATACACTTTATTATCTAATGCAAACCGCGCCGCACTATTGAGCAATTGCCATGTTCCGACAGATGCCTGAATCTTTGCGAGTATGTTGAACTCGATCTTAAAACTTAACCGGATTTTTTCCCATGCAAGTACAACACGGGCAGATGCTGGGGCCAGATCGGTAAAGCTAAAAGACATCCATTCTTCGAGCGGTCCTTCTTCTGGTTTTACCATTATCTTGAGTGTATCATACTTCGTATCATATACTGTCCCCCAATTCTTGATTTCTGAGTTGAATATCAACGACCAGTCTCCTGTCTTTGAAGGAATTACCACAAACCGATATGTTCCTGCACCGAGTTTCTTTCCTCCGATGGTTACATCATCGCTGAAAGTAAATAGAGTCGGCTCGTTAGCGCCTGCACGCCATACTTCGTCGTACTTTAAAAGTTTGCCCCAAATTTCACGGCCTTTTACGCCCGGCCGATAATAGGAAATTGACACTTCACTTAAGCCGATAATCTGGGAGACTTTAGCTCCTTGGCTAATCCGTGGCACACGCAATTGCACTTGTCCGTTCATCAATGTGACAATGAAAGCAGCGGCAAGCAGTATATAAAAAGTTTTTTCAATCATATGAAATCTCCTTTAGATTAGTATGAGATGGAAACATGGATTATAACATTCAAAACAATTAAACGATTCCCGTTGTAAAGGAATTTGATAAATAAAGTCTTCAATACTGAGGACATCCTCAAAAACCCTACCTGTAAGTTATAGGAATCGGGCAATGATTCCAATACATCTTAGTTGCCTATTCATAGCTTATAAAAGGCTAAAAGCCTTCCTCTGACGAATCGATTGAAAGAATTAATAATTTCATAATGAATTGATAAGCTTCAAATAACAGCTCTTTTCTATATTTGTATCGAACGAAAGGAGAAAAAAATGAATACAAACTCAAAGCTTAACGAGCCCTTCGCCTTTTGGTTGGCCCAAAAATATCTTCCTAGAGAAGAGAAAGAACAAATGGACGTAGAGCCTCTCAATAATAGAACCATCGTTTTAATTGCAATTGGAATTCTTACGATCCTATCTGTAATCAGATTTATGGTCTGATTTTCCCCCTAAAATTCCCACTTCGTCATTTTTTTTACATCTTCGAACATAATATTTCTATAACCTATTCATCATTTTCTCTTAATATGATAATCTTATATTGGTGTTGAGATAAACAGGAGACAAGAGAATGAAAATTGCATATTTCAATGCTAACTTAAAAGTTGGGCAAGATGGTGTCACACGCGTCGTCTATAAAATGATTGAGGGGGCACTTGAACGCAATCATGAAGTAATAGCGATCACTTCCATCTTGCCGGAATCATGGCAACAGCCAATTCCAATGTTTAAGGTTCCTTCGGTTGTTATACCAATGCATAAAGAGTATCGAATCGCACTACCGGGGTACCAATCTTTTGCAAAAATACTCCAAAATTTTGAACCGGATATCTTGCACATCAATAGCCCGTGTACGCTTGGCTTTGGAGCAGCGAAATATGCCCAGCACTTCCAAGTGCCGGTTGTTGCAACGTATCATACACATTTCCCTACATATCCGCGTTATTTCAATCTGACAAAACTTGAGGATTTGACGTGGAAAATATCGCGTCATTTCTATAATAATGTAGATAGAACGTTTGTGCCCACGAAACCGATTCTCGATGAACTGGCCGAGCACGAAATTCTTCGGCTGCAATATCTTCCCAATGGCGTCGATACCGGATTGTTTACACCGGAACGCAGAAGCGAGGCATGGCGGCTGCGTTTCGGTCAAGGAACCAAGCCCATTGTCCTGTTCGTCAGCCGGCTGGTGTGGGAAAAAGATTTGCGTGTGTTGGCCGAAGCATATCGACATCTCAAAGCAAAACGAAACGATTTCGAAATGGTGATCGTGGGGGATGGTCACGCTCGTGCACAGTTTGAACACATGATGCCGGGCGCGCACTTCCTAGGATATCAGACAGGTGTCACACTTGCAGAGAGCTTTGCCTCTGCGGACATCTTTGCCTTTCCCTCTACAACGGAAACATTCGGCTTAGTAACATTAGAAGCGATGGCTTCCGGATTGACTCCAGTCGCAGCAAAAATGGGAGGTGCGATTGAGATTATTGAAGAGGGAAGTTCTGGTCTCTTTGCCAAACCACTCGACGGTGCGGACATGGCACAGAAAGTGGAATGGCTGCTCGATCACCCGCAGTATCTACGGACGATGAAAGAACAAGCGCACCGGCGTGCTCAACAGTATCGCTGGGAATCGATCTTGAAACAATTATTCGACAACTATGAAGATGTACTACAGGAAACCAAACGCCGCCGACAAATGGTAACGGCTGCCTGAGAATATTCTATGTCTCCGTCATTTCAAATAGCGCACATTTCAGATCCACATATCAGCCGGCAATATTACCGCGAGCACATGAAGTCCTTCAAGCTTCTCCTGCGCGCTGTGGTGGATGAAGGTGTCGATCACATCATCGTCTCTGGCGATATCATCAGTACAGGACACGAAGATGATTTTTATCTGGCACGAGAGATATTTTCCAATCTAAATCTTCTCGACAGCAAGAGACTCACCGTCGTTCCGGGTAATCACGATATTTTTGGCGGACCGCATCGAGCCGTGGATGTGTTAAGTTTTCCTCAATATATCCGGTCCGTCGATTATAAGTATCGCAAAGAATTATTTCAGAGCGCCTTTGTCGAAACATATCATGGAGTCCACCACGTTAGTACTTCGGATCTTTTTCCCTTTATCAAAATTGTCGGACCGTTCAACATTATCGGATTAAACTCCATTCCCCCATGGTCGCTCAGACGCAATCCGTTCGGAACAAACGGCAGTCTGGATGATCAACAGATCGAATCATTGGAACATATGGGTACATCCGGCGTTTTAGCAGGTCGTACGAATATTGTCGTCCTCCATCATCATTTCAACGATCTGCTTCAATCGGAGTATCAAGCAGGTAACGTCTGGACACGCATCGAATCCAATACGATGCGTATGAAGAAACGACGAAAAATAATTCAAATATTTGAATCTTTAAATATCCGCTATGTCCTGCACGGACACATTCATCGTAATGAAATCTATGAACGCAACGGCATTCTCTTTGCCAATGGTGCAGGCGCTGTATGCGATGATCCGGTCCGATTTCTGAAATATAATCTTCTTCAGCAGAACGATGGTTACTGTACAATAAAAATCCGGCAACTGCCAATCCCGTATCAGGTATCCACATTGACAATGGCGCTCCATCGGAGACATATACCTCTCTCCATACCAGAGTTTGCCATGAAGCCTCTTGATTCCTTAACACAATGATCGAGCTTGCGACATACCTGGACATGCCTTTGAATTCGGCAGACATCATCTTGCAGTCGGATTTATTAGAGAGTCTTCTGAATATCGAACTTCGATTCGGTGAATCGCACCTTGGAGGAAAAAGCCGTATCGCGCTCTTCGATCTAGACAATACATTACTTATTGGTGATATCGGCGATGCAGTATATGCTCAACTGCTTTCAGACGGCTTTCCGCTTTCTTTATCCTGGCTGGAGTATCAACACATGATCAAAGAAGATCCGAATAAAGCATACATAGAAGCCGTGAAAGCGCTTGATGGTATTACTCTTGAATATCTCGTCAGAACAACGAAACAAATATTGCAGTCCAAGGACGATATAATTCTGTGTGAAGGATCAGAGGTTCTTATTCCAAAAGCGAATCATTTAATGTACGAACTTGTGCGTCTTTTACGTCAATGGCAATATACAATTTTTGTGATTTCAGCAAGCAATGACATATCGGCAAAAATTGCAGGTTCCATGATATTCGATATCCCCGCAAACAATATAGCCGGAATAAAACCAAGCATTTCAGATGGAAAGATTGTTGGACAAATTCAGCACCCCATCCCTTTCGGTGAAGGAAAGGTCGCACAGTACCGTAGGATGAGCGGCGATGTGATACCGATGGTTGTAGCAACGGACAGCGAATCTGATCTACCAATGCTGCAAATGTGTGATCCCGATGGATTAGCTATTTTAGTCGGGGAAAGTCATAATCTCTATATGAAAGCAAAAAAACAATTACCAACTTCGATCCGTATTCAACGCGTTATCACCAATCCCATCTCATTTCTCCAACAGCAATACTGCGTTGCCTGAAGAACATTTGATTCGCGTCTTGGTCTCCTCTGTCACAACCTGAAGCTCAACTCCTGGCGTAACCGCTAATACTCTTGTGAGCGCAAATGGGAGACGGATATCCACGACAGACGGCTTTTTATCGGAGGATTGCTCCAGCGTAAAAGAACAAAGAGCTTTTTTCTCCGTCTCATATTGCAGCGAACAATGAAATTTTCCAAATGACGTTGCTATCCCATCGGCTGATGTGTTCGTTCCCCATTTTAACATTCCCGGACATACATCATGGAAAAGCAACAGAGCATCTTTGTTTTCCCGGACAAGACAATCGAGCAGAAACAATACAATTTCTGCGGCAGCCCATCCATGGTGCCCGTCTCCCATTGCACCACCGCCCGTTTTTGGGTGGATCGCTTCCGGAAGCGAATAAGGAGAGACACATTGGCGAAAGATTGTATTTGCAATGTGCCATGCACGCTGCGGATCGTTTTGGAGCAAATACGCGTGCGCTAGTTGGAGCGTTAAGTATGCATTGTATCCGGAATGAATGATAGGATGATAAAAACCTTTCTCATCAACATAACGATCGGTGAATTCATCCAGCGTCGTTTTGAACGCGGACGGATATACATCCTCCAGCGCCAGCGGATACATGCCGCATACAAATCCTATAGCACTTTCATCGAACGAACGCGATGGCGACGCGGGAATAACTTCCCTGCCAAGCCGAACAACAACTTTCTCCAATGAACGATGAATATCTCCGGCAAACCTCTCCGCCTCACGCTTCCAGCGCACCGCCAATTCTTCCTTATGTACCATGTGCGCCAAACCAATGGCGGATCGAATTCCCGCCAATCCCCAGAATGAATCCCAATAGTATTGATCAACCGTTCCAAAATGTTCAGCGCTTAGGCTCGGCGGCAAAAGACCGCGATGTGTCGTTGCAGTGTCCTTGCTTGTTCGCTTCTTTTGGAGAATCCATTCTGCTGCTCGCTGGAACGAGGGAAAATAATGTTTCAGCCATGAATATGAATGTGTCAGCTTCATATGCTGTTCCACGATCCAAAGTGCTTCACCGTTGGAATCCCATTCACCGTCCGGCCCGCGGAAAAAACCATCGCTCGCTTGTCGTTCTGGAAACGCGTCGATCACTTGCCGCACTCGCCTATGAAACCCCAGCCGGTCAAGTGCGTGCAGCATTGGCGCTGCATCGCGGAACCAGAAATGATGATACAGATACGGTCCGGGAGAAATAAATTTCCCGTCATGAAGCTGCAGCAATGCCAGCACATTCGCGTCAAACACTTTTTGCAATGATTCATCTGCAAGAATAATCTGCGCGCCAAGCGACCGTTCTTTGGTCCAGTGTGTCTGATGCCGCTCAAGCCGGTTTTCAAAAGAAACGCGCCATGGTGCTTTGGGCCGAAGAAGATGAAGTTCCTCCTTTGTTCCAAGAGCCGTGCTGTAATGAATCGAATGATGCTCCCCCGGTAAAAGCTTCAACGGAAAAACCGCAGTGGCATGAGCAAGTCCGATAGTACAGGAAATAGACTGTTTCTCCGGGATACTTTCATCTTCCTCGTACCATCTCTGAAGGTCTTGCTGCCGGAGAAGATTTACGACATCTCCCTGTTCGGAATTTGAGCAGAACACAGCTCGTGGTTCTTCTGCGAACACGACACCAAGACATTGGTCGATAACAATCTGCCTCGATGGACGATATTCAATACGATGAATGGGCGACACACCTTCCGGATTAAATGGACGGACTGTAACACACACAGCCAGATTGATAGCCAACTTTCCGCGATTGATAACGGTAATTCTCTGAAAAAGAACATCTCTCCCATGATTTGTCGAATCAACGAACGCTTCTATGTCAAGAATAAAACCATCAACCTCAAATCGAGTAATAACTCGCGGCGCTTGCGTGTCATATTCCTGGCTCGATGGAAAATGAAACGACGGGAGAAAGAGATCCTTCTCTGTTTTCAACCAGACATCGATAGACCATTCCCTGGGAAGCGGTGTCGCCAAGCCGCGCGGATCAATAATTGCCTCGTGCTTTCCTGTCGGACTTCCTAAGAGTGTCCAATTTCTATGCGTGACATTCAGGAGAAGAGGGTTTTGTGATCGTGCAATGAAACTTTCATTTTTAGGATCGAGTTGTTGATGTACCCAATGTGGATAGATCCAATCGCGCTTCATCTGCAGAATCGCATAATTCAGCAATCCGCGTGTAATCATGGGAGCGCTCAATTGAAAGAGCTCTGCGGGGAAACCACTCCCATCCACATCGCTCAATTGTCCCGCAATCTGCAATTGATGGATCGCCTGTGCAGGAATTTTCAACTGTTTCAACACTTGTTCAAATACAAAAGAAGAAACGTTCATCATTATCCTGAATATTGTTCCTATGAATATACAACCACTATTTCATCGAGACAAGCAACATCGGAGAACTTAACAAATTGGTAATGAATCGTTCATTGTTCTGTAAACCTAATTCGCCATCTTCTAAAGATTCAATTTATAGATAGAATATCCTATGTCTCTTGGAACAACTCAATTTATGCAGATCGTAGTATCGAGTTTGTTCGTCCTAGTCATTTTCCTTTCTCATCCCTCAAAAGACGATCATCTGATGAAGGGGGATACGTTTTATCAATCCTGCGATAATGAACAGGCTTTAAAAGAATATCAACTTGCATATAACGATTTTCCATCCGATTACAATACTTTGCTGCGGATAGTCCGCATCCATAACGATATAGGAAGAATCCAATTGCGAACAGGATCTGAATCAGAGAAGCACTATCGCTTAGCGGCTATTTACGCTGATTCACTCCAACGGTATTATCCGGACAGCGCGGCTGCGCACTTTTGGTTTGCTTTGGCAAAGGGGAGTCTCATTCCGTTTGTCGGTGTACGTGAGAAAATTGCCATCGGGAAAGAAGTGAAACAACACCTTCAAGCAGCGCTTCAGCGGGATTCTATATTCTCGTATGCATATGTTCTCAAAGCGATCTTTGAACGCGAAGGAAGCCAGCTCAGCTGGTTCGAGAAAGGGATTGTTCGGATTGTATTTGGCGAAGACCTTTCAGGTTCTCTTCATGCATCAGAACAGTATTTGCAAAAGGCATTGCGCTACGATACGACGAATTCGTTTGCCTATTATGAACTGTACTGGACAGAGAAGGCAATGGAAGATACAGCCGGGGATCGTTCTGCATTGCAGCACATCTTGAAAATGCCTCCAAGAAATTTGCGGGAACAAAATCAGCAGGAAGATGCCCAGCAGCAAATGCGGGTATTCATTAATAATAATCACACGGATTGAAACATCGAGATAATAGGATGAAAAATAGTTCACTTCGGGAGCCTGCTCACAAATTCATTTATTCGTCGACCTCTTCAAGTTCACTTGTTTGCTGCTGGATTATAATTTTTCTTGCCATCTGACATAAATGTTGAAGAGACGTCATTGTTCGTTCGAAAGGGAAATTGCGGGCATGAAGCGACTGTTGCGGATTTCTGCACATATGCATAATACAGGAGAGACGTCGTTTTAATGCTTGCGCAAAATAATTCTTCGAATCATATCTCAATACGGAAGCAACTTCTTGCTGGGCTTTTTCAAGTTCATGGTTCTGAAGCCGTTCTTCAATTCTTTGGAAGATCGGAATGAGGGGTGATGTTGTCTGCATACGTTCTCCGATCGATAAATGATCGTATGTTGAATGCACAAAACATATTTATTGCTCCGGAGAAGTGCAAGAATGAATTGATTATCCTCTTGTTATAGTATTGTAAACACAAAAAGGTTATGTAGAGTACAATGCAGAAATGTATTCTTCTCATAGACAATGCAAAGGAACATCTTGACTTTCTCTCTTCACATTTGGCGGATGAGGGGTATCGAGTCATCACAGCGGGAAATGGCGCTTCTGCATTAGAACTCGTAAAACAAATACCAGACCTCATTATTCTAGATATTGTGCTTCCGGATATGAACGGATTGGATATCATCAGAGAATTGAAACGCACAACAACGACGTCGGCAATTCCGATTTTTGTTCTGACATCGAAAGAAACCGAAGCCGATGAAATCATTTGTCTGGAAGTCGGGTCTGATGATTTTTTTGTTAAGCCGGTTCAAATCCAAAGGCTCCTGGCACGCATACGGGCAATATTTCGACAACGGGATAAGATAGAATCAATTTTTACGGATGAAGAAGTGGTTTCATTCGAAGGCCTTGAAATTCGCATTCCTGATTACACAATATCGTATGGAGAGACCACGCTCCCCTTCCCTCGAAAGGAATTTGAGATCCTCATCCATCTTTTCCGGCATCGCGGAAAAGTCGTAACCCGCGAAGCAATTTCTCGTGCGGTCTGGGGATCAAGCATTCAAGTGACAAACCGCACGATAGATGTTCATATTGGAAGAATTCGTAAGAAATTGGGCCGCTACGCGCACCTCATCGGAACTATTCATGGTATCGGTTATCGATGTCATCTTCCATAACAACGGGACTGTAAAAAGATCCTCATCCGTTATAATATTATTTCATTTCGTTTATTCAGTTTATAATACCTTAACCCTTCCATGATACTCCAGTAAGAACTTTATAGCATATTGATTCCTCTCCACAATCTTTCTCTCTTTTTCCTTTTTTATATTGTCATGCCAGCAGGTGAAATGATCTTTGCTTTTGTAGGGACGTATAGCTATACGTCCCTACAATAATTCAATCCCAGCCACTTACAACATCGACAGCGATGCGGCCGTGCACAGCGCCTGACTGAAGGCGTTTGAGACCGGCGGCGACGTCCTTAATTTTCACGGTTTGAAAAACCGGGACTTTAAGTCCATGCCTGAGCCAGCTCCCGAGCAGATCGAGGTCCTGCGCGCGTGGTTTGACGATGACGAAGTGCGCGCGAGTAGGTGTTACAATACTGGCAAGCTTATCCCGGAAGAATGCGGGAGTAGGCAGAGTGGTCACATAAGCGCCGCCCCTCTCGATGAGGTGCCGGCTTGCTTGCCATGAAGATGCGGCGGCAGTGTCGAAGACCAAGTTGAAGGGTCCGCTTGCGGTTTGGAGAGGAGAGACCTTCAGGCGATCGATAACCTCTTCGGCTCCGAGCTCCTTGACGAAATCCACAGCGTGTGTGGCACAGATTGCGGTCACACGGGCTCCCAGCTTGAGCGCAACCCCGACGGCAACTGAACCTACACCGCCCGAAGCGCCGATGACGAGTACGCGTCCACTCGAAGTTAGCTTGCCGATGTCGCGCAGAGATTGAAGAGCGGTGAGACCGGCGGTGGCGCTTGCGGCAGCAATCGTATGCGCTATCCCTTCGGGTTTTTTGGCGAGCGCAGTCGCATTTGCGAGTGTGAATTCAGCGAAAGCACCGAGCCGGGTTGCACGGCCGTACGGGAGATGTCCGAAAACCTCATCGCCCCGCTCAAGACCGGAAACATTTCTCCCCAGCGCATCGATGACGCCCGAGAAATCGAAGCCCACGACCATGGGGAAGACGCGGGCGTGGAGGATTTTCGTCTCGCCTGTAACAGATTTGAAGTCGGCAGGATTGAGCGCCGATGCGTGGACACGTATACGAACCTGACCGGGACCCGGTTCGGGCAGCGGCAGATCTACGATCCTCAGTGATTCGAGAGGGCCGTAAGAAGGAGAAACGAGTGCGCGCATAATTGACCAATCCTTTCATTCATGATGATTTGTATGGTTTGTAATATGGACATTTTTCTCATAGAGAATCAATTACTATGGAAACATATCTTTCTTACCACTTGTTCCTTCGGGAAAATCGCGGAACGCGATCTGGACATATTTGTGGTGGTAAGCGGACAAGTGGGCAATTAATCATTCTCCTTCCGCAGTGTCGCCTTCCATCCGTCTTCCGGATCGAGCCTAACATCGACCTGCCACGGTCGACAACATACCGGGCAGTCCTGCACGAAGGACTGGCGACTTCCCCCGCTCTCATCGACGTCCAGCTCTACGTCCTCGCCGCAGTAGGGACAGTTTAGTGGAACGGGTTCAATCATCTGATTCTCCACGGCGGGTTAGCACCTAACGATGGCCACTCCGCCAAACAACCGGCGGACAAGCCGAGCTTGTCTGCCCCGCTGTATTTTTGTCCGTTTCGATATTCATATCGAAACGCGATCTCGACGAAGTCGGACGGGGAGCGCCTGGTTAGGCAGCGACATAATCGAATATCATGTAAATTGATTTAACAAATTTTAATCGTTTCGCTGCATCTTTCTCCACCGAGTATGATTGTTTCATCTATTATAACCTTGACTTTTTCCTTAAATAAGGTTCCAAAGAATTCTTGCATAAAACTTTTACAACAATAGTTGCATAATGATTTTTGGGGCTGTTGCCCCTGTGCATAAGCACAATCACATGGCAATTTTCGCCCAATCACTTTTAGTACCGACTTTTCAGAATCATACTGAATTTTTTCCCAACGGCTGGAATTTCCATTGTTTACAAATTCTATTAAACCGGTCAGGGTCATACTTTTAATCCATTTCACAGCATTTGTGCAATAGAAACATTCGTAACCGAGTTTGCCGAATACTTTTTGTTTTATTGACTCATCCATGTCACCGTCGACAAAACTTAAAAGTTTTGTAATTTGCTCACGGTGTGCATCTCTGACAGATTTGTTGTTGTTTGTTTTGCTTACCTGGGCGTGGAGTTGTTTATCCGGAAGCGACAAGGATAAAAGGGAAAGCACACCACAGGCTGAGCATTTTTGAATAAATTCTTTTCTTTCCATAGAATTTCTCTTTAATTGTTTATAATTGTTGCCGCCTAACGGACTGGCGCTAAGCTGCGGCGTGACCAACTTTCAATTTGCACTAAACGAAATGAGTTCACATTGATAGCTTTCAAAATGTACTAAACCGTTGTGAGCCATGTTTAACGTACCCAGCTGGCAACCGTCAGCTTGAGCGCCTGGTTATTACCAAAAAGGAACCTCCCGATTATGTACATTAATGAGTCTCTAGTTCAACAATATTCACAATCTAAGGAGGTTCCCATGTATTACTCAGGTATCGATTTGCACTCTGATAATTGCTATATCACCACTGTTGACGATACTGGCGCTGTCATCTCTTGTATAACAGAGACGGAGTTATTATTTTGAGCCCATACACCGATCATACAGAGACTTCCAAGAATGCCAAAGAAAAGAAATATGTATTTCATTTTTATGCTTAAAGAATGAACAGAAATGATTTTATAAAATATCTTTTTGAAATAACACAACGACACTACTATCTCAGTTTGTCGCTCCTTGAATCAATGCATCCAACGCTTGCTGATCCAATACAGTGTTATTATTTCTATTTAAAAGGCTACCAGTGTCCCAGTAGTACGGTAAAAGTCCATTGGCTTTTGCCTGCTTTGTTACATATTTAAAGTAATATGCCCTTGATGCTAAATGCAAGGTTAATGCATCGCCAGTTAAAGAGGAACGGCGTATTGCAGAAAACTCGCCCAATACGACAGGAATACCTTTGTCAACAAATTTGGTTTTCATTGATTGGAAATAGCTATCGACACTTGATTCTTCGCCCCAGGTGGCATTACGTGTTGGATCTGTTGTGGAATGATAATCTTTACCCCAGTAATAGAACATTTTGCCCCAGCTGGCATCTGCATCCAGCCCGCAAAAATTCCATGGTGTGTAATAATGTATTTCAACCATCATGCGGTTCGAAATTTTATCGGTGGGCAGAGTCTGCATCAATTGGTTAGTCTTATCAATATCAGTTGATGGGCCTTGAACGACTAGGACCCGGTAACTATTTTTTCCACCCGTCGACCGAACCGCATTGATAAATGTCTGGTGGTACGACATTAATACCGCCATTTGTGTTGCATCTGATACATTCGGTTCATTAGCACCTGCAAACAGTAAATGCTCATCGAAACCGCGCATTTGAGTGGCTATTTGTTCCCAGAATGCTCGCTGCTTCGCATTGTTCTCTGCCTGTTTAGCTACTGTGCAATTGTTTTCCAGCCATCCTCCATCCCAGTGAATATTAAGAAGAACATACAAGTCATTATCAACACAATATTGTATTACGTCCTTGACCCTATCGAGCCAATCTGTTTTTAATTGTGCAGTTGAACTATTTGCCATGTATTGGTTCCAGGAACAAGGTAGACGAACGGCAGTGAAGCCGCTTTGTTTCACAAATCCAATAAAGGATTTTGTGATGCGTGGATTGCCCCAAGCCGTTTCTCCTCCAATAGCTTCCAAGGTGTTACCAATGTTCAAGCCTAGAGTAATTTTAGCAGCGAGTTCAACAGCAGTGCTGCTCATCCCCGCTGCATCAGGAGCTATTGGTGCAGTATTATAGTTTGGATAGATATCCGCTGTCTGCGTTACGGAAATTTGTACCGGGGGAGTATATTGTGCACTCACCGTGATAATTGCTGACCGTAAATTACTGCCGGTATTTTCTGATGATGTTACAGTAATTGAAGTGTTGCCTTTAGCACCCGTACTCTGACTATATTGCAGCCAGTCGACGGTAGAGCTAATATTCCATTGTGGTGCATCGGTGCTGATACTTATGGTAGAAGCACTGCTTGCTTTTGTAAGGTTGATGTATGTGGTGTCTGTTGAAAGAGAATAGAGATAATCAGATGAAGGCTGCGATACAACCACTTGCACCGCTTTGGCATTACCGGCAGTGATTGTGAGTATGATGCTGCGTGGTACAATGGTTTTGGAATTTACACTCAATGTCACTGTGTCCGTTTTTTCCGTTCCGCCTGTACTTGATAAAACCAACCAATCAGAAGCAGGTTTGCTGATGTTCCATGAACCGGCGCCAGTATTAATTATGATGGTGTCGCTGCCACCTTCTTTTTGAAAATTTATTGTATCGGGACTAACAGTCAGGATATTTACTTCTTCCTTATCGGGACTAACAGTCAGGGGTTCTTCTTTCTTGCATCCGATCAAATAAATTAAGCTAAGAACAAAAATACTAAAACTTATATATTTATTAAATCTTTTCATTGTTTTCTCGTCCTTTGATATCAATATCTCATATTTTCCATCGAAACAAATTTCTATTTTAAAAGCGTAAGCGGCCTAACGGATCGGCGCTAAGCTGCGGCGTGACCAACTTTCAATTTGTACAAAACGAAATGAGTTCATGCTAGTACTTTCAATTTTGTACTGACCTATGCACGCCATGCTTAACGCACCCAACTGGCAACCGTCAGCTAGCTTGTTGAGCGCTTTCTGCGAAATCCCGCTGTTTTCTAGCGGGAAGCGCCTGGTTAGGCCGCAAGTGGTGATAATAATAAATTTTATAGCGAGTACTGAACACCAACCATCAATCCACCAAACCCAACTTTCCCTGATGAGAGAAATAATTCGGATCGTAGACTGACTGGTTCGACAACATCAATTGCAAAACCAATACCGAAAGCAATATAGAAACCCTTATCAGTACGCGATGATTTGTATCTGATTATTGTATTACCATGGTCAATCGATCGATATTCTTCACTTGGAAAATATTGATACCAATATCCCGGACGCAAAAGTAGATACGGACGAATAGGAAAGGATAGTGGAGCTATGATTCGCAATCCACCCGAAAGATCAAATCGATGTGAAGCCCCCGACGGAATTCTCGGATATACTAAATAATCCGGTGGAAATCCTTCATTATATTCATGAACAAAAATCAAATGATCATAACGGAACAAGCCGATTAATTCTAAACTAGGAGTATTTGTTGTAGTTAAACCCAAGCCTACTGTCCAATTAGGTACATAAGCAGCAAAATCACTTCTTGGTGGCCCAATATAAACAATCAGTCCTGTTTGTAATTCAAGATTTGTTGACCTTTGACCATAGGAAACAAATGGAGTACAAATTACGATGGAGACAATAGCCAATAGTAATAAATATGATTTCATAAGTTTAGTATTCTTCAATATACAAAAACACTATTAACTTGCGGCCTAACGGACGGGCGCTAAGCTGCCACGTTGATAATTTTCGTAATGCAACAAACGAAATGAGTTCATGCTGTCAATTAAATTATTAAGCACAAATACTCTAAGCGCCATGTTAATTCGTAGTAAGCTCATCTGGTCAGCTTGAGCGCCTGGTTAGGTGCCATTTGCTTTATTTAGTTTTCGCAAGAGTACCATGTGCAACACCTCTTGTTTTACCATCGATGATAAGGAAAACATCACTTTGGAACACAGCGCAATCATAAAATGTATCAGCTTCGTAGAGTGATTGAATATCCGAACCGTTGTAATGTCCCAATATACACTTCTGATAATTCCCATGGTAAGCAACCCATGCAAATATATCTTTTTCATTTCTTCCGAATAGCGCACCAATAGTATAATCGGGATTAGAGTACCAAACACTAAAATCTGTTCCTGAATATTTCCAAATTGTATTTTTGACTCCTGCAGTAAAATATACCCTACCATCAACTTCGTAAGCAGTGCGCTGTTCACTTTTGCTTGAGAAGATTTCACGGACATTATTTGTTCCATCAAATTCATAAAGTTTTTCAATGAATCCAGTAATGGTCACGGGATTAGTTGTCGTGTCATAAAGAACTGTTTCACCAGAAAGATAATATTTTCCAGTTTCATTTGAGCTCTTTACAATCTTGAAAAAACTTGCTGTGATATTTGGAATGTCAAGAAAAGACCATTTCGTTCCATCATATTTAAGTATGACTGCCTTTCCCGAAGTATTTGGATTGCCTACACCTCCAACCGCAAAAACATTTTGAGGAGAGTCGCCCCAAATATCAGAAATATAAGTAAGTGAATAACCTGACAAATGAAAATCACCAAACAAGCTCCAATTGGCTCCTTCATAGTGATAAATTGGTCCGCCAGGCGAAGTACCAATCCAGACATCACTACTTGAAAAACCAAATACAGAACTTAAATTCGCTCCAGCAAGTTGACCAGTTGTTGTCCAATTGGAACCATTGAAGTGCCAAATTCCTGTAGTTCCAACAGCCCAAACATCACTTGGTGAATTTCCCCAAATTCTATCTAAATGTTGGAATGGGTCTATATGAATTGTGTCGACTTTCCATGTATAATCTCTTCGTCCAGTTACTATTTGTTCTTGCGGAGCAACGATATCTTTTTTGCAACTTAAAATGATTACGGAACATAAAAGTAGTATCACTATTTTAAATTTCATGTTCATCTTTGAGCACATACAATCTTCAATTTCAAATGGCACCTAACGGATCGGCGCTAAGCTGCGGCGCTGATAATTTTCAAAATGCACAAAACGAAACAAGTTCCATGTCAAAAGATTTATCATTTGCACGCGACCTCTGCTCGCCATGAATTTTGCAGCGCGCTCATTGAGATTAAGTATCACGCTTCGCGTGATTCAGTTATCTGGACAAGCCGAACTTGAGCGCCTGGTTAGGCAGCAACTTACTGTATATATCGTCAATCACTTCATCCCCGATTGTCTACGGCGAAGGATCATTAGCACGATGGGCAATGACACAGCAATCAGTGACACGAAATTAATTCCAAATATCCGAGGTACGGTTTTCATGTCCAGAAAGATAAAACTAAGCAACAAGAGAATAAGAATTACAGAATAGGCAATGAATCTGCGATCAGGTTCTGTTTCAATTGGTGCCCACACGCTTAGGGCAGACCGTATTTGATCGTACCCCATAAGTTCCTTGGGCACAAGAATCCATTGAAATTTGTTATTTGATTCTATTCGTAATGCGCGATTGGAAATATCAACAATGCGGGACACATCGGAACGATGTATGACAGTTTGAAACGTGCCAACTTTTTTGCTGCTGATACTGTCCTGTTCGAGAGTAACCTGGAGTGAAGCTTCAGCTCGCGCCATCGGCATAATCTTGACGAAGCCTGCCACCGCAATGGCAATAGCGCAAGGAACAATGATGAATGGAAAGACGATAATTGGAAAGGGATCCTGAAGATAGCTTGTGACCATTAATACGGTTACTACGGATCCGATTAAGGCAAACACCTTGGTGGCAAAGCGGCGCTTTATTTGTTCTGACTGCTCTGTTGAGAATTGGAATGTCGGCATATTCTTAACCTCTTGAGTTGCCACCTAACGGATGGCAACTAAGCTGCGGCAACGAGAAGCCGCAATTTTCTGAAAACGAACCAAGTTCATACTGATAAGTTTATTATTAAACATCTAAACCTCTATTAGCCATACTTAACGCACCACGCTCATTCAAATTTAGTATCGCGCTTTGCGCGATTCAATTATCTGGACAAGCCGAGCTTGCCTGCCCCGCTGTTTTCTAGCGGGGAGCGCCTGGTTAGGCAACCACTACCGCAACAATCTCTACACAACATTAAAAGTTACTCAATGAGAATTATTTTGAGTGCTATCCTTCAGCCGCAGGAGAGGTGTATATAACTCACGGTTCAGAGAATCGAGTTTTCTCTGACCCATTTCTTCTTTAGCTGGTTTATGTTTTTTGAGTTTCTGCTTAGGTGCTTGTATCTTCGATTTATTTCTCTGAGCACCTGTGGTATCTGACGATGCAGGTGTGGACTTCTTTTCCTGTGCGGCATTTGCCGGTAGGATACAGAAGGTGAACCCAAAAGCCAGAACGATTATAATAATTTTTTTCATATATATTCTCCAGACAGGTGGTTGCCTAACGGATGGCGGCTAAGCTGCCGCACTGAATATTATCAAAATACACAAAACGAAAAAAGTTCATGCTGAAAAGTTTATTATTAAAAACTAAAACCTATGCAAGCCATGCTTAACGTCGTACGCTCATTCGGTCAGCTTGAGCCGCTGGTTAGGGCGCACGTTATTAATGCAAGTAATTAAATGACAATGGACTATACTTAAAATTGTGATGCCAATACATTTTTATATTTGGCGAATTTAATATTCGATTGTTAGCGTGAATATCTTTAATCGAAAACACAATGCTGTCCTTCATTTTATAGCTAACATCGTATAGCAACACAATGTGTTTTTCATTGGGCGTTATAAATACTGTATCACTAATTGAGCAAGCCCTTGATTGCTTACCGCTTGTATTTGTATATATTTCGCGAGCATTTATTATGGTGGGGGAGTTTATACAAGAATTACAAAGGGATACTTTTTTCAAGTCCATTTTCATAGTATCCATGTATGTCGAGAGTATAAGATCAACTTCTACTGGCCCCAAATCATGCGGCGCGATAAGACCAAATGGAAATAATGGTACTAACGGCGGACCAATCGCAAAGAATGCATCAGACGACATGGAAAGACGGATATTTAAGTTATCTTTTGAGCATTGAATAAAGTCTTGTGATTTGCCGGAATTATTTCCTTCAGGATTCCATTCATTATGACGTTCTATATTAGAACATCCATATAACATAAAAGATAAAACAAGAAGTATAAATAATATGCTTTTCATTTTATTTGCCGTGCGCCCTAACTACTGATTAGATAGACTCAGTCTATCTTTTGCGCTTATAAGCATGATATATAGACTTTGTGTTTAATATTGTATTTAATTTCTCAAGAACTGTCATTGGCGATCCCCCAATGGTAATAATCAGAGATTTGAGATTTTTGCTGGTATAATATACATGTTTATCGATGGGAGGGCAAGGTTAAAAGTAACAACATCCTAAACGGGTGATAGAAGAAAGAAAAGTTCGAAGGGAATTTGTAAAAGAACTTAACAAATTGGTAATGATTTGTTCATCGTTTGGAAAAGCGGATTTGCTATTTTATGGCATCAATAATCAACAACAATTTACAAGGAGGTTCAAATGAAACAATGGTTATCAGCACACATCCTCTCTTCCGATGATTTCATGCCGGAAGATACCTTTCCCCCCAGCAATGAAGAGTTTTATATAACTCTCAGTATGGTGGGCATTGCTTTAGTGTTATTTGCCGTTATTGTACATTTTCTCTGAACTTGATGTACCTCTTTCATTTGTCATTATCAGGTTATAAAAAGTTCATGGAAATAGATGTTCATACATTCCCTTCACTTTGACGTATGAAGATGTAAAAAAAATCAATCCACAACTATTCACAAAAAAAAGGAACAACAAACAATGAAGAAAACCCTACCAATCATTGCATCCCTGATATTGCTGAGTTCAACAGCAATTTTCGGCCAAGGAAAATTCAGCGGCTACATGTTCGGGGATTACTATTATAACGTCGGACGGGATAGTTCTTTTAATCACACTCCACCGTCCAATGCCGCCTCTTCCAGCTCAGCAGCAGGACCGAAAGCATTTCAAGCGTTCCAGCTCCGCCGTATCTATCTTACGTATGACAATGACATCTCCGAACAATTTACCACCCGGTTTCGATTAGAAGCCGATCAAGCGGCTGCCACAAGTGCACCGACCGCATCAGGTGATGTTCTCCCCAGCGGCAAAGTCGGTGTGTTTGTCAAAGACGCTTACTTGATGTGGAAAAATATTTTTACCGGCAGCAATTTGATCTTCGGTGTTCAACCGACTCCCGCGTATGATGTCTCCGAAGCGGCTTGGGGATATCGTTCACTTGAAAAGACAATTATGGATTTGCGCGGGATTGTTTCTTCGCGCGATCTCGGAATTTCTTTAAAAGGAAAAATCACGGGCGACGGAATGGTTAACTATTGGGCAATGTTGGCAGATGGAAGCGGCAACAATGTAGAGACCGATAAATATAAACGCTACTATGCTCATATTCAGTTAAAACCCACAACAAATCTTCAAGCAACTTTATATCTTGATTACAAAGATGCGGCAAATAGTGCAGCTGGCAAGAATACCAGTACAACAACAACCGCCCTTTTCATTGGATATGCTGAACCGTTTAAGTATAACATCGGCGTTGAAGGATTTATGACATCTCAATCAAATTCATTTACTCCTACAGGTGGTTCGTTAGGCTCAAAGAATGGTCTTGGTTTATCTGTGTTCGGCTCGTTCAACATTATTCCTGAACTTGCTGTTGTTGCCCGTTATGATAATTGGGATCCGAACACCAACAGTGCGACGAATGCAAAAGGCGATATCCGCAATTATGTTATTGCCGGTCTTTCCTGGAAAGTTGATAAAAACGTATCCATCATGCCCAACCTCCTATATGAAACATATGAAGCACCCGTTGGCAAAGGTGAACCGGATCCTTCTACGACCGCTCGTCTCACACTGTATTATGTATTTCTATAATCAATAACTGAACGGGAATCCCGAAGTCTGATGATTTCGGGATTCTATTTTATAAATAAGGAGATGAAGATGAAATTAGCGAAAATATTCCTGAGTCTACTCGTTGTAGTTTCACTGGGAAGCGTAGTACAAGCACAATTAAAGCTTAACGGCGCAGGGGCTACATTCCCGTATGTCATTTACTCAAAGTGGTTCGATGTGTACAGCAAGGAAAACGGTGTTCAGTTTAATTACCAGTCAATCGGAAGCGGCGGAGGAATTAAACAAACGATTGAAGGAACAGTCGATTTCGGTGCAACCGACGGCCCGATGTCGAACGATCAACTCAAAGAAGCAAAAGAAAAACAAGGATCCGACGTTTTGCACATCCCGACTGTCATGGGTGCTGTTGTCGTAACCTATAATCTTCAGGAAGCCGGAAAAGATCTGCATCTCACACCGGATGTACTTGCGCAAATCTATCTCGGCCAAATTACAAAATGGAATGACGAACAAATCGCGAAAATTAATTCCGGAAAAAATCTGCCCGATAAATCGATTATCGTTGTTCATCGATCGGACGGAAGCGGCACGACAAACATCTTTACAGATTATCTGACAAAAGTCAGCAAGACCTGGTCTGTGAATATTGGAAAAGGAACTTCTGTGAACTGGCCGGTCGGCCTCGGCGGAAAAGGAAATGAAGGCGTAGCCGGTCTTGTGAAACAATCGGACGGCTCCATCGGGTACGTCGAGCTTGCGTATGCCGTAAAGAACAACCTTCCTTATGCAGTTCTCCAGAACAAAGCCGGCAAATTTGTGGATGCAAGTTTTGAATCTGTTTCCGCGGCAGCCGCAGGCGCTCTCGATAACATGCCCGAAGATTTGCGCGTTTCCATAACAAACGCCGACGGAAAAGAATCCTATCCGATCTCAGGATTCACATGGCTCTTGGTTTATAAAAACATGAAAGACAAATCCAAGGCACAGGAAATCGTGAAGTTCTTGAAGTGGGCAATGGACGAAGGACAATCATACGCAAAGGATTTGTATTACGCTCCTCTACCCAAAGAAGTAGTCAAATTGTGTCAAAAGAAGATTGAAAGCATTCAAACGAAGTGATGCTAAATTATACATGGAAATAATCGGTGGTCGGATATCTTCTTGTCCGGCCACTCTATTTTTTACAAATCATGGAATCAATAATTACAGCACAGCACACATTCAAAGCTTCAAAAGGCAGGTTGATAAACCCGGGCGATCTTATTTTCAAAAATCTCACGCGGTTTTTTGCGGCTCTCATTCTTGTACTGGTAGTTCTGATGGCGTACGAAATGATTCGTACATCGGCATTATCATGGAATAAATTTGGATTTAATTTTTTTATCCGCAGTGTCTGGGATCCTGTTCAAGATGAATACGGAGCGCTTCCATTTATCTACGGAACCTTAGTGTCGTCTCTGCTTTCTATTGTTATTGCAGTTCCGTTGAGTTTAGGGATCGCTGTTTTCCTGACTGAAGTAGCTCCACGGTGGCTTGAACGCCCGGTATCGTTTTTTGTGGAAATGCTGGCGGGAATTCCCAGTATCGTGTACGGTGTATGGGGATTTTTTGTGATGGTGCCGTGGCTTCGCAGTACCGTTGAACCGTTTATCTCAAAACATTTGGGATTCATTCCGCTTTTCCGCGGCGCACCGTACGGTGTCGGGATGCTTGCGGCCGGCTTCATTCTTTCGATCATGATTTTACCGATTATTGCATCCATCTCGCGGGACGTCTTGAAAGCCGTGCCTCGCTCACAAACTGAAGCAGCACTCGCGCTCGGTTCGACACGCTGGCAGGCGACACGCATTGCATTGGCATATTCGCGCTCCGGCATTTTTGGCGCCGTCATCCTCGGGCTTGGCAGAGCGATCGGTGAAACCATGGCAGTGACGATGGTCATCGGCAATCGCCCGACAATTTCAGCATCTCTCTTCGAGCCGGGCTACACGATGGCGAGTGTGTTGGCGAATGAATTTACCGAAGCGACCTCGGAAATGTACATTAGTGCACTCGTTGAAATCGCGTTGACATTGTTTATCATTACTATCATCATCAATTCGTTCGCACGATTGCTCATATGGGGCGTCACGCACAATGAAAGAGCCCAAAAGGCGTAAGAGCATGGACAACTACCGATTTCATTTTCGAAAACTTACAAGCCTGCTCATGTTCACGTTGTGCGGATTAAGCGTGCTTCTAGCCCTTGTTCCGCTCATTCTCATTTTTTATCGGACTGTCGCATTTGGATTTTCTGCTATCAACTGGGATTTTTTCACGCAGATGCCTAAACCTGTCGGTGAATCCGGAGGCGGTTTGGCAAATGCGATTGTCGGCACAATGATTCTTGTCGGATTAGGATCCTGCATGAGTTTGCCGGTCGGTGTCATGGCAGGAATTTATTTAGCAGAGTATGGAAATAATTGGTTCGGACAATCCGTCCGTTTTTTGACAGATGTTCTGAACGGCGTTCCTTCTATTGTGACAGGTGTTGTCGCATATACAGTGGTCGTCCTTCCTATGAAACATTTCTCGGCATATGCCGGCGGCGTAGCGTTAGGCATTCTCATGATTCCGACGATCACCCGAACGACTGAAGAGATACTGAGGACCGTTCCGCATTCACTTCGGGAAGCCGCTCTGGCTCTTGGAATACCCCGTTGGAAAACATCGCTTCAAATTGTTTTGCGTACCGCGATGAGCGGTGTTGTCACAGGCATACTGTTGGCTGTCGCAAGAGCGGCAGGAGAAACTGCGCCTCTGTTATTTACAGCGCTGAACAATCGTTTTTGGAACACTTCCATGAATCAACCGATGGCTTCGCTTACTGTCTTCATCTACAATTACGCGGTATCGCCTTTTGACGATTGGATTGCACAAGCCTGGGCAGGAACTTTCGTGTTGATGACATTAATTTTACTTCTGAGTCTGACGGTCCGATTTGCTACGCGCAATAAATTTGCCGGGAACATATTATGAGGGATTATCCCGGAACAAGACAAACTTTACTAGAGATGGATACGATACCTGAAAATGGCAAAGGGATTCCAGTGGACCATAATAAAATAGTTGCGGAAAAAGTATCGGCGTATTTTGGCAAGGTACAGGCTATTCGGGATATTCAAATAGGAATCCCTGAAAATTCCATTGTGGCCATCATCGGGCCTTCGGGCTGCGGCAAATCGACCTTTCTCCGTTCGATCAATCGAATGCATGAATTAATTCATGGAACAAGGATCACAGGAAAGATCCTTCTTGATGGAGAAGATGTGTATAGTATGGATCCGGTGCTCATTCGGAAAAAGATTGGTATGGTATTTCAAAAGCCCAACCCGTTTCCAACGATGTCTATCTTCGATAATGTCGCCGCAGGTTTACGCATGGGAGGCGCACATGACCGGAAGAATATCGCAGAGATTGTTGAGCGAAGTCTTCAGCAGGCAGCACTGTGGAACGAAGTGAAAGATTCACTTTCCAAGAGCGGGGTCGGTTTATCGGGCGGTCAGCAGCAAAGATTGTGCATCGCGCGAGCATTGGCGGTCAATCCAGAAGTACTCCTGATGGATGAACCGGCAAGCGCTCTTGATCCGATCGCGACTGCGAAAATTGAAGAACTCCTTTTTGAATTAAAGAAACGCTATACCATTGTTATTGTAACCCACAATATGCAGCAAGCAGCACGTGTGAGCGATTATACCGCTTTCTTTTATATGGGGGAACTGATCGAATACGATATCACAAAAAAGATATTCACAGCACCATCGATGAAACAAACAGAGGATTATGTTACAGGAAGATTCGGATAAAATCGAGGAGAAAATAAAGATGGATAGGCATTTTCAACATGAGCTCGAAAGTTTAAAAACAATACTCATCAAAATGGGAAGCATTGTCGAGGAAAACATTACCAATGCTCTTCAGGCATTGTTGGATCGGAATGAATCCCTTGCGCAAAAAGTTTTCGAAAACGAGGTGCGTATCAACACCCTTGAATTAGAGATTGATAATGCTATCATCGATTTACTCGCGCTCCAGCAACCGGTAGCAAGCGACTTGCGGTTTATTATCGCGGCACAAAAAATTAATAATGATCTCGAACGTATCGGTGACCACGCAGTCAATATTGCAGAATCCGATTTAAACCTTCTCAAGATGAAACCTTTAGATACTTTGTTAGAACTTCCAAAGATGGTGGTGACGACAAAACTTATGCTGCGCAGTGCGCTTGACAGCTTTATCTTGCTGGATCCAAAAATGGCACAGACAGTACTTGAAACCGACGACCAGATTGACAACCTCAACAGGTTTATGACAACAGAAGTTATTGAAATGCTCAGGTCAGATAAGCGATCAATAGAATGCGGATTGGAACTTATTCGCATCAGCCGCAATTTAGAACGCGTTGCAGACATTGCCACGAACATCGCCGAGGATGTAATATTTCACACCCAAGCACGAGTTGTGAAGCATCACGCAGAAGAAAAAGAATTAATTCAAACCCGTTAGTATCACGCTTCGCGTGATTCATTCTTCTGGACAAGCCGAGCTTGCCTGCCCCTCTGTTTTCTAGAGGGGAGCGCCTGGTTAGCCGCCAGTCACTTGTTCGCGCAAATGATGAATCTCTTTGACTACCTCATTTGCCACAGAAAGTGGTGCACCCCAGTAATCGAAGATGCCACCTCGGGATGAGTTTTGGCCGCAAATAACCATGACTCCAGTCCCAATTTTCGATTTGAGGTGTGTGGCAAGCCAGCCGACGAAACCAGAGTTATCCATGCCAGGCACGAAATGAAAGCCGAACACTAGAAACTGTTCATGATCAGGATTCTCGCTTGGAATAAGAGCACTCCACACATCTTCATCTCGAACAAATGCAAGTGCCGTTGTCAAAAGCTCCGTTGGGAATTTTGAGACCTCTGACTCAACAAACGCATACGGCGTAGTGTAGACAACAAATTGGGACTCTGCCAATACACGCACGAGACGTTTGTAGGTCTGTTCCTGTGACTCTTGGCTAACGTACATAATAAACCTCATTTATGGCGGCTAACGGATGGCAACTAAGCTGCCACGCTGAAAATTATCAAATTGTACCGAACGAAACAAGTTCATGCTGAAAACAAAATTAATATATATTAAAGTTATGAAGTACAAAGAACGTAATAATAAAGACGAAAACCCTACACAAGCCATGCTTAACGTACCCATTTACCCGCCATGTTTTATCTTTGGGCGGGCGCTCATTTATAATTAGTATCACGCTTCGCGTGATTCATTCTTCTGGGCAAGCCGAGCTTGAGCGCCTGGTTAGCCAGCTAACAAGCAACTTTTAAAGTGATAGAACATACCAACCATTTTTCTGAAGTTCGGCAAGCATCTCACCGGCATAAATGACAGTAATACCAAGCTGGGTAAGTTTATCAGAGACACCATAAAGATCTGCACAAGCCTTACAGGCATAAAGTTCGACTCCTACTTGTTTAAGATCTTTTATTTTACCTTGTAACACTGTATCTTCGGCTAACAACTTTGACGATGGACCCCAAACAAGTAATCTGACAGTGTCCATCCATGAATTCTTCTTGCAGTAATAAGAGTACATAAGCACCATTTTGAGAGCAACTTCTCGATCCCCACTTGTCCATAGAATCAATTGTTTATGATTGCCTATTGAGATCATTTTTGTTGAAGTATTTCCGGTGGGTGGCTCCACATTTTTTGTGTTCTGACAAAGAAGTAAACCACTTAGCATAATATTTGCTATGAAGAAATATATTGTGAATCTTTTCATATTATTTCCCTTTATATGTTTGTGTTGTTAGCTGGCTAATGGATCGGCGCTAAGTCCGTTCCATTGTTACACAATGGAACGCGATCGCGATCCCGCTTATGCGGGATCGGACTGCGGCGCTGATAATTTTCAATATACACAAAACAGGCGGAGCCCCATAACTGTAACACGCGTAGCGTGTTCCTATTTCTATAGTTCATTCTGATAACTTTCGAATCTGTATTACACCTATGCTCGCCATGACTTTTGCAGTGCGCTCATTCCGTCAGCTTGAGTTGCTGGTTATACCGCTTGCGTATTTTTTTAGATTATGCGCAGTTGCACACATCATTTGAGTAGAACAAGTTTCTTCACAGCCGTTGAGGTAGACGTTTGCAATCTATAAAAATAGACTCCGCTTGGCATACCGACCGCGTCCCATTGACGATCGTATGTTCCAGCTGGCAGAACTTCTGAGATAAGGGTTACGACTTCTTTTCCCAGGACATCAAACACTTTCAAAAATACTAATGATCTTGACAACAGAGTGAATTCAATCTTTGTTGACGGATTAAAAGGGTTGGGATAGTTTTGGTATAGACAGAACGTCGCTGGAGTGGATGACATAAGTTCTCTTACACCAACTGTTGTGGACCTCTCAAAGATCACGTCATCGATATACATCGACGATCCGGTATAGTCGGCAATGCCAATGCCTATCCAATTAAAATATCCGTTTGGCCAATCCGTCCACTTTATGCCGACAGAGTCGGTGGTAAAACCCCGAAGGTCCTCGATGATAATTGAAGTAGTCTTGCTTGATTTATCAGCTCGAAGAATTGCCCTATATGCTGTGTTTGCTAAAAGGTTTGTAGAACGTTTCAATAGAAGATTGGCTTCAGTAGCGTCGTAGAGTGTGAGGCTGTCTTGCTTTATCCATGCCGTGTAACCATCTGCTGTGCTGTCCGTGGGTGATCCAAAAAAAGCCAGTTCAAACCAACCGTTTGAATCACTCCCGAAGTTGATGTCAGCGTGAAGCTGGACTGTTTCTGCCGAATCTTCTTGAGAGTGATACATCGTGAAACCGCGAAAGCCGCTGCGTGCACATAATTGCTGTGAACGAATATAGAGTGTATCGTCGACTCGAATCCATGGCGAAAGCAATGGGCCGTCTGATCTATTAAAGTTGTCCGAGAAAATGCTTTGCCATTGCGAAAGCAGAGTGGAGTGATCAATGATCAACATGAAAGATAAGAGAGTAATGAGTTGACCAATGCGTCGAAAGCCATTAGATTTCATTTTACACCTCCTTGATATAATTACGTCAAGTGTAATTGCGCATAACATTTATATAAACGCAAGCGCCCTAACGGACGAGCTCCCGATAAATCGGGATGCGGCACTGATAATTTTCAATTCTGTACTAAACCGTTGCTCGCCATGAATTTTGCAGTGAGCTCATTCAAATTTAGTATCGCGCTTTGCGCGATTCAGTTATCTGGACAAGCCGAGCTTGAGCGCCTGGTTAGGCCTACCTCCCTTTAAAATGCTTAATGCTACGATCATTGTAAACAAACACCACAATCTCCCCTCCAAGAGATCTACCAGCAAGTAGCCTCCACTCAATGCGCCAATATTGCTTTTCGTATTCATTGTATAGGTTTATATACTCAACGTATGCTAAGTAATGCCGAGAGGTATCAATTTTTTTCTCAACGACATATTGCTCTGCAAGTTGGATTGCTTCTTTCGCTGACAACTTGGGAGGATTAATGGTCTTTCCTAAGCTGAGATCAAAGAATGCGAGAACTAGAAGTAAACCAATAAATTGTCTTCTCATGATTTTTTCTCTTTCTCCACTTATAATCGTGGTAGGCCTAACGGACGGGCGCTCCGCCCAACAAGACGGCGGACAAGTAAGTTTATCCCCAAATGTTTTTGTTGGGGACTGCCGCCCTGCAAATTTTCAATATGTTGATAACAGGCGGAGCCCCATAACTGTAACACGCGTAGCGTGTTTCCTCTTCTATAGTTCATTATACCTACTTTCATATTTGTAATATACCTCTGCTCGCCATGAATTTTGCAGTGAGCTCATTCCATCAGCTTGAGCGCCTGGTTAGGCGCCACGCTATTATCTTTTAATTCAGAGATAATTTTATTTAAGCGACTATAGCTTGTGAGAATAGATCCTGGGGATCCATATCTGAAAATCATATGTTCTGCTTCCTGTGGTTTTAAGGAAAGACAAAAATGCCCATCATAATCTGTCTTCGTTGAATCAATCACTTTGAACACATATTTTTTACCTGAAGACTTATCTAAACCTATAGCAACATGGAATTCACGTAATCTTTCTTTGGTAACCCGTTCAAGTAAAACACCACTGACTTTGACAATGCCTGAAATAGTATCATATGAAATCTTGCAGGAATCAATATTTACACCAAAAGAAGTAGAATCATTCGGAATAAACTTGAACGGTAAGGTAGATTCTGTCTGTATAGAAATCGAATCCTGTGCATTACAAATGGCATAGAAAAATAAAATTATTGCTGTAATTATTTTTAGCATTTACCAATCTTCCTTCGTGGCGCCTAACGGACCGGCGCTAAGCTGCGGCGCTGATAATTTTCAAGGTGCTGAAAACGAAACAAGTTCATGCTGATAACCAAATTGATAAGTATCAAAGTTATAGGTACTAAAAACTGAATAATGAAAACGAAAACCCACCACGCGCCATGCTTAACGCACTCACGCTCATTCCGTCAGCTTGAGCGCCTGGTTATACCGCGCGCTGTATATTCAAAATGTTATAAGAATCAGCTATAGATTTATTTCGTATACACAAAACCTTTACCATTGCATCCACCGGCACTTTGAGTTCCCATAGGTGCATAATGTATATCGTAAACACCATCTAATCCCTTTTCGACAGCCAACTCGCGCATTAATTGTAAACTCTCCTTTGGGATAGTTGAATTTGAATAATATGTTGAGACTACACCAACAGTTTGATAAGGCTTCGATGGCGTAATGCCTTCCATCAACAATTCGATCTGATCAATTGTTCGTTGGCTATGATTATAATCATTAACTGTCTGAAAAAAATCCTTAGTGCTGCATCCGACCAACAGTAAACTAATAGATATCGATGCAACAAGATTCTTTACATTTATCTGTTTTTGCATAAGGTACCTCCTTATTTAGTTATTGGGATATGGACTGTGACCTATTTTTTTATCACAATACTTGTTGACAATATAAGAACCAGGTTATGCAATATGAATAGAAATATTTATTAAATAAGAAATATACTTTTTGTGCCACCTGCGCTGTATAACTATGATTAGACGGACAAGTCCGAACAGTTTATGTTATTTGGATTAGTCCGCGTAACATATATTACATGGATCAGTCTATGTAATATATATTATCATGGATTTGTCTACTATTATATACACTACAACTACCACTTACTTTCAAGGATTCTTTGGTACACCTTTGTAAATTCAGCATTCCATTCCTCACATCTTCCCATTTGTTTTTCTTTTTACTATCTCGACGGTGCAGCGCTTGCGCCAATATAGCAGTTCATCTTTAAGTTATCAATCAATATCATGGTCATCAACAGGGTCTTTGCGATAGGCAGGAGTAATTTCCACAATGGTGTCCCCCTTAATCATATGAATCTGTGCTTCGTTGAGCAGAAGAAACTATGCAATCGAATTGACTTTAGAATCCAACCAGATTTTTGCCTCATCGTACGTGTAAAAAACCTGAATGTCCGAGAACATTGCCTGTGCAATCACTTCGAGAACCCTGATCATGCCATAGAGCGCGGGCTCGCTTACAGCGATCGCGCAAAATCCCCAGGTGGTTTTAGATTGCAGTTGACGAATCTCTTTCGTGATTTCCTCAATCTGCTGTGTGGTTGGAATTGTTTTTGTCTCTCTGAGGTCAAGAAAACCATCTAAATGAGGTGGGACGTTTTGATCTTCTTTGAGTATCCTGAAATATTCCTGAACATCCTGCAGGGTTATGTGCCCGACAATCGTTGTGTACAAAATCTTTCGATCTTGATCGATTGTATAGGTAATTGACATCGGTTCTCTTACCTCCACTTCACATTTAACAGACGGATCGAATTTCCACTCAGTAAGGAAAACGGTACAACGCATAAATACGTCTTTGGCTAGGATCAATATGGTTCATCTTCAGTGCAATGTCAAGAAACAGACAGGGTCGTCAACAAGGTCTTTGCGATAGACAGTAGTACTATCCACAACGGAGTCCTCCTTATTCATATGAGTCTGTCTCATATGAGCAGAAAAAGGGATTACACTGTTTTCCAAGCGATCAATGGACTTTTTAAAATGTGATGAGAATAAAAAGTTAGGAGACTTCATCCTCACCCCGTTCCCTTGGTTTCCCTCTTCTCAACAATTGATTTCCAGAACGATTTATTTTACATTGGCGGTAACTTTCTTACACCGTTTGTCGTTGATAACTATATGACCGAAAAGAAGATAGATGCTCATTGATATTGCCACAGCGTCGCCGCCGTTCAAAGTAGTCCAATCTGTTGCGGCGCAGGAATTGAAAAAACGAATGTCGGGTCCTCCCGCCGTCGGACGCATGATCGATATGGCGGCACATCATTCCGGTATTGCGCAGCGATTCTTTGTCATTCCGGACGGTGACGAACGAGCAGAGAAGAAATTCTTTTCGGATAAAAACGGGTATGTTTTGCCGGATACGAAAACACGAATGACGGAATACGAGCGCTGGTCAAAAGAACTGGGCGGTAAAGCGGTCGTGGACGTCCTTACAAATAATGCCGCCCATGGACAGGAGATCGGACGGTTGATCACCGTTTCCTGCACGGGATTCTTTGCGCCGGGATTGGACTATTATCTTATCGACCGTTTCAACATTCCAGCCGATGTGAAGCGAACGAACATAGGATTTATGGGCTGCGCAGCGTCGCTTATCGGATTCAATTCCGTACTTGAATCGATGTCGCTGCTTCGAGACACACAGAGCAAAATCCTGCTTGTGAGCGTTGAATTATGCAGTCTTCATCTTCACACCGAACCGACACGCGATAACATTCTCGCAAATATGATCTTCGCCGATGGATGTGCAGCGGCGCTGTTCGACACCGCACAAGCTTCAAACGGAAAGAAGGGATTGCAGCTCCTTTCAACGGCATCGCACCTATTTCAACATACAACGGAATATATGGGATGGAAGATCGGTAATTACGGATTCGAAATGATTTTATCGTCCGAACTGCCGAAGATCATTCTCAACGAAGCGGCACCGCAATTAATAAGTATTTTGACAAAGCAAAATATCCCCGTTAACCGTATCACCCATTGGGCGCTTCACCCCGGCGGACGAGCGATTTTAGATTCGCTTCAAAACGGTTTACAGTTGAACGATGAACAAATGGCTCCTTCTCGTGCCGTCCTGAATACGTACGGAAATCTTTCGTCCGCATCGATTCTCTTTGTGCTGAAAGAATTGTTCAAGAGCACAGTGCTGAAAAAAGATGAGTTGGTATGCGCAGTTGCATTCGGTCCAGGGCTGACAATGGAAGTAGCCCTGCTCAAGGTCTGCTGACGATGTTGAAACGACGGTATACAGCAGAGATCATGGATGATTTTTCAATTCAAGATGAGCGGATAGATCTTGCTCTTCGCGAATTGAAACTGGTGAACGCATTTCTTGGGGGAAAAGCGACAACGGCTGAAGGATTCCGAATTCTCCGCAAACGTGCCAACGTATTTCGTACGTTGAAGGTGCTCGATGTCGGTTCGGGAGGAGCGGATGTCTTTGGCCGCAATACAGAAAACCTTTCAATCATTGCACTTGACCGGAATCCGCGAACGTGCACCTACATAGAACAACATTCTCCTTTTATGGTCGTCTGCGGCGATGCACAGCGGCTTTCATTCGAACCGAAATCATTCGATGTTGTTCACGCTTCGCTCTTTCTTCATCATTTTTCTGAAAAGGAATTGACAAATCTGCTCCGTTCATTCGCAGAAGTCTCAAAACTCGGAATCATCATCAACGATCTGCGCCGGTCCATCCTGGCACTGGCTGGGATAAAAATTCTTACAATGATTTTTTCAAAGAGTTCCATGGTAAAAAACGATGCTCCGCTTTCGGTGCTTCGCGGATTTTCAAAAAGTGAGCTGCGAAGCGTTCTGAGCGATTGCGGATTCAAGCACTTTGTTATGAAACGCACCTGGGCATTTCGCTGGTTGGTAGTGATTGATCTTTAAACAGAGAATTTCTTATCCATACTCATTATGATATCGTCATCATCGGCGGCGGCCCGGCGGGATCGAGTGCAGGAATAGCGCTTGCCCGCGCTGGGATGAAGGCTGCAATTATTGAGAAGAAAACGTTTCCGCGTGAAGTGCTCTGCGGCGAGTTCTTATCAGGTGAAGTCGTTTCTGCAATAAAAGAATTCGGATTATACGATGAATTTCTCTCGCTTCATCCAAACAAGGTAACGCAGTTCAGGTTTATTCCCGAAAACGGTGTTGGAACTTCCCATGCGCTCGGTTTTGAAGCATACGCATTGAAGCGCTCGCGTCTGGATCAGTTATTATTGAATGCGGCCAAAGAATCTGGCACCGTTGTGTTTCAACCCGCCGAAGTGATTTCAATGCAGCCGAATCAGGATCTCTATGAAATCCGATGTAAAACACCGGGCGACGATTTATTCTTCTTTGCACATACTGTGATCGCAGCGTACGGCAAGCAAAACATACTAGACAAATCGTTGAACAGAGTCTTTGCTTCATATCGTTCAGGATATAACGGAGTAAAATATCACATCAACAACGTTTTATTGAACGAAACTGCCGGGAATGAAATACAACTATTCACGGCGAACGGAATATATTGCGGTATGAATCGCGTGAGCGAAAATGAAACAACGCTCTGTTTTCTCTCCGATAGAAATGTGAATCAGCAAGATCCCAAAAATGCACTCAATGCCTTATTACAAAGGAATAGGAAATTCAGATCGTTGTTTGCGTACGATCCATTGACTGAATTACGTAAACTTCCGGTCTTTGGTACTGGTAATATTTATTTCGGACGGCGCGCCGCTGTCGAAAACGGAATCTTTATGATCGGCGACGCTGCGGCGGTCATCGCTCCGCTTGCAGGAGACGGGATCGGGATGGCAATGGAAAGCGGGAAATTAATCGCAACCATATTGGAAGAGGCAAAGAAACATAAATTCAACAAACATACGATTGAAGAATTCTACGCGGCTGGATGGAAACGTCTCTTTAGCAAAAGACTTTCTGCTGCATTGCACTTTCAACAGGTAGCAATGAATTCGTTCGGAGGAAATATTGGCGGGCGGTTGCTGAAAATCTTTCCGCAATTAGCCAGAACACTGATCAAACGTACCAGGAACGTGAAATCAATCACATAAGGATTTCCATGACTTTTCTTATAACTCTTCCTGCGGAAAGGACATGGAATTTCATCGCTTCCTTTCTTTATTCTTAACAATTTCATAACATCATCTTTACAAATTGTTTATGTATATTTAAAGTATTCAAATGACGCATAGAATGCCCATTTCTTAAAGGAACCCAAGTATGATTAAATCATCACATTTCATCATTGGCACAACACTGACGTTACTCCTCCTCAGTGGCTGCGGAAAAAGAAGCGATCAATCAAACTCTTTGCAAATTAAAGGGTCCGATACCATGGTGAACCTGGGGCAGGCTTGGGCGGAAGCCTACATGAAACAAAATCCTGGCACATCGATAGCAGTAACCGGCGGCGGCTCCGGAACAGGGATATCAGCAATGGTGAACAATACATGCGATATCGCAGAAGTATCGCGTGAAATGAAAGAGAGTGAAATCAAACTTGTTGAATTAAAAGGATTTACTCCGATAAAAATTATTGTCGCGCTGGATGGTCTTGCCGTTGTCGTGAATCCGGCAAACAAAATATCAGAGCTCACCATCGACCAGCTTGCCGATGTTTTTACGGGCAAGATCAAGAACTGGAAAGAACTCGGCGGACGCAATGCAAAGATCGTTTTACTCTCCCGCGAAGTTAATTCCGGCACGCATGTATATTTTAAAGAACATGTTCTTCGTCATGGAAAACCGGACAACAAAGAAGAATTTACTCCAGAAGCGCTTTTGCTTTCAAGTTCACAGGCCATTGCTGATGAAGTGTCACAGAATCTCGATGCGATCGGGTATTATGGCATGGGGTACATCACAGCAAAAGAAAAAGCACTCAAAATTGCAAAGGAGAAAAATGCGCCTGCCATTTCGCCAACGATGGACAATATTATCAGTGGTGCATATCCCATTTCGCGTCCGCTGTTGATGTATTCCAAAGGTGAGCCGAAAGGATTGGTGAAGTCTTTCATTGATTATGTTCTCTCTCCTGCCGGACAAGAAGTTGTGAAGAAATTGGATTTCGTTCCGGTGCAGAAGTAAGCATCATCTCACTTTCACAATGCCCAAGAGAATGGACATCCGTACCAGAATTCGGAAAATAAAGGAATTCATCATTGAACGGATGATTTTCCTCAGTGCGATTCTGTCCATCATCATCGTAGCATTGATTTTTGCATTTCTCTTGAAAGAGGGGCTTTCCATTTTTTGGAGAGTTCCTCTTTCCGATTTTTTATTCGCACGAAATTGGTATCCTATTTCCGAACCCCCGCAATTCGGAATTTTGCCGCTGATCCTCGGTTCAATTCTCGTCACAGCAGGCGCAGGAATCATTTCAATTCCCATTGGAATCGCCAGCGCGCTCTTCATCGCAGAAATCGCCCCGCGTAAAACGAAAGAAGTGATGAAAGCCGGCATCGAGCTCTTGGCGGCAATTCCTTCTGTCGTCATAGGGTTCATCGGAATGATAACGCTCGGCCCATTGATCAAAACAATGTTCAATCTTTCTACCGGTCTCACAGCATTATCAGGCTCGATCACACTCGCATTTATGGCAATGCCGACGATTGTTTCCATTGCGGAGGATGCGATTACAGCGGTACCCCGTCAATACCGCGAAGCAGCAATTGCCATGGGAGCTACGAAGTGGCAAACCACTTGGCGCATTGTTGCATACGCCGCCCGTCCGGGAATGCTTGCCGCGGTCATGCTCGGCATCGGCAGGGTTATCGGTGAAACAATGGCAGTTATGATGGTAACCGGGAATGCCGCACTCATTCCCCACAGTTTTCTTCAACCTGTTCGCACGTTGACTGCAACCGTTGCGGCTGAAATGGGTGAGACAGTTCAAGGCGGCGAACATTACGCTGCACTCTTCGCAATCGGTATCGTCTTGTTCATCATTACTTTTTTAATTAACGGCGCAGCAGATATTTATCTCAACAAAACGAAGAAGTAGCGAGCCCAGATGAACTCATGAATGTCCAAGTAAAACAAAAGATAGCTTTCAGTATTCTCTTCTTCTGCACGTTGCTGGTCATCATACCGGTGCTGGTGATCCTGGTGATAATTTTCGCCAAAGGAGCCAGTGCCATAGATATATCGTTTCTTACTGAAATGCCGACGAACGGAATGACCGCCGGCGGTATCTTCCCTGCGATTCTCGGCACGCTCTATCTTGTGCTTGGAGCAATTCTCTTTGCTGTGCCGTTGGGAGTTCTCTCCGCAATTTATCTTGTCGAGTATTCGCGAGAAAATATATTAAGCCGTATTGTGAAACTCGCGATTGTCAATCTTGCCGGAGTTCCATCGGTG
>Ga0187886_1000272_pt1 | contig 67713 bp, 69 predicted proteins | sample June2016WEW_20_1_FD_133001 | JGI IMG/M metagenome (GOLD analysis project Ga0187886, IMG submission 133001) | Peatland microbial communities from SPRUCE experiment site at the Marcell Experimental Forest, Minnesota, USA - June2016WEW_20_150 | ecosystem: Environmental > Terrestrial > Soil >... | reverse complement strand
GGAAAAGGGGAGGATTTTAAAAACCTACATTCTTATTTGCTAAAAACCCAGCATTGCTAATTGCTAAAATACCTACATTACTATTTGCCAAAAAACCGACATTGTTATTTACCATTTACATCTGCATGACTGTAAATAATAGAAGTATCATATCCCTTCATCTTTCCCCAATGCTTCATTACTTTGCAAATTGTCCTGCTAAGAAACTTATCTGACTTAACAAGAAAAGTATCTCCTGTTTTAACGTCATCTTTTTTCATAATAATTACACTTTAGATTATTAATTGAAAAATCCAAACAGTAAATTTACGTACAAATATGGGTCATAATTAGGGTCTTGTCAATAATTTTTCCCTGTCTAAATAAAGTACAAACTTGAAAAGGTTCATGCTTAACAATCCAATTTTTTCAAGTTGTTTGGCTTTGATTTTTTATTGTTGTAACTTTTCTCATAAGAATACCTTACAGGCTATTGAAATCCATTTATTCACTAAAACCAAAACCATGAAAATATTAAGAAATACTTTGGAAGTCTGGAACAACTAAAGGTTTGGAATAAGTTTTAACTTTGAAAAAAAATTAAACAAGTAATCTATGATGCCAAGACAAAGTTATAATACCTTACTGGCACAGAAGGTAATCAAAGAATTTAATAATCGTAATATTCAGGGATTTTATTGTGAAACGAAGGAAGAAGCATTAAAAAAGTTCTTGAGATTATACCAAAAAATAGTGTTGTTTCCTGGGGAGGTTCAGTAACGCTAAATGAGATTGGCTTGATAGATTCATTGAAAAATGGTGAATATAATGTCTTAGATCCAAATGCAGCAATAGGTGGCATTGAAAAAGATAAAATTGCCCATCAGGCATTAAACTCTGACTATTACTTAATGAGCGCTAATGCCATTTCTGCCACTGGCGAATTGGTGAACACGGACGGTATTGGTAACAGGGTGGCAGCACTAATTTATGGACCAAAAAATGTTATAGTAATAGATGGAATAAATAAGGTCGAACAAAATTTGGAAGCAGCAATACTTCGTGTAAAGACCGAATCTGCACCACTTGTGGTGCTGAGTTATAGTAAAAGTGAAATATCTTCTTTTGAAGAACTATTAAATAAAGCACAAAACGCCTGCAGTCAACTTGTAATTACCACTATGTCTACATTTAAAGATAGAATTAAAGTAATTCTTGTTGGAAAAAGTTTAGGGTTTTAGGTGTTTCCGCTTGTAGACAAAACTCAAGCCACATCATCAAATTTCAGATGAATAGTGATGAGGCGGCATGTTGTCTATATATCTGTATATTAATACAATACATAATTTCAGTATTCGATTTTCAAGACCAAATAGTCCAGAAGAGTATAGGATATTACTGTTCTCAAAGGAGCGCAATGAACAATACTTTGAATTGAACGAAACCAATCTTTCAGTGTTAAACAAGAAGCAAATTATTCTTAATTATGGAAGCGAAAGAAATCAGACAATATAAACTGGCTTACCGATTAAGTCTGTTTACCATCTTTTACAACATTATCGAAGGGATAGTTTCAATGATTTTAGGTTATAAAGACGAAACCCTTACCTTATTAGGTTTTGGTGTAGACAGTTTTATTGAAGTAATGTCGGGGATTGGTATTGGAATGATGATAATGCGTATCAAACAAAATCCCGACAGTTCTAAAAGCAAGTTTGAAATAACAGCGTTGAAAATAACAGGGACGGCATTCTATCTTTTAGCAGCAGGTTTGTTTGCAGGTATTGTTTTAAATATCGTTAATCATAACAAGCCTGAAACCACATTATGGGGGATAATAATATCCTTGATTTCAATTGCAGTAATGGTTTGGCTTATGAATGCAAAAAAAAGCATTGGCAAGAAGTTACAATCTGAACCCATAATTGCTGATGCCAATTGTACCAAGATTTGTGTATACATGTCATTAGTACTACTTTTTTCAAGTCTTATTTACGAACTCACAAGTTTCGCATATGCCGATGTTATAGGTGCTGCAGGTCTAATTTACTTCTCCATATCTGAAGGTAAGGAAGCCTTTGAAAAAGTTAAAGGTAAGGATTGTAGTTGCGAAGTATAATGCAAAATGGAAAAGTATACAAAACCTCTCCAGTTGGCAGCAAGACAAGAAAGATACTCCGATACGGTTCAACTAAAAATATTTCTTCTTAAACCAAAAGGCTACATTGACTAAACCAATTCGCTATAACACCAATAAACATTGCAAGGAATATCCACAAGGTCAGATAGCGGTCAAGAAACTTTAAACGTTTTGTCGATGGTACAATTGAAGTTTTTATTGTATAAATGAATCCTCTGCTTTCATGAGTCAGTAGTATTTTATTATTTCATTATCTTATCAACTATTATGACAGAGTCTGTGACATATTTTTCACACTTAGTATCAAAGAGACCCTGTTCAATTATCTTTTTATGGTCTTCTGGATTATTCATGTCAAGTCCATTAAGTAATTCCCGACAATTTGTCGTACCGTGTAGCTTATTAAACTCCGCAAATAATTCTCTTGTTTTCGAATAAGTCAATTGTTTTTTCTCTTCGGTATCATTAATTGCTTTGCCATATTTAAGACCGAGAGCCATCATTGCTCCTGTTACAGCACCACAGGTATATTGTTGACGACCCATTCCACCACCAAATGCACAGGCTACCTTCAAGCATTCGTTTTCATATAGACCATAATCCGTTCCAAACACAGTGAATACCGCCTGTGAACAATTGAACTGATTCCTGAAATATTCAATCGCTTTATCTGCTTTTTTCATTTTAACAACGGTTTAATTTTATTCTCAAATAGTTTAGTAAATTCATTTTTAATCAGGTCTCTTACTTTTCTGAACTCGCTCATTATATATTCTTCTGAACCAGAAACCTTTGAAGGGTCATCGAAACCAATGTGTAAACGATGGTTCACTTTGCCCATGAATACAGGGCAGGTTTCATTTGCGTCATCACATACTGTTATCACGTAGTCCCACACATCATCAGTGTAAATGTCAACTGACTTTGGTGTGTGGCGACTTATATCTATACCAACTTCTTTCATTACCTCAATGGCTTTCTCATTAAGTTTATTAGAAGGATTAGTACCAGCCGAGCAGACAATTATATTTTTATCAAAAGATTGCAAAAATCCGTGTGCCATTTGGCTTCGGCAACTGTTTCCTGTGCAGAGAATTAAAACTTTCATAGTTATTTCATTAAAAATTTATATTGCTATTTCACTTCTTCTTTTTATGTCTGGGTCGCAATTGGCAAACGCAAGAACCATCAAGTTGTTCTGTTATATCTTTTTTAAGCGGCAGTCCGTCACGTTCCCAATCCACAATGCCCCCTGCAAGGTTTGCGATATTCGTATATCCTTTTTTCAGTAGAAATTCCATTGCCTCATGACTCTGCAAACCAACTGAATCTGCAATTATCAATGGGATGTCACGTGAAAGACTGCTATAATTTTCGGATAAAACACTATTTGGGATGTTAATCACTGTGGGGACATCAAATCTTTTATAACCTGTCAGTCTGATTTCACGAACATCAATAATAATGACATCATTCTCAGTTGCCTCTTTATAAGCCTCTCTGGCTGAAAGGTTGAGAAATCCTGAACTAACGAAACCATGTTTTAAAAATGCCATGATTGTCAGCGGTTTTAAGCAGTATAAAGATTCTCCTGTTATACTGGCTTAATTTTCTGATAAATTCCGTTCAAGCAGGTCCTGTAAAATTCCTTTACTGTATTTTCATGTTCAGCCATAGGTTTCACAGGTACAAGGTCGACCACTTTATCATAGTTTAATCCCGAATTGAATAGTGTTTCTGTCGTTCCCCAGAGCATAGCCGAAATTGTCTCTTTCGCTTCAGTCTCAGATAAGCCATACGATAATCCAAGTTCTTTAAGTTGCTGCAACTGATACCAGAAATATGTATGTCCCATGGCACTTACAACAGCATAGGCTTCAATCTTGTCTTATGGAACGACAGGAACTTTACCCAGTTTTTCAAATGCTTCAATAAATCCTTTGATAGCAACTTTGTTTGCATTTTTAACAAAACACACAGGATTATATCCCTTGTTGACATAAGTTCCGGCATTAGGGTTCATGCGAGCCAGATTTGGAACATCAGGTAGTACCGTCTGAATTTTATCAAGGGTAATCTTTGGGGCGAACGATACTACCAAAGCATCTTTTTGAATGTAATTTTTGGTAGCATTTAATGTTTCCAGCAAGACGGGTGGATGCAAGGCAATAAAAACCCAGTCTGAAGAGGCAGCCTTTGCCGGGTCTATACTTGACGTTTGGATTTGAGCGTAATCAGCTTTTAAAGCACTCACCACAGTTTCATTAGTTTCGAAGACATAAATTTTTTCAAACGAAACATTAGCATTTTTAAATCCATTTAACAGGATTCGTGTAATTCGTCCACCACCAATAAAGCCTAATGTATTCATAATGAGAGATTTTTAAGTTAACTATTTTCAATTATTACATAATCGCATTAAAAAGAAAGCCTACTATCATTATACCCGATGCCACAATACCGACAAAAGTCATTATCAATGGGAGTTTCAGAACCTTTTTAAGAATTATCATTTCTGGAAGAGAAAGACCGATAACAGCCATCATAAATGCCAATGCAGTGCCAAGGGCAGCACCCTTCTCAATAAGAACAGAAACAATAGGAATTATTCCGGCAGCATTAGAATATAATGGTACACCAATAAGTACAGACAAAGGCACGCTATACCAGGCAGATTTACCCATAAGTGAAGCCATGAACTCCTGAGGTACATAACCATGTGCTCCTGCACCCACAGCTATACCGATAGCAACATAAATCCATACCTTACCTACAATTTCTTTGACTGCATTATAACCGAATTGAATTCGACCAGAAAGTGTCAATTTTTTATCATTATTTTCAGAATTGCCGAATTGAGTCTTATAAACCCAATCCTGAACCCAGTGTTCAAGTTTCAGTTTACCAATTACCCAACCTGCAATAATGGCAATGGTTAAGCCTGTTAGAACATAAATAAGTGCGGTTTTCCAACCGAACATGCCAAACAAGAGTATAACGGCTACTTCATTTATCATTGGAGAGGCTATCAAAAAAGATAAAGTAACTCCTAACGGTACACCTGACTCAACAAAACCTAAAAACAAAGGAATTGCAGAACATGAACAGAATGGAGTTACTATGCCAAGCAAGGATGCCAGAACATTTCCTGTAAAAAGTGATTTGCCTTCAAGAATTTTTCTTGTTTTTTCGGGTGAAAAATACGAGCGGATTATGCCAACAAAAAAGATAATTAAAGTCAGTAGTAGCAAGACTTTGGGAAATTCGAAAACAAAGAATCTCAAGGCTTCTGTAAAGCGTAAACCCTTGGTCAATCCCAGAACTATATCAATTAGCCAGTCAGTGGCAGGTTGCAAGAAACGGTAAACTAAGTACCAGATTGGAACCAACAACAATGGGAAAATTATTTTCTTATTTAAGTTTATTGATTGACTCATTTTATTTCGGATAAAGACGAAACATGTTTTCAAATTTTTTTACAAAATCATCAGAATTAAATAATATATACCAATACCAATGAATAGCACTGCTACAACACGCCTGAACCAAAGTTCAAATGTCTTTATGTGATTGTAAAGTCTACCAACATTGCCAATGGCATATGCAATTAACCATGCGAATATAATAACTGGTACACCTGTGGCAATAGCAAACACAACAGGAAGGTATAAACCATTGGCACTCGCTATCGTTATAGGTATGAGTATGGCGAAATACAATACACCACTGTAAGGGCAAAATGCTAAGGCAAATACCATTCCCAGTAAGAGAGTACCCCAATAACTTCCTTTGACCTTATTTTCGATTTTATCGGTTAACCCAGAGAAACTTGGAAAATTAATTTTAATGACATCAAGCATAAGCAATCCTATGATAATGAGCAGTGGTGCAAGCAGTTTTTCTCCCCAACCCTGAAACAACCTCGAAATATTCATCTGGCTTGCACCAAAAAAAAGTACTATGGCTAATGCTGTGTAACTTATTGCCCGCCCAAGAGTGTAAACAAGTCCATTAATAAATACTCGTTTTCTGTTCTCAATATCACGGCTTATGAATCCAATTGCCGTTATATTTGTGGCTAAAGGACAGGGACTTAAAGCCGTCATTAGTCCCAGTATCAATGCTGTAACAACCGAATATTGTGAATTTTCAAGTATATTCCTTAAAAAGTCCATGCGAATCAGAATAAGACTTTATCAACGGCAGATTTAATCTCGACTTTCATCTTTTCAAGGTCGTGGGCGTTTAGAAATCCTTTGTCTGTTATATCAATTTTTTTGTCACCCCGAACGACTAATAAGGTCTGCCCACCCACACTTAATTTATTTGCTATTTCTTTGCTGCTGGCTTCATCAAGGTTTATTGCTGTGAATGAATAATCACCTGCTTTTACTTCATTAGGGAATAGTGCTTCAACAGCTTTTCTTGCATTATCTTCAACTGCCAAGCATGTAGCGCACCTTCGAGTAAAATGGAAATAATAAACATTCACATTTGATGATTCCACTTTTTGTGCAACTACTTTTTTGTTACTTTGACTGCTACAGGAAATGAAGGTAAATATTAATAACAGTAATGTGGCTAATAATACTGTCGTTTTCATAATTAGTTTGTATTTAATGGATTAGTACTTTAATAACAGTTGTTTAATTTCATCAGCACTCGGTATGCGTCCTTTAATTTCGACTTTTTCGTTTACCACGAGTGCAGGTGTTGACATAATATGATACTTCATTATTTCTGTGATATCTTCCACCTTTGTAATGTTGGCATTAATGCCGTTTTGTGCTACTACTTCACGTGTAAGTTTTTCGAGTGTTTTGCATTTCGCACATCCTGTACCTAAAATCTTAATTTCCATGTTTTCTTTATATTATGTTTCGGATAAACCCGAAATATTAAATTAAATTTTTTTACTTTTTGAAAAATTTGGCAAACAATAATTTTGCTTCTTCCCAATTTTCGGGATTTATGCAATACTTTATGTACGGTGGATTAATTTCACCTTGGATTAGTCCAGCATTCTTCAGTTCTTTCAGATGCTCAGACAGGGTAGAACGAGCAATTGGTAAATTTTCAGCCATGTCACCACTATAACAGGCTTTATTAATATTATTGGAAAGATAATCAAGAATGAAAACACGGATTGGATTTGAAAGTGCCTTCCCGTATCGTGCAATTTTTTCCTGATTATCAGTAAAGTATTTTTCTTTTTCAGTCATCACAAATTTCATTTCGTCTTTTCCCGAAACAAATTTATAATTTTTTATTCAATAATACCTATTAACAATTAACTTAGTTTTTTATTTCAAAAAAAATCATAGTGAAAACAAACCACATACATATTATATGACTGCAGCCGATATCATACTGGCTTTTTTCTTCTTCTTTACGATAGCCACTCTATATTCTTCGGTAGGTCATGCTGGAGCATCTGGTTATCTTGCGGTCATGGCATTACTCTCTTTTGCTCCAGAGACAATCAAACCGACTTCTCTTATTTTAAATATTGTTGTTGCATCTATAGCCTCTGTAAAGTTCATTAAGGAAGATTGTTTTGATAGAAAGGTATTCTTCCCATTCGTCATAACCTCAATACCTCTGGCGTTCTTAGGTGGTTACATTTCGCTTAATCCAAAATATTTCAAATTAGTTGCTGGTTTCTTTCTTGTACTGGCTTCAGTATTGTTGATTATAAAAGGATATTCCAAGTCAAAAGAATCAGAGACTAAAACAATGCCAATAACATATGGTCTTGGATTTGGTGCAATCATTGGTCTTATGTCTGGTCTCATTGGTGTTGGTGGTGGCATTTTTTTGTCGCCTATTATTATTTCTGCAAACTGGACAACTGTGAAAAAAGCCTCTGGGGTAGCGGCATTATTCATATTATGCAATTCTTTGGCTGGTTTAACTGGACATATTATCGCACTAAATAAAGTTGACCACAACATTATTTATTGGATTATCGCTGTAATTATTGGCGGTCTAACTGGCTCACATCTTGGGACAGTAAAATTCAATAATAAAATCATTATTTCTTTCTTGTTTCTTATATTGTTAGCGGCTGGATTGAAATTTCTATTTGTTGACTTTCCGAAATGACCACGCCAGAAATATCTTTTTTAAGGATTAAGAGGCTATTCTTCAATTGATGACTTCAATATTAGTCCATAATCTATTGATTTTTATCTGTATGATGAATTTATAAAATACCCCCTCATTAGATATAATAAATGATGTTGATATAGGTTAAAATGTGGTGAATTATATTAAATTGACTTTGACTTACCATTGAAGTAAATTTGTTTATAAATTGATTCCAGTTATAATACTATGCAACTACATTTTATTTATTCTTTAAATATTTACTGGTATGGAAACAGAATTAGATGATAAAAGGGGAAAAAGTAAAAACAGAAAACTATGGACTCTGCGCATTCTACTTAGTATCTATGCTTTGCTTTATTTACTTCTTGCCAGTGAAGAATTTTTATCAAATTCGTGGGATATTGAGCATTCTGCATTAAAAATACTGTTTGCTATATTCGTTATTGGCTATGTCATTTCATGGAAGAATGAGTTAGCATCAGGTGTTATCTTTATCCTTTGGTTTCTTGGGATGTGTTATGAGAATTCTTTTCTATGCCCAGGTGGCATCACTGGCAGAGATTGTGGTGATGGAATTGCCATGGGTATCCCGTTACTAATCCTATGCATCTTTTTCATTGTTTATGGGATAAGGAAAAGAAGGTGAAGGTCGGGTGTGAATCTATGAGGAACAGTATAATTCATTGCACCGGTAAACGCATCGTGACTTCCATTTGGGGCATTTTTTATTGTTATAATATATTAATATACAAATAATTAACTATCTTTTACCTCACCATTATCCGTCAGATGTGGAGTTTATTAATTATGTGGCGAAAAATAAACTTGACTTTGTCTTCAACAAGGTGTAACTTAAAGTAAAATTTAATCCAGTTCAATATGAAAACATCTACCAAAGTACTTCACTGGACACCAAGGATTCTTGGCATTCTCGCTATTCTTCTTATAAGTTTATTTTCGTTGGATTCTTTTTCCTCCGAACGCACCTTCTGGCAAAATACTACTGCTTTCCTAATGCATAATATTCCATCGTTTGTCTTACTTGCCGTGCTTATCGTTGCATGGAAATGGGAAAAAGTCGGCGGAATAATATTGATCATTATCGGATTAGCATTTAGCATATTTATCTTTGTTTTCAATTATAAAAGGAATCATTTCCCCGTTATGACCTGTCTTGTGGGAACACTTGCGCTTGCTATTCCCTTTGTTCTGGCGGGTATTTTATTTATACTTAATTACTATAGAAAGAAGAAAGAGCTTTCTGGAGTTCAGTAACAGACTCCTCCTGCAGAGCTGATTTTTTCTCAGTTTATATCCTTCTGATTCTTTCATAATCGCAGCCCTCTGAAATCATCTCCAGGGGCTTTTTATTATGCTATTTTGCTGGCTATAGAATTCCACTACAGGGTAATTTGTTATAAATAAGACAAATAGATGATATTATGCCCCATCATTATTTGTCTGAAGAAGTACTTATCGGGGGTGGTATTTTTTCTCAATCGAAAAAGATATTACCAGGACCGCACAGATACTCTATCCTGCTCTCAAGAAAAATTTGAATTGAATCAGGAATTCAGGAAAGAAATCAATACCAGTTATGCTTTCAAGATAATCCACTGAAACGACTTAGTTCTGAAGTGGTTGTGTTGCCTTTTATTCGTGATTAGAAAGGTAATTATATGTTACTTTCAATTGTATTAACAAACAGAGTTGAAAATTAGGAAAATAGTAAATGTTTTGAATTGATTTTTAAGTTTTATAAAAAATACGGATGATGTGCTTGAATCTGATACAGATATAAAAAAACATTTTCAAACGGATACAAATGACTATAAATGATTGCAAACCGTGTATAAGTGCTTAATAACCGCGATAGTATCAGAGAGTGGCTTAAGTTTGTTAAGAAATTAAACTTTTGTAAAATTAAAACTTAAAATCATGAACTCATTAAAAAACAGAGTAACACTGATCGGAAATCTTGGTCAGGATCCGGAAACAAAAACCACGGAAACAGGGAAAAAAGTGACCCACTTCACTCTTGCAACAAACGACGGTTACAAAAATGCTGACGGTCAGAAAGTAAATGAAACTACATGGCACAATATTGTTGCCTGGAATGGTCTCGCCGATATTGCCGGAAAGTATCTGAAAAAAGGCAAGGAGGTTGCTGTAGAAGGAAGGATTGTTTATCGCAGTTACGAGGACAAGAAAGGTGCAACAAAGTATATCACTGAGATTGTGCTTAATGATCTTATTCTTCTGAGAAATGGTAAGGAACAGGGTAAAGATGAAGAAGGACAAAGTTGATAACGGGATTATCAGTGGAAATGATCGCTGCATTTCCGGTAGGGACACTCCATGGCGTGCCCCTACATTATTTTAATATGATTTTCAATTTTTATGTTTTTCAATTTCCGCCACTGCTGCCAGGACCCTGATTCTATTAGAATTCAAGCAAATCCACATTTGTTCGGTAATCACCTAGCAGATGTTCTGCAAAATAATACCACATGAGCCTGTCGAAATAAGGAACGTCATTACCATATGCATGCCGCTGACCAGGTAACATCATGAAATCAAAACGCTTATTCGCTTTGATAAGCGCATCAACTACTCTGAGTGTGTTCCCGGGGTGAACATTATTATCAATGTCTCCTGTAACAAGCAATAAGTAGCCTTTAAGGTTTTTAGCAATATCCTGGTTCTTCTCGACAACTCCTTTAAATGAAATTTCAACCTCTTTCTTTTTATTCAGACTGTCTTTCACTTCGCCCTTTTTAGTGATCGTCTTTTCAACCTCTTTGACACCATTATGAGTTTCACCCCACCACTGACTATAGATATTATTATCATGATTCCCGGAAGACGAAACGGCAACTTTGTAAAAATCGGGATATGAAAGAATTGCAGCCGTTGACATGAATCCACCGCCTGAATGACCAAATATGCCAACCCTGTTTATATCAATAAATTTATACTTATCTGCAAGTTGTTCAATTCCATACTTGTCGTCGGCCAGCGGATAATCTCTGAGGTCATTATAACCAAATGTATGGTAATAATTATTTCTCACAGGGCTTCCACCTCTGTGACCAAAGTTTACAACTATAAATCCAAGCTGAGCCAGAGCCACATTTTTACCGCCGGTAACCGTAAAAGAATACTGGACAGATTCGGTCTGAGGACCAGGATACACATAAGAAATAACAGGGTATTTTCTGGTGGAATCAAAATTAAAAGGCTTATACATAACACCATACAGGTCAGTGACACCATCTTTAGCTTTAACAATAATAGTTTCTGGCATCTTCCATCCTGTTTTGAAGAGCTGGGAGAGATCTGCCTTTTCGAGTTTCAATATTATATTACCATTATTATCTCGAAGAACGGCTTCAGGAATTTTGTCAACTGTTGAGTAGGTATCAACAAAGTATTTGTTTGATTTTGACATTATGAAGGAATGGTTGGCTCCTTCTTTTGTGATGAGGGTCATACCTCCCTTGTCAATAGAGGCTTTATACTTCATACTGTAATATGGATGTACCCCTTCTTCCCTTCCGAAAGCCTCGAAGTACAACATTCTGCCAAGAGTGTCTATTCTTTCAACCCTGCCGGTAACAAAATATCCGTTAGTGATCTGGTTTTTAAGATTCCCTTTACCATCATAAAGATAGAGCTGGCCCCAACCGGTTCTTTCGGACCACCAGATTATATCATTACCCTCATTAAGTACAGATAATCTGGTATATTCATCATTAAAATAGGGCCAGGTCTCCTCACTGAAGAGAACTGAAAGAGCCCCGGTTTCAGCATTAACCAGGCATACATCGAGGTTTTTCAAGGGCCTGTCTTTACGAATGAGGATTAATTTATCTGCTGCTTTTTGAGATGACCATTCGACATCGATTGTCTGATCTTCCCACTTTTTAAGATCAACATCAACGCGTTTTTTGGTGGCAACATCAAAAATTGCTAACTCCGATTGGGGAACAAATTGTTCTCCGGGCATCGAATACCTGTAAGTTTCAAGTTTAGGACGAGGCTGTGCAAGTACATCAATAACGAAAAGATCTTTTACTTTCCGCTCGTCCTGCCTTTCAACATACAGCTTTTTAGAATTCTTGAACCAGACAACATTTGCCCTTACCCTTTTATTTTTGGTTGTATCTTCTGAATTTGCTGCGTAGCTATAATACCGTTCTCCATCTGTAGTAAGCTGTATATCAATACTATCCTTGTCTTTTGTTTTCATCAGGTACAGGTTATGATTTTTAGCATAAGCTATCCATGTACTGTCAGATGAGTATATCGGCCACAATGGTTTCTTTTTTTCCTTCCATATAGTATCCTTAATTACAAGTTTTTGGGTTGTAATATCAAAAAAGAATTTGGTTGAATCAACTATGAAGGTAAATTTTGTCGTACTCTTTTTTTCAAATTTTATATCTTTAATAGGAAGGTCAAGATCATTATAGGGATGGTGAGTAAGTTTGCGTAATTCGGCAGCCATATATTTACTCTCAAACATTGGTTGTTTTGACTTTGTGGCAGCATTTACATAGTAGAAATTTTTGCCTGCCGTTGTTTTAAACGAATACCAGAATATATCTGATTCTTCAATCCAGTCGGCATTGACAGTAAGATCGCCATATTTCGCAGTTAAATTATCGGCCCGGAATTTTTCAGCTGCTTTGAAATCAGCTTTTTGAGCGGTTGAAATAAGAAAAAGTGGTAACAGGACAAGAAAAAACAATTGACGTTTCATAAATTCTAAATTTGAATTAATAACTTTCAGGATGAAATATTATGACTTACTCTTCCAGCTTTAAGTGCTTTAAGATTTGCTTTAACAATCTCCTCTCCTTTCCTTCCAAACAATTTCCTTATAGCATTTTCCAGACTCTCAAAAGGCATGTCGATAAACGGTGATGCTGCTCCCAGAATTACAATATTACCGGACCTGGCTGATCCTGATTCTTTTGCTATTTTATCGGCATCAATTATAATATGATTTTTTATCTTTTTTATCTCTTTTAAAATCTCATCTATCGGGGGATAATCAGGTATATTTATATAAGGATTTGAGTTTGTTACCAGCCAGCCGCTTTTTGAAAGCCAGGGAAGGTATCTCAATGATTCCATCGGTTCAACAGATATTATAAGGTTGGCTTTCCCGTGAGGAATCAGATCGGAAGCGACAGGTTTATCAGAAAGCCTCAGATGCGACTGTACATCCCCGCCTCTCTGACTCATCCCATGAACTTCCGACTGTTTTAGAAATAGATCATTTGCCAAAGCAGCAAGCCCAATCGTCGCTGCAATTGATAAGATGCCCTGTCCTCCTACTCCTGATAATATAATGTCATTCTGCATTCTTTTTCAATTTATAATTACTCATCTGAAGATTCAGATCTTTTTCTTTTAGTAGCTGTTTGTATACACTCCCGTGAAGCAATTATAACTGAAACTCCTTTATACTCAAACTCTTCTTTCAGTATACGTACATTTTCCTTATGATTCTTGCGTAACGGAAGTATGACTTTCAAGTGCTCCCTGGCCACTCCAATACCTTCACAAATTTGTTCCAGCCTTCCAGTAGCCTGTGATTTTTGACCACCGGTCATTCCTGTTGTTGAATTATCGGATATTATTATTGTTACTGATGAGTTTTTAGCAACAGCATCAAGCAAGCCAGTCATACCTGAGTGGGTAAAAGTTGAATCTCCGACAACAGCTATTGACGGGAATAACCCGGCATCGGAGGCTCCAATTGCCATTGTTACTGAAGCACCCATATCAACACATGAATTAATTGCACTATATGGGGGTAGTGCTGCCAGGGTATAACAGCCTATATCAGAAAATACATGTCCCTTTCCATAAGGTTTAACTGCTTCAATTAAAGAATTGAACATATCAGCATGTCCACATCCTTTACAAAATGAGGGTGGTCTCATTTTTACCAGCACCGGAACATCCGGGCCGTATCTTAAAGGTGAACCTATCGCTTTAGCAACAATAGCAGGGTTTAATTCACCATCGCGAGGCACAGTTCCATCAAGTCTTCCATAGATTTTTATTCCATTATCAAGTATTCCTCTTAAGGCTTCTTCAACTACCGGTGCTCCCTCCTCCAGAATAAGAATCTCTTTGCACTTTCCGGCTAAATCCTTAATAAGCTCCTTTGGAAAAGGGTATGCTGAAATTTTCAGTATAGGAAAATCATTATCAGATTCTCTAAGATTCTCCAACAAGTAGTTATATGCAATACCACATGTTATTATTCCCAGATCTCTTTTCCCGGTATCTTTAAAACTGTTATATTTTGAAATTATTTTTTCGTATCTTAATGATTCATAAGATGATAGAAGAGATTTATATTTTCCCCTTGCAATTGCCGGAAGAAGAACAAACTGAAGAGGATCAACAGGAAGGGTTAGTTTTTTCTCCGGAAGCGTCTCCTTTAACTGAATACTTGCTCTTGAATGAGCAAGCCGTGTGGTTATTCTGAAAAGAATGGGAAGCTTATATTTTTCCGAAACTTCAAAAGCATCAAAAATCATGTCATATGCCTCCTGCTGATTAGAGGGTTCAAAGCAGGGCGCAAGAGCGAACTTACCATAAAACCTCGAATCCTGTTCATTCTGCGATGAATGCATAGATGGATCATCAGCTGAGACCACGATCAGGCCACCATTTACTCCGGTTAGGACTGAATTAATAAACCCGTCTGCAGCTACATTCAGACCAACATGTTTCATAGCAACCATAGCCCTTTTGCCGGCATAAGACATTCCGAGAGCAGCCTCCATAGCAGTCTTCTCATTTGATGACCACTCCCGTTGAATGTTACGGTCAGAAGCATCTTTGGAGGATTGTATAAACTCCATTATCTCGGTCGAAGGAGTTCCGGGATATGCATACATACCGCTTAAGCCTGCGTCCAAAGCTGCCTGAGCTATTGCTTCATCGCCAAGCAATAAAAGTTTTTTCATATATAGCTTTAAAATTATATTTTTTAATAAAGTTAGTCGTTATTTGTTATCAGGTTATTATTAAAACAGAGAGAATAGTCAGAATTTTAGTGCCGCAAATATTAGAATATTTTTCAAATTTTAAAATGATGAATACGTTTAATATAATTTGAGAGCTATAAATGATCATTTGTTGATATCTCAAGATATCTCACGTTAAAATATAGTTAAATATTTCACCGTTATAATCAATAATGTTTATTTTGCAGCACAATTTGATTTAAATAAGATTAAACAACGGTTCTCATTGAACAGATTCTTCAATACCACTATATTTCTCATTTTGACCATTTCTGCCATTCATGGTCAGACAAATGAAAAGGAGAGATTTATCCAGGTAAGCGGCATTATTACGGATGAGTCCTACAGGGCAGTTCCAGGAGTTGCTGTTGTATCCAAAAAACTCAAAAGGGGAACCCTAAGTGAAAAAACAGGAATATATTCTATCACAAGTACTCCGGGAGATACTATTTTCTTCAGAGCTTTAGGATTCAAAAGATATCATACAATTATTCCTGAATCATATGAAGAAAGACATTGTGAGGTTGACATCGCTTTGGAAATAGATACCATTCAGATTAAAGAGGTAACTATCATGCCATGGAAGAATTACACTGAGTTTATTAAAGATGTAACAAGGGAACACCCTGTCGATCCCATAATTGAAAATATGAATGATAATATCGCTTCAATTTATGTGGCAATAGCAAATCAGACCAATGTACAAATCTCTCCTGAAGCTGGTTTCAGATATGCTATGGAACAGAATTTCAGTGCCATGTCAACAAAGAATCAATATCCGGTCAATAATCTTTTAAATCCGTTTGCCTGGGCGAAATTCATTAGTGGAATTAAAAACGGGTTATTTAAAAATCAGAAGTTCAACAAGCCTGTTAAAGCCAAGGTCAGAAAAAAAATCAAAAAACCTAAATCAGATGATCAATAGATTCCTTTGATCAAAAAGCCGGATTCAAAAGAGAGTTTCTAAAAACGAATTCTTTGACTGATTTTTTTGACCTGCTCTTTTCATCCCTCTTTAATAATTCAGGGGATAGCGAAGTACCATCACCAGGATACCCAACTGCCTCAAACATCGCTTTCATTTTAAATTCTTCAACCGGACTTGAAGAAAACGAGTATCGGCTCCATCTTTCCTGAATGATCTCAAGTATTAATTCCTTTTTCATAATAACTCATTAAGTTTGATCAATTCATAAATTTATTCTAAAGTCCTTTCCCATGGAGTTCCTTTGTGATATACTTTGTTCCCTTTGTGGTAAAAAAAATCAACCACTAAGGCACACTAAGGTTTTCACCAAGTCACAAAAAGGATTTCATCATCAACCCGAACTTTTGAATTAATAATAAAATGATATAAGTACTTCAACAAATGTAATATTTTATAATTTCGCAAAGTATGAGAAAGAATAAAGGGAAACTGGCTGGTATTCTGGGTACATTAATCATTCATCTGATAGCCGGAATAATATTCATATCATTACAGCTTAGATCATTACAGAAAGTCATAGCAGCAGAATATCAAGTAGAGCTTACGCCTGAAGCAGAGCCTGTGGCAAAAAAGGATAAGCTTATTGAATTACCTGCAACAACTGTTGAGAAGATTCTCAAAGGGGACGAAGAAATGATGAATATTGCCCGAAATCTTTCAAGTAAATCGAATGAAAAGATAAATGCTGCTGATTATATCGATAAGGTTAAGGACGAGCTTATAAAAAGCGGGAAGCTGGGAGTTGATAATTATATTGATGTGCAAAAAAAATTGACCGAATCTAAAGAGGATGAAAAACTCACCATTGAAAATGATACAGTTAGTAAAAAAGTAAACGAAAAACCTACACAATCTCAGGAAATGGCTGCAAATTTCAAGGGGCCTACAAGAATTTATTATGATCTTGTCGGTCGTAATCACCTGTATCTCCCAATTCCAATCTATAAATGCCAGGGATCAGGCAAAATTGCTCTTTCAATTGAAGTTGACCAGAATGGGGTTGTCCAAAAGGCACAGGTAATTGACAGGGAAAGCACCGCTTTAGATCCATGTCTTGTTGAAACTGCAGTTAATACAGCTTTGATTTCCAGGTTTAATCCTGATGCCAATTCCCCCAGGGTACAGATTGGAACATTGACCTATCAATTTGTTGCACAGTAATAGGTAACCGGTTTGTGGCTTGCGGTATGGGGTAAGATTTGCCGCGAACTTCACACCGCACTCCGCATACCCCTTATCTAGAATGACAGATTTTCAGATGTGTAGTTATAAGGTTGTATCAGATCAGGTCTGTTCCTGTTTGAAGATCTGGTATTGATCAAGGAGCTAATGGTGTGAGCTTTAAGGGTTTCAGAAGGGCATGGTTTAAGAAGGTTAAAAGCATCATCCGGTGAAGTTGCAAGATCTATCCAGTCGGTTTCTGAAGAATCATTGAGTATCACTGGCATCCTCTTACCAGAATTGTGGATTCCGGCCATCAGATCATTTGCTTCAGTAGTAATTATAGAGAACGTATGGAATACTTCACCTGTATTGTTTTCAATCCAATCATCGTAAATCGCGGCAATAGATAATATTTCATTTTCAGAATGATATATGTACCATGGAATTTTTTCATTTCCAACATGTTGCCACTCAAAAAATCCCCTTACCGGAATAATACATCTTTTTGATATGAAAGATGAAGAAAACGAAGGTTTCTGTTTAATACTTTCCGATCTTGCATTAAAGGTTCTATATCTGATAACATTAGCGTCTTCAATACTTTTGGTCCATGATGGAATGAGTCCCCATTTTAAGAGTCGGATACTGGAACGTGCTTCCGAACAAATGGCTGGAAGCGAAGGGAGACCGAAAGCATGATAGTAGTAACTTGGTCGGTATTTGTCAGGATCAATCAAAGTTGCTCCATATCGGTTTTCGAGTTCCTCTTTTATAAGATTGACATTTACCGTAAAACACATGATTACCTGTTTGAGGATCCCATTAAAGTCGTCTTCAGAGGCAAAGGCAATGAATAGTTAAAAAGGTCATATCCTGGCCAGGGGTTAATTTGTGATATTACCCTGTACATCATATTATTGATATAGGAATATATTTCAGGCCCATTCCAGGCGCTTGAGTTGAAAAGAACGACCCATGAAATTCCATCAGATTGCCTTTTCATCATACCAGCACTGCCGGGAAATGAACCTGTTCTCCACCATGTGCCATTCAAAACTGTCCCCTTCCATCCTACCGGTGCAAATCCATTGTCGTTATCTGTCATGAACCTTATACTTTGATCGTTGAGAATATCCGGCCGGGTGTTGAAGCCATCAACCGCAAGTAATAATCGCATAAGATCGGGTGCAGTTGCAACCCAGGCTCCTGCACCACCAAGAGCTCTTATATCGTTACCTCCATAACTGGGTGCAACCATTTCACCTGTGCCATATATTGAAGGTTTCAGTACAACATCTGATGGTTCGTAGTATGTAACCTCAAAGGGAGCTTTCTCTGAAGGAAGGTTACCCGCAATTTTCATATCATAAATGCCAAGAGGTTCCAGAATAGTCAGCCTGCAATAATCTTCATAAGACATACCAGACACTTTTTCAATTATAAGTCCAAGGATACTGTATCCGAGATTTGAATAAGCCTTTCCGGTTCCTGGAGTATAATGGAGCCTTTTATTAAGAGCAAATCTCACAATGGTTTTAGTATCAACAGGAGGTTTTACACCCATTTTTTCGGCTACAACTAATGGCATAAACATCTGATCTCCATAACGTTGCGTCCATCCGGCCTCATGACTTAACAGTTGAGCCACCGTGATACTGTAGACTCTCTTGTCTTTTGGTTCGCCGAAATAAGGATCATTAAGAATGCCATCCGGACCAAAAACTTTATCGTTCAGAGATAGCTTCCCTTCTTCCTGGAGTTTCATTATTCCAGTAGCAGTAACAAGTTTAGAAATACTTGCTATCCGGAATTGGCTATATGGCTGGGCTTCAGTCTTTGATGCAGTATCGGCAAATCCAAAGCCTCGTGCAAAAACAAGCTTTCCATCTTTGGCGATTGCTAATGAAGCGCCAGCAATTGACCATTTCCTTAAAAATCCATTTACTGTTTTTTCAGCACCAACAAACTCATTACCTGAAGAGCTGCTATTGGTGAGTCTGACATTGACAGGTACAAGTTTGTCAACCAGAACAAAGTTATTTTCCTTTGCACCCGGGTTAAAACTCATCAATGATAACACAAGTGTAACAAACAATATTTTTCTTCCTCTCCTCAACAGCAATTCATTTGTCAGTAGACAAAAATAGAAAGTATTCCTTTTCTCTGGTCAATATTATAAGAAAAAATGTAATTTAGACTAATAAATTAAGTTTTTCGACTAATCATGGGCATAGGCTATAAGGTCGGAAATTATAAGTCAGAAGTCAGAATTAGGTCAAATTTGGCACACGATTTGAATTAGATTACAAACATTACATTGTTTGAAAATTATTTTAATCTGCTAAAGTTTATCCATTAGAAAAGAATCAAAAAATTAACTTTGTATTCATGTGTGCAACGAGACTACATTTTATGAGGATTATTTTCGTGTTTTCATTATTTTGTCTGTCCGGCAGGATACATTCACAATCAACAGCCCTGGACGGGGAATACTACGACACCAGTAGTTATATTCCATCAGATTATGAAGGTGCACTTGATTACAACCTGATGATTGCTGCTTCGAAAGGGTATACTTTAGAAATAACCCGGCTTATCGAGCGAGGCGCCGATATAAGTTCAGAAACTGATGAAGGTGTCACGCCTCTTGTGTTTGCAGTTTCCAATAATCAAACAGAGGTTGCCAAAATGCTTATTGATTATGGTTCAGATGTAGACAAACTGACTTCAAAATATGAAACTCCGCTTCTTATTGCAGTAAAAAATCAGAATGAAGAAATTGCGGAAGCCCTTATAAGAACAGGAGCTGATATTGATTTCACTGACAAGAGGTACGATGCAACACCTCTTCATTATGCATCAATTTATGGATATTTTCAACTTGTTGATTTACTTCTCTATTATGATGCATCAATAGATAAAAAAACAGTTGAAGGATCAACACCTTTGCTGGCATCAATATGGGCGAAGCACGACGATATTGCTGATCTGCTGATTCAGAATGGTGCCAACATGGAGGCAAGAGATAATGAAGGGTTTACACCTTTTCTAATGGCCGCTCTCAACGGGGATACCTTGATGATGGATCTGCTTTATAAAAAAGGTGTTGACATTTATGCTACAAATGCTTCGAATCACAATGCGCTAACGCTTACAATAATAGCTGATCGCATTGACGCTGTTGCATATCTTCTGAAAATCGGAGATAAATGGGCAAACCAGGAGAATCATGATTTAAATCCATATAGTGTTGCATCAAAATACCGTAGAAAAGATATCATCAAAATCCTTGAGGACAATAAAATTCCTGGCAAGCTTAGGAATGAAATAGATCAGGTAGATATAATGGTCTCATCGAGGTTTTCTATAAATGATATTTATACGGGAGCAAGTCTTTCTTTCAAGGAACCATATCTGAATGGAGGCATCATCTTAGGGTGTGATACGAAATTATGGTATACAAGGATTTTACTTAAACAATCTGAACATTTGTTCTATCAATACATGGATAAAGGGTCAGTTGTTTATGCAGGATTGTTTAAAGATTTTGCACTTACTGATAATGCTTTCAGAGGCAATTATGATATTTCTGCCTCATTATTAGCTGGTTATGATTTTGGGAATAAACTTAAAGGGACTCTTATCGCACCTGAAAATAAATTTATGGTTATTCCATCTGTTTCAATGAAATGGACAAAAAAAAATCTTTCTTTTTCTCTCGGTGCTGATTACCTGAAATCTGAGTTTTATCATGTCGGTCCTGTCTGGCTAAGATTTGGCGTTTCATATAACCTGTTTTTCGATAATATAAGGACAAAGGGCAAAACTTTAAAGTGGTATTAATAAGTATTATGAAAATTATATTTAAACTACTTCTGTTTCTTATACTTGTTTTTTGCTTCTCATGTGAAGAGCAGGGCCTATTTGTTAAATGTCCTGATTGCACTGCAAAAGAACCGGACAGGACAGAACTGGAATTTAAACTTGATTTTTCTTATCGGGTCACAATTTTAATCAAAATTTATGAAGGCAATCTGGATGACAGCATTCTGCTTTACAGCGATAGAATATTTACCGCACCTTTTAATTATGAAGTGACAATTAACAAAAAATATACTGCCACAGCTACTTATGACATTCAAAACAATGAGTACATTGCAATCGATTCAGCAACACCCAGGGTAAAATACGAGAAGGAACAATGTGACGATCCTTGTTATTTTGTATATGATAAAATCATCGACCTCAGGTTGAAGTATACGAAATAAGTCAAAAGGGAAAAGTAAAAAGACAGTAATGTCGGACTTCGGACTGATTATTTGCAAAAAACTAATGACTGAAATCAATGAAGATATTGATTGCCGAAGAATTCTCTTTACCTGAATACTTTATGAGGAATAGTGGACGGGTACTGTCACGCATCGATACTGCTGAAAAAGTGGTCATTCGGGGAGAATTGTATAAATAATTGAAATAATAGGAATAATGAGTAATAGACAATTATTGATAGATCTGTCAAAACTTACAGATGGAGAGCGGGTAGAGATGAAAAAACTGGGGATTTTATCTAACGATAATAAAATTATCGATTCAGTTTATCCTTCACTGCATAATGAACGACCTCCTATTGAAAAACACGCAGTGCATGCTCCACAGGTAATCAACGAAGCTTATAACTATCTGAAACCATCATCCTTTTCACGGGCTCTGCGGCTTGATTTCGGTGGTCATAAGGTTTTACTCATCTCAGGAACAGCAAGTGTGAATGAAGAAGGCAAAGCTGAGCACATTGGTGATTTCAAAGCACAGCTCTGGAGAACTTACCTCAATATCACAAACCTTCTGGCAGCTGAAGGAATGACATGGCATGATGTGGTCAGAACAACAAATTACCTCAGAAATATTGAAAGAGATTATGCCGAATTTAATAAAATCCGCACATCCTTCTATCACTGGCTGAATCTTGACCCTTTGCCTGCCAGCACCGGGATTCAGGCAATACTATGCTGGGAAACCCTACTTGTTGAAGTTGAAGTATATGCAATTTGCAGATCAAACCAAAAACAAAATTATGAAACTTAACTAAAGGATATTAACAATTGTAATCCTGATTTTAATCTATCCGATTTCAAAATGTATGTGCTTAGCCGTTTTTGATTACGAGCTACCAGCAATCAGCAATGTGCAGAGAGTAAGAAGCAATTTAAATATTTATTATAGGTTTTGCCTGGTAGCTAATCTCCTCATTCTTATAATAAACTTTTTCAAGAAACAACCCGCTTGGCGGTGCAGTAAGCTTCGCAGGAATATCTGATTTCAATCTGAAAAATGTAGCAACCTCGGCAGGTGAGAGTTTACCTCTTCCTGCTTCAATAATGACACCTGTCATACGCCTGACCTGTTTCCATAAAAAATGCGAGCCAACAACATGAAAAACAAGCATCTCACCAAAATCATTCACTTTTGCATGCAATATCTCTACTTTGGTAGAGGATTGTTCCGCATCCTCGTCAGTAAAGTACCTGTAATCTTTCAGTCCCGGAAAATGTCTTGCAGCTTCATTCATCAGATTAATATCGAGCGGATCTTTTATCCACCATACAAATTTTTTTCCGAAAGCGGTACGTCTTCTGCTTATCTGGTAAATATAACTTCTGGCATTTGCATCATGTCGTGCATGAAATTTCGGATGGGCTCCTTCAACATTGATTATGCAAATATCGGGTGGCAGTCTATCGTTTATACCGTATTTTATCTTCAATGGCATCAGATCCGTTTCAACATCCAGGTGCGCAACCTGTCCTGAAGCATGAACACCACCATCAGTACGTCCTGCACCGAAAATATCCAGCTCTTCAGTTTTAAATAGTTCTCTGCAGGCATCCAGTATCTCTCCCTGAATTGTTTTTCCGCCTTTCTGCATCTGCCAGCCCGAGTAACGAGTACCGTCGTATTCTATTGTTAATTTGAATCTGCTCATGATATTTATATTAAACTTTGTAAATGTACGAAATATGTCTCCTTAATTATAATCATGCAAAGATGGTTCGGTGAATGGTTATTTGGGATTGTTTCGCTCCGCTCGCAACGACTGTGTAAGTAAGGTTATTACTGATTGGAATTGAACAGAAGTATTTGAATTTCAGGCTCATTGCGAGGAGCGGAGCGACGAAGCAACCCTTCAATCCCTTGTCGGGATCTAATAAATAAAAGCGTTTAGATCAAATTACCATTCTGGCAGAATGTCCCTATCTCTCTTCCGCGTTTAAGAAATTTATTACCTCCGGACTGTTTGACTGCTGCCACATAATTATTATTTTTGTGTTTGAGTGAGAGAATAATAACTGAACTTGTTGTATATGAAAAACAGATATATGAATCCTTACCTGGCAGGTACTATGTTAGGGATAGTTCTGCTTCTGGCAATGTTCCTTGAGGGTCGTGGTCTTGGTGCAAGCGGTGGCTTCAAATATTGCGTAGTTTCGATTGTTGGTGCTATTGATCGCCCTCATGCGCAGGAATCAATCTACTATAACAAATATTTCGAAGGAGGAAAGAAACCTTTAGAAAACTGGCTCACAATTGAAATACTCGGATTAGTTGCCGGAGGATTTTTATCAGGATCTATCTCTAAAAGACTTAAGTTTAAAATTGAAAAATCTCCAAAGATTTCTAATACCCGACGATTGATCTTTGCTTTCCTTGGGGGTTTGTTCTTTATTTATGGCGCACAGCTTGCCAGAGGATGTACCAGCGGTGCTGCTCTCTCGGGGATGGCAGTTCTCTCTGTTGCCGGATTTGTGACTATGATTGCAATTTTCGGTTCTGCCTATCTCTTTGCGTGGTTCTTCAGGAAAAACTGGATATGATGGGACCAATATCATCACTAATAGCAATGCCGGAATGGCTGGATTTGCTTATCGCACTACTGATTGGAATCGGTTTTGGATTTTCCCTTGAACAAGCTGGATTCTCTTCGAGTCGTAAACTTGCAGGGATGTTTTATGGATACGATACAACCGTAATTAAGGTTTTTTTTACTGCTGCAATTGTTGCACTAATTGGTTCGCAGCTGTTAAGTTTCTTCGGACTACTTAACCTTAATCTGGTTTATGTGAATGAGTTTTATGTTGCTGCTTCGATAGTTGGCGGAGTTATAATGGGTGCCGGATTTATAATGGGTGGATTTTGTCCCGGCACCGGATTATGCGCATTATCAATCGGAAAGATAGATGCAATCGTCTTCTTTTTAGGTGGACTGACCGGAGCATTTCTTTTTGCTGAAACATATCCTTTTATACAAAAACTGGCAAACGGTTCGTACAAGGGCCCGGTTAAAATTAACCAGGTTATGGGTATTTCGCCCAGCATCTTCACTTTTCTTCTTATAATTGCTGCAGTGGCAATGTTCTGGCTTGCAGAGGTTGCAGAAAAGAGATTTGCACGGCCTGATATAACCAACGAAATTTAAGAATTTAAAAGATGAATACGAGGAGGAAATTTTCAATCGGACTTCTATGTCTGGGTATTATGCTTACTTTGCTACCTCTGTCCGGGAACAATACTTTTATTGTCAAACCTCACAAGTTATTATCTGAAGTTCTTGACAATAAGACATATTTCACTGTCGACCAGGTAGCAAGATTTGTAATATCGGAAGATAGTTCTGTTCAGATTATTGATCTCAGGTCGCCTGAAGAATTCAGAACTGTGAATATCCCTGGTTCCATAAATATTCCTTATAATGAGCTACTTAATTATGACCTTTCTGCTACTCTGAATAACGGGAAAATAAGGAATATTTTTTACTCCAACGGAGATTTTGATTCAAACTATGCTATTGCAATTTCCAGGGGATTAAACTTTAAAAACACTTATGTAATGAAAGGTGGTCTGAATGAATGGTTCAAAACAGTGATGAACAGTAATTTTTCCGGTGAAAGAATCTCCGCCAGAGAAAATACATTATTTGAAACCAGAACAAGAGCAAAAAAGATGTTTACTGAAATGAATAGTATGCCGGATAGTCTTAAAATGAAATTCATCCGGTCAAAACATACAGCTTCAAAAAAGCTTGATGGAGGATGTGAATGAGAAGGCAACAGGCATCAGGCATTAGAAATTAGGAATGATGGATTTAATTAAAAAATATAAGGTAGTAATTGTCATTGTTATAATAATATTGATTTTGGTATGTATGAGATTATTAGATGTAAACCATTTTAAAAATGATGCAAAAAAATGGGCTGAACCATCAGTAACTCGATTAAATACAATTAATATAGAAAAATCTGGCAGCCTTTCAGGAAAAAAACTTTTTATCAATCTGGATAAAGATGTTAGCGGAATAAAGGAGATAACCAATGATGCGCAAACTATTCCTCCAGACTCAGTTCTAAGCAAAAAATATCTTAAAATTATCAGAAAGCATGATGGTCCGGTTCTGCTCTTTTCATCAGAGACAGCTGTATCGGCCAGGATATGGATGGTTCTAAGTCAGATGGGGTGCATGAATATCTACATTCTCACCAACAACGAAGACAATGAAGTCTTCAAATACAAATTCCGGCCAGACACATTACCCGGACCGGAACTTTAAGTATCAGAAAAGTCAGAAAAACTATTTCACTACTTCGAAATTATTGACATCTGCTGATGTAAAAGGAAGCCAGGACAATGCAGTCCTCTGTTTAACCATTTTGTTGTACATGAAACCGTTGTTGCCATATTTCAGAGTATGAGCATCATAACCAAACAAACGAAGGTAAGCTGTAGCAAATCCTGAGTTGTGGCCTGTTCCGCAATAAACGACAACAGGTTTGTCAGTTGGAATAGATGACATTTCATCGGTAAAACCCAATGTACTTTCCGGTTTATATCTAACCGCTCCCGGTATATGTCCGTCTTCATATTTATCCTTCCGGTCAAGATTTATTATATAATATTTTTGCGGATTATTGAAAACCTCATCTGCAGTTATAAGAATGTTTCCCGTCCCCTCTTCAAATAATTTCCGGAATCTTGATGTCCCTATATCAGGTCCGCTTAGAAGACCTGTTTTGAGCTCCGGCATCCCAATTGAAGGAGGTCTTTCATTTACAGTATTTTCAAGATCTGACTCGTACTTTCCGGATACTCCTTTCAGCCATTCCTGTTCTGCATACTTCTTATTCCATGCACTCATTCCCCATCTCATGGAATAAACGTTCCCATATCCCATCAGCCTTAACAGGCAGGTAGTATAACATGATACCTGGCCGTCTTCACTGACCAGAATTATCTTGTCATACTCAAATGGTTTAATTCCGGTTTCAAAATATGAAGGCAGTTCTTCAAATTTCTTATTCACTGCACCTCTTATGTGACCCTCAGAAAATTGCTTTGAAGATCTCACATCCACCACCAGAATATTTTTGCCCAGACTTTCATTGACAATTGAAGCTTTAATCAGAGATGGGAATACTTTACTATTAACATAATCACCATTCTCCTTAAGATCTTTTAATAGAAGTGAAGTCTCGGTTCCAATTATAGCTTGCTTTTTAACATTCTGAACAGTTTCCTGTTTATTCTCAGTTTTTTTCCCTTTGCATCCGGTAACAGAAAGTATGACAAGAAGCAAAAAAAAGAATATTGAATAATATTGTCTCTTCATATCGTTGCAATTTAAGAGCCGGTTAAATTTTTATCGGAACTCTATTCTTATCAAGCGTGATAGTTTCAGTGCGGTTACCAAGTTCATCATATTTGTATTCTGTGATAGCAACGCCATTCTCGGGGCTATTAATTAAATTCCTGTCCTTATCCAGGCTCTTAATCTCAACAATGGCACCATGACTATCATAAGAATATTGAGTTACAGGTACAAGTTTTCCGCCAACATATTCATTATCCTGATCATAATAAACAGTCTCAAGAACATAACCGTTCTCATCGAACTTGTTTACACGTTTCGACCAGCCCCAGTAAAGGTTTGACATTTGTCCCATTACATTAAATACGGCAAAGTTTTCAACATCGCCATATCTATTCGGCGTGAAAGCAAAATAAGAAACGCCAATGTCACCGCAATTTTCAGCAGTACAATTATATAGAGTATCGGCTTTATAATTTGCCATTCTTGTCACATAACCCTTATCATTAAATGTAAATCTGAGTTCATAAAACGGACAAAATGGGTTCATTACTGTCTCTGAATCTGCAAGATTATATCTAAGCTCTTTTACCAGTCCATCTGGAAGAGTACTCCATTTCCAGGAATGGATTTTATTCCTGTTTTCTACCATTGATCCGTCTTTTCCCAGGAATATTAAACTTACCCGGTTTCCATTTGAATCGAGCGCATATTCTGCAGCAAATACCCCTGCTGATTCTATTGGTTCATTATCCTTGTTGAAAAAATGTTTTATCTGCTTACCTTTTATATAATCACAAGTAATTTTTGCAGCTCCCTGCATCGATGAATAACCAAGAAGAACATTATTCCGAACAAATTCCACTGATAAAAGATGTCCTGTTTTATCATATGTAAATTTATAGCTGTTTATTGTTTTTGCCTGGTCGGCAGTTAACGGATGAGTTCCTTTTTCAATATCGTAAGGCGTCTCACTAAACTGCAGGCTTCTATAATACTCTACACCAGTGTGTAAATTCTTATTCATTATCTTACCGGTACAGGATATAATACCTATTACGAGTACAAATACCAGGATTACCGGGATAGTCAGTTTGCTCAATTTCATATTCTTAACTGTTTTGGTTTATAAATATTATCAAATATATTGATTATTCAGATTGGTCAAATAAGGAATATTCAAATTAACAAATAAGATGAGGAAATGTTTAAATTTTGGCCGTCGGTGTGTCGTTGTGCCGTTGCCCCATTATTTATATATTTGTGTCACTTCTAATACTTCCCATCATGGAAACCTCATTCTTTGATTCCAGTCTGTTTATCTACTTTTTGATGCCAGTTTTAATATTTATGGCCAGGATATGCGATGTATCGATAGGTACTTTGAGGATTATCTTTGTATCAAAAGGAAAAAGAAATATCGCTCCAATCCTGGGATTTTTTGAAGTGCTGATATGGATAACCGCCATAAGTAAGATTATGGAGAACCTTCATCACTATTTCAATTTTATTGCTTATGCTGCAGGCTTTGCAACGGGAAATTTTGTGGGGATGATTATTGAGGAGAAGTTAGCGATGGGAATCCTGATGATCAGGGTTTTTGCATATGAAAGAGGGACTGAACTTGTGCAGACTCTGAACAGAAACGGCTATGGAGTAACGGTAGTTGAAGCTCATGGAGCAAGAGAAAATGTACAACTGATATATTCAATTGTGAAGCGAAACGAGCTTGCAAATGTCCTTGATGTAATTATCCGGTTCAACCCTAAAGCATTTTATACAATTGAAGATGTAAAAGCCGTTAATGAGGGTATCTTCACCCCAAAAAAACCGAATAGTATCTTCCCTTTCAGCAATGTGCTCAGACAGTGGAGAAAAGGAAAGTGAAGTGCGGAGTGCCTAAATTGCCTAAAGTGCCTGGAGTTAGAAGACAAAAGACAAAAGACAAAAGGCTAAAGGTAGAAGTATCGATTAGAAATTAGAAATATAACAAAGAGTATGAAGAAGATTCTGAATATTGGTCTGGTTGTTTCCGGAAGCATTATTCTCCTTTTGATAATCCTTTTCGTTCTTGTTCTTATAGAGAGTCCGGGAAAACCAAGGCCATTTTTAACTAAGGATAGGAAAAAGGTTCCGGGAAGTATTTCGGTAATTGAAACTTTAAATATTAATGGACTCAATCAGAAAATGATAATCCGTGGCATAGATACAACAAAACCGATATTGTTATATCTTCATGGCGGACCGGGGGATCCCGAGTTTCCGTTTGTACGTCAGTTTAATCCAGGTATTGAGGATCTGTTTGTTGTTTGCTACTGGGATCAGCGTGGCGCAGGTCTTTCATATTCAAAAGATATTCCTCCTGAAACGATGACTCTATCGCAGTTTGTTGATGATGCAGGGAAGGTTTCGGAATATCTGATTCATAAATTTAAACGCAAAAAAATCTATCTGCTTGGACATTCATGGGGAACTATGTTGGGTTCATTTACTGTCAATAAATACCCTGATTATTATTATGCTTTCATATCAGTCGGACAGGTGGGTGATCAGGAACGTTCTGAAAAAATTTCGTACGATTTTGTTCTTGCAAGAGCAAGGGAACTAAAGGATATAAAAGCCATCCGTACCCTTGAAAAGATAGGTCCGCCTCCCTACTCTGATCCCAAAGAGGCCATCGACAAAATGATGACGGAGAGAAAGTATGTCATCAGGTATGGAGGTGCTGTTAAAAAAGGGGATTTTTACCCGGAAGCAGTAAAACCGATCATTTTTTGTAGGGAATACAATTTAATTGATAAGATCAACTATTTAAAAGGGATGAAGTTTACAAGAAACTATTTATGGGATGCAATAATGAAAACCAACCTCTTTAAAGCTATTCCATTACAACAGATTCCTGTTTATGTCTTGCAAGGTACATCCGATTACCAGACATCATACATCATAGCAAAAGAGTACTTTGACAGTCTTCAGGCACCTGTGAAGAAGTTCTGCTCTTTTGAGAATTCAGCTCATTCCCCGATTTTTGAGGAGCCTGCAAAATTTGATACGATATTAAAAGCAATTCTTTCAGAACAAAAAATGAATGGACAGTAATTATATCTAAATTTGCAAACATTTAAAATCATTAATTCATGGATCAGTTCAGCAACCACCCACTTTACTGCAGACATAATATTGACAGTGCAATGAGCTCATTATGGGAGTTTTATAAAAAGAAATTTCTACCTTTATTTATTATGTCGTTTGTTATGTCGCTTATAATTCAGTATGCTTCAACACTGATAAACATGAAGGAACTCTCGACAATCACCGATCCGATGGTGTTGCTCGAAAAGTTCAAAGGTTTTCTCGTCCCGTTTTTATTAATCTCACTGATAAATCTTCTCTTTACAACGATCCTTCAATACTATATTATCTTTAGCCCTCTCAATAATGAGGATAACATTTTCATCTCGGCAGTTAAATCCCTGAAGTATTTTATTCCATATATTATTATAATGATCCTTCTTGCTTTTGCAGGATCCATAGCGATTATTCTGGGAGTATTTGTACTGATTATCGGTGCTTTCTTTGCTGCAATATATGTAATGACACTATACCTTTTTATTTTACCGGTTATGATGGTTGAAGGTATAAATATTGGCAATACAATCAGCAGAATCATAAAACTGGCCCATAAAAATTTCTGGTCGAATATTGGTTGGGTAGCCGTTTTTATTATAATTATGTTAGTTATTTCTGTCGTCTTTTCCGGAATCATATATCTTCCTTTTACCGGAAGCTTTGTAAAAACCATCCTGAATCCCGGGGATGCAACAAAACTTGTTGATGTTACAACTAGACCATTATTCATCATTCTTTCGGCAACAGTAAGTGCTCTAACACTTCCGTTAATGCCAATATTTGCGTGCATACTTTATTTCAATGGGAAGGCGGGAGAAGAGCAAATTCAGCCTGTTACAATGCTAAATCCCGAAAATGACAGGGTAAAAGTTGAGGATCTTTATGCAAAACCATATGCAGATGATCATCCGGATAATCCGGAAAACAAAGAATTGTCTTAACGAATTTCGCCTTGTCTGTCGCTTCCATCCTTTTCGATGTCTTAACGCTAACGCTGTCTTGGCTAAAGACTTAAAATACAGCGACCAAAGGGAGCAAGACAGCCCGAAGGGCGTTAAGACTTCAGAACCACTAAATATCGTTTTCCCCCTTAACATATCCGAAGTTTGCGAGGATTCCGCCATCAACGTATAAGATATGCCCATTGACAAAGTTGCTGGCTTTTGATGCAAGGAAAAGAGCAGCATAAGCCACATCCTCCGGTTCACCCCATCTGCCTGCGGGAGTGCGGGTCATAACAAGATCGTTAAAAGGATGTCCGTTTTCTCGTATGGGCGCTGTTTGTGAGGTGGCAATATAACCCGGACCAATTCCATTTATCTGGATATTATATTTTGCCCATTCGCATGTCATATTCTGTGTCAGCAACTTAAGACCACCTTTTGCTGAAGCGTATGCAGAAACAGTATTACGGCCATAGACACTCATCATAGAACACATATTGATGATCTTGCCGCAACGTTTTTCAATCATCTTAGGGGCCACTCGTTTTGAAACAATCAATGGGGCAACAAGGTCAACATCAATAACCTGCCTGTAGTCAGCTATTGCCATATCAAGTATGGGAATCCTTTTAATGATACCGGCATTATTTACCAGAATATCAACAGAACCAACATTTTTTTCGATCACTGATATTCCCTTATCAACATCATGCTCACCAGTGACATTGAATTTAAGAGTGAAAACATCGAGACCCTCTTTTTTGAAAGCTTCTTTACAGCTCTGAAGTTTATCATCCTCAAGATCATTTACACATACTTTTGCCCCAGCCTTACTCAGCAACAACCCAATTGCCAGTCCGATTCCATGTGTACCACCTGTCACCAGGGCTACTTTTCCTTTAAGATCAAATAAATCTTTCATATCTAATGATTAAATAACATAACTCTTAAAAAATCTTTATACTTATTAATGCTTAATGCAGAATGCAGGTTTTATATTGTTTTTCTGGAGTCAGTATATTACCTTGCACCTTGCTCACCGTTTTTTTCTATTTCAAAGAATCCGGTTGCCTTATATCCATATCCCCATAATCGAGGTTCTCGCCGGCCATACCCCAGACAAATGTATAACTAGCTGTTCCGGCTGCACTGTGAATACTCCAGGATGGGGAAAGAACAGCCTGTTCATTCTTTATCCAGATATGCCTTGTTTCGTCAGGCTCACCCATAAAATGACAGATAGCCTGCTTTTCAGGCAGCTCAAAATAGAAGTAAGCTTCCATTCTTCTGTTATGAGTATGAACAGGCATAGTGTTCCAGACACTGCCCTTCTTAAGTTCGGTCATTCCCATCTGTAACTGACAAGTCTCAATAACACTGTTTACAAGCAGTTTATTTACAGTCCTGTGGTTAGAAGACTCATTGTTTCCAACAACCGCCACTTCTGCATCAGCGAGGATTACCTTCCTGGAAGGATATGTGTGATGAGCAGGTGCTGAGTTAATATATAATTTAGCTGGTTTCTTTGAATCGGCCGATCTAAAAACAACATCATGGGTCCCTTTGCCAAGGTACAGAGCTTCTTTGAATCCAATTTTATATGCTGTGCTTCCGGTACTAATAACGGCATCACCTCCAATATTAATTATTCCCATCTCCCTCCTATCCAGAAACTGTTCAGATTTCAGTTCATCATGGGGTTCCAGTTTTAATTGTTTTTTAACAGGCATTGCACCTCCAACAATGTAACGGTCGTACATAGAATAAACAAGAGATATCTCATCCGGAACAAATACGTTTTCAATAAGAAACTCTTTTCGAAGTTTATCTGTATCGTAATTCTTTACATCGTTTGGATGAGAAGCGTATCTAAGTTCTACTTTCATGATATGATATTTTATTTTATATAATTCTCTATATAAAGTGTACAGCAACCGGTGACTTTTTTATAGAATCCCTTTATCAATCAGTCTGGTTATCTCCGTTCCTGCCATCAGGAATCCGCCAACACCATAAACTTCAGTCATTTCTCTTGTAACGCTTTTAGGATCTGCTCCGATAGGTTGAATAAAACCTACCTTCCCATCAGGCCAGACGGAGCTGACCATTGATTTCCAGCCCTTTACTATAGCCGGAAGATATATTTCTTTGTCAAGATAACCATTATTCACACCCCAGGCCAGACCGTAGACAAAAAAAGCTGTTGCACTCATTTCAGGATTTGGATAACTTTCAGGATCAAGTAGGCTTGCATGCCAGAATCCATCGGCAGATTGTAAGGAAAGCAGTTTTGCGGCCATTTCCATATAAATTGTCACAAAATATTCCTTATGCTCATATTTTACGGGAAGTTCTCTGATTATAATCGGAAGTCCGGCAAATACCCAAGCATTACCACGGCCCCAGAATACTTTTGTACCGTTTTTCTCTTTCTTCGTAAAGTAACTGGAATCCCTGAAGTAAAGATCTTCATCCTTATCATAAAGGTAGTCAGTTGTAGCTTTATATTCCTTATACATGAAATCAAGATACTTTTTCTTTCCTGTCACATTAGCCATTTTTGCCCATACTGTGGGTCCCATAAACAGAGCATCGCACCAAGACCATCGCTGGGTTGACCAATAATTTTCTGTGTTCTCAAATTTAAGATCACCTGTTGCCGGATCTTTTAATATCCGATCAAGATATGCCTTCATTAGTTTGATCATCTTCTTATCTTTATATTTACGATAAAGCTCAATATAGGTCTGACCTACGCAATAATCATCGGCATGGTATCTTCCAAGCGGATCCTTCCTGACCAGATACGACCAGCCATTCTTCTCTGAAATTCCTTTCAGCCACTCATAATAAAAATCATTTCCTGCAATACTTGCCCATTCAATCATACCTGCATAGAGTGCACCATTTGTCCAGTCAGCAAGGTCATGCGTAAGTGGTGTTTTTAGCTGCCAGTCAGCCACTGCTTTTAATACGTTTTTTAAATCAGATTTATTAATATCGGTTTTAAATGAAGGATATAGCAACTTCAGTGGAAAGATTGATATAAAGCTAATTAGCAAAATAGTAATTGAAATGTTTTTTTTGATATTCATCAGGATGTTTTTAGAGAGTAAATTTTTCAATTAAAACAAAAATACATTCTTTGCCGGAAAACACAATTCAATTCAGCTCAATTTGATTTTCTCCGGAAAAAATGAGGGAAATTTTAATTTTTAATAAACACTTTCTTTATTTCTTGATTTATTAATATGTAATTCATAATTTCGTGATCGTTAACGAAAGAATAATTTTCAAATTTATAAATTATTACAATTGGTTAAAAAGATATGAAACCATTTATTCACGAGAATTTTCTTCTGAGTAATAATACTGCTGAAAAACTCTATCATAAATATTCTGAGAATCAGCCCATTGTAGATTTCCACTGTCACCTTTCACCTGCAATTATAGCTGAGGACCGGCAATTCACCAATCTTACCCGGGCCTGGCTTGAAGGAGATCATTATAAATGGCGTTTAATGAGGTCAAATGGAATCAATGAGATGTTTTGTACAGGAAATGCTTCAGACATAGAAAAATTCAAAAAATGGGCTGAAACAGTTCCGGCCACAGTGGGAAACCCGCTTTATCACTGGACACATCTTGAACTTACAAGATATTTTAATATCACCGAACTTCTTTCACCTTTAACAGCAACAGGAATTTACGAAAAAGCCTCTACATTATTACAAACGAAAGAATTCAGTATCAGATCTTTATTACGAAAGATGAAAGTTGAGATCATCTGTACAACTGATGATCCTACCGATAGCCTTGAACATCATTTGAAATTAAAAGGATCTTTCGAGATTACAGTATTGCCAACCTTCCGGCCAGATAGTATTGTCAAGACTGAAGATCCTGAAAAATTCAGGGCATACATTCATAAACTGGAACATGTGAGCGGAGTAGAAATCAGGAACTTTGAGACTCTTGTTGAAGCAATAGATATCAGGCATAAATTCTTTCATGAGTCAGGAGGCCGTCTTTCAGACCATGGCCTGGATCGTTTTTATTTTACTTCTTATACCAGATCTGATGTTGATAAAATAATCAGAAAACTTCTTAAAGGAGACACAATTTCATATGAGGAAGATGAAAAATATAAGACTGCTACAATGCTCGAAATCTGCAAGCTTAATCATAAACGATGTTGGACCCAGCAGTTCCATGTTGGTGCTCTTAGAAATAACAATGCACGTTTGTTCAGACAAATGGGTCCGGATACGGGATGGGACTCTATCGGTGTTTCACAGGATGCATTAAAAATGTCGAAATTCCTGAATGCACTTGATGATACAGATCAGCTTGCAAAAACAATCCTATACAACCTTAATCCTGCCGACAATGAGATGATGATAACCATGGCAGGGAATTTTAACGACGGTTCATCAGCAGGCAAGGTCCAGAATGGTCCCGCCTGGTGGTTCCTCGATCAGAAATGCGGTATCGAGAAGCAACTAAAGGATTTCGCAGCTCTTGGATTATTAAGAAGGTTTATTGGAATGGTCACAGATTCCCGCAGCTTCCTCTCCTATCCACGACATGAATATTTCAGGCGACTGGTTTGCAATTTTATAGGGGAAGAAGTTGAAAAAGGGCTAATTCCTGACGAAGAAGAACTACTGAAACCTTTAATTGAAGGTATCTCGTACAGGAATGCCAAGGAATATTTTGGATTTTAATCTATGAACTAATGCCTCATCCCTCTTCCCCATTCTCACTGGAAAGAAGGGGGTATAAAAATGATAATCATTCAGTTAAGTTCCTTCCCCCTGGGGGAGGGATTTAGAAAAAGGTAAAAGATTTTGGGGAAGGAGCATAAAACTTATTAACATTCAACATTTAACACAATATAAATGAATGATTTAAATTTAAAAGATAAAGTAGCAGTAATTACCGGGGGTGCAGGTATAATCTGCTCAACCATGGCTAGGTCACTAGCTGCCCATGGCGTAAAAACTGTTATCATTGATCTTAAAAAAGATGCGGCATCAGAAGTTGCCAAAGAGATTGAAAAAGAATTCAATGTGCCATCAATAGGAATTTCAGCAAGTGTTCTTGACAGGGCTTCACTCGAAGAAGCTAGAAAAGATATTCACGATAAATTCGGGCCGATTGATATACTGGTAAACGGAGCAGGAGGAAATTCTCCTGCAGCTACCACCAAAGTCGAAAAGATGGAAGGGAATGAAACCGAAAATACTGAAGATACTTTTTTCGGGCTTCAGATTGAAGGGTTCGACAAAGTGTTCGACCTCAATTTCAAAGGGACACTTATACCATCATTGGTTTTTGCGACTGATCTTGTTAAGAAAAAGGCCGGGGTTATTATCAATATATCTTCGATGAACTCTTACCGACCATTAACCAAAATTGCCGCTTATTCTGCCGCAAAAGCTGCTGTTAATAATTTCACTCAATGGCTGGCGGTCCATTTTTCAAAAACAGGAGTCAGGGTTAATGCAATTGCCCCCGGATTTCTTCTCACAAATCAGAACAGGTTCCTTTTGATTGATGAAAAAACCGGATGTCCCACGCCAAGAGGAAAGAAAATAATTAATGGTACACCTATGGAACGTTACTGCGAGCCTGAAGAATTGACAGGTACACTTATCTACCTGGTTTCTGACTTATCAAAGTTTGTAACGGGTGTTGTTATTCCGGTTGATGGAGGATTCAGCGCTTATTCAGGAGTATAAATCTGTGTGCAGGTTGCAGGGTGCTGGGCGCAAGGTGCAACTAAGAACAACCTGGTAACTAGCAACGAGCAACGATTAACAAGCGACGAACAACAAGAAATAAACGGAAACAAAACAAAATTAATCACATAAACTATGGCGAAAAACGTAATAGTTGCCCAGTCGGGTGGGCCATCACCGGTAATTAACAACTCATTACGGGGGATTATTGAGACATGCAGGATGTTCCCTGACAAATTTAAGAAGTTGTATGGAGGATGGCATGGAATTGAGGGAGTTTTAAATGAGGAACTGCTCGATCTTTCAGTTCAGAATGAAGAAGAAATTGCCTTGTTAAGAAATACTCCTGCCGCCGGAAGTATTGGCACCTGCCGGTATAAACTCAAAGATAAGCAACAAAAGGATTTCCAAAGAATTATGGAAGTCTTTCAGGCTCATAATATTGGTTATTTTTTCTACATCGGGGGTAACGATTCACAACATACTGCCTTTAAAGTCGGTGAAATGGCTAAAACAACAGGACTTGACCTGATTGCTGTTGGAGTGCCCAAAACTATTGATAATGATTTGGGTGACAATGAATTCAGATTAATTGATCACACTCCCGGATATGGAAGTGTGGCAAGATACTGGTCACATATAATTCAGAATGCCAATGAAGAGAATATGGGCTCCGCTCCTGCCGATCCTGTACTTGTCATCCAGGCTATGGGTCGTAAGATCGGATATATTCCGGCTGCAGCAAGACTTGCAGATCCTGAAAGAAATATGCCGCTCCAGATCTATATGGCAGAATCAAAGATAACTATTGATAACCTTGTTGAGAATGTTAATGAGCAATTAAAACAAGACGGTAGGTGTGTAGTTGTGGTAAGCGAAGGGTTTGATGTTGGCAGTATAGGTGAGGTGAAAGATGCCTTTGGTCATGTATCATTTGGATCAAGTCAGAACTCTGTTTCCCAGACTGTTGTTAATTATCTCAATAGCAAGGGATTAAAAACAAGAGGATCTGCACGTGGCCAGGTTATGGGAACTGATCAGCGACATACGACTGCTTATGCTTCAATCGTGGATCTTGATGAAGCATATAAAGTTGGACAGAAAGCTGTTGAGATAGCGCTGTATGAGGGCAATGGCTGGATGGCAACAATTCTAAGAGAACCTGGTTTTATATATAATGTAAGGTATGATAAAGTTCCTCTGGAGAAAGTGGCCCTCTCTGAAAGGATATTCCCCGAGAAATGGATTGCCCCAAACCGCTATGATGTTACTGACGAATTTATGACATATGTCAGACCGCTTATCGGTGAAGACTGGCCATCTGTTCCAATGATAAACGGGAGACAGCGATTTGCCAGGTTGAAGATGAAATTTGCCGATAAGAAGTTACAGGAATATAAGCTTGAAGCATATGAAAAATAATAATTAAATTTCTCTTATTATTTTATGAATCCACACGATCAATTAATTTCTCTTCAACCTGAAAAAGAGTTTTTTATCGGGATAGATTCCGATGGCTGTGCATTTGACACGATGGAGATCAAGCAGAAAGAGTGCTTCTGCCCCAATTTTGTCAAATATTTCAAAATGCAACCTATCTCAAAATATGCCCGTGAGACCTGGGAATTTGTGAATCTGTATTCAACCAACAGGGGTTGTAACCGTTTTCTTGCAGTGAATGAGACACTCAGACTTTTAGCAACACGTCCCGAGATAAAAGCCCGGAATTTTACGGTCCCTTCCGGAGCCTCACTGATTGAATGGACAAAAAAAGAGACCAAACTTAGTAATTCCACATTAAAAAAATATGCTGCTGAAGTAAATGATCCCTTTATTACTCAAACTCTTGAATGGTCGTTGAAAGTAAATGATGATATAGAAAAACTTGTATTCGGTATCACTCCTTTTCCATTTGTTAAAGAGTGCCTTGAAAAAATGAAACCAAAAGCCGATGCAATTGTTGTATCACAAACACCTTATGAGGCTCTGAAACGCGAATGGGAGGAAAACAGAATCGATCATTTTCTGAAGATGATAGCTGGACAGGAACATGGAACGAAAACCGAACATCTTAAATACGCAGCAAAAGGTAAATATTCTGATGATAAGATACTTATGATCGGGGACGCTAACGGTGACCTGAAGTCAGCCAAATCAAACGGAGTCCTCTTCTATCCAATTAATCCCGGAAAAGAAGAAGAATCGTGGGAAAGATTTTATAAAGAAGGTATGGACAGGTTCTTTGCAGGAACTTTTAAGGGTGCTTATGAGGAGAAACTGATTAAGGAGTTTGAAGCTTTTCTTCCGGAGCATCCACAATGGAAATAAGCGATAGGCGATGTATGAATGGTGCAGTGGTTCAACGGTTCAACTGTGCGAAGGCTGAACAAACAACAAGTAACGAGCAACAATCAACATTAGTTGAGGAATGCGAATAATTAATTTTAATAATGATTCTTTTAAGAAAAACTAATGATATACTACAAATCTGGTTCGGATAATACGGTTCTTAACTCAAAAGATCTTGAGTCTGGCATTTTTTCTTCCCTGGAGAAGCTCGGTATCAGAAAAAAGGTTCTGGTTGTTCCTCCCGACTATACCCGTTTTCATTCCAGAGCCGGTGAACTTACAACATATATTTATCAATATTATAAGGAACATCTGAAAGATATCCTTCCTGCCCTTGGTACACATACCCCTATGACTTATAATCAGATAAACGAAATGTATAATGAAGTACCAAAGTCACTCTTCCGTATACATGACTGGAGAAAAGATGTTGTAACAGTAGGTATTGTGCCTGGGGAATTAGTATCTGAAATAACCAACGGTACATTAAACTATTCATGGCCGGCCCAACTTAATAAACTGGTTTTCAATGGTCAACATGATCTTATTCTTTCAGTCGGACAGGTTGTTCCACATGAAGTAATGGGAATGGCGAACTATAATAAAAACCTGTTTGTCGGGACCGGGGGACCTGAAGGAATAAATAAGAGTCATTTTATCGGAGCTGTTTATGGAATGGAACGCATCATGGGTAAGGCTGATAATCCTGTAAGGTCACTTTTAAATTATGCCTCAGCTAATTTCACTAAGCATCTTCCTATTGTTTACGTACATACAGTTGTTGGCTGTGATGATACAGGAAAACTTGTCACAAGGGGACTTTTTATAGGCGATGATGAAGAAGTATTCAGACTTGCGGCTGACCTTTCCCTGGAAGTAAATTTCACTAAGCTGGAAAAACCATTAAAAAAAATTGTTGTTTATCTCGATCCTCTAGAGTTCAAAAGCACATGGCTGGGAAATAAAAGTATTTACCGGACTCGTATGGCAATGGCTGATAACGGGGAATTGATTGTCCTGGCACCAGGTTTAAAAGAGTTTGGTGAGGATAAAGAAATAGACCGGCTAATAAGGGAATATGGTTACCGCGGAACACCAGCCACATTAAAATCTTTAAATAAAAACGAAGAGCTCTATAATAATCTGAGTGCAGCTGCTCACCTTATTCACGGAAGTTCAGAAGGAAGATTCTCAATAACTTATTGTCCGGGATACCTTACACAGGAGGAGATAGAATCAGTTAACTTCAGATATCATGATCTTCATGGAATGTTGAAAAAATACAATCCAAAAAAACTGAAAAATGGTTTTAATGTAATGGATAACGGCGAAGAAATCTTCTTTATCTCAAGTCCTGCCCTTGGATTATGGACTTCAAAAGAAAGAATAACAAAATAATTTTTGACCAATTCAAATAAGATGATAAATTGGGGCATGATAGGTCGTGGTAATGTCACGGAAGTTAAGAGCGGAAAAGCTTTTAACAAGGTTAGTGATGAGATAGGTGCGGAGTATTATGAAGGCAAAAGGTAAAAGAGGAACGACCGTTAAGAAATTGCCCGGGGGGCAATTTTAGGGAGGAGACAGACTGCAGGGGTTGCAAAAGGCAATAGGCAAAAGGCAAAAGGCAAAAATAAAAAGTAAGTAGTTAATAGAATCTAGAAACTAGAACCGAGCAACGAGCAATGAGAAACGAGCAACAAGCAACATTAAATAAATTATCAGAAAATAGGAATTTTAACATCAATAATATAAATATGAGTAAATTATCAGACATAGGATTAATCGGACTTGCGGTAATGGGCGAGAATCTTGTCCTTAATATGGAGAGCAAAGGTTTTAAGGTTTCCGTATTCAACAGGTCAACTCGGAAAGTCGATGAGTTCCTTGCCGGAAGAGCCAAAGGTAAAAATATTATAGGTACTCATTCAATTGAAGAACTAGTTGGATCTCTTGAACGTCCAAGGAAAGTAATGCTTATGATAAAAGCCGGAAACGCAGTTGATGAGATGATTGAAACCATCATCCCCCTTCTTTTGCCAGGCGATATAATTATTGATGGTGGAAATACTCATTATCCTGATACAAACAGAAGAACATCTCTTGTTGAAAGTAAGGGACTTCTTTATGTCGGTACAGGTGTATCTGGTGGTGAAGAGGGAGCATTACTCGGACCATCGATCATGCCAGGTGGATCAAAAGCAGCATGGCCATTTGTGAAACCAATTTTTCAGGCCATAGCGGCAAAAGTCGATGATGGCACTCCATGCTGTGACTGGGTTGGTGAGAATGGTGCAGGTCACTTTGTGAAAATGGTTCACAATGGCATCGAATATGGTGATATGCAGCTTATATCGGAGGCATACCAGATAATGAGAGATCTTTTACATCTGAGAGCTGATGAGATGCACTTAATTTTCAAGAAGTGGAATGAGGGTGAACTTAACAGTTATCTTATAGAAATAACCCGTGATATACTTGCGTTTAAAGATTCTGATGGAAAACCTCTAGTGGATAAAATCCTTGACACTGCAGGTCAGAAAGGTACCGGCAAATGGACAGCCATTACAGCTCTTGACTTTGGCATTCCTCTGACTCTTATCGGAGAAGCAGTCTTCTCGAGGTGCTTATCCTCTGAGAAGGATGAACGTTCACAGGCCTCAAAAATACTTCAGGGACCGGTTCCAAAATTTAACGGCAACAAAATCAAATTTATTAATGACATAATGGAGGCGCTTTATGCATCCAAAATTGTGTCATACGCACAGGGTTATGCACTTATGAAAGTTGCTGCCGAAGAATACAAATGGAAACTTAATTTTGGCGGAATTGCTCTAATGTGGCGCGGGGGCTGTATAATCAGATCCGCATTCCTGATTAAAATTAAAGATGCATTTGATAAAAATCCTTCTATTACTAATCTGCTTCTTGATCCTTTCTTCAAAGAAAAAGTTGAAAAAGCTCAGGATGGTTGGAGAAATGTAGTGGCAGCTGCAGCAATGAATGGAATACCGGTTCCTGCAATCTCATCGGCTCTTGGATATTTCGATGGCTATCGTTGTGAAAAACTGCCTGCCAATCTTTTACAGGCCCAACGCGACTATTTTGGTGCACACACATACGAACGTATTGATAAACCAAGAGGTGAATTCTTCCATACAAACTGGACAGGACACGGAGGAACAACTTCTTCTTCAACTTACAATGTTTGATAGATTTAACGACTAATCAACCCGGAATATGCCAGAAATAAAAAAAATTAGCAACTACAGATGGACTGTCTGTGCATTGTTATTCTTTGCATCGACTATTAACTATCTCGACAGACAGGTGATCGGTATTCTTAAACCATTGCTTGAAAGTGATCTTAATATAGGCGAGGTTGCTTATGCAAATATTGTAACAATTTTCCAGGTGTGCTATGGATTATCAATGTTGCTCGCGGGACGACTCATAGATAAATTCGGGACGAAGATCGGTTACGGGATATCAGTTCTTGTCTGGAGTATTGCAGCAATGGGCCACGCACTTGCTAAAGGAGTTATAGGGTTTGGATTCTGGAGAGCTTTATTAGGTGTAGGCGAATCAGGTAACTTCCCTGCAGCAAATAAAACAATTGCTGAATGGTTCCCAAAAAAAGAAAGAGCAAATGCATTTGGCATTTTCAATTCAGGCACAAATGTGGGAGCAATAGCCGCCCCTCTTGCAGTTCCGGCAATTATTATCGCATGGGGCTGGCAGGCAGCATTTATAATTACAGGTTCTATTGGATTCATCTGGATAATTCTCTGGTTTATTTTCTATGAGATACCTGAAAAACACAGAAAAATATCAGCTGGCGAACTTGAATTAATTAAAAGCGATTTAGATGAACAAAACGAAAGCGAGAAATCAGTTCCATGGGTTCAGCTTCTCAAATACCGTCAGACATGGCTTTTCTTTACCGGAAAGGCGCTGACAGATCCGATCTGGTGGTTTTACCTTTTCTGGATTCCAGGCTGGCTTTCAACAGTAAGAGGTGCCGGCCTTGATATTAAATCATTTGGTCTTCCTCTGGTCGTTATTTATTCATCAACAACTGTGGGAAGCATCTTTGGAGGCAGGCTTTCATCATTTATGATAAAAAAAGGAATGTCTCCATTTAATGCACGAAAGTACACTATGTTGATATTTGCAGTGCTCGTTATTCCTGTTTTCTTCGCACAATCAGCCGGAATAAGTACTTGGGGTGCAGTTGCACTGATAAGTCTGGCTGCTTCGTCACATCAGGCATGGTCAGCTAATATTTTTACTACTGTATCAGATGCATTTCCAAAAAGGGTTGTCAGTTCCGTTACCAGCATTGGAGGCATGGCTGGAGCTGTAGGTGGTGCTTTCGTTTCAGTTTTTGCAGGACATCTTCTTGACTTTTTTAAGAAGGCCGGGCATGTTGAAACCGGATATACAGTAATGTTTACAATTGCTGCCTGTACCTATATACTGGCATGGATTATTATGAATGTATTCGCACCAAAAGTTAAACAGGTGATTATTGATTAACACATTCAGTAAGAGTTATTTTTCTTATAAAGTATAAACACCTTCATTTTTAATGAAATGGTTTGAAGGTGGATTAAATCTATATGAACCATATTAAAAAATGCCTACAAAAAAAGCAAGAATAAAGGATATAGCCAGGCTAGCCGGAGTCTCAATAGGTACAGTTGACAGAGTATTACATGAAAGAGGTGAGGTTGCTGAAAAGACCAAGCTGAAGGTTCTGAAAATTCTGAAAGAGACAAAATACTCTCCCAACGTTATGGCCCAGGTATTGAAACTAAAGAAACGAGTTCACCTCGTTTCACTTTTACCTGAACCTGCAAAAGACAATTCTTTCTGGGAAAAACATCCTCTTGGCATGATCAGAGCTATTAAAGAACTCGATCCATTTTCGGTTACACTCAGCCAGGTTAGTTTTGATATGCAAAGTGAAGATGATTTTCAAAAGAAAACCGATATCGTATTGGATCTCAAACCTGATGGAGTGCTACTCGCGCCAATTTTTAAATCAGAATCTATAGCATTCTGTTCCCGGCTTCATAAGGAGAAAATACCCTTTGTTTTCATAGACGGGTTTATTGAAAATACAGATTTTCTCGCCTATATCGGAGAAGATATCTTCCAGAGCGGTAGAGTTGCCGGACAACTTATTGATATGGTTACATCCGAAAAAAACGACATTCTTGTTGTTACAATTGCAAGAAACATTCAGAATGTTCACCACCTTAATAACCGTAAACAGGGATTTCTGAGTTATTTCGAAAAATCAGGCAAAAATAGAGGGAAAAAGATAAATATTAATATTCCTGACCCTTCTTCTGAATCGGTTAAAAATGAGATTGATAGAGCATTTAAGGAAAATCCTGGTATAGGATCAATCTTCATTACAGGTTCCAGGTCTTACCTTATTGCCCTTTACCTTGAGAAAAAGGGATTGAAATCAATTGACCTTTTCGGATACGACCTGCTGGATACTAACGTAAAATATCTCAAGTCGGGTATAATCAGGTTTCTTATTGGTCAGAGACCTGAAGAACAGACTTATAAGGGGATAAAGAAACTATTCGAATTCTTGTCATTTCATAGAATTCCCGATAAAATAGAATACCTTCCTATAGATATCGTTACATCTGAAAATGTAGATTTCTTTTTATAAAAGACTAAAAGAAGAGATAATTAAACCAGTCCACTGAAGAAAAATGAAAAAACTGGGTAAATTTTCCATCGGCCTGGGGGACAGATTTGGTCATCAGGGTGGGGCACAATTAAAAGCAATAATCGAAGCATCAGGAAAAGGCATTGAAATAACACCTGTATGGAATAAATCAAATCGCGAACATAATATCATAGGTACTCAACCCGGGGATGTCAGGATTGAAGCAGATTCGGTAACAAAAAATGCTGGATTTAAAAAACCATATTTCGTTGATGCCGATCATATTAACCTTGATTCGGTTGACCGTTTTATAGAAAGCTCAGATTTTTTTACAATTGATGTGGCATCTTATATTGGGAAGAAAGCCGATAAGAAAGATATCCTTAAATTTTTGTCAAGTGTTGAAAAATACACTGGTGAACTGAATATTGCAGGAACAGAATTGTCCTTTAAAACCTCAAAATCTCTGATAAAACAAATTGCAGAAAAGTACCTTTTTGCTGCTATAAAGGCCAGGGATATTTACAGAAAAATTGAAAAGGTTAAAGGATATGGCAATTTTATCACTGAAGTTTCAATGGATGAAGTGGCTCAACCCCTGGCTCCTGTGGAACTTTTTTTCATCCTTAAAATGCTGGCTTTTGAAAATATATCCATTCAGACCATAGCTCCAAAGTTCTCAGGAAGGTTTAATAAAGGTGTAGATTATGTTGGTGATCCTCTGTTGTTTGCTAAGGAATTTGAATCTGATCTTTTGGTTATTGACTATGCTGTTAAAGAATTTGGCCTGTCTGAGAACCTGAAGATGAGCATTCATTCAGGATCAGATAAGTTTGCTATCTATCCCTATATCGGTTCAATCATCAAAAACCATGATAAAGGTATCCATCTGAAGACTGCGGGAACAACATGGCTTGAAGAGGTTATCGGTATGGCAGAATCAGGTGGCGAAGCGTTGGGTTTCGCTAAAGAGATTTACTCAGAATCATTAACACAGATCGATGAATTATGTGTTCCGTATGCAGATGTTATTGATATTAAAGTGTCTTCACTTCCTTCAAAACAGGAAGTTTCTAAATGGAACGGCAAAAAATTTGCAGATACTTTAAGACATATTCCAGGCAATGCAGATTATAATCCGGATATGAGACAGTTGATACATGTGGCCTATAAACTTGCTGCTTTAAAGATGAATGATTATTTCAGATTGTTGGAAGCAAACGAAAAAACAGTTTCAGAGTGTGTATATGAAAATATCTATAATAGACACATCTGCAGGTTATTTGATATTTATTAGTGGTTGACTAGCCATAATCGCCAGTTTTTTTTCACCTGATTTATCACTCTAATGTTTTCATCCCTGAAATCAGCTTTGCTTCAGTCTGATGCAGATCAAAAACCATGATTTCATTCATTCCTTCTCTCAGCCACGTTGCCGGACAAAAAAGTCTTTTTTGTGGTCCTATATTCCAGTAACGGCCAAGATTATGTCCATTGACCCATACAATGCCTTTGATAAAGTTTGAAATGTCAATATAAGTATCAGCCCATAAGTTCCCTCCTGCTCTGGAAAGAACAAAATTACCTTTGAAGAAAACACCTGGTTTTTTGATTGACTTTCCTGAGGATCTGAGATCATATATAAATTTTCTGTCCATCGGCAGATTATATACCTTCCAGTTCAATAATGTCGTTCCATCAAGAGTGACGCTGTCAGTAATACCTTTTCTGTCTATAAGATTCTTCCCATAATTAATTCGTCCCATAGCTTCTGCTAAAATCTCAAGGACTGGTTTTTCCACATCACTAGCTGGCAAATCAATAGAATTAATTCCCTCTTTCCTGTCGAGTTTTCCGATGTAAACACCGTTGAGAAAAACCGTTGCATAATCGTGAATATCAGTTACTGTAAGTTTTCCTTGTTTATGACCAATAAGTTCAGTTTGGTATAAAATGAAACCATTGTTCTGACCGTATGCTTCAAATGTTTTAGGCTGAACTGAGTTCACCGGTTGGGGTAGATTGTCCCAGACAGCAGTAAATGGCTGCATCCCTACCGGTGTTACTTCAATTGTCGGAACCGAATCTGGGATTTGGGGAAGCATTTTCCCTTTTGGAAGATATGAACCAATAAGTTTTCTGAGAGCTATATACTTAGGAGTAGGTTGACCCTGTTCATTGATAGGAGCATCATAGTCGTAACTAGTAACATCAGGTTCGTAACCTTTTCCCCCAGAGTTGGCTCCTGCAGTATATCCGAAATTGGTTCCTCCATGAATAACATAAAAATTAAAGGATTTCTTGTTGTCCATAAGAAATTTCACCTCCTTTAATAATTCTGTGGAGTCGGGTTTTGCCCATTTCTCGCCCCAATGGGTTAGCCAGCCCGGATATGTTTCGCTACTAAATACTGGCACTCCCGGGTTCACTAAATTTGCAAGAGCAAAGTCATCTGAAGAACTTCCGGAATCAAGACCTACGGCACTTCCGGGAAGAGTTCCGGCTTCCAGCATATTTTTTGTCGGACCATCACCTGTAAATGTTGGTACGTCAATATCGTTGGATGCCCAAACTTCTTTTAACCTTAACAAATAATTCTTGTCATTTCCGAAACTGCCGTACTCATTTTCAATCTGTAACATTAACACGGGTCCACCCTTTGTTATAAGATAAGGCCTAATCTCTTCTGATAGTCTAGCAATATATCGCTCAGCAGCAGCCATATATCGAGGGTCCATGCATCTCAATTTAATATCAGGAATTCGTAAAAGGTAAGGTGGGATTCCTCCCAATTCCCATTCAGCACAAACATATGGACCAGGCCTTAATATTAACCACATTCCCTCTTCCTGTACAATTTTAATAAATTCTGCGATATTGTGGTTGCCTGTAGAAAAATCATAAACGCCTTCTTCAGATTCATGATAATTCCAAAAAATATATGCTGATATTGTATTACATCCCATCGCCTTTGCCATTATTATCCTGTGACGCCAGTATTCAGCCGGTATTCTTGCAGGATGCATTTCACCACTTATTATTTGAAAAGGTTGGCCATCAAGTAGAAAGTCTGAGGTTCCCAATGTGAAAGAATGTTTTGGTTTTAATTTTGGTTTTTGAGCTTGTGCTGAACCCGCTAGCACGATCAGAATCATCACTAACAACAAAAAAATATTCCGTTTAATCATATCTGTATCATGTATTTATGACCATATATTCTATTTCTCAAATCACTTTTGTCTTTTTACTTTTGGCATTTATCTTGAGAGATCTACCACTGCCGTGGGTATCTAATAAGGCATTATCTCTCCTGTTTTTCCTTTTCTCCTTATCTCCCATTCAATTTCTTCAGATAGCCTGAAAGCTATGTAGTTTCTGATAGATTCCATCCTTTTTCTTCATCAGTATAGCATGTGTGCCTGTTTCAACAATTCTGCCTTCATCAATAACAACGATCAAATCAGCATGTTGTATTGTCGAAAGGCGATGGGCGATTATCATCGAAGTTCTGTTTTTCATCAGGTTAAGTATTGCATCCTGAACAAGCCTTTCCGATTCGGTATCAAGAGCAGAAGTTGCTTCATCGAGAATCAGGATGGGCGGATTAGCCATTATAGCCCGGGCAATGCTTATTCTTTGCCTCTGTCCACCACTGAGCTTATTTCCTGATTCGCCTACACTGTTTTCATAACCCTGTTCGGTTTCAATAATGAAATCGTGTGCATTTGCTATCCGGGCAGCATTTTCGACCATTTCCATCTCCGATGTTCTAACTCCAAAAGCTATGTTCTCTTTGAAAGAAGTATTAAACAGGATTGGATGCTGGCTTACGATTCCCATGAGGAACCTGAGATCTCTGATTTTAAGATCGCGCACATCAACACCATCAATCAGAATGCTGCCATGATCAACATCCATAAACCTTGGAAGAAGATCGGCAAGAGTTGACTTTCCGGCACCCGATTTTCCAACTATAGCTACTGTCTGACCCTTTTTTATCTTAAGGTTGATATCCTTCAGTACAGGTTCGTTGTTATATGCATACCATACACCTTTAAACTCAATTGAATCATTAAATCCGGTAACAGTGACTGCATTTTCCTTTTCTGTTACAGTTTCCTCAGCATCAAGCACCTGGTCAATCCTGTCAATTGATGCCATCCCCTTCTGAATAGCAAAATATGCTGTTGTAATATTCTTTGCAGGCTGGATTATCTGGGAAAACACAATTAGAAAGGCGATCAGCTTATCAGGTGTCATACTTTCTGATCCCTGGAGAACAAGATTGCCACCAACATACATGAGTATCATTACAACTATTGTTGCAAGGAATTCACTGATGGGCGAAGCCAGATAAGCTTTTCTTGTAACCCTTTTAAATACTTTTGCATATTTCTCATTTGATTCCGCAAACTGTGCCTTCATCTTTTCCTCTGCATTGAAACCTTTGACAATCCTCAAGCCTGTCAGAGTCTCTTCTACTACAGAAAGAAGACGACCAAGGTACTGCTGGCCAAGAAGTGAAGATGACCTTAACGTACGACTTGCGCGGCCTATCAGCCAACCGCTGACAGGCAGAAGGGCCAGTGCAAAAAGGGTCAATTCGTAACTGGTTAAAAACAGGTATATGACAAAAATAAGTATATAGATCGGATCCCTGAATATCATTGTGAGTGAAGACATTACTGATATTTCAACCTCCTGTACATCATTTGATATACGTGTCATTACATCACCTTTCCTCGCATCAGTAAAAAATGATAACGGAAGTCTGAGAACCTTGTGATATAGTTTTCTCCGAAGGTCACGAACAGTACTTGCCCTGATAAATGCCATACTATTATTGGCCATGAAAATGAAACCGTTTTTAAACAGGCTTGCTCCGATAACAATAAGAACAACTAAAAGCAAAGCACCAGTGGCTCCGTATTTTTCAATAAAGGCTGAAAGATAATACTTACTAAAGGAGTTCAGATATTCTGAAGTAAATTGAAAATGTCCGGGATTTGTTACAATTTCAACTCGTTTGAAGAGAATCTTTAGAAAAGGTATCACCAGAGTTAAAGAGAGAAGTGCAAAAAGTGCACTTAAAATATTATAAATGATGTTTTTTGCAGCTGACCATTTATATGGGGCAAAATATTTAAGCAGCAACCTGATGTTCTTCATCTAAAATATATTGGATTAAAAACCTGTGTAATTAAATGGAGTGATTGCCTTCAGCTCGGTTTTCACTTCATCGCTCAGATCGAGGCTTTCAATGAAATCTGTTATTGATTCAAAAGTGATTTTTTGGTTTGTGCGTGTCAGATCGAGAAGTGCTTCATATGGTTTCGGATAACCCTCTCTTCGCAGTATAGTTTGAATAGCTTCTGCAACAACTGCCCAGTTATTTTCGAGATCGCTTTTTATTTTATCTGTATTTACAATCAGCTTATTAAGACCTTTTAGCAACGAATTAAATGCAATTACCGAATGACCGATAGGTACCCCAATGTTTCGCGATACTGTTGAATCAGTCAGGTCACGTTGAAGCCTTGATATCGGAAGCTTCATTGAAAGATGTTCAAAAATAGCATTTGCGTATCCAAGGTTACCTTCACCGTTTTCAAAATCAATAGGATTAACCTTATGAGGCATTGCTGATGAACCGATCTCCCCTTTTTTTATCCTTTGCCTGAAATAATCCATTAAAATATAAGTCCAGAAATCGCGGGCCATATCAATAAATATGACGTTTATTCTGCGCATATTATCAAATAATGCTGCCAGATTATCGTAGTGCTCAATCTGGGTTGTTGGTTGTGAACGCTGGAGTCCTAGTTCCTCATTGACAAAGTTATTGGCAAAGGATTGCCAATCAATATCAGGATAGGCAACTTTGTGAGCGTTAAAATTTCCTGTTGCACCTCCGAATTTAGCAGAATATGGAATTTGTCCAAAGTATTTGGTTTGTCCATCTATCCTGGCAATAAACACTTCAATCTCCTTACCAAGCCTTGTGGGTGAAGCGGGTTGTCCATGTGTCCTTGCGAGCATTGGAATATCCTTCCACTCATCGGCAAAAGCGGCCAGAGTCTCTCTCAATTCATAAAGAATCGGGAAATAGACATTTATCAGGGCATCTTTAATAGACAGAGGTATTGCAGTGTTGTTTATATCCTGTGATGTGAGTCCGAAATGAATAAATTCGCTCCATTTTCCCCAACCCGACTGAAAAAATTTTTCTTTCAGGAAATACTCGATTGCTTTCACATCATGGTTTGTGATCTTCTCTCGCTCTTTGATTTTTTCGGCATCTGTCAGATCAAAGTCCTCATAGATCGACCGTAATATTTTGAAATTATCTTTTTTAAAGTCAATCAGTTGAGGAAGGGGTATATTGCAAAGGGCAACAAAATATTCTATTTCCACCATCAGACGATACCTGATCAGTCCGAATTCTGAAAAATACAGATCAAGTTCATCGACTTTTTGTCTGTATCTTCCGTCCAGAGGAGATATGGCAGTAAGAAAATTTAATTCCATTATTTATCAAATTGTGGTTTCAATTGTTATATGTATACGTACAAAAGTACTATTTTAGAAGTTGTAAAAAAAGGGTATGGATAAAATCAGGATTTCTGCTGTTAAATATGCAAACACCTATCCATTTATTTATGGATTGAAGGAAAGCGGATTTGAAAAAAAGGTTATTCTGGAGACCGACCATCCTTCTGATTGTGCAGCAAAACTTATAAGTGGGAAAGTTGATATAGGCCTTGTTCCTGTGGCTGCGCTTCCACTGCTGAATGAGTATCACATCATAAGCGATTATTGCATCGGCGCAAACGGGAATGTAAGAACTGTAATGCTTTTAAGTGACAGTCCCCTTGAAAAGATCAGGACTGTTTTCCTTGATTATCGTTCTCGCTCTTCTGTTAACCTTTCGAAAGTGCTCGCAAAAAACTATTGGAAAAAAGAGTTCAGGTGGATCGATACATCAATTGGTTTCGATTTCAGGAATATTGGTCCTGAAGAAGCAGTTGTTCTTATTGGTGACCAATGTTTTGAATTTGAAAAAAGTTTCAGATACAAAATTGATCTTGCCAGGCAATGGAAAGAATTTTCTGGTCTGCCTTTTGTTTTCGCTTGTTGGACTGCCAATAAGAAACTTGATAATGATTTTATTGAAGAATTTAACAAAGCTTTGCAATTGGGGGTAAAGAATATTGATGCAGTTGTGAAAAAATTTGGAAAAACCGGAACTATTACGGGTAAAATCCTGAAGACATACCTTACTGAAAACATTGATTATAATTTCAATAATGAGAAGAAAATGGGACTAAAACTATTTCTTGAATTGATGAGTAAACTATAATAATATTCAATAATGAACAATACTGACCTTCATAATGATCTAATAATCAGGGAATATCATGAAGATGACTATGAGGAAATAATCAACTTCTGGAACTTGACTGACATGGGGAATCCGGAAAGGGGGGATTCCAAAGAGACTATTAACAAGACCCTTGAAATTGGCGGTAAACTGCTTGTGCTGGAAGCAAAATCCACAAAACAGGTATGCGGTACTTCATGGATGACATATGACGGACGAAGGATTCTCCTTCATCACTTTGGAATATTGCCGGAATGCCAGGGGAAAGGACTTTCAAAAATTCTTTTAAAAGAGTCTCTTCAATTTGTTAAAAACAAAGGCACCCAGGTTAAATTAGAGGTTCATTCCACTAACTTAAAAGCGATAACTCTTTATAAAAAATTTGGATTTGCACATCTGGGTGAATATAATGTTTACATAATAAGGGATGTTTCAAATTTGTAAAAATGTTTTTCAAGTTGTCTATTTAATGTTTAACTTTGGACTTTGATGTGATTTTAACAACTATTTGACAAACTAAGCAAAAATATCATGGCTAAAACAATCACCTTTAATGAACTACGGAAGATAAAAGACCAGTTGCCCTCCGGTAGTATGAGACAGATTGCCGAAAAACTGGATTTGAATGAAGAAACTGTTAGAAACTACTTCGGAGGGAGAAATTTTGATAAGGGCCATTGCGTTGGAATTCATTTTGAACAGGGACCGGATGGAGGTATTGTGACTATTGACGATACAACTATACTGGATCTGGCAAAGAAAATGATCAACTACTAATTAAGTATCACACAGCCTGTTCAAAAGCAAAAGGCTCTGTCTTTTGCTTTTTTTTTACAATCATGAATCTGACAGGACTAATAGAACTTGCGGAAAAAAAGTTTAAACAGATCCTTGAAGAATTCTTCATTTCTGTCTATAACGAAAAATCCCTATCCTCACATGGAATTGACCATCACCGTAGAGTATGGAGCTATTCAAAGGAGCTCCTTCAACTGATTCCTTATAAAAATACGCTTCATTTCTTCCACCTTCCATCAAAACTGATACTTGCCAGTTACTTGCATGATATCGGTATGTCAGTTGATCCAGGGGTGAACCATGGAAAACAGAGCAGAGATTTATGCTACCAATTTCTGGTCAGATATAATCTTCCGGAAAATGATTATCATGACGTCCTGGAAGCCATTGAATATCACGATAATAAAGATTACAATACCAACACACCTGTAAATGATCTGCTGACACTTCTTTCAGTTTCTGACGATCTTGATGCCTTTGGATTCACAGGAATTTTCAGGTACTCAGAAATTTATCTGACCAGGGGAATCGATCCTGAAAATATGGGCCATCTGATAAGAGAAAATGCTGAAATAAGGTTTTCAAATTTTACAAAAACTTTTGGAACCTTTAATGAGATAGTTCAGAAGCATAAGAAGAGATATGAAATCCTTGATAATTTCTTCAATAAATACAATAAACAAGTTCCTTCCTATCATTTTGGCACAAAAAATCCATCAGGTTTTTGTGGAGTTATTGAAATGCTTATCCTTATAATAAAAGACAAAAAAGAAATAAAGGAATCCTATTTGGAACCTGATAAATATTTGATTGATCCAGTCATTCGTTGGTTTTTCAATGGATTGGCTGATGAATTATCATGAATAATTATAAAGATGGTCGCTTTCATAAAACTAAAAATTTGGCACCAAGGCGCTAAGGCACAAAGTTTCACCAAGAATTTGAATTGAATACTAAATCCTTCGTGAACCTTAGCGTCTTCTTGTCTTTGTGGCAATAAGTGGTTGCCAGTTTGTTTCCGATACGCACCTGAAGAATATAATAACCTCACTCTCAATCAAATAAACTTATTGATCAGGGATAAGATAATAAAGAGGGGGCCTTTTACATTGTTCAGACTGAACTTGAAGGAAAAATCTGGCTAAGATTGACAATAATTAATCCGGTTATATCAAAGGATGATCTTATGGTTCTTCTTCTTCGAATAAAAGAGATCGGGACAGAAATGATAAATAAAAACAGTTGATCTTTGCTTTGTTAATGTTTTAATAATAACTGTTATAAGAATAACACTAAAAATCAAAAAAAAACCTTCTTCAGAAGAAGTAAAAAGTATCCTGATTAAATTGTATTATTTTTCAGAGGCATCTTAAATGCTGGATTTATAGCCACTTTAGAAGATCCTTGAATTCTAAAAAACCCGATCTGCTCAGTTCATATTCCAGGTTCCATCTTTTTTCCTTCCCTGTAAACTGCCAAAAATGGGATTATTTGCATATAGACAGATATGTATAAATACTAATGTGTTTATCGCATAATTGCCACTTAATCATTTAAATCCCTGTCTTACATTTGAGTTAAACAGATATGTTATTCTATGTTGGACATACTTTTAAAACAATCCGAAGAGAAACCGGATTCAAGAGGTGTCATTAAAGTCAGCGACAGAGCCGACAAACCAATTAAAAGTCTTATGAAGTCGGTATCCTGGCGGATTGTAGGCACGATTGATACTATAATGATCAGCTACTTTATCACAGGAAGAGTTACAATTGCCATTTCTATTGGAAGTGTTGAGGTTATAACAAAGACCATCCTCTACTATTTCCATGAAAGATTATGGGCTCACATTCATAAGATTAAACTAAGTCTCCTTGACAGATCGAATGCGAAACAATATGAAGTTAAAAGAATTGAATGATCAGCTTGTTAGTAAACCAATAGAAGAGAGTCTGGCTTTGCTGGTTGCGCTTTTCCCAGGCCGGATAATATTTACCACTAGTTTGGGTATTGAAGATCAGGTGATAACACATGAAATATTCATTAACAACCTGGATATTAAATTGGTGACGCTAGATACGGGAAGGCTTTTCCCTCAGACTTATGAGGTCCTCTCTAAAACAGTAATTAAATATAGTAAAAAAATAGACATCTATTTTCCTGAATATGAGACTATTGAAAAATTAGTCACTGAAAAGGGTCCATTTAGTTTTTATCAGTCAATAGAGAACAGAAAAGAGTGTTGCAGACTTAGAAAAATTATTCCGTTAAACAGGGCTCTTACAGGTATGGACTGCTGGATATCGGGGATCAGAGCCGATCAGTCTGATGATCGCAACCAGATGGATTGGCTTGAATATGATGAGAGTAAAAAACTTTTTAAATTCTACCCTCTGTTCAACTGGTCTTTTGATGATGTAAAGAACTTTATAAAGGATAATAATGTCCCATATAATTCTCTGCATGACAAAGGATATGTGAGCATCGGATGCGAACCATGTACCAGGGCAGTAAAACCGGGTGAGGATTTCCGGGCAGGTAGATGGTGGTGGGAGAACGAGGGACCCAAAGAGTGTGGTTTGCATATTAAGTGAAAGACAAAAGTAAAGAAAGTTGCTGGTTACTGGTTACAGGTTACTGGTTGTTGATTCTAATTAAAGATCAACTATCAACTAGCAACGAGTAACAAGTAATAAGTAACATGAAACAAAATATTGAAATGATTAGTATAAATGACGAACATCTCAAAGAACTTGAAGCAGAAGCAATCTTTGTTATGAGGGAGGTTGCAGCCCAGTTTGAGAACAAAGTATTATTGTTTTCAGGCGGAAAGGATTCTATTGTGCTCGTCCATCTTGCAAGGAAAGCATTCTGGCCAGCCAGAATACCTTTCAGCCTGATGCATATTGATACAGGTCACAATTTTGAAGAAACATTAAAATTCCGCGATGCTCTGGCAAAAGAATTCGGAGCAGAACTTATTGTCAGATATGTACAGGACTCAATAGATAATGGCAGAGTTGTTGAAGAACAAGGTGTTAGTGCCAGCCGCAATAAGGCCCAGTCAATTACGCTTCTGGATGTCATCGAAGAACTTAAAATCGATGTGGCTGTTGGTGGTGGCCGTCGTGATGAGGAGAAGGCTCGTGCCAAGGAGAGATTTTTTTCACACAGAAATGAATTCGGTCAGTGGGATCCTAAAAACCAGCGTCCGGAGTTATGGAACATCTTTAACGGTCGGAAACATTCAGGGGAACATTTCAGGGTATTCCCGATAAGCAACTGGACTGAACTGGATGTATGGCAATATATTCTGAATGAAAACATTAAACTTCCTGAATTGTATTATACCCACAAACGGAAAATATTCAGCCGCAATGGCATTTATCTTGCATGGGCTCCTTTCATGCAACTGAAACCGAATGAAAAAGTATTTGAGACTGATGTCCGTTGCCGGACTATCGGAGATATAACCTGTACAGGGGTAACACTTTCAAAGGCAGAATCACTTGAAGATATAATATCCGAAATAGCAGCAACAAGAGTTACGGAAAGAGGAGGAAGATACGATGATAAACGATCAGAAGCTGCAATGGAGGATCGTAAGAAGGAAGGTTACTTCTAATGAGGTGCAGGGTGCAGGATGCAGGGTGCGAGGCTCAAGGTACAGGGTTTAAGAAGGAATAGTTAACACCATGCAATATACACCTTGCAACCTAAGCTAAAGACAATTTATTAAACTGACAAAATGAAAATTAACGGTAAAAAAGAATATAAAAGTCTTCTGAGATTTATAACAGCAGGAAGTGTTGATGATGGAAAGAGTACTCTTATTGGAAGACTTCTATACGATAGTAAATCAATATTCGAAGACCAGATGGAGCATATACTCCAATCCGGAAAAAGGCTGGGTAGAAAGGAACTTGATCTGTCGCTCCTGACTGATGGATTAAGAGCTGAACGGGAACAGGGCATAACAATAGATGTGGCATACAGGTACTTTGCAACACCCGCAAGAAAATTTATCATTGCCGACACCCCCGGACATATCCAGTATACCAGGAATATGGTTACGGGTGCAAGTACTGCGGATCTTGCTGTAATACTTATCGATGCCCGAAAGGGTGTTCTTGAGCAAACTATCAGGCATTCCTATATCGCATCATTGCTTGATATCAGGCATTTAATATTCTGCATCAATAAGATGGATATGGTGGATTGGTCCAAGGCTCTGTTCACCGGTATAAAGGCAGATCTGTCATTACTTGTTGATAAACTTAATATCACTTCTGCTCATTATATTCCAATCAGTGCAAAATATGGCGACAATGTGGTTGACCGGTCAGAGAAAATGAATTGGTATGACGGAAATACTTTCCTGAATCTGATAGAGACTATTGAAATCAGGAAAAATAAAAATCCTGATAATCAGCGTTTTCCTGTGCAGACAATCATACGTCCGCAGACTTCAGAGTTTCATGATTACAGAGGCTATGCAGGAAGGGTTGCAGGCGGTGTTTTCAGACCCGGAGATGAGGTCATGGTTTTACCATCATTGCGAAAATCAAGGATTAAAAGTATCGATGTTCTGGTTAAAACTCTTTCAGAAACTATTGCAGGAGATTCAGTTGCATTATCACTGGATGATCAGATAGATATTAGTCGCGGCGATATGATAGTATCACCTGATAACTTACCAGTAATAAGTCAGGATATTAAACTGATGATTTGCTGGTTTAATGAACGTCCGCTTAAAGTTGGAGGAAGATATCTCATTCGGATTAACAGCAATGAGGCCGGATGTATAGTGAAGTGTGTCAATTACAGGATGAACATTGACACACTTGAAAAAGATTTTGAAAACACTTCGATTAACATGAACGATATCGGGCATATCAAAATAAAAACATCTAAACCTGTTTTTTTTGACACATATAAAAAAAATAATATCACCGGCAGTATGATTTTTATAGATGAAGGTACAAATGAAACAGTTGCTGCAGGAATGATTGTATAAAAAAAGTTGCGGTATTGCAATCTTGTTGTCCTTTCTTTAAAAAGCCCTTTGTGAACCTTGGTGATAACCTTTGTGTGCCTTCGTGGCAAAATCTTATTAATATCATACATTCTTATGGTAAAAAAGAATAGATTTGACGCTGTCTGAAATTTTTAAAGCGGCGGCAGATTTATGAGTTCAAAGAAAAGAGGAGATAGAGAAAAGCTGGTTTTTGCGCCCGGCTGCGCTTTAATGTTATATAAACCTGAACTGGCAACAAAAATACACCAAATGCTTAATGAAAATTTAGGTGATATGGATATGTTATTGACATGTTGTCAGCATGATCCTGACCTGCCGGCAAATTCAAAAGTAATAAATGTCTGCCCTGGTTGTGACAAGCGATTCGGAAATGATTACAAGGATATTTCAACAATATCATTATGGGAAATTCTGACAGGAAGCAATTTCTTCACTTTCCCTGACTTTAAGGGAAGGACTATGTCTATTCTCGATGCTTGTCCTACCCGTAATCAGGAAAGAGTGCACACTGCAATCAGGGAACTACTTTTAAAAATGAACATTGAATTGGTTGAACCTAAAAACACCAGGACAAAAAGTACTTGCTGTGGTGATACTTTCTATGGGACATTACCTACGGATAAAGTTAAAGAACTAATGATAAAAAGAACATCGGAGATGCCACTGGATGAGGTTGTTGTATATTGTGTATCCTGTATTAAATCTGTCTTTAACGGAGGGAAAAAGCCACAATATTTAATTGACCTTCTGTTTTCAGAAGAAACAGTTCCTAAAACATATGAACCTGATGAATGGCATAAAGAACTTAACGATTACATTGAAAAACACTAGGAAGACAATCTCTGTATATCAAAAGTAGCTCAAAAGCTAAAAAGTGTAGTGGATTATTTGTAAACAGGTAAATGGGATTAAAAATTTTTATCCGATGAAAAATATGTTTTCTTTTATAAAACAATTTAAATAGAAATCTGTTATACAGATGATGAAAAAGGCTTTTTCCATTTCGCTTGCATTCTTAATGTTGACAGCAATGTTGCATTTTTTTGTGGCAATTCATTATTGCGGAGGTAAGATAGCAGCTTCAAAGATTTCACTTTCGGGAAAATTGGCTTCCTGTGGAATGGAAGCTGATATAATGGAAAATCCTCTTCAGGGAACTAATTTAAGGTCTCATTGCTGTGATAATGTTTTAATCTTTTATGGAATTAGTAGTAATTATTTCCCTTCATTTTCATTTATTCCGGAATCCCTTCAGCACACTTTCCCATTTCTCCTAACATTATTAGGATTACCTGCTCAATCTTTAGCAGTTTTAATGCCATTTTATAAAGATGTTAGTCCTCCGGATGTTTTGTTGTCCACAAGTGTGGACCTCTCTGACATTTGTGTTTTTCGTATCTGAACATTTGCCTCCTATTCAATTTTACAAATGGGTAATAATACTCGTTTGTAACACTTCTATTTTTTAAACTTTTCAACTTTTCAACTATTAAACCTATTATTAATACTTCAAACTTTTAAAAAATGAAAACAATTAATCTATTTTTTGCAATTATATTATTAATATCATTTGGAGAAAACATTTTTTAATTATTATGTTCAACCGACTCGTAAAATATTTTCTCGAAAACCGGCTTATCACATTTATCTTCCTGATTGCTTTTGTTGTGATGGGTCTGGTTACAATGCCATTCAATCTTAAGACAGGGATTCTTCCTCGTAACCCGGTACCGGTAGATGCGATACCTGATATTGGTGAAAATCAGCAGATTGTGGCAACCGAATGGATGGGACGCTCTCCTAAAGATATCCAGGACCAGATAAGCTATCCTCTAACCACAGCTCTGCTTGGTATTCCCGGAGTTCAGACTATCAGAAGCACATCTATGTTCGGGATGTCATTCATCTACATCATTTTTAAAGATAACATTGAGTTTTACTGGAGCCGGTCTAGGATTCTTGAAAAACTTAATTCCCTCCCATCCGGAACTTTGCCTGCAGGTGTACAGCCTTCGCTTGGACCTGACGCAACCGCCCTGGGACAGATATTCTGGTACACCCTCGAAGGACGGGACCCGAAAACAGGAAAACCAAATGGTGGATGGGATCCCTCGGAACTCAGAACAATTCAGGATTTTTACGTCAAATATAGTCTTTCAACTGCTGAAGGTGTTTCCGAAGTAGCATCTGTTGGCGGATTCATTAAAGAATACCAGGTTGATCTTAACCCTGATGCTCTTAAGGCCTATAACGTATCGGTCATGGACGTTATGAATGCCGTGAAGAACAGCAATCTTGATATCGGGGCGGAGACAATTGAGCTTAATAATGTTGAGTATATTATTCGTGGATTGGGATATGTTAAGAGTCTGAATGATCTTGAGATTTCCGTCGTTGCTGTCCGGAATAAAGTCCCGGTCAGGATTAAAGATGTGTCCCATGTTACTTTTGGCCCTGCTACACGTCGTGGTGGTCTTGATAAAGCCGGTTCTGAAGCAGTCGGAGCTGTGGTGGTGACACGGTATGGTTCAAACCCCATGGAAGTAATTAATAATGTAAAAGACAAAATTAAGGAAATTGAAGCAGGATTGCCACAGAAAACGCTTCCCGACGGTACTGTATCAAAGGTAACAGTAGTTCCTTTTTATGACAGGACGGGCTTGATTAAGGAAACTATCGGGACTCTCGAATCTGCTCTTTCTCATGAAATTTTAATAAGTATAATTGTGATTATTGTCCTTGTAATGAACCTCAGGGCTTCATTGATAGTCTCCGGTTTATTGCCTATCGGTGTCTTAATGACATTTATACTTATGCGGTTTTTCGGGATAGATGCTAATATTGTAGCATTGTCTGGTATTGCAATTGCAATTGGTGTTATGGTAGATATAGGTATTGTAGATGTGGAAAATATTCTACGACATCTTGAGATACCGGAAAATAAAGATATCCGCGGGAAGAAACTTATGCAGGTTATTTATCTGGCAACGACAGAAGTAAGGGCTGCCGTAGTAACTTCGCTCGCGACTACTATTGTAAGTTTTCTTCCTGTATTTGCAATGCAGGCATCTGAAGGGAAACTCTTTCATCCTCTTGCCTTTACTAAAACATTTGCACTTATTTCAGCTTTCATTCTGGGAATAGTGGTACTGCCAACACTGGTTCATATTCTCTTTAACATCCGCTTTGATACTAAGAAAATCAGGAAGATTTGGAATGGTTCCCTGATAGTTGCAGGACTGTTTTTTTCAATCTTTTGGAATATGTGGCCCGCACTGGCATTAACAGCCGTAGGGATTAATAATCTGCTTGATTACAAATGGTCAGAAAAACGTAAAGAATTTCCAAACTATATAAACATTGGCATCACTGTGCTGTTTGCGACTTTTTACCTCTCGGTAGTGTGGCTGCCACTGGGAGCTCATAACAGCACCTTTGTTAACTTCCTTTTTGTTGCTGGAATTGTTGGGTTAATTCTTCTGGCTTTAATGACCATGGTACATTTTTACGAAAATATACTGCGCTGTGCTTTACAGAACAAGTGGAAATTTCTTATGATCCCTGCATTCACCTTGCTTTTTGGTTTGCTTATCTGGCAGGGTTTTGATAAAATTTTCGGCTTTATAGCTACCGGAGCTGAAAAATCCGGCTGGAAAAGTTTCCGGCAAACAGCAATCTGGCAGGGCCCGGTTAAATCTTTTCCCGGTACCGGTAAAGAGTTTATGCCATCCCTTAATGAAGGTTCATTTCTGCTTATGCCCACCAGTATGCCGCATTCAAGTGTAGAAAAGAATCTGGAATACATTGAAACACTCGATAAACGTTTATCAACAATTCCTGAAGTTGAGGTGGCTGTAGGTAAATGGGGTCGGGTAAATTCAGCGCTTGATCCGGCGCCGATCCAGATGTTCGAAAATATGATCAGCTACCGGTCGGAGTATATTCTCGATGAAAATGGTCACAGGATGAAATTTAAAGTTGATAAAAAAGGAAATTATATTTTGAACTTACTCAAAATCAGAAATACAGTTGAAATAGAAGGAAATAAGGAAGAAATAAATAGAAATATAATTGAAACAGGTGAAAATAAAATTAATCTAAGGAGTGTTAAAGAAGTGACATTTGAGAAAGAAAACAAAATATTTCGTGTTTTGATTGATGATAAATGGTTATCAATTGAAGCTGAAGCCCAGCCTATTTCAACATATTTCAATGTATTTCAAAATATTTCAACTAATATCTATCCATTTCTGATTTCAGATAATACCGGAGAATATTTTCGTCAGTGGAGGTCACATATCAAAAAACCTGTTGACATATGGAATGAGATCGTAAAAGTTACCGATATACCCGGATTGACCTCTGCACCGAAGCTGCAACCAATTGAGACGCGTCTTATCATGCTATCAACCGGAATGCGCGCTCCGATGGGACTGAAAGTCTATGGTCCGGATCTTGGGTCTATAGAACAGGCAGGTATGATATTTGAGAAGGCATTAAAGGAAGTGCCTTCAATAAAGGCCTCAGCTGTTTTCTACGATCGCGCAGTTGGAGCCCCATACCTTGAAATAAAGCTTAACCGTGAAGCAATGGCCCGTTACGGTATGACAGTCAGCAATGTGCAGGAAATATTACAGGTTGCTGTCGGAGGAATGACTCTTTCAACATCAGTTGAAGGTCGTGAGCGGTTCCCTCTAAGAGTGAGATATGCCCGTGAATTGCGCGACAATCCCGACGATATAAAACGCATCCTGGTCCCTGCAATGAATGGTGTCCAGATACCTCTGGGCGAAATTGCTGATATTGACTATACCCGTGGCGCACAGATGATAAGAAGTGAAAATACTTTCCTGGTAGGTTATGTTATTTTCGATAAAATCGAGAACAAAGCCGAGGTTGATGTAGTACAGGAAGCCGATAAAATATTAAAGCAAAAATTGGAATCGGGTTCAATTACATTACCTGCAGGGGTCACTTATAAGTTTGCCAGTAATTATGAACATCAGCTCCGTGCTACAAAAAGGCTGGCAATTGTTGTTCCAATAAGCTTAATTTTAATTTTGCTTCTATTATATATCCAATTCCGCACTGTAACCGCATCATTTATTCACTTCTCCGGTGTTTTTGTAGCATTCTCTGGTGGCTTTATAATGCTGTGGCTATATGGACAGGATTGGTTCATGAATTTTTCTGTCGCAGGTATAAACCTTCGCGACATGTTCCAGATGCACATTATTAATCTTAGTGTGGCGGTGTGGGTAGGATTTATTGCCCTGTTCGGGATAGCAACCACCGATGGTGTGATTATGGGTACCTATATTCACCAGGTATTCGAAGATAAAAAGCCTGATACTATTCATGATGTACGTGAGGCAGTTGTTCTGGCCGGGAAAAAGCGTGTACGTCCTGCTATGATGACTACAGCTGTGGCAGTTATTGCCCTGTTGCCGGTTCTTTCATCCACAGGAAAGGGATCAGATATAATGGTTCCTATGGCAATTCCAATGTTCGGAGGAATGATAATACAGGTAATGACAATTTTCGTTGTTCCCCTGTTTCAGGCAATGTGGAGAGAAAACAGATTGAAATAAAAAAATATTCGCTCAATGTATGACATTTAAAACTATGAATAACAATATTATAAATTCAATACTTAATGAACCTTCGTGTCTTTGTGCCTTAGTGGCAAAAAATAATTTGCCACCAAGACGCCAAGGCGCTAAGTTTCATAAAGGAATAACTGAAATAGAGATAAAAACAGATATTCACATCTTAAAAAGAAAAGGTGTGCTACTAAATATCTTTCTATTTATTCCAATTTTTTTCAATTTATTTCTACCTATTTCTGGCTATTCTCAATCCGATTCACTTTATCATTACCTGGAAGTTGCCGCCAAAAACAATCCAGCTGTTCTGCAGAAATTCAGTGAGTATCAGGCAGCATTGCAAAAAATACCTCAGGTTGGCAGTTTATCTAATCCGGAGTTAAGCGTCGGAGTGTTTCTGAGTCCTATGGAGTTAATGGACGGGAAACAGGTTGCCGATATAAGACTAATGCAGATGTTCCCGTGGTTTGGTGTCCTAAAATATGCCAAAGATGAAATGAGCCTGATGGCAAATGCAAAATTTGAACTTTTCCGCGACGCCAAACTGCAGGTTTTTTACGATGTCCAGCGAACCTGGTACGAATTATATAAAGTTCAGAAGGATATCAGTATTTCTGAAAAGAATATTGAAATTCTTAAAATAATAGAACGTCTTGCCCTTGTAAGATTTAAATCAACTCCAACAGAAGGTACCGGTAAAACATCTTCGAGTGCAGCAAATTCTTCCTTATCCATACTGGAAAATAGTTCCGGTTCTTCCGGAATGCAAACAATGGGCTCCAGTCAGGGCGCTTCAGGATCTGCTGCATCAAATCAGACTTCTTTATCAATGCAGACTGGTCCTATGGGCTCATCTTCAGCCAGTTCCGGACTGTCGGATATATACAGGATACAAATTGAAGCCGGTGACCTTGAAAACAATATTGCATTGCTGAAAAATCAACGGAATACTATAATGGCACAGTTTAACACATTTCTTAACAGGCCCGTTATTTCACCGGTTTTCACTTATGATAATCTATCTGTGGATTCGCTTGAATTATCCCTGATTTCTGTTTCGGATAGCATGCAGGCAAACAACCCAATGCTCGGAATGCTGGAATATGAAAAGCAATCAATAGAGGCCCGCAAAAAAATGGTTACCCGTATGGGATATCCTATGGTGGGTCTGGGTTTAAATTATTCTCTTATCAGCAAAACCCAATTCCCGATGGGATCACCATCTATGAATGGCAAGGATATGATTATGCCTATGGTAATTGTTACTCTGCCAATTTACAGGAAAAAATATAATGCAATGCAAAACGAAGCCGAACTGATGAAGACAGCCACGTCACATAATTATCAGGCTACGTCCAATTCATTACAGGCTGAATATTATCAGGCCGTTCAGTTGTACCAGGAGGCAAAGCGACGTGTAAAACTATATGATAATCAGTATAAACTGGCGTCCAAATCACTCGATCTTATGTTAAAGAGCTTTACTGTTTCATCTTCAGGGTTAACCGATGTTCTGCGGATCCGGCAACAGACGCTCGATTATGATCTTAAACAAGTTGAAGCAGTTGCTGATTTCAACACAGCTGTTGCATGGTTAAAAAGATTAGGAAGTTTGGAATCATTTGGAAATAATTAGAAATAAATGGAAATAGGTGGAAATAGTTGGAAATATGTAGAAATATATGAGAAAAAACAGAAATGAAATATTACAATTTATTTCAACTTTATTTCAATCTATATCTATCTGTTTCAATTCATTATAAAAATTAAATTATGAAACAAAAAATACTTTTTATCAGCATCTCATTGATTATCGGACTATTGCTTGGTTGGCTGTTTTTTCATTCTTCACGAAAAAGCGAAAAGAAGCCTGATCAACTTACAGAAATGGCAAAAAGTACCATTTGGACATGTGCTATGCATCCCCAGATACGAATGCCACAACCCGGTAAATGCCCTATTTGCGGAATGGAATTAATTCCATTGGTACAAAGCATTACCTCATCTATCGATCCTGATGCAATTCGTCTGAGTAAAGAGGCTGCTGAACTGGCCAATGTTCTTACATCAAAAGTGACAATACAAAAACCGGTTAAGGAGGTACGTCTTTATGGTAAAGTACAAGCTGATGAAAGATTGTTTCAGAATCAGACAGCACATGTTCAGGGGCGTATCGAAAAACTGTATATAAACTTTACAGGGGAATCAGTAGTAAAAGGCGAGGTACTGGCAGAAATATATTCACCTGAACTGATTAACGCTCAGCAGGAGTTATTGGAAACTATTAAAACAAAACAATTACAACCTGAATTATACGAAGCTTCCAAAGAAAAACTTCGACAATTGAAACTCACTGATGAACAGATCGCAAAAATTGAGAATTCCGGAGTTGTACAAAATAACTTTGAAGTGTTATCAAACACAGCCGGAACCGTGACGGACCTTAAGGTTAACACTGGTGATTATGTCTCACAGGGTACTGTACTCTTAGAAATTGCCGACCTTTCTAAAGTGTGGGTCATGTTTGATGCATATGAAAGTGATCTCCAGTTTTTATACAAAGATGAAAAGATTTCATTCACACTCCAGGCTTTACCTGGTATTAATTTTACTGGTAATATAATATTTATAGATCCGGTTATTGATCCGGTTACAAGGGTTGCAAAAGTTAGGGTTGAGACGGGAAATCAATCAGGTAAGCTAAAGCCTGAAATGTTTGCTACAGGAATTGTCTCTTCAACGCTCCCCGAATACCGTGACAATGTTGTCATACCAACATCTGCAGTCTTGTGGACAGGCAAGCGCTCTGTTGTGTATGTTAAACAACCGGGTTCAGATGAACCTGTTTTTAAGATCCGTGAAGTTGAACTCGGTCCGATGCTTGGTGAAAGCTATGTCATAATTAAAGGACTCTCTGATGGCGAGGAGGTTGTCACAAATGGGACATTCAGTGTCGATGCAGCGGCCCAGCTTCAAGGTAAACCAAGTATGATGAATCCCCGCGGTGGAAAAACCTCTACGATGCCGGGAATGGTAATGCCAGGTGATTCCAAACAATAAAGAACTCAACTTTATACTATGAGATTTATTCACAATGTTAATTAAAAACCAAAAGGAATATGGAATACTATTTTAGCAAAACAATTGCCGGAAGTTTCGACAACGCAGTTCAAAATGTTACAGAAGCTCTAAAAGCTGAAGGCTTTGGCATATTGACAGAAATTGACATAAAAACTACATTAAAGAAAAAGCTTGATGTGGACTTTTATAGCTACAAAATTCTGGGCGCCTGTAATCCGCCATTTGCTTATAAAGCCTTACTGGCAGAGGATAAAATCGGAACCATGCTACCTTGTAATGTGATTGTTCAGGAAAAAGTAGCGGGCCGCGTGGAGGTTTCTGCAGTTGATCCATCGGCTTCAATGCTATCAATAGAAAATAAAGATTTGCAAGATATTGCTTCTGAAGTAAGAGCCAGACTGCAAAAAGTAATTAATCAGTTATAGTGTTATATTAACAAGAAATAAGGAAGAATTTTAAAAATGAAAAAAATAATTCTTGGCTTAGCAATAGCAGCCGCAACTTTAACAACATCATCAGGAACTGATGAAAAAACCACAATTTCAACTAAAGAAATTGTCAGCGCTTATTTACAAATGAAAAATGCCTTCACTGAAAACAATTCCTCCGGTGCAGCTACCGCCGGAAAAAAACTGGAAGCCGCATTTAAAAATTTTGATAAATCCACCTTGACCGCGGATCAAAAGAAAACATATGAAGATGTGGAAGCCGATGCAAGGGAACACGCAGAGCACATTGGTAAAAACGGTGGAAATATTGCACATCAACGGGAGCATTTTGAATTGTTGAGCAAAGACATATACGATTTAGTTAAAGCATTTGGTGGTGGGCAAGTTTTATACAAAGATTTTGATCCAATGTATAATAAGGGGAAAGG